>OBIY01000260.1_pt1 | contig 22571 bp, 17 predicted proteins | sample 1519841 | NCBI WGS metagenome assembly OBIY01 (sample SAMN03019774, study PRJEB22545) | beach sand metagenome | biome: beach; feature: sea beach; material: beach sand | place: USA: Municipal Pensacola Beach, FL | collected 2010-07-30 | depth 30-40 cm m
TGTTATAGGCAGCTTCCACGATCCAGCGAATGGCCGGGTGCCCGCGCTGACAGCGGAAGCCATGGCAGGCATGAAAGAAAGCCAGAAACGCATCCCGCCAGTGCGCGAGATCGGATCACTGGGCATGACCAGCTTCCGACCGGCCGGCCCGGAATACCTTGGTCTGTCAGAACGCTGCCTGCTGGGTTTTAACGCTGGCCCACCACTGATGCCCAGCGCCTACAACAATAACCTGCGCATCGTCCAGACCCCTGACCATGTCGTACTGGTTACCGAAATGGTACACACCGCCCGCATCGTGCCTTTGGACGGCAGCCCACACCTGCCTGCGGAAATGACCGAGTGGTCCGGCGACTCCCGAGGCCACTGGGAAGGCGACACCCTGGTCGTTACCACCACCAACTTTACCGACAAGATACCGGCCTTCCAGATGCCCTTCTCCATCGACAATCCCACCATGAGTGGCGCGGTCGGCACCGGCAAAACCCTTAAACTAGTGGAAAAGTTCACCCGCGTCGGTGAAGCCAGAATTGCCTACGAATACACCGTGACCGATCCACAAACCTTCACCGCGCCCTTTACCGCAGTGATCCCCCTGAAGGCCTCCGAGAATCAAATGTTCGAATACGCCTGCCACGAAGGTAACTACGCCATGGCCGGCATGCTCAAAGGCGCTCGACAAATGGAAAAAGAAGCCATGGCCGCGAAATAAGTCTTCGATATTGTGCGCCTGATTTTTTAACAGGCGTTCATAATATCCCGGCAAATAAAAAAGGGGCTGCATTGTGATCTCGCAGCCCCTTTTTAATGACCCTAGTATCAAGCGCAAGCAGGCGGACTGGCTGCACCAACCTTTGTTGCGGGTGTTAGCTTAATAAAGCGAGGCTATCGAAATGCCACCTAATCAGGTCATCAACCGGACCCAAACCTGCGCTTTCGTTTCGCGCTGGTCTGTGCCGGTTATAATGGTTTAAGCAAATGACGCATACGATCTTTTGCAGGCGGTGAGCTGATGATCTTGCAAAAACTCCTGGGCGTAGAGTTCCCGATCATTCAAGCCCCAATGGCGGGTGTACAGGGCAGCGCGTTGGCGGTGGCGGTCTCCAACGCGGGTGGGGTTGGCTCGCTCCCCTGCGCCATGCTTGGGCTGGACGCCATGCGCCAGGAACTGGCCGTGATGAAGGCACAGACCACCAAACCGTACAACGTTAATTTCTTCTGTCACGCGCAGCCCGAATTTGACGCCAGCCGCGACTCGGCTTGGCGGCAAGCGCTTTCGCCTTACTATATAGAATATGGTATCGATGCGAACGCAATTCTCCCAGGGCCTGGTCGCTCGCCCTTCAGTGCCGCAGCCGCCGACGTGCTGGAGGAATTCAAACCCGCCGTCGTAAGTTTTCATTTCGGCCTACCCACAGCCGAACTGATGGCGCGAGTACGAAGATGGGGCGCGAGAATCCTCTCATCTGCAACAACTGTCGAGGAAGCTCTCTGGCTAGAGGCACATGGCGTCGACGCCGTCATCGCACAAGGGTTCGAAGCAGGCGGGCATCGCGGTAGCTTTCTGTCGGAAGATATCAGCGCTCAGGTCGGCACGTTCGCATTGGTGCCACAGATCGTAGAAGCGGTGAAGATCCCGGTCATTGCTGCTGGCGGCATTGCGGATGCAAAGGGTATCGCGGCTGCCATGGCGCTCGGCGCAGCCGGGGTGCAAATCGGAACAGCTTATCTATTGTGCGCCGAAGCCACTACGAGTGCTGTGCATCGCGCGATCCTGAAAAGCGATGCCGCCCGCGTCACTGCGATGACCAACTTGTTCTCTGGGCGGCCAGCCCGCGGTATTGCGAATCGCCTGATGCGAGAAATCGGGCCTATGAGCGCCACTGCCCCCGCTTTTCCTCTAGCGACCGCAGCCATCGCTCCCTTGCGCGCGAAAGCTGAAAGCCTTGGCAAGGGAGACTTCTCGCCCTTGTGGGCCGGGCAAAATACGAGCGGATGCAAAGAGGTGTCAGCATCAATTCTCACCCGAGAGTTAGCAGCCCCACTCCAGAATGCACGCTGAGATTTCGTTCTAAGTGACGCGCCACTAACGGCGCACCCCAGAGCTTCGACATTAATCGCTATAGCTGTAAATGCAGTCTAAAGATTGTCGACCTATCAACCTTAATTGCGTCCAACACCGGCGACACCGCACCTCTAATAAACTGCGGTAGCCAATAAGTTATCGATGATGTACCCCAAAACACTGACAAGGGTTTAACCAACAGGGGCGATTCGTTTCCACGGAGGCAATGAGTTCCATTGAAATTAAGGGGAGACTAAAGACTGATTGGTGACCTCGGACTGTCCTCTAAAAAGGGTCGTTAAAAGCATATCGTTGCAATATGCAAGTCACACTGATTCGCAAAACAAGATCGCGTGGTGAAAGGCCGTTGAGACAAATCGTAACGTATTGTTTTTATGCCACTATTTATCTAAAAGCCTTTGGCCTGATCCTTGCTCAAGCTAAGACTTACTGATTGGTGAAACAACGCATCATGATAAGTCTATTAGAAACTACGCAATGGCTTGTAGCAGGTGGCTTCGGTTCCCAACCTACGTTAGGCAAAGTCAGCCTGAGCAATGGCACTGGGTATGAAACGATTGGCCTATACGTACCTATGTCGCAGTTTCTCGCCAACCTGATACCTCTCGTTGAGAACCCGCATCTGACAAGTCATGCCACCCTGGTTGAACTTACCTTATCCGACAACGGGGTATTACTGTCCCTGCAACAAACGGGGCTGCAGGGAAAGACCACTCTGCGGCGCCTTGAGGGAGAAACTCTCCTCATCAATCCTATTACTGATCTTAATTTTGAGCGATTCCCTGTCAATATTTACAGTGACGATGACGACGTTATAGAACGGATTAGCGCCCTACCCGGCATTAATATGCTATCCGTCAAGCCAAAAAAGGATTATCAAATTGATTCCCCCGATAACTCCCACGCCTACAACCTGATCGACTGCCGACAGCACAACACCGGTGTTTCGTGCCCGGCACCGCCAGGCATGAATAGCCTGTATTTGCATGCGTTAAACAAGGCCCTAACAGAATCCAACACCGGTCATTCCCTTTACTGGCCCTTTTTTGACACTGATCTTTATTGCGCCCTGACCCGGTTGCACAAAACTTCGCCCATGTTGATTCTTCTCGCCGAAGACAGCAAGCCAAGCCAACTCACCACACAAGTGATTCTTGAAAAGCTGGGCCACACCGTTATTTGCGCTGATGACGGTGTTGAAGCACTGCAGCTTGCTCGCCAAACACGGTTCGATCTTATTTTCCTGGACGAACGGATGCCAGGCCTTAATGGCAGCAACGTTGCTGCCACCCTGAATCAGAAGGATGAGATAAACGCTTCAACCCACAAAATATCATTAACAGGCATAACAGACCAGAAATTCCTGTCCGGTTTATTTTCTGTGGGTATCAGTGACTACCTGGAAAAACCGGTTAACAAAAAAAGGATCGAAGTAATGTTGTCTAAATTTAATCGGGCTAACCAACCTCTTAGGCTATCTGAAATAGAAAAGCAGGAAAATCAATCATGAAAACCATGTCCCGTACCGCGCTAATCATGATCGGATTCCAAAACGATTATTTTTCACCCAAGGGGATACTACACAGCGTGATTGAAAGTTCGTCGCGTATTACAGGAGTTCTTGAAAACACCATTAATCTCCTCCACAACTCTGGAGAGGATTTTGGATTGGTTATCAATACGCCCATTTATTTTACCGATGATTACCGAGAGTTGGGGGATCCATATGGCATTCTAAAAACCATCAAGGATGTCGGCGCCTTCAAAAGAGGTTCCTATGGTGCCGAAGTGATTGATGATCTGGCTCCATTCGACCACTTTGTCAAAATCATCCCGGGAAAGCGCGGGCTGAATGCCTTTTCAAATACAGTGTTGGAAGAGACCCTCAAGGCCGCGAACATCACCGACATCGTTTTGGTAGGCACGGTAACCTCAATCTGCATTGATTCGACGGCTCGTTCTGCGGTGGAACGGGGCTTCAATGTGACCATATTAAGGGACTGTACTTCCAGCCGAACACCATTTGAACAAAATTTTTTCTGCGAGGAAGTTTTTCCTCTCTATGCCCGGGTCCATACCTCAAAAGACTTAATCAACCAGACACACGGGAAATAGGGAATCGCGATGGCTGATGCAACCCCGGAAGAATTGCAAACGCAAATACAGTATGCCTTGGTGGAAAGGCTTTCCAAAAACGAACTACGACAAACCAAGCTGCTGTCACTCCTGGATGAGTGTATTTTTGAGTGCGACCTTCAGTTCAACCTGACCTATGTCAATCCCGCCTGGGAACAGCATATAGGGCTACCCATCAACACACTGATCAATACAGATCTTCGGGATTTGTTGGCAGACCTTACAGACCTTCGGGCGTTTGAAAACTACCTTAATACGCCGGGAGGAGACAAGGCAGTTGAACTGAAACTGGCCTGCCAAGGGGGAAAAACCACCTGGTTTGAATTACGCTTCGTGGAGCTGGAGGCGCCACATCAAGGATTCATTGGCTCCCTGTTTGATATTCACGAACACAAGGAAATGGAAGCAAAGTTGCGAATGCAAGAACAACATGCACGACAACTATCCCTGGTGGCCAGCCATACCAATAATCTTGTGATCATTGCCGATCGCAGTGGCCGAATTGAATGGGTTAACAGTAGTTTCGAAAATCATTCTGGATACCATCTCAAGGACATAATAGGTAGAAAACCAGGAGATTTGCTGCAGGGTCCGGAGACTGACCCAGACACCATCCAAATCATGTCAGATGCCATCGAGCAAGGGCTGCCTTTTAAGGTAGAAATTGCCAACTATAACGCAAGGGGAGAACTTTACTGGGTTGCTATCGATGCTACACCAGTCATGGACTGTGGTGACAGCGTCAGTCGCTTTATCGCAGTAGAAACTGACATCACCCACCGCGTCATAACTGAGCAAGCTGCGGCGCAAAATACATACAACTACAGATCCGTCCTTAACAATATGCGTGAAGTCGTATTGAAGCTTGATTCCTGTGGCAACATGACATTTATCAATCAAGCTTGGGCAACCATGATTGGCTCATCCGTAGAAGCCTGCCAGGGAAACGCCTTTACCGACTATGTAAATAGCTTCTACGTGGATCTGGTTGTCAACGCGTTAGGGGCATACCACGATGGTGAACGTGAAAACACTACGCTGGACATTCAAATAAGCCGTGTTGATGGCACTCCCTTATGGGTTGAAATGACTATGACTCCGCTGCAAGGCATAGGCCCCAGCAATCTTGAATCCGTGGCTGTCACACTGGTAGACATTGACGACAGGGTTAAATCAACTCGAGCGCTTCAGAATGCCAAGCACCAGGCTGAAAAAATAGCTGACACCAAAAGCCGTTTCCTCGCCAATGTCAGTCACGAAATACGCACCCCCTTGAATGCCATTATTGGGTCAATCGACATACTCAGCGACACTGCGCTGGATAGAGAACAAAGCCACTTTGTATCGCTAGTGAAAACCAGTAGCCAAGCACTGCACTCCATTATCGATGATGTCCTCACCTTCTCCCGCTTTGAAGCAGGTAAATTACCGCTACATCCCGAGGCCTTTGATCTGGCTAGCTGTCTCGATGACGTCATCGATATCTGTTCACAACAGGCCATTAAAAAGAAACTTCATCTGATACTCGATGTCGCGCCGGAGGTACCTTTTTGCGTGAGCGGCGACAAAGCCCGGCTACGCCAGATTCTGACAAACCTGGTATCCAACGCTATAAAGTTCACCCACGAAGGTGAAGTTGTCCTATCTGTTGGATACACCCAACAGGATAAAGACAAGGGTGAGCTCCACATCGCTGTAAAGGATACAGGGATCGGCATTGGCAAATCCAAGCAGGAAAATATCTTCCAGCCCTTTGTGCAATCCGATACCTCCACGACACGACAATACGGCGGCAGTGGACTGGGACTGGCGATCTGCCAGCAGATCTGCGAGGCGGCTGGAGGAAGTATTGGTGTGGAATCCGAGCCGGGAGTTGGCAGCACTTTTACTGCGATATTTCCGGTCCAGCATCACCTGACAGAAAAGCCCCTTACCACAGGATTTAACAAGGTATGGCTGGCAGGAAGTAATACGGCTTTAAACAGGGCGGTTAGCCACCTGATCGATCGCTATGAAGTCCCAATCGACACCATCGACAACGCGATCTCCCTATCCGACGAGGACATTGCCACGAGTCAGGGCCTCCTGGTCATTACCGATCCTGAACTCGACATCATGGACCATCACAAAGCCAATAACCCGCATCTGCGAAAAGTTGTGATCGATCTGTTATCACCGATGGATATCGTTAAACCGTCCATACTGTCGGGTGAAAAAAGCACCCGATTAAACGGGCCCCTTAAGATCAATTCAGTGCTGGGAGCGATCTCCAACGACATGGATTGTCGAGATGACGGAAAGGTTGAGGAGCTAGCCGGAGTTTCAACGACAGACAAAAGCACTCAGTACATTGGCCAAACCGTGCTGGTGGTTGAAGATAATCTTAACAACCAAAACATAATCCGCCATCATCTGGAAAACCGTGGTTGCGAGGTGCTAGTTGTAGAGCACGGTGCCGCTGCCCTGACATGCCTTGAGAACAACGACATTGACCTAGTCCTGATGGACATCCAGATGCCCGTCATGGATGGCCCCACGACCACGCGTCACATCCGCAGTGCTGGTAAATCATATAGTCAAATCCCGATCATCGCGGTGACCGCCAATGCCGTTGAAGGCGACAGGGAGCGCTTTCTTAAAGCCGGCATGAACGACTATCTTTCAAAGCCGATACGACGGCAGGGGCTGTATACATTGCTCGATAAATACCTGCTCAGGGGTGTGACTCAATCGAGTAGCGAAGGCAAAATTTCCCGTCTTCGCCATGCTCACCAACAAATTGCCCGATTACGTGAGACGACTGATTGCGTCGCAATTTGCAAGTCAAATTAACCACCGCTTTCATCCCCCTTTCAACCGATCAACTTTTCCTGTCGATTTCGCAACCCCCAACAAACTATCCCATTGTTTTCATTGGGTATTATTAATATATCCTGTTCCCCAAGCCAATTGGCCCGCTTTCTGCTCCATACCTGTCAAGCCCGTGAATGTCTCGCTGAATCCTTAAAATGGGAGTAGATAACAATGAAATTGGTTAACGCTTTAATATTGGTATTTTCCAGCTTACTGCTTTGTCCGAACGGCCTGGCAAGTGTCAGCGGCCTTGACTTTGTAGAATCGGCCAGCGGCAAAAAATCGACGAAAACCCGGGAACTGGTGCAGTGGACGCATTCCCGTCTAGTGTTTAATAAAACCCTGGAAAGGGTTGCCGTTGGACAGCAGGAAACACTTCAGGTGGAGATTCTCGGCAAGCATGAAGTACTGACCCTGGCAAAAAAAGTCGGTCGTACCAGCATTATGGTTTGGTACAGCGACAACACGTCGGAATCCTTCTTGTTCAGCGTCGTTGAAGACTTCAGCGTTCTACGATCGGCCCTGTGGGATATCCACCGCCATATCCGGCTCACCTTGGCTCCCGATCGGGCTGCCCTGATTTTGCGTGGAACCGTACCCACAGTAAAGGTTCGCAATGCCGCCGAAGCAGCAGCGCGTCACTACCTGGATGCTGGCCAAAACTACGGGGCTGCTCAATCAGGGCTCCTGATTCAGGCCAACAACGCCAGTCAGCAACACAATAACAGCGATACCCTGAAATTGCCCAACAATCATGGATCGGCCGGTCGCAGTCGTATTTCCCAGGCAGCCATCATCAACCTCCTTCAGGTGGAGCAATTACCCTTGTCCATCGAAGAAAAAGTCAAAAAGGCCATTAACTCTGTTGGAGGAGAGTCCGTGACGGTCACCCGTATACAACAGGGGGATATCGCCGACGACCAGTATGACTCACTGCTACTGGCGGGCCAAGTGGAGACCCAGGTAGCATTGGTGAGGGTACTGAATCTTGCAGCGCGCCTTTTTGCCGGCGACGGCAACACCAGCTCGCCGACGAGCACCATTGCGACACTCGCCAACGAATCCGGAGGCCTGGTTGGCCGTGAAACCTACCGCACGGGACGAAACCTTGGTGACGGCAGCGGGCTGAATTTTGATAACCAGCTTTCCGGTAACAATCTGGAATCCAATATTGGCCGTGCGAAGATGCTGTCAGTTGCCGGTGGCCGGGTTCTGTCAACTATTATGGTGAGGGACCTGCCGCAGATTCGGGTATCGGTGCAAATGTACGAAGTAAATCGACGCATGCTGAAGCAGTGGCGACCAGATTTTTCCCTGATCTCCAGCGGATATGATAACAATGGCGGACTCTTCGGGCTTAACGGTGCATCCTCTCCTTCCCAGGGGGCGGGCGATGTAGAAAATGCCCTTCAGGTACTGGGTGGAGCTCTGGTCAACAACCTCCAGATCGGCGGCAGTGATATTGCCTTTGATCTGCTTTTTTCCATGCTGGAGGAAGCGGGTATTTCACGCACGCTTTCAAGGCCCAATCTGACCGTGCTGGCTGGCGAATCTGCCGTATTTCGCGCTGGAGGAGAAGTTCCTGTACCCACAGCCTTCGCCCCGGTAGGACTTACTTCTGGTGATCAGGTCGGACCCAACGCCGCGGGCGTGTTCAGCGGCACTGAATTTAAGGCGTTTGGTGTGCAGCTGGCAGTGCGAGCCATGGTCGATGAAAATGATCGCATTACCCTGGACCTTAACCCAACCATTTCATTGCCCGATACCCTGCTAACTCAAGATATCGCCAACAGCACCGGAACAGCCCTCAATACATCGGCCTTCAATGTGCGAAGCCTGAATACATCCACGCGACTTAAGGACGGTCAACCTATGATCATTGGCGGCCTGGTAAGTCGTGATATTGGCGATAACCGGGATTTTGTACCCGGCGCAAACCAGATTCCCTTGCTCGGCAAGCTGGCAGAATCTTCGACGGAAAGCGATATGGAGCGAGAGCTGATCATTATCGTAACCCCTACCCTGATAAGAGAACCGCGCCACGACATTAATATGTGGCAGTTCCCCGACCCGGCACGGTTAATGTCCGAGGCATTAACCCTCTCCAACAAAACCGAATACCTGAAAGGTGACAGCCATGATTAATGCAAAAACCACACTGCTAACCGCCTTAGTCTGTAGCCTTTTTTTTCTCCAAGGTTGCGCTACCCAGGGTTCTCGAGTAGCCAGTTCTGATTCCGCCAAACGCCTCCACGAGGTACTGAAGAATCACCGTGTAGATGCAAATCGTCCCATACAATGCCACGGTCGACAAAAAGCGGCGATAGATTGCCGCTCACTGGCCAGGGCGCTGGAAAGCCTCACTCTGGAATTTCCGCGTGCTCCAGACATCCTGGTGACAACAGCATTTGTTCAGTATCAACTTGGCCGCACACTCGATAGCCAGTTCACCCTCGACCAGGCACTTTCCCTGGCGCAACCCATGCCGGAGGCGGGGGTGCTCCGTAGTCGCATAGCGCTGATCGACGGCAACTTTACCCTGGCCAGGGACATCGTTGCCAGGCAGCTGCGTCTGGCACCTGATTATGCCCCTCTCTACGAATCCGAGGCTGCCGGCTATTTTCTCCAAGGGCGTTACGAAAAAGCCCTTGCTTCACTACACCAGGCGGAGATGCTGGGTACCCCGTCCTGGCGTATCGAATTTCACCGCGGCCTCGTTCATCAAGCCATGGGGCACCCCTTGGTTGCTTGCAGCCATTACACCAAGGTCCTGAATGAATACCCCAAACATCGCGCAACCAAAGCGCGGTTGCGCCTGCTTGGCAGTCAACACAACTGCTACCAAAATACCCTTACACAATAATTTTAAATTCTCCTGACCCCACCCTGGGAAGCGCAGCAATCGCTGCGCTTTTTTTTAAACCCTACACCATCATTTTAAATCGATCGCTGATAATCCCTGCCGTCAGTTTTCCTACCCAGAAAACGACGATAGCAATCCCGAAACTAAAATTAAACACGGCTAAAAATCACGCATTTGCGTGGCATATTGCAATGACAATTGCATTCTCAGTTTTAGGAAAAGAAAAAATACGTTAGCAATTTCCACAAACAAAAATATAAAAACACTAACCCACTGTTTTATAAATGAATTTATTTTTTTATCTTTATTCGGTAAATGTTGGCACGGGTTTCGCGATTAACGGAATAGAGGCGGCAAAAGATGATTTCATCGCTGGCTCTAGATCCACCGGGGATAACGTGCTGTTCACTTCCACGGTAATAAGGGGAAGGATAATCCATATTGGATCCAACCCATTTTTCAATCAGTTAAGAGGTAAGAAACCATGAAAACATTTAACTCTAAACAACACATTGCCAAAAGCAAACGTGGTAAAAACCAGCGAGGTTTTATCATGACAACCGAGCTGGTTCTACTAACCACTACCATGGTGATCGGCATGGTGGTCGGCCTTGTCACCATGCGTGATGCAGCCACTTCAGAAATGGAAGATGTCGCAGAAGCCATTGGCTCCCTGAATCAGAGCTATGCGTTCGACGGCATTATCAATGCTGAAAATACTGCCGAGGTCACAGGCTCTGCATTCAACGACGCAGTGGATGCTGCTGCAGGCGATGGCGCTGGATTCACTTTTGTTGCCCCACCGGCCACCGAAGGTGAAAACGTTAATATTAATGCAGGTGCTGATATCACAGATTCCGGTACCCAGCTTTAATAACCAACACCGGTCCTTCACACCAAACACCAGTGAAGGGCCGGTATTAGCCATCGAGAAAACTCAGGAGGTAAAAGATGAAAAACAAATTCAAGGGCAGCACCGCTGTCGCGATTATTCTTTTTCTTTCCTCCGGTGTAGCAACCTCCATACTTGGAGCAAGGCAATACGAACGCATTTCCACTACTCCGGCGTGGGTGCTGAATACCGCGCTGGAAAAGGGGTCGGTCATTACCACCCGCAATCTGATCCAGGCCCGTATCGACAAGGACACTGCGCAATCAAGTATTCAAGATCCCGCAAAATTGATCGGTAAGGAACTTGCGCTTTTTAAGCGGTCAGGCGATGTCGTTTATCAGGACGACATCATGACACCGGTAAAACGCTCGCTATCACACGCCATACCTGAAGGTAGAGTCTTGTACACACTGCAGTATATCCAGGGCGGAACCCCTTTATCGCAGCTTAACAGTGGTGACCGTCTGGATGTAGTAGTCCGGGGACAACGTTCAGTAAGAACTGTCGCCAGGGACGTCCAGTTGATCGGTATCATCCGACCGGAAAGGGGTGAAATCGAAGAAAAAAAGCAAGGCGTACTCGGTCTGCTGGATCCCAGGGATAAGGACGCCAAAGCCGGTGGCGGAGCGCCCTCTCTAGTAATGGCGATTCGTCCAGGCGATGTGTTTCCACTGGCAAGTATTGGCAGCAATGACAAGGTATCACTGGTCATTCACAGTGCCCATGACATCGCCAAGGGCACACGCCAGTCAGTCGATCCGGCTCGCACCTATCGGGAAGTTGAGGTCGTATCGGGACTGCAACGCAGCACGGTACGGATTGGTATGTAGTCAACAGCATAGCAGAGGCAAGAGAGATGAGTGTTTACCCCGCCACGACAACATGTCAAAAGGACGACAACCCCATCGACTTGAGCTCCAGAAGCGTCAATAAGCGGTTGCGGCGGCTTCTTCAGGACCGTTTGATTGACCTGATCGACGACGACGGCATTGACACCCTGCGCCACCCTAGCGACATCAAGGCCAGGCTCCACGATATTGTTGCCACCCTGAGTCCGCATATAGGCCAACAGCTCTCAGCGCCCGATATGGACCAAATTACCACGGATATAATCGCGGAAATTAGTGGATATGGTCCTATTACCTGCCTCTTCGAAGATAAATCCATCACTGACATTCTTATCAATGGTCCATCCGATATCTGGGCAGACAAACGAGGATCGCTCCAAAAAACCGACATTGAGTTTGATGACGAAGAACACTTGCGACGATTTATTGACCGTCTTCTCGGCGCCCAGGGGAAGCAACTGGACGCCAGCCGACCGATGGTAGATGCCAGGCTCCCCGATGGCAGCCGCATCCACACGGTTATCCCGCCACTGAGTCCAAAAGGGCCCGTGGTCTCCATTCGTCGCTTTCACCGGGATCAGATCACTGCAAACACATTAGTGGATTCCAATTTCCTTAGCAGGGAAATGTTGCGCTTTCTGGAGCTCTTGACCGTCAGCGGTGCCAACATAGTCATTGCCGGCAATTCCGGTGCGGGTAAAACCAGTCTACTCAACGTGCTGTCAGGTTATATCCCAGCACATGAGCGCATTGTCACCATCGAAGAAATCGAGGAACTGAAACTTAACCATCATCATGTGGTTCCCTTGGTATCCCGCGACGGCAACAGTGAGGACAGGGGCGCATTCAGCCTGCGCGATCTCGTCAAAACAGCCCTGAGAATGCGCGCTGACCGCATTATCGTCGGCGAAGTGAGAGGTGCCGAAGTTTTGGATATGCTACAGGCGATGAACGTCGGGCACGAAGGCAGCCTCACGACGCTGCATGCCAATGCACCGAAGGAGGTCCTGAACCGGATTGAAACCCTGGCATTAATCGGTGACACCAATCTCAATCGCGACATCGTCAGGCATATGATGACATCCGCCATCCAGGTAATCGTCCAGGTTAGGCGCTTTGCTGACGGCAGCCGTCGCATAACCAGTATTTGCGACATCGACAACCGCTTTGACCCGCCGAAAGTAAACGAGTTGTTCACCTTCCTGCCATCCAGTGGCCAAGCCGGTCACGACGGTGGAGGCCGCTTTCTAAGCTCGGGTAACGACTGCTCGATAACCCACCAGCTTGCGGAAAAAGGATGCGATGTTACCGAGCTTTGTGCGCTTTTGAAGGATTCAAACCATGAACAACAGTGAATCCATTGCCCTGATCCTGTGCTTTTTCGCCATGGCTTTTTTTGCCCATCGGGTGTGGCACCTCCGTAAAGCCGGCGACGAAAGCACCAAAGACGGTGATCTTGAGAGGGAACAGTCCTCAGTCACGGTTCTTCCGCCGCGGCGCTGGCTCAGAACACTGGGCGCAGACATTTCGACGTTCTGGCTGGTGGGTTGTGTTTTGATGCTGCTATTGCTCACGTTCACACTGCTGACAATATTCCTTTCTGGTCACCTGGTGCTTGCAGGGGTGGCGTCACTGTGCCTGATCGGTTTTCTCTTCTTTATGATTGAAGATGCGGCAAGTGCCAGAATCAGAAAAATCGAAACTTCCCTTGTGGATAGCATGTATAACATTCGCGCCTGTCTCAACGCCCGCATCCCCCCTGCCAGAGCTATCCATCTGGCAGCCAGGGTCGCCAAAGGTCCCATCAAGCCAGAGCTTCACGAAATCAGTGACCGGCTTGCCCTCGGGTTCAGCGCCCCACAAGCTTTAAGCAGGTTGACGCGCCGTTACGATTGCCGGTCTGTACGCCTGTTTGCACAAGCGCTGATCGCACGGTATGAATCGGATAGTGATCTGGTTTTTATGTTCGATAACATTTCAAAACTGATGGCCGAACAGCTCCAGGAGCGGTTGATGATGGCCGGTCAACTCTCTGGCGCCAAATATACGGCCTATTTTTCGGGATTTCTGCCCTACCTGCTTATTCCCTTTCTCCTGTGGCAGGATCCGCAATGGTTCACGCTGTTACTCGAAACGACGCAGGGGCTCTATATCCTGACCGCAGCGGTGATACTGCAAATCTTCGGATTCCTTTGGTTGCGTCATATTATGCGAGGTACCGTATGAATCTTTCCTGGACGCCAGACGCCGTGCTTGTACTGTTACTACTGATCACCGGCGGGCTTGCTATTCTCTTCCATTCAAGCCGTATCAAACAAAACCCCGCCCCCCCCACACTGTCACACACGGCGTCCCGGCGGCGATTCTCCCCATACCCGGGCAAGCTGATTCGCCAGTGCGGGCTCTCTGCCGATAATTCGAAATGGCTTTACTGGGCTTTAAAATGTGCCTGTGTCGTAATTTTAATTGTCTTGCTAACAGAAATATCGGCCCCTCCCCTGCCCATCTGGAGTTTTGTCATTATCGGCCTGTCCGCATTTTTTCTGGTCGACCTGTCTTTGCTCTGGCGCCGTCACCGCCGCCGCCAACAAATCGAGCATGCCCTCAGTTTTTTTATCACCTTGATCATCACCTACCTCAGGGCGGGTTCAACGCTCAGCAACGCCTTCCGGTTGGCGGCCCAGTATGGCCTGAACAGCAAAGAACCACTGGCCCAGGAGGTAACACTGCTTGCTCACGAAATCGATGCCGGTCGCGGGCGGCAGCGGGCCTTTGGCGCACTGGCCGATCGAACAGGTGTTAGGGCATTGCAGCGACTGGCCGAGATTCTGGCTACGAGTATCAACATCGGCAACCCCATGATTGACACCTTACAATCACAGGCAGATCTCCTTGTCGCCCACCACCGGCAGCAGACCACTGCCCGCATCAACCGAAAGGTCATGGCGGCAATGCTGCCTATCCTGTTAACGTGCTTTCCCCTATTTGTTGCCTTCGTCGTTTATCCAGCCGGGAAACAGATATTGGATCTGCTAAGGTTCTTGGGGGATCTCATGTGATGGGAGGCATATGCTATGAAACTATCATCCGAAGATAGCCCGTGTGGAGAATAACAAATACCGCTATGCGAACCGTACTCGTTAAAAACAGTCCTCCAATAGACGTTAATATCCTGCACAAACAACGCGGATTTGTTCTCACCGTCGAGTTCATCCTGATTACAACCATCCTGATCATTGGTAGTTTTGTCGGTGTTATCGCTATCCGCGACGCCCTGATCAAATACAAGTTCAAGCAACTGGACAGGAGCGTGATTGTTTCCGACGCCAACAACAGGGTATTGGGCCCGATGGTCGGTTTTGACGAACACGAAGCCCCTTTGCTGTTTTTTATAGACCGGACACTATCACCCGACAACGAAGGCAGGGAACAGGCATTCCGAGCATTGATTGGCATACGCGATGATCGATTCACCAGCCGTGAACCCATCTATTACACTCAACTCAACTGCAAGGGCGACCCCTGCATCAAACCGACCAGCAGTGAACGCTTGGATAATCGCGGCGTGGATATCGCTTCCACCGATACCGGGGCTGTGAGTTATTTCCATGCCTTGCAAGATGGACCCAACTACGCAATAGGCCAGGATCCGAGCGGTGGATTGAAAGGCTTTCTCTACAGGGAGTCCGTGGAGGCCTGCCCGGTTAATGTGATCACCGCGGTGACAGGTTCCCGCTATATTTCGCAGAAAGTGGTGTTTGGCAGCCCTTGTGAATCCCCTTTCACCTTGCCCCTTCCGACAGGTGATGCACCGCGTCTTTGCCCGAGCCAAGCCAATGATGGTTCACTTCTCTGCCCGCAAGTGGGACCCGATGCCTGTGGAGTTGCAGAGCGAAACGGACAAAATAAATGCGCTTGCCCGGACGGTTACTACGACGCTGGCTCGCTGCTGGGACTCTCTACTGGTCAATGTTGCCCGGAGGGCACAACTGCCGAAGCCGGGTTAATCGGCATTACCTGCAGCGGTCCCGGACTGGTGAAGGCTGAATCCGTACCATCCGTCAGCGACCCGTCACAGAACGCTCTGGAAGGTTATCAACCTCCCTTCAATGTCAATTTACCTGCAGCTGGCTCTTCCGGAGAAGAGTGGCGTTATACCCCGCCAGAGAGTGAAAACTGATTCAGGGAAGCCCCATGACGACAGCAAAACACCTAGATAAATGTGGCAGTATCTGGTTTCCGAGCGAGGTTGTACATGAAACTGGCACAAGAAACACCTGACGAGACACGGCGACTGAACGCTCTTCACAGGCTGAATCTACTTGACTCCGCCCAGGAAGAACGCTTTGACCGAATCACCCGTTTCATTCAAGCCTATTTCAACGTCCCCATTGCGCTAGTCAGCCTTGTCGACAGCAACAGACAGTGGTTTAAGTCAAAGCAGGGGCTCGACGTATGCGAAACCGAACGCTCAATTTCCTTTTGCGGACACGCTATCCACCACGACTCCGTATTCGTCGTCGAAGATACACTGAAAGACAGCCGGTTCGCTGACAACCCTTTGGTGACCGGGAAGCCGGGCATCCGGTTCTATGCTGGATATCCACTGCATACCGAAGATGACTACCGCATTGGCACCCTGTGCATTATCGATACGGCACCAAGGCGCTTTGATATAGAACAACAGGAACGCCTCCGGGATGCGGGCCTGATGGTGGAAGCGCTGATACAACGACGCGCCTACGAGACACCCACAACCGGGGGAGGTTTGGGTCGATCGTTTTTCCGTTGGCTGATGGGCTTTACTTCACCCAAAACCAATCGGTGTTGTGCCATTGGCAGCGCATTACTCGCGTCGGGTGCAATCCTGTTTCTCGCCGCCCAGATGGCACAGGATAAAGCCAAAGCCTACCACCTGAATCAGCGCCTGTTGATACAAAAAGAATTGGAGGTAGCTGCTGCGGACCTGGAGTCGACCCTCAGCTCCTTGATTCCACAATCCTCGGCGCTTGCGGCACTGGCAAGCGTTACTCCCTACCTTACCGCGGTTCAATTTTCCCGTTTTTCCCAATCACTGGCGCAGGGACATGATGCCGTTTACGGCTACGCACTGACCGTGAATAACACCCTCAAACATGCCTGGAACCGGAAAGCTGCGGATTTAACACACGGCTCACTGACGGATATCCTTAACGACCATTTACCCCACATGCCTCGCAGGCACGAAACCACTACGCTTAGTGGGCCCTATTTGACGGCATCCGGAGAGAAAATACTCATAAGCAGCCATTCGACAGCGCCGGATGGCCCCGCCGCCAATGCCGAGGACACCACCTGGATCAATGCTCATAGCATTATCGATCTGACAGCCCTTCTCTCCGCCGGCGGTAGCAGCAATATTGATTTTGACTTGCTCAGTACCCCCAAGCCCGATGCTGCGACTAACCAGCCGGAACTGTCTCACTCCGAAAGCTGGAGTACTGACCGGGGGCTGGTATTCGAATACCGTCTTTCATTGCCAAACTATTACTGGACCATGATTGCCCGCACGACAAGCCCAATCACCACCGCATGGCCCGGTGCAGCAACCCATTACACCGTATTTGCCATACTGGGCGGATTGGTTGGGCTTTTCATTTATGGCCTTGTCAGCCTGCCCGCCTACCTTCGTGATACCGCCAAACGCGCCATGCGAGCCAAAACCCGCAGTGAAAGCCTGTTCAGAAATGCCATCGAAGCCTTTCCCTATGGTTTTGTTATCTATGACGGACAAGGCAAGATTGCCACCTACAATCAAACCTTTGCTGACCTGTATCCCCAGATGAGAACTGAAATCAACGTTGGTACGGATCGGGAAACCCTCAAGGAGCGAGCTATTGAACTAAATCAGGTTCAATATACTTCCCCAGCGATAGATTTAGCCTCGTCTTTAATGAAACAAACGGATATACATCTGACCGATTGTCGCTGGATGCGCGTTATCGAAACCCCCTTGGATGATGGCAGTTGTGCCTGTTTCCACACGGACATCACCGACCTGAAGGAAAATGAGCACGCTCTGTCCGAAGCCATGCGCGCTGCTGAAGAAGCCAACCAGATGAAGAGCCAGTTCCTGGCCAATATCAGCCACGAGGTCCGCACCCCCCTCAACGGTGTACTGGGTCTGATTGAGGTGGTTCTTGAAGACAATCGGCTCCCGGCCGTGCAGCGTAACCATCTGGACGTTGCGCAGAAATCTGCTCAGTATCTGCTGGGGATTCTCAATGACCTTCTTGATATCAGTCGCATCGAAGCCGGAAAAATCACCCTGGAATCCAAACCGGTTGATCTCACCGGGTTGATCGATTCGACATTGGATATGGTTCGCGCGGAATCAGAAAAGAAAGGCCTGACCCTCAGCGGGCCTGATGGAAGTACACAACTACCAATTCTCATAGGCGATGCAAACAGAATCAGACAAATCCTGATCAACCTGCTGTCAAACGCCATTAAATTTACCGAATCCGGCGCCATTAAATTGATGGTCAAGTGTGACGAAACGTTATCACAGGTCCAATTCTTCATCAGCGATACTGGATGTGGGATAAATGAAGACCAACTTGCGTTGATCAGAAAGCCTTTTATCCAGCTTGACACCTCACCGGATTCCCGTCGTCCCGGCACGGGACTTGGCCTGGCAATCTGTGACAACCTGGTGAAGAGCATGCAGGGCCGAATGGATATTAAAAGCTGCAAGGGTACGGGTACCACCGTGACGGTTACCCTACCGATGCCGGTCAGTGGTGATGGAACCCCACCACCAATCAGGGCAGACATAGTTTCGCCTGATGTCTCGACAATCGGTGAGAAGCAAATTCATATCCTGCTGGCTGATGATGGCGATACCAACCGGCTGGTTATCGAGTCGATGCTTCAAGATAATCGATTCAGACTGACACCTGTCACCAATGGGTCGGAAGCCGTCTCCGCATGTAAAAATGATATTTTCGATGTCATTTTGATGGATATCTACATGCCTGTGGTAGACGGCATGGAGGCAACCCGTAGGATACGTCGCGATTCTGACAGCATCAATCAATCCACCCCGGTCATTGCGCTGACGGCTAACGCTATGGAGGGCGACAAGGAAACCTTTATAGCGTCAGGCATGAATGACTATCTTGCCAAGCCCATCAAAAAGTCTGACCTTCTCAACCTGGTCGAGCACTGGGCAATGGTCACCAGTAGCTGACATACGATTAGCAGCATAAAATGCGTTACGAGTGGCAATTTGCCATCAATATGAGAAGGCTGCCACATGCCAACCACCCCAGAATATACTCTTTATTTTTCAGTGATATAGGGTCCACCTCCCCGAACAAGAGTCTGGCATGCCGATTGCAAAAGTAGATTGTACAACCTGACCTGTCCCCAAGAGGCATGCACATGAACTCACTCTCTTTACAACACAATATGCAACCGACCCAACCAGCCACGGATCCCGGCACCAACCCATGGGACGACCTAGGGAAAGTGATTGATGATGCCCTTGAAAACCAGCATTTTTCCATGGTGTATCAACCCCTACTTTGCATGCAGACCAGCAAACTGCTTGGCTTTGAGGCACTAGTGCGTTGCCAGTCTCCTGAATTTGGCTTTATTTCACCGGAGTTCTTTATTCCTCACACCGAGGAATCTGGGCGCATCATTCCACTGGGAAACTGGATTTATCGCACAACCTTGCTGGATCTTAAACGGTTCCACCAATACGGATTTAGCGACTTGACGATGTCCATTAACGTGTCACCCGTGCAACTTAAGGAACCCGGCTTTTATGAACAAGTCATGTCCTGTATATCAGAGCTACAGCTTTCACCCAAAAATATTAAGCTGGAATTAACTGAAACCGCGTTGATTAAAGATCCTCAAGTCGTCTCGCGGGTACTGGAAGCATTCATGAATGCAGGTGTAAAAATCTGGATAGACGACTTCGGTACAGGTTTCGCTTCGTTAAGCCTGTTAAGAAAATTCAATGTGGACGGGTTGAAAATCGACAAAAGCTTTGTGGACGGGATTTGCGACAGCAACGAGGATTTCACCCTTTGCAGCGCCATCATTGCGATGGCGCAGCGACTGGATTTGGACGTCGTAGCGGAGGGCATTGAGGATGAAACGCAGCTACAAATTTTGAGTCAACTCGGTTGTGAGGTGGGGCAGGGCTATCTGCTGGGAAAACCTAATTCTTTTTCCAAAAATCTGGATATCTGGTCGGAAAAATCCATTGATCTCACGGCATAAACACTGTCGCGGTCAGAATGGTTTTCAAATTCGTGACAGCCAAATTTTCTGCCGTCCCATAGGAGCGATCCGGTAGCAAATTCGTTAAATAGGTTGCAAATTGCCACGCAAAAATGCAAAAGTGGGTTCATAACAAAACACACGATTCAGAATGAATCTATAACTTATTGATAATAAAAACATTATTGGCCTAATGGGTTTGGCCCGATCCTTGAACTCTACTATTTTGAATAGCCATTTAACGATCGACCTCATAAACACGGAAGATCGTACTCTCTAACACCATTGGAGAAGAATATGAGTCGTCCGCAACCCCCACTTGTCTATGTCGTCGAAGACAGCCAGTCTAGTGGCGCCCTTTATTGCAGCCAGCTTGAAGGCGCAGGTTATGTTACCCGTCATTTTACGGATGGGTATTCCGCCTTGATAGGTATTAAGGAAACCATGCCCGATGCCATACTTCAGGACGTTTGCCTGCCGGATATCACTGGCATTGATGTCCTTCAGTTTGTGAACCGGCAGCAATCTCCCGCGCCTGTTGTACTCATTACATCCAATAGTTCGATAGAGATCGCCGTTGACGCGATGCGGCATGGTGGCTTTGATTTTATCGAAAAGCCCTTCTCATCTGAACGTCTGATATCTTCAGTCGAAAATGCCATTAAAAACCGCAACATCACCGCGTCACCCACCGTCAATGAGAATGACTCGAAACCGCCGAATCGTTCCCGTTTCATCGGTGATTCGCTGACCATGAATACGATATTCCGGCTTCTGGAAAGCGCATCAAGAAGTAAAGCCAGTGTTTTTATTACTGGAGAAAGTGGGACAGGCAAAGAAGTCTGCGCCATGACCCTCCATGATTCCAGTCCGAGAAGCAAAATGCCTTTCATCGCCATTAATTGTGCCGCGATCCCTGGCGATCTTTTTGAGTCAGAGTTTTTTGGCCACGTCAAAGGCGCGTTCAGTGGTGCACTGTCAGACCGGAAAGGCGCCGTGGAAGTAGCTGCGGGAGGTACTTTATTCCTAGATGAAATCTGCGAAATGGATATCAACCTGCAGGCAAAACTGCTTAGATTTCTACAAACGGGGACCTTTACCCGAGTGGGCAGTAGTGAGCCACTGCACAGTGATGTACGGATTGTCTGTGCCACCAATCGCAATCCGGCAGAAGAAGTAGGCCAGGGACGCTTTCGAGAGGACTTATACTATCGGCTGAATGTGATTCCCGTGAAACTTCCTCCCCTCCGCGACCGGGGCGAAGATGTCCTTTTGCTGGCCAGACACTTGTTGTGTGAGAAAGCCCAGGCCAATCAAAAAACCTTCACCGGCTTTACTCCTGAAGTGGAACAGCTTTTTATGAATTATGACTGGCCCGGTAACATACGGGAAATGCAGAATGTCATTGAAAACATGGTGGTGATCAACAGCGGAGAATGGATCGACCTGTCCATGTTGCCCTCCGGATTTGGTGAACATAACAGCGAGGTAACGCGTCCTGCGAGACAACCCATTCCCGCCGATAACAACCTCACCACGATGGGTACCTCATCAAAAAATGACATAGTTCCCCTGCACCGTGTTGAAAGGAATGCCATTGAGCACGCCATTTCTGCGTGCGACAACAATATTCCGCTGGCAGCAGCCTATCTGGGAATCAGTGCCTCGACTATCTACCGTAAGATAAAGTCCTGGGAGAGCGAAGATTCGGATATGCCGCAAAAGGACATCAGTCCCGCGTAGGCCCAAAAGATTCCACGCCAATCAAAACAGGTCTTCGAAACCCAACTGGCTGAGGCCATAATTATGTACGGACTCATAAATAAATCCCTGAAATCCATGGTAATTGACAACCATGGTGCCGACGTCTGGCAGGAAATAATGGATGCTTCTGGTATTCCAGTCGACTCCTTTATCAGCATGCAACGTTACGATGACGCTATCACTTATTCACTTGTAGGCGCTGCGGCGACTGTTCTTGATACGCCGACTGAAAGTTGCCTGGAACAATTTGGACTCTATTGGGCAACCGTCACCGCACCTGAAGCATACTCCATACTCCTGGATACAACGGGATCGAATCTTATCGACTTTCTGGAGCATACCAATGAACTTCACGACCGCATTACTTCAACCTTTATTGGCTATATACCTCCCTACTTCGAAGTTAGCCGTCAGGACAATCGCATAGCCTTGCGTTATGAAAGCAAGAGAGAAGGCCTCACCCCGTTTGTTATCGGCGTAGTAAAAGGCCTTGCAGAGCGATTTAACTCAACGTTGGTCTTTGATGAAACACAATATATTGCCGTACCTGAAGGCGAAACCAGTGTAATCCACTTCAGTATTGCCTAGGCGCCGCTGGCGAAATATCGTATGGTCAATATTTTGTCTAAAAATCTCATCCAACTGGTAGATCAGATTGCTTCTGTTTATTTTTTCATCGACGAGAAAATGAATATCCACTCGCCCAGTTCTGTTCTGATTCCTTACCTGAAGGTGACCAAGAATACCTGTCCCGACGCATATGCAGACGGTTTTTTCGAACATTTTGAGGTAGCACGACCCGCCAAGCTACGTGATTTAGATGATATTAAAAAAGCCAGGGTGCTCCGATAA
>OBIY01000265.1_pt1 | contig 22414 bp, 19 predicted proteins | sample 1519841 | NCBI WGS metagenome assembly OBIY01 (sample SAMN03019774, study PRJEB22545) | beach sand metagenome | biome: beach; feature: sea beach; material: beach sand | place: USA: Municipal Pensacola Beach, FL | collected 2010-07-30 | depth 30-40 cm m
TCAACTGCCATTCAGCTGAATAACATCAGCAACTGGATGGGGTTGCCGAAGCAGTGATAGGTTCATTAATTGGTGCGCTGCGAACTGGTGTGATAACCGTTTGACTGCGCCTGCTTCCACGCTGAGGTTTTCCTGAAACTCAATATTTGGTGGGGTTGGTCGATAGGGACCGAATGGAGGAATCAACCTTACTATTCAACGACCAAAGCACTGTCGCCGGGTGGCAGAAACCGGGCAGTCTGCGTAGACGCATTAACCTGCTTGGTTTTGGGGTGACGGTGTCGTCAACCATGGCCATCGGCATCACCATTCTGCTGGTCAGTCTCAATACCCTGTGGACCGATACGATGGAGGATGCGCGTGCTACCGCAGAGCTGGTTGGTCGTGATAACCATCGTCTGTTGACAGGTCTGGTTATGGAGGAAGATCCACAGCTGTTAATGCAATACAGACGGGAACTTGGTCAGCGGTTCGAAAATTTGGGGATATTCCCGGGCATCCGTGGCGCCATGTTGCTAGACGCTAACGGCGAAGAACTGACCAGTGTTTCCAACGAGGGCCAGGCCTGGAATCATCGCGAGTTCAAGGCGGATACAGCGCTGAGTGACGGCAGCCAGTTTTGGCAGATGATGCTCGGTAAGGGCTGGAGGATAGTTGTCAGAGACATCGCCCTGGCTGAAGAAAAACTAGCCACTCTCTACATCAAATGGGATTTGCGCCGGCTTCGAGACCACGTCTATCAGCAATTGCTGGTTAGCGCATTGCTGTTCACTGTCGTATTAGTCGTGGTCACTTTTGTCACGCTGCGGCTGAGAAGGTCGATCAGTCAGCCGGTGGAGGAGCTGGTAAATCGCACAGCCAATGTGGTCCGTCATGGCGACCTGAGCAAGTTGCGGCCGGCCAGGGTGTTTGGCAATGACGAGCTTGGCAGGCTCACCGCTTCTTTCAACTCGATGATTGATACCCTGCGTGAACAGTATGCTGAACTCAATGCCGGCCAGCAGTTGCTTGAGCGTCGGGTAGCCAGACGCACGGAAGAGCTGGACGCCAAACGTAGGGAAGCTGAAGATTCACGCAGGGAACTGCAGCAGGTTCTCGATCTTTCTCTGGACGTGATGACCATCATCGATTCAGCCGAACGATTGGTGATGTACTCCCCGGCTGTAACAGCGGTGCTGGGCTACGAAGAGCCGGAATGGCTGGCACTGAGTCTCAGCGATGTTGTGTTCCACTCAGACCGCACTCAGAACGATGAGCAGATCATCTCACCCCAGCAGTTGTTGCGTCAGCATGGCGGCAAGGTTCGTCAGGCTGAGAGGCGGTTAAAACATCGAGATGGCCACTGGGTGTGGATGGAGTGGAGCATGACTCTGCTCGACGACGACCGGGTGTTCTTGATAGGACGCGACATTCAAGAGCGTAAAAAGCGTGAAATTGAGGTTTCAGTTGCCCACAAAGCTGAAACTCTGGCGCGTAAAAGAACCCAGCAAATCGTCGATATATCGCTGGATATGATCGTCACCATGGATAGCAATGGGCGCTTTCTATCGGTGAGCAAGGCGAGTAAGAGTCTGTTTGGTTACGAACCGGATGAACTGCGCGGACGACTCTTTGCTGAATTTATCGTTGCCGAGGATTTTGAAGGGGATATCCAGGCTGAAAATGGGCTGAAACTTGCCGTCGAAGCACACGGCGGGCAGATCAACGGGTTGCCGCGTCGTTTTCGCCATGCTGATGGTCATCTCGTCTGGGTAGAGTGGAATGTAGTTTTCCAGCCGGAGGAAAACGCATTCTATGCTGTGGCGCGTGATATTACCGAGCGTCGGCGCTACGAACATGAACTGATAGACGCACAGCAGAAAACCCAGGAGGTGATCGACTTCTCCCCGGATTTGATCTGTACCCTCGACCGGAATGGTATTTTCACCAGTGTCAACGAGGCGAGTCGATCCATACTCGGGTATGAACCGGGGTCTCTGGTGGGTAAGGATCTGGCTGAGTACCTTCACGCAGATGATCTTTCCATGCACCGTTTTACCTTGGTGGTGGAGGAGATCGAGCACCATCGCGGTGAGCTCGATGGCCTGAGACGGCGTTTTCGTCATCAAGATGGTCACTGGGTCTGGATCGAATGGAATCTGGTGTTAACCGACCGGGGGGCGCGGGTACATGCCAATGGCCGGGATGTCAGCGAGAACATCCGCTATCAACAGGAGCTGATAGCTGCCAGAGAGGCTGCCGAGGAAGCAACCCGCGCCAAGTCCGATTTTCTCTCCAATATGAGCCATGAAATTCGCACGCCGCTCAATGGGGTGATGGGTATGTTACAGCTGCTGGAAGCCACTCATACCGACGCGGAGCAGGAGGACTACCTGCGTACTGCGATTAATTCCGGTGGCACTTTACTTACGTTGATCAACGACATACTCGATTTCTCCAAAATCGAGGCCGGCAAGCTGGTGCTCGAAAATGAACCTTTCTCGTTACTGGAAATGGTTGAAGATGTGGTAGCCCAGTTTGGTGACCAGTCCGCGATCAAGGGCATCAATCTTTCAGTGGTTTACGATGTCGCTGCCCCGACTCACGTACATGGTGATGTCGTTCGTTTGCGCCAGGTGCTTTCCAATCTGCTCGGCAATGCGATGAAATTTACCAGTGCCGGAGAAATTTACTGCCAGGTCCGCGTTGCCGAAGGGGGTGAGAAGCCGGGCCTGAGCTTTGCAGTGGTCGATACCGGTATCGGTATTGCCGAAGATAAACTGGAGGAGATTTTCGAATCCTTCTCTCAGGCAGATAACTCTACGACACGTCGTTTTGGTGGCACTGGACTTGGGTTGGCTATTGCGCGTGATCTGATCGAGCTGATGGGTGGAGAAATCCAGGTCTCTAGCGAGTTGGGTAAGGGCACAACTTTCTCTTTCGAGTTGCCATTACACGCAGCCCCGCAACCGGAATTCAGGATTGTGTCACTTCTAGACAAAAGGGTTCTCGTCATTGCGGAGACTGAAGCGGTGCGTAGTTCGATCGTATCTAGCTGTCGTCGCGTAGGAATGGTAGTGACCGCGATTCCGGTTTGGGAGCACAGCTTGCCAGAGCTGCTGGTCGATGGGTCAGCCTTTGATGTGGTGGTTGCTGATTCAGTTTTGCTGCAGGGAGAGGTGGGTCGGAAATGGGTTGACAACCCGATTCTGCCAACACTGGTCATTGCGCCATACGGTAAACAGCTGAAAGGATTACCCGCACAGTTTCGTCAGCTCTACAAACCGATACGCAGCGGATTACTAGTTGATCATTTGCAGGAGTTACTCGGATTCGAGCGCGAAAGTTCCTGCCAACAGGCGGTGGTCAGGAAAGTTCAGCACGGCAAACTGTTGCTGGTCGAAGATAACGCGGTGAATCGTAAGGTTGCGATCCGGCTCTTGAAAAAAATGGGCATGGACGTTGAAATCGCGGTGAACGGACAGGAAGCGGTGGAGCAGGTGAGGTGTGGGACTTTTGATCTGGTACTGATGGATTGTCAGATGCCGGTGATGGATGGTTATGCGGCGACCCGCGAGATTCGTCGTCTCGAGGCGGAGTCAGGAGGGCACCAAACCATCATCGCGGTAACCGCCAATGCGGGAGCTGAGTTTGTTGAGCGCTGCCGAACAGCAGGTATGGATGATTATCTTGCCAAACCTTTTCAGTTCGACGCCATGGCGGAAAAGCTGCACTTCTGGTTGTCCGGCGCCCCAGTTGCTGTTCCAGGTCAGAATGCACTCGCCGATTCGGTTGGATTTCACTGATCTGATGATCCTAAATGTCAGGCAGTTCGTCTTTACCGAGCCAAAAAAACCCACCTCAGTAGAGAGCTTTTTCCGTTAAAGAACAGGCCTGATTGCATACCGGCAGAACCGCAGGATGGACAGCGCACCACCTTTCAACAGTCAGAGAGTGGCGCCAACGGCTGCGTAGTGGCGGTGAATTACCAATACGAAGCGGCGGCGTCCAGGTCACTGCACGGCCTCCTTGATCAATCCCGATATATCCGTCCAGAATGGTGCCTGGTATTGAGGCCACCCAACGGTTTGGAGGTGAGATGAAGGCACTAAAAATATGGATGATCCTGATGGGGGTTTTCTACCTGCTGAACCTGGTTGCCCTGTGGCCCTCCCTGTGGGCGCCGCAGCTTCCCACCATGTACCCGGGGGTAGAATTGCATCAGGGCACTGATTCATTCCAGCTGTTGCTGGATGCCTGGTTGATCGTCGGCATTCAGCTCGCAGCAATCGGGATGGTGCTGATCTGGGCGGGTGGCTTCTCCGCTACCCCGGAACGCTATCTCGGCGTAGTCTGGGTCGCCATCGTTACCGAGATTGTTGACGGTATCTGGGATATCTACAGCGTTGCTGGCGGTCTCGAAGAGCCGGTTATCGGTTACGCCACCGTAGTCATCCACCTGATCTGGATTTTCACCGCGCTCTGGGCGTTAGGTCGGGCACGAAAAGAACTTGAAGGCGAGGCAGCGACAGGTACTGTCGCTGCCTGATTTCGGCAACTCTGGTGGTATACCGGCTCTATTTGAGGCCGGTGCCACCGCCAGAGCAGTGCATCACTTCGCCGGTTACGTAACTGGCATCCGGCGAGGCCATATAGGCAATCGCGGCGGCCAGTTCGTCGGGGCTGCCCATGCGGCCCATCGGCGTGTCACGGAAGGTCTGCTCCATCACCCCTTTGATTCCGTCAGCATCTATCTGGTCATAATCGCTCAGTCCCAGGTTGCGCGGTACCGCCCGCTCACCACCATCGACGCCACCCGGTGCTACACAGTTGACGCGAATATTGTGTTCGGCCAGTTCCATCGCCAGGCAGACGGTAATGGCGGCTATGCCCCCCTTGGCGGCAGAATAGGGCACACGGTTGATACCGCGGGTGGCGACTGAGCCGATATTAACGATGCTGCCAGAGCCCTGTTTGACCATTTGCGGAATCACCGCGCGGCAGCCCCACATGGTTGGCCAGAGTGAGCGCTGCATCTCTTTTTCGATCTGTTCGATTGGGTAGAGATGATAAGGTTTGGCCCAGATGGTGCCGCCGACATTGTGTACCGCAACATCGACCCGCCCATATTGCTCCACGCAGGCGTTTACCACTGATTCCGCCCCCTCCCAGGTTTCCAGATCGGCAAGTGCGAGGCTGGCGCTGCCTCCAGCGGCCACTATTTCATCCACCACCGCCTGTCCCTGTGGTTCGGCACGGTCAACCACCAGCACGCTGGCACCTTCAGCGGCGAGGCGGATGGCAGTCGCCTTGCCAACTCCCTGAGCGGCACCGGTTACGAGGGCAACCTGACCGTCAAAGCGGCGGCAGTTGGGTTGTGCGGAAGAAACGCTCATATTTATTTCCTTCTGTGTAGCTGGTCTAAAGGGTTATGTAACGAGGGGGCAGAGACAGTGGTCAGAGACGGCTAAGCCTGGATCAATTCATAAACCCGCTCGGCGGTTAACGGTAGCCGCATCGCCGGTTTGCTGATGGCATCGGCCACCGCATTAGCGATAGCTCCCGGTAGCGCAACATTGGAAGCTTCACCGACCGGGCCCAAGTTGAATGGTCCGGGTCCTTCATCGCGCTCCAGCAGGATGGTTTCCAGTGGTGGAATATCCCTGATGTTGGGCAGCTTGTAGTCGCCCAGGTGCAGAGCCTCCGGCTTGCCTTCATCAAAACGATGTTCTGACATCAGCGCCATACCGAGGGCATAGATTACGCCTCCTTCGAGCTGTCCGAGATGAGCCACCGGGTTGATGATGGTACCCACATCATGGGCGCTGATGATTTTCTCCACATCCACCTTACCGGTTTCCATATCAACCCGAACCTTGACCACCTGGGCGGTGAAATTGGTGTCGGCCATCTCCGGTTCCAGCGGCAATTTGGCGTATTCGTCCACCACCAGGTCGGCGCCACTGGCGGCGCAGGCCTGGGCCACCAGCTGCGCAAAGCTGTAGTGGTTCCCGCCGGCAAGCAGCGTGCCGTTTTCCCAGCTGCCCGGTTCGTTAACCTGCTCGGCAAGCTGCTGCTTGAGCTTGTCGAGCGCATCAATGGTGGTTTTGCCCATGGTGAAGGTGGTGCGGCTGCCACCAACGCCAAAATCAAATGGCAGATTACTGGTGGAAACCGGCCTGATGGTGACCTGGTCGAGGGTGCCATCGATGGCTTCGGCAACCATCTGTTGAACCGCGGTGTAGGTTCCCTGTCCCGGGTCGGGAATCGGTACCTCAATGGTGATTTGAGCGTCGGCATTGACAATCAGGCGGGCGCTGCAATCGCCACCGATGGTGCCGCGCTCATACATGCCAATTCCCCAGCCAACCCCTGGCCCCTGCTCCCTGGTATTCCACTGGGCTGCATCCAGTGCGGCCTGCAGAGTCTCTTTGGCGCGAACCGTAACCCACTGCTGCCCGGCGGGTGCGGTGTCACCCTGTTCCAGCAGGTTGCGTAGTCTGAATTCGGCAACATCCATGCCGAGCGCTTTGGCGATCAGGTCAAACTGCGCCTCGACCGCAAACATTACCTGTGGTCCGCCGGGTGCACGCATGTGGCCGGCAGGGATGGTGTTGGTGTAGACGATGGTACTGTTGAGGTTGATCGCCGGTATCCGGTAGCAGCTGCCGGCCTGGTCGACACCGTGGAGGTTCAGCGTCGGTAGCGGTTTAAACGCGCCGTAGGCGCCGGTATTGAACCAGCCATCCAGGTGCATGGCGCAGAGTCGGCCATCGTTGGTGACGCCGGTCCGTAGTTTGATCTTGCTGGCATGACGGCCGTTGGCTGCCATCAGCTCTTCGGTGTAGGTCATCACCACCTTCACCGGCCTGCCGCTTGCTTTGGATAGCAGGTAGGCCACCGGCGCATCGAACGGATTACCCTTGCCACCAAAATCGCCACCGATATGGGTCATGTGGACCTGAAAATTTTCCGGCGGTTGTTGAAAACATTTGGCCAGCTGAATCCGCAACATGTAGGGGCTTTTGTTGCTCGACCAGATGTCACAGCTGCCGTCGGCTTTAACATCGGCAACCGTAGCATTGGGCTCAAGGTAGCCGTGATGTTCGAAGGGGGTCTCAAACTCGTGCTCGAAGACCTGGTCAGCTTCGGCCATTGCTGCTTCCATATCACCGTGGGACCAGTTCATGTAGGCACAAACGTTGTTGACCTTTGGTTCTGCGGGGTGGGAAAACGCTCCTTCGTAGCCTTTAGGGTCCTGGTGAACGGGGTAGGCGTCGTCTGCTGTCGCTTCATCGATGTTGAACACCGCCGGCAGCTCTTCATACTCGACTTCAATCAGGTTGAGAGCCTGTTCAGCAATATCGGTAGTTTCAGCAGCCACTGCGGCTACTCGGTCACCAATGAAACGTACCTCCTTGCCGGCCAGCACGGGCAGGTCATAAATCGCCCGGCCGATAAGGTGTTCCTGCTGCTGTCCGGTGATGACAGCATGGACACCAGGCAGTGCCTCAGCAGCGGTGGTATCAATGCTGAGGATGCGGGCATGGGGGTAGGGACTGCGCAGTATCTTGCCGCGCAGCATTCCCGGCAGATTTACATCTGCGCTGTAGCGGCTCTTACCGGTAACCTTATCGGGTCCGTCCAGTCTGGGCGTCGCCTGACCGACAAATCTACGAGTCATCCCCCTGCTCCCCTGTTCTGACAATTAATTTAGAAATCGACTGCCTGTCATTTACATACGCTACTTTAAATCAAAACCCGGTTGGTTATGGCAGGTTTTGATCGACGCGGGGACTTGCAGTGTTCGATCAACTCAAGGATCACACCATCGTTCTGTCGGCCATTTCCGATAATCACGATTGCCACTATCATAGAGCGCTTTCGCTAAGAGACCGGTAGACGTAGAAGTGGTTTTTATCACCAGCCAGCCGGTTCATCAGGGTAAGGAGGGGTAGGGATGTCCGCTAACCAACCGACAGACCAGAATCTGGTTGCGATTACGGTTCGGGTCAACGGCGAGGAGCACCGGTGCAGTGTGCGGCCGAATTTGCTACTGGTCGATTTTTTGCGTGATCAGCTGGGGATCACCGGCACCAAGGAAGGCTGTGGCGTAGGCGTCTGTGGTGCCTGTACGGTGCTGCTCAATGGTCGAATCACCAGCTCCTGTCTCTATCTGGCTGCAATGGCTGATGGTGGTGAAATAACCACCGCAGAGGGACTCGCTGATGATGAAAAACTGCTGCCGATTCAGCAGAGTTTTATCGACCATGGCGGGTTTCAGTGCGGTATCTGTACCTCCGGGCAGGTGATCGCCGCAAAGGCACTGCTGGATCATAACCCAGCCCCAAGTGAGGATGAGATCAAGGCCTGGATGATGGGTAATCTCTGTCGTTGTACGGGTTATTACGGCATTATCCGTTCGGTGCAGAAGGCAGCCGATCAGGCCGGAGGGTGAATCATGGAACAATTTACGTTTCACGCCCCGAACAATCTCAGTGACGTTTTTGCGCTGCTCGACGAGTACGAATACGACGCCAAACTGATCGCCGGTGGTACCAGCCTGGTCACTTTTATGAAGCAGCAGCTGGTACAGCCGGAACAGCTGATTCATCTGGGTAAAATTGATGCGCTTCGTGGAGTCGAGCGGGTCGGCGATGAGCTTCATGTCGGTGCACTGACCACTTATCGGGAGCTCGAGACCCATCCCCTGGCGCTGGAGCTGGTACCGCAGATTGGCGAAGTGTTTGGCCATGTGGCTACGGTGCGCATCCGTGAAGTGGCGACCATTGGTGGTGGTCTTGGCCAGGGAGACCCGGCGCAGGATGGTCCCGGGCTCTGGCTACTGCTTGGGGCACAGATGGTGCTGGCCAGCAGCAGTGGTGAGCGGTTGGTGCCGGCAGCCGAGTTTTTTGATGATTACTACACCACGGTGCTGGAACCCAACGAAGTACTGACTGGATTACGGATCCCGATTCCACCGCCATCCTCGACCTTTGCCTACAGCAAGTTTCTGCCCCGTAGTGAGGATGATTATGCGGCGGTTTCAGTAGCCGCGCTGGTTGATCTGGACACGGATGGGACGGTTAAACAGGCCCGGCTCACCCTGGGCTCAGTGGCACCAACCCCGTTCGCGGATCGCCTCGGCGCTGAATCGTTGGTCGGTACCAAACCGGAACAGCAGCAAATTGCGGAAATTGCCGAGGCGATCCGCGAACGGGTTGATCCGCTTGATGATGTGCGTGGATCTGCTGCCTACAAGACTGAAATGGCGGTGGTATTCACTCGCCGGACATTACAGCAGGCGCTAGATCGCGCTGCCAGCTGTTAGCAGTAGTCCAAGTAAACGAGACCTGCAGGGTGAAAACTTTGACTGTGGTGGAGAGATATAAATGGAGTTTGACTTTCGTTTTACCATTCCAGCGGATCAGCAGACGCTGTGGCAGAAAGTAACCGATATAGAGTCGGTGGCTTTTTGTGTACCTGGCGTCACCAGTATTGAGAAGCTGGAAGACGGTCCACCGCTGCAATATGAGGGGGCGCTGGCGATTCGCGTTGGTCCGGTGGGTCTGAAAATGGGCGGGCTGGTCTGGATTAACGATCTCAATGGCGACAATTTCCTTATGGAGCTGGTTTGTGAGGGCAAGGACCGCAAGATACCTGGCACCGTAAAAACTGAAACCCGTATGCAGCTGGAACCGGCGGAACAGGGGACCGACTTGGTGATCCATACCCATGCCACTATCATGGGCAAACTGGGTGAGTTCGGACAGTCAGTGATTCGCAAGAAGACAGCGGCGGTACTCGACGAATTTGTCGCTAACCTGATGCAGGAGCTGGAGCAGTCCCCCTGATAGACAGAGCTTGGTCCCGAGCCCGGTGATCGGACAGCAGGTGGTCGGATCTCAAATGACCGCTAGTAGGGCAGCTATAGTTAGAAACATTACAAATTTTTACATAATAATTTTTTAAATAAAGAGGAGTAGAGCTGTGGGTAATTACACTGCTATTGAATTATCGATTGACGGCGATGTTGCGCGGGTCAACTTCAATCGCCCGGAAAAACGTAACTGCATGAGTCCCGAGCTGCATCGAAATATGTTTGAGGCGATGGGCGAAATTGAAGCGGCCAAGGTCAAGGTTGTGGTGATTACCGGCAATGGTCCCAGTTTCTGTGCCGGGATGGACCTGGAGCAGTGCTTTCTTGAGCCCTTTGACAAGCCGGAATTGATGGCGGAGATCAACCATCACGCTTTTGGCTGGTTTACCCGCATGAAAAACAGCAAAGCAGTGACCATCGGCAAGATCAACGGTTTCTGCTTTGGTGGTGGTATGGCATTGGCCGGGGTGCTGGATATTGTGGTGGCGGCCGACGAATCCCTCTGGGGCCTTTCTGAAGTCAATTTCGGTATCTTTCCAGGCGGTGGAACCAGCTGGACCGTGGCGAAAAACATGCCGGAACGGAAAAAGGGACTCTACTACTCGCTCAGTGCCGAGACCTTCAACGGTCAGCAGGCGGCGGAGATGGGGTATGCAACCTTTTCCGTACCGCTTGATCAGCTCGACGATAAAGTGGAAGAGGTGGTCGGCAAACTGACCAACAAGGGACGTGCCGTACTCGGCAAAACCAAAGAGGTCTATGAGAAGGTTCTGAATATGGATTTTCCGGAAGCCATCGACTATGAAATGGCGAAGTCGTGGGAGCTCTCCAGAGAGACCAACGACGACTGGATTCGCACCGCGTTGGCATCATTCAAGAAGCGTGAATTCAAACCGGGAACCCAGGCCTACAAACTGGTCAACGATGTCTGATGGATTGATCAGCAGGTGAATTAAAAAACCCGGCTGGTGCCGGGTTTTTTAATTCCTCTCGGCTATCCGCCGGCAATTTTTCTCTGTGGCGGTCGACAAAGGGCAGCAATGAAAATCGTATCTTTCAACATCAATAGCCTGCGCGCACGCATCCATCAGTTGCAGCAGGTGATCACCCTGCATCAGCCCGATGTGATTGGACTGCAGGAGACCAAAGTACACGACGACCAGTTCCCGCTTGAGCAGATAGAAGCTCTCGGTTACCAGGCCTACTACCATGGGCAGAAGGGCCATTACGGGGTTGCTACGCTGACGCGTGGCAAGGCAGTGAATGTAACCCGGGGGTTTGTCTCCGACGACGAGGCTGCACAGCGCCGGTTTATCAGCGTCACCGTCGAGCGTCCGGGTGCGCAACCGGTGGTGGTGTTGAATGGTTATTTCCCCCAGGGAGAGAGTCGCGATCATCCACAGAAATTTCCGGCCAAACGCAAGTTCTATGAAGACCTGCAACAGCACCTGCTGGATCACCATAGCCCTGAGCAGCCCCTGCTGGTGATCGGCGATATCAACATTTCTCCGGCGGACCGGGATATCGGTATCGGTGAGGAGAACCGCAAGCGCTGGTTGCGTAGCGGCAAGTGCAGCTTCCTGCCTGAGGAGCGCGAATGGTTTCAGCGGTTGCTGGCGTGGGGGTTACAGGACACTTACCGGCTGATCGAACCGGAGGATGATCAGCACTTCAGCTGGTTTGACTACCGTAGTCGTGGGTTTGAACGGCAACCGCGACGTGGGCTGCGTATCGATACCATTCTGGCGACCCATAGTCTCTCAGAGTCGCTTGTCGGTGCCGGTATCGATTACACCACTCGCGCCATGGAGAAGCCTTCAGACCACTGCCCGATCTGGGCTGAGTTTGACGCCTAGGGCTTATGATTCTGCCACCGCTCACAACAGGCAGACTGCAGCGACGCTACAAGCGGTTTTTCGCCGATGTTGTGCTCGATGATGGCCGCGAGGTGACGGCCCATTGCCCCAATACCGGCCGTATGACCAGCTGCCTGCAGCCAGGCTGTCGTGTGCAGGTAAGCCATAGCGATAATCCCAGGCGAAAACTGCAGTGGACCCTGGAGCGTACCGATGTTGGCGGAGGCTGGATTGGAGTCCATACCGGGCGGGTGAATCAGGTGATTGCCGAAGCGGTGACCAGCGGTGCCATACCGACGCTGGCCGGATATCAGCAGGTGACACCCGAGGTGGCCGTGGCCCATGATGGGCAACGGGCGCGGATTGACCTGGTGCTGTCCGGCGCAGGGCAGCAGGAGGCCTGGGTAGAGGTCAAGAATGCGACCCTGTTGCAGGGTTCGGAAGTGCGCTTCCCCGATGCGCCGACAGCAAGAGGTCTCAAACATCTGGATGTGCTCGCTACCCAGCTGGAACAGGGCCGGCGGGCGGTGCTGGTGTTTGCCATCAACCGGCCCGAAGGGTGCTGCTTTGTACCTGCTGATGAAGTTGATCCTCAGTATGGCAAACGGTTGCGCCAAGTGGTCGCTCTGGGTGTGGAGGTGGTCGCACCGCAGCTGGTCCATCAGTCCCAGTCGATTGAGGTCAGCGGCGAGTTGCCGGTAGTCCTCGGTGGCTGACCGGTAGCAGCTTGACCATCGGTTGTTGGTGGTGTTGTTACGTTACAATGCGCCGCGAAATTTGCCCCAACCTGGAATAGAGTGACGTGAACCCGATTAACAAAGAGCAGCAGGACAGTTTTCTTCAGGATTTTCAGGACCGCCAGGCCGCAGCCGAACGGATGTTACCGATACTGGGTCATCTGTTTCGCAAGCATGGGCTAAGTCTGTACATGTATGGCCGGTCGATCAACAACGTTTCCGCCGCAGATATCCTCAAAGCGCATCGCTATATCAGCCAGCATGAGCCGGTGACGGTCACTGTCCGCGATAGCTTTCCGCTACTACAGGCTTTGGTAGAGCTGGAGCTGGGCCCGGCGCGCATTGATCTGGGCAAATTGACGGTTGCCTATATGCGCGAGGGCGCGGGTCAGTCCGCCGAGCAGTTTCTCGCCGCACAGCTAGAAGGGCACGATGAACTTCGCGGTGGTGCCAATGGTGGCCCGAAGGATGTGGTGCTCTACGGCTTCGGCCGCATTGGTCGGTTGCTGGCGCGTGAGCTGTGTCAGTGGGTCGGCGGTGGTAATCAGCTTCGGTTGCGCGCGATTGTGGTGCGCAGGCCCAAAGGTAACGGTGATGACCTGGAAAAACGTGCCAGCTTGCTGCGTCGCGACTCTATTCACGGTCCCTTCAACGGCACGATAACGGTTGACCATGAAGCCAACGCGATTATCGCCAACGGTAATATCATCACCGTGATCTATGCCCAGGGACCAGACGACGTGGACTATGCAGGGCTCGGTATTGAATCGCCTTTGGTGGTTGATAACACCGGAATCTGGCGTGATGAGGAGGGACTTTCCAAGCATCTGGCGGCCGGCGCTGGCAAGGTGCTGTTGACCGCACCAGGAAAAGGTTCGATCAAGAATATCGTCTATGGCGTTAACGATGGTGATATCAACGCGGCTGACCAGATTCTTTCTGCTGCCAGTTGCACCACCAACGCGATCACTCCAGTGTTGAAAGTGATTAATGACCGCTTCGGTGTAGAAGTGGGTCACATCGAAACGGTTCACTCTTATACCAACGACCAGAATCTTATTGATAACTACCATGAGGCAGATCGTCGTGGCCGCAGTGCGCCGCTGAACATGGTGCTCACCGAAACCGGTGCTGCCAAGGCGGTGGCCAAGGCGTTACCGGAGCTTGCCGGCAAGCTGACCGGCAACGCCATTCGGGTACCGACTCCCAATGTCTCCATGGCGATCATGAATCTGACGTTGCGGGATGGTACCGATAAAGACGGACTGAATGAGGTATTGCGCGAAGCGGCGATGTCCACCTCGCTGGATGGGCAGATTGACTACATGACCTCCAAGGAGCTGGTCTCCAGTGACCTGGTGGGGTCACGTCACGCCGGCATTGTTGATTCCCAGGCGACCATTGCGCATGGCAATCACTGCGTGGTCTATGTCTGGTACGACAATGAATATGGCTATAGTTGTCAGGTGATTCGGGTCATGCAGGCCATGGCTGGCGTGCAGTTACCCGTCTATCCTCTCTAGGGGTGTTGACCTGGCGTGGACGATCCCGTCGTCAAGCAGCTGTCTGCGGTTAACGCCCACTGCATTACCTTCGCCAACGAAAAGGGTGGTACCGGCAAATCAACGCTGGCGCTACATCTGCTGGTCTCTCTGCAGCGGCAGGGTAGACGGGTGGCAGCGGTAGATCTCGATTTTCGTCAGCGCACCCTGAGTCGTTACCTGGAAAACCGCGCTATGCACCAGCCGCAGCTGGCAACTGTGGAGGTGGTGGTGCCAGCTGTCAGTGAGCTGGATAGCCGCAGCGCTGCTTCCGGTGCTGAAATTGCACTGCTCGGAGACACCCTGGCGCAGCTGGCTGAGAGCCACGAGTTGATCATTATTGATTCACCGGGTAGTGACTCGCCGCGGAGTCAGTACGCGATGGCGGTGGCCAACACCCTGGTGACGCCGCTGAACGATAGCCTGATTGATCTGGACCTGCTTGGCAGGGTGGTTCCCGGGGAGCAGCGGATAGACCGGCTCAGTTTTTTTGCTGATGCGGTCTGGCAGGCCCGTCAGCGCAGGGCATTGGCAAAATTGCCAGCGCTTGACTGGGTACTGGCCCGCAACCGTCTGACCATGCTTGATGCGCGCAACAAGCGGCTGGTTAATGATGCGCTGGAAGAGCTACAGGGCCGGGTTGCCTGCCGTTACATTTCCGGTCTTTCTGAACGGGTCATCTATCGCGAGCTGTTTGCCAGCGGATTAACGCTCCTCGACCTGGCTGATGCGATCGCGCCGATCCGCTTGACCAGCTCCCACCTCGCCGCCCGTCAGGAGCTGCGCGATTTTATCGATGATCTGCAACTACCCCGGTAACTAAACCAGGTGTAGAGAGACGCTGCGCCACCGGCAGGTGATAATTGGCGCGGGTGCTATGGAGTTAAAGGTGGCTGCTGGCGGCGGCAATAATTTCGCTGTTTTGCTGGCGAAGTTTGTCATCGTCACCGGCAAGTATCCGTGACCGGTTGGCCAGCTGTATCGCCTGTTGCCATTCTTCTTCTGCCAGTCTGACTCTGGCAAGCTCATGCCATAAATAAGGATCATTCGGGGCCATGCGCAGCGCCCGTTCCAGGGTCGTAGCCGCCCTTGCCAGGTCACCTTCCTGCCGCAGCGTACGGGCACTGGCGAGTAGTAACTGGCTCGCCTCGGGTACCGGTTCTGCGGTAGGGATGGTCGGCGCTTCAACCGGTGGTAGTGATGGTTGTCGGACCGCAGGATCAGTTTCCGGTGTCGGCGTGGGTACCAGTATCGGCTTTGCGTAGCGGTCCGGCGGCGCCGGTTGCCCGATCACGCCGTACTGAACGCCACATCCACCGCTGATCAGCAGTAAAAAGCAGCTCAACAGTGAGCGGGTCAGTCGTAGGGCCAGGGTATTTTGTCGAAAATCCATTTCAATCCGTCAGTCGGGCTGCCGCCAGATGATTCATTATCGCCAGCGCTACGGCTGCAGGCACTCAGCCCAGGGGGTGGGAATTCTGCCACTGCCGGTACACCGTAGCCACCCCTGCAGCCCGTAGCGGCGGGTGCCGCAATCGCCGCCCCCCCCCCTTCCCTGGCAAACCAGCCAATGGAGCTGTCGGTAGAAGGGAAATTGGCGGTCAGTGGAAGTTGTCGCATCACTTCACCCCAGATGGGTAGCGCCCCGGTCGACCCCACCAGTCCGGTCGGCCCGTTATCGTCCCTGCCGACCCAGGTTACCGCACAGAGGTTGGCGGAAAAGCCGGCAAGCCAGCTGTCGCGCCCCTCATCGGTAGTGCCGGTTTTGGCAGCGATGTTGAGTTGACCATCTATCGTTTGCTGTAGCGCACGGCCGGTACCGCGACGAACCACTTCCTGTAGGGCCAGTTCAACCAGCTTGATCGCAGCAGGGTCTAGGGTCTGGTCTACGGTCAATGGGTAGCGACTCATGGTATGGCCATCACGGTCAGTGACTGCGACGATGGCGCGCTGGGGTGTCTGAAAGCCGCCTGCCGCAAGCGTCAGGTAAATCTGGTTGACCTCCAGCGGGCTCATTCCCAATGCACCCAGAAACAGTGCCGGGTGTTGTGGGACGGGTCGGGTAAAACCGAGTTCCTGAATGGTCTCTGCGACCGAACCGAGGCCAAGTTCCAGACCGAGCCGAATGGTAGGCAGGTTGAGCGATAGTAACAACCCATCCAGTAGCGGGACTTCGCCGCGAAACCGGTGGTCAAAATTCTGCGGTTGCCAGGGTTCTTCAGGTTCTCTATCGAGGATTAACGGTTGATCGAGGAGCCGGTGGTTCAGGTTGTATCGGGCGGGCTGGGCGAGAGCGGTCAGGTAGACTGCGGGCTTGACTAGCGAGCCAATCGAACGTCGGGAATCCAGGGCGCGGTTGAAGCCATCGCTGCGGGGGTCGCGGCTACCTACCAGAGCAAGGATTTCGCCATTGGCAACCTCACTGATCACCATCGCACCCTGCAGCTGGTCTCCGCCGTTATCTGTAGTGGCCAGTGCAGTGACCCGCTGCGCTACCACCCGTTCAGCGATAGATTGAACGTTGGGGTCAAGAGTTGAGAATATCCGCAGTCCCTCGCTGCGAATTACCTGTTCCGGGTAATCCTCTCTCAGCTGCCGGCGCACCAGGTCGAGGAACGCCGGATAGCGACTTAGTCCTACCGTTGAGTCGCCCGCCGCGACCAATGGGCGCTGTTGCAGTTGTCTACTCTGTTCGGCGTCAATAATGCCCTGTTCCGCCATCACTCTGAGCACCAGGTTACGCCTGGCTAAGGCTCGTTCCGGTTGGCGAACGGGATGGTAGCTGGTTGGTGCTTTAACCATGCCCGCCAGCAACGCCAGCTGATCGAGCTCCAATTCTGCCAGCGGTCGTCCGAAAAACAGCTGGCTGCCCTGTGCGAAACCATGTACGGCATGTCTCCCAGCCTGGCCTAGAAATACCTCGTTGAGGTAAGCCTCAAGGATTTCGTCTTTGTCGTAATGCCACTCCAGCATCAGTGCCATCAGCGCTTCATTGATCTTGCGTGTCAGTGAGCGCTCTGGTGTCAGGTAGAAGTTTTTCACCAGCTGCTGGGTCAGGGTACTGCCGCCCTGTACCGCCTTGCCGGCACGGATATCTGCCCACAGGGCACGCGCTATCGCCCTCAGGGAGATGCCGTGATGCTGGTAAAACTGTCGATCCTCCATGGCGATGAGGGCCGCAATCAATGGCTTCGGTACCTGTTCGAGGGGTACTAGCAGCCGGTCTTCGTTGCTGCGGGGATAAAAACTGCCGATCAGTAGCGGTTCGAGACGAAGCAGGTCGGCAGCTTTGCCGCCGGGGCTTTGGTGGATGGCGCTGATGCCTCGGGCGTCAAATTCGATCATCGCCCGCACCGGCCCCTCGTTGCCATCGGTAAACTCGAAACCGCGGCTGTGAAGCTCCAGTCGCTGGCTCGATGCGGCATAACTGCCCGCTTCGCGGGCGTGATGGCCGCGCTGGTAACCATGCCGGTCGAGCTCCTGCTTTAACTCAGCCAGCGAAATTGGCGCGCCGACGTAAAGCTCCATTGGGCGGGCATACACCCTCGCCGGCAGTTCCCAGCGGTGGCCGCTGAATTTTTTCTGTACCAGCAGGTCGAGGTAGATCAGGTAGAGCGCGGCGCCGGCAACCAGCGTAGCGACCAGCATTAGCCGCCAGTGCAGCCGCTGGCCAGAAGGCTGCTCAGCCCGCCTGTTCCCGGAACCGGCTTTCCGTTTTTTAGGAGCCATGCTTTACCACAATGCTGGTTGGGGTGGTCACATTGATAACCGGGTTGAGGGTGCCGGGCCAATTCGACTGACCCGGCGCTGTAAACAGGGAGTGACCCGGAGACACCGTTAACAGAGGGTCAGTTAATACTGATCAGCTCCACATCGAACAGCAGCAGCTGATCCGGTCCGATGGCTGGTGGGCCGTTTTTGCCGTAGGCGAGTTCCGCCGGTATGGTGAGCTGGTAGGTTTCGCCCACCTTCATTAGCTGCAGTCCCTCCTGCCAGCCGGGAATAACCGCAGACAGGTTAAAGGTTGCCGGAGTTCCCCGGTCGTAGGAACTGTCGAACTGGGTACCGTCGATCAGACTGCCGCGGTAGTGGACGGTAACATTGTCTTCAAGGGTCGGGCTTACGCCTTCGGTTACGCTTGATATAACCCGGTATTGGAGGCCGCTGGATGTCTCCATGACACCTTCGGTTGCCCTGTTTTTAGCCAGATAATCCTGTGCCCGCTGGGCGTTTACGACGGCCTGCCGGTTCTGTTGGTCCAGTTGACGAGTGCGGTAGGCGTCAATGGCGGCAATTTGCTCCTCCCTGGACAGACGGGCGATGCCGGCGATGGCATCGCCGATCGCTTCGCTGAGTGCTTCCACATCGATATCGAGCTGATCGCGGACCAGCCCGGAACCGATCTGATAGCCGATGGCGTAACTGAAACGGGCACGTTCATTAGTCAGGTTAATGGGCGTCTCTTCCGCCCTGCTTTGCGGGATTGCGATGGTACAGAACAGAAGCGCGAGCAGTGGGCGAAAAGCCATAAATGTCTCCGTGGTTTGTTCATTCGTTTACTGTTTCCCGTCCGCCAATGGGGGTTGGGATTTGATCAGGCGCGAGCGTATCATGTTCAGCAACTTCTGTTGGCTTAAAACCGAGGGGGAGAGGTTATGTTTGATGTGGAGCTGTTTGTTGCCGAGTGCCGAGCGGCGCTCTCTGTCGATGATCCGCAACGTGTTGTCGCTGGCCTGATGCGTCAGGCGCTTGGTGATCTGGAAGCGTTACGCGAAGCTCTGGGGGGTGGCGCGGAAGCGCTGTTCCAGCCCCTCTACCGTTCGCCCGAACTGACCATTGCCAACATGTCCACGGCGCCGGGGTCGACCAGTCCGATTCATAATCACCTGATGTGGGGAGTCATCGGTGTCTATGACGGTCAGGAAGATAATTTCCTTTATGAACGGGATGGGGAGGGGCTGCGGCAGCTGGAAAACCGGGTGTTAAAAGCGGGTGACCTGTTTGCAATGCCGGTGGACCTGATCCACGCCATTAACAATCCGCTGACCGGTTACAACGCTGCATTGCATGTCTACGGCGGTGATCTGGTGGAGCGCCCCGGGCGCAGCATCTGGAATCCGGAATCGGATGAAGAAGAGCCTTACGATATTGAGCAGGTTCTTGCCTATACCCGTCAGTTAAGCAGCTGATGCTGGCGGGTTCTGTTCGCTAATCCCATTCCCTGTTGTTGGGCTGGTACCGTAATTGGCGCGAAACTGACCACGCTGGCGCAGGTATTCATCGCCCCCGTCGACACCTGAAACGTCTACCCAGCTGTTTCAGGCAGGTTGGTTAGACTGGCCATTTTCGTGCGGCATTCGTTGATCCTATTTCTGCTCATACTGTTTGTTGCCAAACAGAATTTCGCGCTGTTTATCGTTCTGTGGCCCCGGTTTGGCCGGCCGCAGTTCCGCCATCACCGCCAGACCACGTTGCACAGCGGGCCTGGTCTGTAATCGTTCTATCCACTGTGCCACTCGGGGCGTAGAGCCCATATCGTGGGCCTGGCGTTCATAGTGCAGCGTCCACGGCATGGTCGCCATGTCGGCGATCGAGTAGTCATCGCAGATATAGTCGCGGCTCTGCAGCTGGCGTTCCAGAACCCGATAGATGCGCCCTGCTTCATTGGTATAGCGGTCAATCGCGTAGGGTAATTTCTCCGGCGCATAGTCGCGAAAGTGGTGGGCCTGACCAAACATGGGACCGACGCTCGCCATCTGGAACATTAGCCACTGCAGCACGTTGTATCGGCCGCGCGCTTCACTGGGCAGGAATTTGCCGGTTTTCTCAGCCAGATAAATCAGCACTGCGCCACTTTCAAAAATTGAAATGGGGGTGCCGCCGGGGCCATCGCTATCAACGATGGCGGGCATTTTGTTATTGGGGCTGATGCGCAGAAACTCTTCGCTGAACTGGTCGCCCTCACCAATATTGACCGGGATAGTGCGGTACTCCAGCTCCAGTTCTTCGAGCAGAATGGTTACCTTTTGGGCGTTTGGGGTGGGCCACATATAGAGATCGATCATTGCGTTTCCCCTGTGGATTATGGTGGCTGGCTGAATGAGTTTTCAGAGTCTAACCGGAGTCCTGCTGTCGCGCAGGTTCAGTGTTCAGGTCGATGAATTTAAACGTTCCCGTTGGTGGCCACGGTTAGCTCTCCTGTTCCGAAGCTTCCTGCTGCGGGTCGTTCCAGGGTAAATCACGGTAGAAAGCGTTCTCATCAATGGGTACCAGCGGATATTTGATAATGTCGAAATAGGGCGAGTAGTCAAAATCGCGCGGCACGGAGAGTCGCGGGTCACGTCGAAACAGACGCAGCCCCGATTGATCATCTATGGTGACGATGGGCAGGATAGGGAAACTGACGCTGGCAAAGGCCTGAGAGATCACCGTCGAGCAGACGGTCTTGGTCGGCTCCTGCACGTTGTGTTGAAACAGTACTGAACGCCAGCGTCGTGGTACAAACGACCAGGGGAACAACAATCTGGCAAGGTCGAGCAGCTGACGGACGTTGTAGCCCTTGCCGAGGTCATCAATGGCGTGGTTGATCACCCGCTGCTGGTCAACGAAGGTGAGTCCCCGCGGCCGGCAGATACGGATATGATCGTCATGGTATTTTTCCAGTGAGGTAATAATCACCCCGGCCCCCAGTTCTGCTTCGATGATCAGGTGATCATGAGCACCACCATCATATAGGTGTTCGACCCGCTCCCGTACCGCGCTGTTTTCGATGTCATGAATGCGACCAATGTAGAGTACGGCATGGGACCAGGGGCTCTGGGTGATGACCCGAATCACCTCCGATACCCGGCTGCGACCCTCTACCAGCAGGACATCGCAGGGGCGGATTTCGTGACAGATACGTTCAAAATCGCAGGGCGGAGGCTCCTTTCGGGGTAGCTGGTACATCAACCAGCGGCTGATCAAACCCCCAATAGCACCACTTAGCTTCATCCTGTCGGTTCCAGCTAGAGTACCCGGCAGTGCTGCAACGCCGGGAATTTACTGCGCAGTTGCTGTTGACCGTCGACATTGATTTCGGCGGTGGCAACACCGCTTCCCTGTTCGTCGAGTTCGGCAAGTATCTCGCCCCAGGGAGAGACCACCATGCTGTGGCCCCAGGTTTTGCGGCCGCCATCGCGTCCGGCACCCTGGTCGGGGGCGATCAGAAAAGCCTGGTTTTCAATCGCCCGGGCGCGAACCAGGATCTCCCAGTGGGCTGCGCCGGTAGTCGCTGTGAAGGCTGATGGCAGAGCAATAATACGAGCCTCCTGCAACATAAGCTGGCGAAACAGTTCAGGAAAACGGACGTCGTAACAGATGGCAATACCAAGTCGACCCCAGGGGGTGTCGATAACGCAGTAACTGTCTCCCGGTTCGATGGTAGAGGATTCGTTGTAGTGCTCTTTACCGCCGGTCAGCGCGACATCAAACAGGTGTATTTTGTCGTATCTGCCGAGCAATGTGCCATCGGGGCCATAAGTGAGACAGGCCGCTCGAACCTTACCCTCCTGCTCGCCAGCGATCGGAATCGTGCCGCCGACCAGGTAAATCTGCTGCTCGCCAGCCTGCTGCTGGAGAAAGCTTTGCACGGGTCCTTCGCCAGCAGTTTCGGCGACGCGAACCTTGGCATGGTTATCCGCCGAGAGCAGCGCAAAATTTTCCGGCAATACGACGATTTTGGCACCCGTGGCAACAGCGCTGGCGATCAGGTCGGCTGCCGCTTTGAGGTTTTGCTCAACATCATCGGTTGAAACCATCTGGATGGCGGCAACCCGCGGTATCTCTGGATTGGTAGAGTCGGACGGAATCGTTTTACTCCCGGTCAACGAAAATCTCCTTTGTTCGTTAACGGTTATCAATGGACCCGATCATCACCCACTATTTACTGAGTGGTAACCCTTATGTCGGCACGCTTAAAGAACCTTTTTAATCCGTTGGCTCTAATCTGTTCGCGGTCCACCAGGCGGGTCAGCGCGAGTCGGGCCGGTCTGGTGCAGAATGGATCGTGGCGATATTCTAACCCCGAGTGGAGTGGACGTTGACTGTACAGACGATTCGACTGGGTGGGATCTGGAATGAGATGCCTGAACCGGATGGGGTATCCGCGAGAACGGTGAATCGAGCAGAACAGCAGTCTGGTGAGGTGCGTAACCGGTTAGAGCAGTTTTTTCGCGAGCGTGAACAGCGCGCGCTGCAGATGGCCCGGTTTTCCACCCGTAACCAGGAAGATGCACTGGATCAGGTGCAGGATGCAATGATGAAATTTGTTGATCGCTATAGCGGTCGTCCAGAAGCAGAGTGGGGACCGCTGTTTCATCGGGTGCTGCAGAACGGGCTGATCGACTGGCAGCGGCGGCGCAGTTTTCGTGATCGTTTTCG
>OBIY01000266.1_pt1 | contig 22403 bp, 19 predicted proteins | sample 1519841 | NCBI WGS metagenome assembly OBIY01 (sample SAMN03019774, study PRJEB22545) | beach sand metagenome | biome: beach; feature: sea beach; material: beach sand | place: USA: Municipal Pensacola Beach, FL | collected 2010-07-30 | depth 30-40 cm m
AGTGCGCTGCCGCCGATGAACACCGGCACCAGTGCGCCCACGGCTAGGGCCAGGGCAATCAGCAGTACGGCGCGTTTCAAGCGGCCAGGTCCAGCCAGGTGGATTTGGTCAGCGGGCGGCGATGGCGCAGCAGCGCACGCAGGGTGTCGGTCCAGAAGCGTTGGGCGCGGTCGTGTTGCATGTCGACTGGATGAAGGCCCAGACGCAGCAGGGGGGTGTCACGGTAGTGCGCCAGAAGGGCCTGGTTGAAACCGCGCGAGACCAGGCGACGCGCGGCGCTGCGGGCACTCCACACCAGGCCCGGGGCGGGATAGGTACGCCCTCGGTGCAGATCGATCAGGGTGCGCGCAGTGCTGGTGTAGCGCAGGCCACACTCGGCCACTGCCGCGCGTCCACCTGGTCCGAGCAGCCAGGCCGGCGCCACGAACCCGGCCGGTCGCCAGCCGAACTCGGCGAACAGTGCCAGGCCGCGCCTGAGCCGTTCGACCGCCGCGCCCCGGCCAAGACGGTAGAACTCCGCCTCGCGGGTGTATATGCGGCGCATCCACCAGTCCACGGGATCACCGCGCAGGGGGATGTCGTCGGCGTGAAAGTAACCGTGCAGAACAATCTCGTCGCCCTGCCGGCGTCGAGCCTCCATCGCCTGCACGAACCACGGGTTCCGGCGCAGGTCGCCCTGGTGGTGGAAATCGGGCACCACCAGCAGTGTGAGGGGCACCTGATGGTGGTCCGCAAACGCCACCAGGGGGCGGTACAGCGGCCAGCTGTGCGGGGCGACGTCGTGCAGCACCACGCACAGTGCGGGATGCGGTTCAGTGCTGGGCACGGTTCACCGCCGGGTTGTGCGCGCGGTAGCCGCCGAGCAGGTGTCGGTAGTGATCGAGCTGGCGCTGCAGGGTGCTTTCCCAGGCGAAGTGTTCCTCCGCGCGGCGCCGGGCCCGCCGGCCCATGAGCCCCGCGTCGAGGACGAACAGGGTGCGTGTGGCGTCCACCAGGCCGTCGCGTGTCACGTCCGGCGTCAACACGCCCGTGCCCGGCACGACCAGCTCGGGCAGGGCGCCGTGATGGGTGCCGATGACCGGCAGCCCGCTGGCCATTGCCTCCAGTACCACGAGGCCGAACGTCTCCTGGTCGCCTGCGTGGATCAGTGCATCGCAGGCGGCCAGGTGGCCGGCCAGCTGCGGTGCCGGCAGGTAATGGGGCACCGTCGTGACATTGCGCGCGGTCGTGTGTGGCATGCCGGGGCCGATCAGCAGCAGGTGATATCGGTTGCCCAGCGCCTGGGCGGTGGCCAGCAGGAGGTCGATATTCTTCTCGCGGGCGGCGCGACCGGCGAACACCAGCAGGCGTGTGTCGCGCCCGATGCCCAGGCGCATGCGAAGCTTCGGGTCAGCGTGACGGGGATGAAACCGCTGCACGTCGACGCCGAGCGGTTGCACGAGGGTTCGCGGTATGCCCAGGCCCTCGAGCTGGCGGGCCATGACGCGGCTGGGCGCGCAGACGGCATCGAACTGGCGGTACAGACGCCGGATGTAGTGTTCGGCCAGCGTGCGCGCTGAGGGGCCCAGGCGTCGCGCCACCAGGCGCGGGACATCGGAGTGATAGAAACCGATCACCGGCACGTCGAGTCGCTGGCCAGCCGCCAGCGCGACCCAGGCCAGCCGGTAGGGGTCGCCTGCTTCGATCAGGTCCGGTTGCAGTCGACGCAGCATGTGCAGCCAGTGACCGCCGCGCAGCGGAAAGCGATAGCCCGAGGCGCCCAGTGGGGGCGCGGGCAGACAATGGAAATCCGCATCGGGCATGCAGGTGCCCGCGGGCACCAGCACACTGTGGCGGACCCCGGCCTGGCGTGTCAGGTAGTGGTGCTTGCTGTCGAGGTAGGTGCGCACGCCGCCGCTGGTCGGGGCATAGAACATGGTGACGTCGGCGAGGTGCACGCGGCGGACTCGTTGAAGTGGGTGGTCAGGGCGTGGGAAAGCGCTGGCAGTTTTGAGTGCCGGACACGCCATCCGGTTCCCTGGCAGGGGGCACCGCAGGCCGCAAGCGGCCGGTAATCCACGCTACAGTGCGTTCCCCCGGGCCGCATGACAGCGGGCGGGCACGCTAGCACAGGCGAGGGAAACTGATATGACATCCACATCGGGGCACACCGGTACCCAGGTCGTCCGCCAGATCAAGGTCTGGGACTGGCCGGTGCGGTTGTTCCACTGGCTTCTGGTGTCGCTGCTGGCGGCGGCGTGGATCACCGCCGAGGCCGGCATCGAGTACATGCACTGGCACATGCGTTGTGGCTACGCGGTCATCGCCTTGCTGCTGTTTCGTCTGCTGTGGGGCGTATGGGGCAGCGGCAGTGCGCGCTTCGGTCGCTTTCTGCGTGGACCGGGCGCGGTGCTGGGGTACGCGCGGGCCTGGTTCAGTCGCCGCCCAAGGCACTTCCTGGGGCACAACCCGCTCGGTGGCTGGATGGTGGTGGTGTTGCTGGCGTTGCTGGCGGTGCAGGCGGTCAGCGGTTTGTTTGCCAACGACGACATCTTCAATGAAGGCCCACTGATGGCGTGGGTCAGCAAGGACACCAGCGATTGGTTGACCTTCATCCACAAGCGCAACTTCGACGTGTTGCTGGTGGCGGTCGGCCTGCACGTGGTGGCCGTGATGCTGTACCTGGTGCGTGGCGACAATCTGCTGAAGCCGATGTTGACCGGCCGAAAGCCGCCCGGCGACTACGCCGACCAGCCGCCTGTCCTGGCGCCCCTGTGGCGTGCAGCGCTGTTGATGGCGGTCAGTGCCGGTGCCGTGTGGTTGTTGGTGGAGGTGGCGCCGTGAGCCGCCGCTGGACGCACGAATACCCTTCGGGTAAGGTTCCGGCGCACTCCCGGTGCCGCTTGGCAGCGGGGTCCCGCGCCCCGGTAGCTCAGCTGGATAGAGCGTCCCCCTCCTAAGGGGAAGGTCACACGTTCGAATCGTGTTCGGGGCACGCTTTTGCCCTGACGGCCCACCGCATCCGAGCATGTCGCCGCCTTCCGTTACCCGCCTTGCCCTGCTGCGTGCGCTGGCCGATGGTGCCTGGCACGGCGGCGCCGAGCTGGCTCAGTGCTTGGGTATCAGTCGTGCCGCGGTGTCCAAGCAGGCGCAAAGCCTGGCAGCCTGGGGCGCCCCGGTGAGTACGCAGCGTGCACGCGGCTATCGGCTCGAGGGCGGTCTTGACCTTCTTCAGGCCGATCGGCTGCAGCACCTGCTCGGTGCGGTGGTGCCGGCGGGCGGCATCGAACTGTTCGACTCCCTGCCGTCCACCAACAGTTACCTGATGGCACGGATCGCGGCCGGTCACTGGCCCTCGGTGTGCCTGGCCGAGCATCAAAGCGCCGGTCGCGGCCGGCGTGGTCGGCAATGGCATTCGCCGTTCGGGCGCAATCTTTACGTATCGGTGGCACAGCGCTACGAGAGCGGACCGGCCGCATTGGCGGGACTGAGCCTCGCCATCGGCGCCGCCCTGGCGCAATTGCTGACCGGGCTCGGCGTTGAACAGGTCAGCCTGAAATGGCCAAACGACGTGCTGTGCGGCGGGGGCAAGCTGGGCGGTATCCTGATCGAGTTGCAGGGCGACACGCAGGGGCCGTGCTGGGCCGTGGCGGGCCTGGGGCTGAATGTGAACATGCTGATCGCCGACGGGGGTGGCATCGAGCAGGCCTGGAACAGCCTGGCGCGTGCCAGTGGCCGCGCCTGGGACCGTACCGGGCTGGCGGCGCAGGTGGTGGAGGCGTTATTGCGGGTGATGCACACCTTTCCGGAAACCGGACTGGAGCCGTGGCTGCCCAGCTATGCACGCTTCGACGGCCTGGCCGGGCGAACGGTGCACGTCGACTGGGCCGGCGAGCGCGTGGACGGGACGGCCCGCGGCATCGCTCCCAACGGTGCCCTTCTGCTGGACTGCGCGGGTCGGCAACGCCAGATCTGGGGCGGTGACGTGTCGGTCAGGGCCGGTGATGGACCTGCTGTTTGATCTTGGCCACAGCCGCCTGAAATGGGCCGGCTGGGCGGATGGTCGGTTGGTACAGCCGCAGGCGGTGGTGTGGCGTGGACAGGATCCGGCCGAGGTGTGCCGGCAGGTGCTGCACGGCCTGGGTACGCCACGGCGGGTGGCGATCGCCGCGGTGGTGCGTGGCAGCATGTTGCAGGCGCTTGAGCAGGCGTTGGCGGCGTACTGGCAGGGCGAGGTGGTACGTCCGGCGGTGACGGCGCGCTGCGGCGACGTGTGCAACGGCTATCGCGAGCCGGCGCGCCTGGGATTCGACCGCTGGGCAGCGCTGCTTGGTGCCTGGGCGCAGCGGCCGGGGCGGGCGGCGATCGTCATTGATTGCGGTTCGGCGGTGACGGTGGATGGACTGCGACAGGACGGCCAGCACCTGGGAGGGGTGATATTCCCGGGACCGCTGATGATGGCCGATGCGTTTTACGACCGAACCGGCCTGGTGGCGCAGCCGCCCGGCAACGCGACCGACGTGGCGGCAGTCGCCACTGCGGACGCCGTGGCTGCGGGAACACGGCTGGCGGCTCTCGGTGGCATCGAGCGGGCGGTGGACGCCTGGTTGCGGCGCCTGCCCGATGCCGATGTGTGGTTGACCGGCGGCGATGCGCCGGCGTTGCGACAGGCGTTGACGTTACCAATAAACACACGGCTGACCCCCCATCTGGTCCTGGAGGGCCTGGGGCGCATGCTGGAATGGGAGGCGCGATGAGAGCGATGGTCTGGATACTGCTGGTTCTCAATGGACTGGTTGCCGTTGCCTGGTTGAGTGGCGTCGCCGTGCCGGCCGCGGCGACTGAGGAACAGTCGCTTCGCGGTGATACGGCGGTGCCCTTGAGGTTGCTGAGTGAGTTGCCGCACGCGCCGCGCCTGCTGGACAGGTCCCTGCCGGCGGTTGCCCAGTCGGGTGAGCCGGTGTCGGTGGGTTCCGACGGCGCGGCGCCGCCCGTCGCGCAAGCGGCCGAGACACCCGAGGCAGCCGGCCTGGCCGAAGCATCCGAGGCCGTCGTGGCGCCGGTTTCCGACGAACCGACCGTCGCACCGGTGTCAGGCCCCGCGCAGCAGGCGATGGCTGAGGTACCCGGTAGCGAGGCCGACCCACCCGCGGTGGGGTCGCCGCCGGGGGGCGCGCAGCCGGGCGAACCGGTTTGCTACCGCACGGCCGACCTGGCGGGGGATGCCTATCAAGCTGCCGGCGAGCGCTTGCGGGCGGCGGGCTTCGATGCGCTGGACCTGCAGCCGCAAAACCGGGCCCGACCGCGGTATTGGGTGTACTGGTCAGGAACGGTGGACCAAGTGGGCGCAGTCGAGGCACGGCTGAAGACCGCTGGGATCGATGACTGGTACCGCATGCGCGTGCCCGGTCGCCAGGCGCGGGTAGCGCTGGGCGTGTACGGGAACAAGGAAGGTGCCCGGCGGCGGCAGCGGGCGTTGGCGGGGCAGGGCGTGCAGGCGCAGGTCGAGGAGCGCTATGCGGCACAGGCCAGTCTGCGTTGGGTCTGGCGCGCATTGCCGGCGCGCGTGGAGGCAGTGGAGGCTGACCTGGCCGGGCAGGGTGTGCGCCTGGAACGCTGCTCCTGATCTGTGTTTGCCGGCGCCGGTGGCGACCTGGAGCCACCGGCGACGCATAATGTGCCCCGGCCCGCGCCGCCGCGGGCCCGCTGGCCGACCATGCGCGTTGGCTGTCCCCACGACCAGGCCGACGCCTTCATGACTGAGCCCACCGAGCACGCCGCCGACGACGTACAGCAACACCTGCGCGAAGTGCAGGAGATGCTGGCGCGCAATCGGTTGGTCGAGGACCTGGTGCATCGGCAGGAAGACATGCCCCGGCACCAGCTGGTCGAGCAACTGGTCCAGAAGCAGAACGACGCGGCTTTGCAGGAGCGCCTGGACAGCCTGCACCCGGCCGACATCGCCTTCATCCTGGAAGCGCTGCCGCTGGATGATCGGCGCTTTGTATGGGATCTGGTCAAGGCGGAGCGTGACGGCGAGATCCTGATCGAAGTTTCGGATGCGGTTCGCGAGTCGCTGATCGAGGTCATGGACCCGGCCGAGTTGCGCGCGGCGGCCCAGTCACTCGACGCGGATGAGTTGGCTGACCTGGCGCCCGATCTGCCGGCCGAGGTCATCGAGGACGTCTTCCAGGCACTGGATGTGACCGAGCGTGAGCGGCTGCGGTCGGCCATGTCCTATCCCGAGGATTCTGTCGGTGCGCTGATGAGCTTCGACATCGCCAGCGTGCGCGAGGAGGTGCGTCTGGAGGCGGTGTTGCGCTATCTGCGCCGGTTCGAGGCACTGCCGGACCATACCGATGCCCTGTACGTGGTGGACCGCGAGGGGCATCTGAAGGGGCTGTTATCGCTCGAGACACTGTTGCTGAACGACCCGGAGCGTCCGGTCGGCGAGGTGATGCTGCGCGAGGGCGTGATCAGCTTCGAGCCAGAGGATGACGCAGGCGAAGCGGCCCAGGCATTCGAGCGTTACGACCTGATCTCCGCGCCGGTGATCGACTCGCAGCGGCGTGTGATCGGACGCCTCACCGTGGACGACATGGTCGACTTCATTCGTGAAGAGGGCGAGGCGGTGCTGTTGGCGCGCGCGGGTCTGCGCGAAAGCGAGGACGTGTTCGCCTCGGTGTGGGATTCGGTGCGCAACCGTTGGTCTTGGCTGGCCATCAACCTGGTGACGGCCTTCATCGCCTCGCGGGTTATCGGGCTGTTCGAGGACTCAATCGAAAAGCTGGTCGCGTTGGCCGCCCTCATGCCCATCGTGGCAGGCATCGGCGGCAACTCCGGCAATCAGACCATCACCATGATCGTGCGCGCCAGTGCCACCGGTCAGGTGGCGCCGGATGCCGCCAGTCGTCTGTTACGCAAGGAGCTTGGCGTCAGCACCGTCAACGGGCTGGTATGGGGAGGGCTGCTGGGGGTTCTGGCAGGGGTGCTGTACGGCAACCTGGCGCTCGGCGCCGTGATGACCGCCGCCATGACGCTCAACCTGCTGCTTGCCGCCACCGCAGGCGTGATGATCCCCATGCTGCGCATTCGCCTGGGCGCGGATCCGGCCCTGGGCAGTTCCGTCCTGATCACCGCCCTTACCGACTCGGGCGGATTTTTGATCTTTCTGGGTTTGGCGACGCTGTTTCTGCTGTAGCGGGCCCAACGCGTGGACGCATCGAGAGCCGTGCGTCGGCGGTGAAAATGGCGGAGAGGGTGGGATTCGAACCCACGTGGAGCTTACGCCCCCAACGGATTTCGAGTCCGCGCCGGTATGGCCACTTCGGTACCTCTCCGTGGTCTGGCTGTCAGGGCCAGTTTGCCGTTGGGCGCGCGTACTATACCATTCGCATCCCGTGTCGCGGACGCTGTGCCCTCAACTCAGGGCCGGCGCCGAACAGCAAAATGAGGACTTCGCCCTGAGATTGGGACTCCCCGAGTGGTGGGGGGCCGGTCTGGTCGCCGCCCTCCTGGCCATGCTTTTTCAATGGCCGGATCTGGCCGAGCGTTATCCCTCGGCATCACAGCTGGAAAGAGTACAGCGTGCCGGTACCGTGCGCGCTGCGGTTCCGCTTGATCCGGGTATCGACCAGGCAGCCTTCAAGGACCTGCATCACGCGTTGCTGCGCGAGTTCGCCAACCGCCTGGATGTGACCGTGACACTGGTGCCGGCGCCCTCGCAGGTCGCGATGTTCGACATGTTGCGGCGCGGAGAAGTGGACGTCGCCGTACCGGCGCGGCCGGTGGGGGACGGGCTGCCCGATTATCTGCGGGCGGCGCCAACCTATTATGAAAGTCAGACGCACTTCGTCTGCAGCAGCGCGGTGCGTCGACGGCCGCGCGAGCTGACGCCGAGCGCGGCGCGTCAGTTACGCGTGTCGAGCAGTGACGGGTACGTGCAGCGCCTGGTGGCCGCCGGCGAGCCGCCGGTTGCCCTGGCGCCGCGCTCGCCGCTGGGTACCGTGCGTCTGCTCGAACAGGTGGCCGCCGGCGAGATTCCGTGCACTTTGGCTCAGCGGGATGAGGTCGAGCGTGCCCGCCAACGCATGCCGAGCCTGCGACTGGGCGAGGCCGTGGGCCCGGTGGGCAGCATTGGCTGGCTCATGCGGAACACGCATGACGAGTCGCTGGCGCGACAGGTGGACCGGTTTTTCGTGCAGGCCAGAAAAAGTGGCCTGTTGGCGCAGTTGCGCAAACAGGAGCATGGCCTGCGGCGCCGGTTCGACGTGGTCGACCTCGAAGGCTTTCGACGCGCCATGGAAACAAAGCTGCCGCGTTTCGAGGCGGATTTCCGCCGCGCCGCGGCCGAGCATGGCGTCGACTGGCGTCTGGTGGCGGCACTGGCGTATCAGGAATCGCGCTGGAACCCGCGTGCCGAGTCACCACGGGGGGCGCGTGGTCTGATGATGCTGATCTCGGCCACGGCACGCAGCATGGGCGCACACGACCGGTTCGATGCGAGCGCCTCCATTGCGGCCGGTACGCGCTACCTGGCGTGGCTGCACGAGCAACTGGGTGACGAGGTGGCCGAGCCGGACCGCACCTGGCTCACACTGGCGGCCTACAACATCGGTCCGGGTGGCCTGGCGCGGGCACGGCGGCATGTGGTGAAGCAGGGCGGCAATCCCAACCGTTGGCCGGAAGTGCGGCGTGTCCTGCCCAGCCTGCAGCCGGGTGCCCGTGGTTGGGAACCGGTGTTTCACGTCGAGAGCGTGCGCCGGTATTTCGCCTTGCTGAGCTCGGTTGACCCGGTCGACGGGCGGCTGGTTCTGGTCGACCTGTAACGCGCGTCGGCGGCGGCCCGGTCAGGTCAGTCGGGCGCGCTGGCGCGGCTGCGGCGGCGCCAGTGGCGACGCCGCGTGAGGGTCAGGATCGGCCCAGACACGGCGTAAGCGGAAAACAGGCTCAGCAGCACCACCGGCGGATTGGTAAACACCACGGCCACGCCGACGGCGATCAGGACGGCGGCGAAGAACGGGATGCGCCCGCGCGGGTCGACTTCCTTGAAGCTGTAGTAGCGCAGGTTGCTGACCATCAGCGCACCGCCTCCGGCGGTGACCAGCAGCGCCAGCGGGGTGCCCACCCATGCTGGAAAATCAAAGTTGTGGCCCGCCCACACGGCGCTTGTAACCAGGGCGGCAGCCGCCGGACTGGGCAGGCCCTGGAAGTATTGCTTGCCGTACACCTGTGGCTGGGTGTTGAAGCGCGCCAGGCGCAGCGCGGCGGCGGCGGCGTAGAAAAACGCCAGCAGCCAGCCGGCTTTTCCGAGATTCTGAAGTGCCCAGTCGTAGATGAGCAGCGCCGGCGCGACGCCGAACGCCACCATGTCGCTGAGGGAGTCGTACTCGGCGCCGAAGTCGGTTTCGGTACCGGTCAGGCGTGCGACCCGGCCGTCGAGGCCGTCGGCCAGGATGGATGCGAATACCGCCAGGCACGCGGCGCCGAACTGGCCGCGCCCGGCGGCGACGATGGCGTAGAAGCCGGCGAACAGCCCAAGCGTGGTGAACAGGTTGGGCAGAACGTAAATGCCCCTGCGCCGCGGGCGCGGCGCAGGGGCATCAGGTGGCGGCGTGTTGGCCATGTGCCTCAGTTGCGCGAGCGGTCGACCACGCGGCTGGCCTTGATCCACGGCATCATGTCGCGCAGTCGGCTGCCGACCTGCTCGATCGGATGCTCCTGGCCCAGACGCCGCACGGCCTTGAGAACCGGTGCGCCGGCTTGGTTCTCGGCGATGAACTCGCGTGCGAACTGGCCGGTCTGGATCTCCCGCAGGATGCGGCGCATTTCCGCCTTGGTCTCGTCGGTGACCACGCGCGGGCCGCGGGTGAAGTCGCCATACTCGGCGGTGTTGGAGATCGAGTACCGCATGTTGGCGATACCGCCCTCGTACATGAGGTCGACGATCAGCTTGAGCTCGTGCAGGCACTCGAAATACGCCATTTCAGGCGCGTAACCGGCTTCCACCAGGGTCTCGAAGCCTGCCATGACCAGCGCCGAGGCGCCGCCACACAGCACGGCCTGTTCGCCGAACAGGTCGGTCTCGGTTTCTTCACGGAAATTGGTCTCGATGACCCCGGCGCGACCGCCACCGATGGCGGAGGCATAGGCCAGCGCCACGTCGCGCGCATTACCGGACATGTCCTGCTGCACGGCGATCAGGCACGGCACGCCGCCGCCCTGGGTGTAGGTGGAGCGAACCAGGTGGCCCGGGCCCTTGGGGGCAATCATGATCACGTCCAGATCCGCGCGCGGCTCGATGGCGCCGAAGTGGATGTTGAAACCATGCGCGAAGGCCAGGGCGGCACCCTGCTTGAGGTTGGGCGCGATGACATCGCTGTACAGCTTGGCCTGGTGTTCGTCGGGAACCAGGACCATGACCAGGTCCGCTTCCTTGACCGCGTCGGCCGGGGAAAGCACCGCCAGGCCGGCGTTCTTGGCCTTGGCCACCGAGCCCGAACCGTCGCGCAGGCCGACGCGCACATCGACACCGGATTCCTTCAGGTTCAGCGCGTGGGCATGGCCTTGCGAGCCGTACCCGAGAATGGCGACCTTCTTACCCTGGATGAGCGAGAGGTCAGCGTCCTTGTCGTAAAAGATGTTCATGCGAGGTTTCCGGAGGAGATGACGAAGAAATCAGGAGCGCAGGGCCTTGGCGCCGCGTGACAGCGCCGAAGGGCCGCTACGGACCAGTTCGATGATGCTGGCCGGGTCCAGGGCGGCGATGAAGGCGCCGATCTTTTCGCCCTTGCCGGTCAGCTCGACCACGTAGCTGGTGCGGGTCGCATCAACCACCCGGCCGCGAAAGGCATCGGTGATGCGGGCAATCTCGTCGCGCGCCGCGGCGGTGGCCGCCTTGACCTTGACCAGCAGGAGTTCGCGTTCGATGTGGGCGCCCTCGGTGACGTCCATCAGCTTGACCACGTCCACCAGCTTGTTCAGCTGCTTGGTGATCTGCTCGACGATGGCGTCGTCGCCGCTGGTGACCAACGTCATGCGCGACAGACTCGGATCGTCGGTCGGCGCCACGCTGAGCGATTCGATGTTGTAGCCACGGGCCGAGATCAGGCCGGCGACTCGTGACAGGGCGCCGGGTTCGTTTTCCAGCAGCAGGGACAGGATATGTCGCATCAGGCCAGTTCTCGATCACGTAATCCGTTGTGCAGCGGTGACAGGCGCATCTCGTGCTGGCCCTTGCCGGCCTCGACCATCGGATACACGTTTTCCGACGCGTCGGTCATGAAGTCCAGAAACACCAGCCGGTCCTTGAGGGCGAACGCTTCCCGCAGCGCGCCTTCGACGTCGCCGGGCTTCTCGACGCGCAGGCCGATGTGCCCATAGGCCTCGGCCAGCTTGACGAAGTCGGGCAGGGCATCCATGTACGAGTGCGAGTAGCGACTCTTGTACTGAAACTCCTGCCACTGACGCACCATGCCCATGTAGCGGTTGTTCAGGTTGACGATCTTGATCGGCAGCTCGTACTGCTTGGCCGTGGACAGTTCCTGGATGCACATCTGGATACTGGCATCGCCGGTGACACAGACGACGTCGGCGTCGCGGTGGGCCAGCTTGACGCCGAGCGCCGCCGGCAGTCCGAAGCCCATCGTGCCGAGGCCACCGGAATTGATCCAGCGGTTCGGCTGGGCGAACTTGTAGAACTGCGCCGTCCACATCTGGTGCTGGCCGACGTCCGACGCAATGTAGGCGTTGCCACCGGTCACCCGGTGCAGGGCTTCGATGACGGCCTGGGGCTTGATCAGGTCGCCGCTGGTGTCATAGGCCAGGCACTGCTGGGCCCGCCAGCCCTCGATCCGCGCCCACCAGGCCTTCAGGGACTCGCCGTCCGGCTGCTGATCGAGGTCGTCCAGCGCCGCCATCAGGTCGTCGAGCACCGGGCCGACCGAGCCGACGATCGGCACGTCGACCTTCACGTTCTTGGAGATGGACGACGGGTCGATGTCGATGTGAATGATGCGGGCATAGGGGCAGAAGCTGGCCAGTTCGCCGGTGACGCGATCGTCGAAGCGTGCGCCCACCGCCAGCAGCACGTCGCACTCGTGCATGGCCATGTTGGCCTCGATGGTGCCGTGCATGCCGAGCATGCCCAGAAACTGCGAATCGTCCGCCGGGTACGCGCCCAGGCCCATCAGGGTATTGGTGATGGGGAAGCCCAGACGCCGCGTGAGCTGCCGCAACTGTTCGGATGCCTTGCCCAGCACCACGCCGCCGCCGCTGTAGATCATGGGCCGCTTGGCCTTGACCAGAAGCTGCGCCGCCTTGCGGATCTGGCCGGGGTGCCCCTTGACCGCCGGCACATAGGAACGCATCTCGACGTGTTCGGGGAAGACATAGCGGGTTCGCGCCGCGGTGACGTCCTTGGGCACATCGACAACCACCGGGCCGGGGCGGCCGGTGGTGGCGATGTGAAACGCCTTGCGCAGCGTCAGCGCCAGGTCGGCGACGTCCTTGACCAGGAAATTGTGCTTCACGCACGGGCGCGTGATGCCGATGGTGTCGGCTTCCTGGAATGCGTCGTTGCCGATCAGGTGGGTGGCCACCTGGCCGGTGATGACGACCATCGGAATGGAATCCATGTAGGCCGTGGCGATGCCGGTGACGGCGTTGGTGGCGCCGGGGCCAGAGGTGACCAGCACCACCCCGGGCTCGCCGGTGGCGCGCGCGTACCCATCCGCCGCATGCGTGGCCGCCTGCTCGTGGCGCACCAGGATGTGCTCGGCGCCTTCCTGCCCGTACAGCGCATCATAGATGTGCAGCACGGCGCCGCCGGGGTAGCCGAATACGTAGCGCACGCCCTGATCGCGAAGGAAACGGACGATGATTTCGGCGCCGGTGAGTTCCACGTGGCCTCCGGGACTGGACGAATGCAGGAGCGTCTTTGACCGGCAGAATGCCGGAAAAAAGGTCGGCAATGGTAGCAGATTTGCCGCTGCGTTCGGCGCGGCCGGGCCGCGTTGTTGGTCGCGCTTGGCCGCTGCTAGAATCCGGGATTCCGCGTTGCAGCAGTGATCGGGTCGAAACGGCCTGCGCTGTCCGCGTGGCGCCGGGCGTTACAGCGTTCCGGCTGTCCCCCGTTTTCGGGGTCCTGACAAACCCAAAACCAGGAACTGCGATGGCTGACACCGTCAAGATCGAGATCGAAGGGCAGGTACACGAATTTCCGGTAATGACCGGCTCGGAAGGCGAGCGGGCCATCGATATCGGGGATCTTCGCTCCCGCACCGGGTACATCACCATGGACCCGGCCTACATGAATACCGGTGCCACCACCAGTGCCATCACGTTCCTGGATGGCGAGCAGGGTGTCTTGCGCTACCGCGGCGTCCCCATCGAACAGCTGGCGGAGAACTCGTCGTTCACCGAGACCGCCTATCTGCTGATCTATGGCCGCTTGCCGAGCAAGCCGGAACTGATGGCCTTCAGGTCGCAGATCACCCGCCACTCGATGATTCACGAGGGGCTGAAGGAGCTGATCGACCGCTTCCCGCCCGGCGCCCACCCGATGGCCATCCTGTCGTCGGCGGTGTGCGCGCTGTCCGCCTACTATCCAGAACTGGCCAAGATGGATCAGACCGACGACGAGGTCGAAATGTCCATCGTCCGGCTGATCGCCAAGATCACCACCATCGCGGCCTACGCGTACAAGCAGTCCATCGGCCATCCGTTGCTGTACCCGGACAACAGCCTGGGCTATTGCGCCAATTTCCTGCGCATGATGTTCGGCGTGCCGTGCGAGCCGTATGAGGTGGACGACGACCTGGTCAAGGCGCTGAAGGTGCTGCTGATCCTGCACGCCGACCATGAGCAGAACTGTTCCACCTCCACCGTGCGCCTGGTCGGCTCCTCGCGCGCCAACCTGTTCGCGTCGGTGTCCGCCGGCATCCTGGCACTGTGGGGGCCGCTGCATGGCGGTGCCAACCAGGAAGTGCTGGAGATGCTCGAGGCGATCCAGCGCGACGGCGGGGATGTGGAGAAGTTCGTGGCCAAGGCCAAGGATCCGAACGACTCGTTCCGCCTGATGGGCTTCGGCCATCGCGTGTACAAGAACTACGACCCGCGCGCCACCATCATCAAGCGCACCGCGGACACCGTGCTGACCAAGCTGGGCAAGCAGGACGAGCCGCTGCTGAAGATCGCCAAGGCACTGGAGGAGGCGGCGCGCTCGGACAGCTATTTCGTGGAGCGCAAGCTGTACCCGAACGTCGATTTCTACTCCGGCATCATCTATCACGCCATGGGCATCCCGACCAACATGTTCACGGTGATGTTTGCCATTGGCCGCTTGCCTGGCTGGATCGCGCAGTGGAAGGAGATGCTCGATCAGAAATCGAAGATCGGCCGCCCGCGGCAGATCTACGTGGGTGCCACCAAGGCCGATTACGTGCCGCTCGACGAGCGCGCCTGAACGGTCCGGCTTCGATGGTTGAACGCGCGCCGGCCGGCATGTCGGCGCGCGCAGGCGCCGGCCCATAGGCGGCCGGCATTTGCTTGGTGTTAAGGGGGGCGGCGTTGAGCGGCAGCAGCATTCTCGATCGGCTTGAGGCGACCCGGGTCGCGGCGCGGCTCGGTGGTGGGCAGGAGCGCATTGCCGCTCAGCATGGCAAGGGCAAGCTCACCGCCCGCGAGCGTATAGACCTGTTGCTGGACGAGGGCTCGTTCTGCGAGCTGGACACGTTCAAGCAGCACCGGTGCCAGGACTTCGGCATGGCCGAAAAGCAGTTCCCGGGGGACGGCGTGGTCACCGGGTACGGCACCATCAACGGGCGGCTCACGTTCGTGTTTTCGCAGGACTTCACCGTGTTCGGCGGCGCGCTGTCCGAGACGCACGCCGAGAAGATCTGCAAGGTCATGGATCGCGCGGTCGAGGTCGGCGCGCCGGTGATCGGCCTGAACGACTCCGGCGGCGCGCGCATCCAGGAAGGCGTGGCGTCGCTCGGCGGCTATGCCGAGATTTTCTACCGCAATGTGCAGGCATCGGGTGTGGTGCCGCAGCTGTCGGTGGTCATGGGGCCATGCGCCGGCGGCGCCGTGTACTCGCCGGCCATGACCGACTTCATCTTCATGGTGAAGGACAGTTCCTACATGTTCGTGACCGGCCCCAACGTGGTGAAGACGGTCACCCACGAGGACGTGACGTCGGAGGATCTGGGCGGCGCGGGCACGCACACGGCCAAGTCCGGTGTCGCGGACCTGGCGCTCGAGAACGACATCGAGGCCATGTATCAGACGCGGCGGATGTTCGATTTCCTGCCGCTGAACAACCTCGAAACGCCGCCGACCTATCCGTGTGATGACCCGTTCGACCGGGCCGAGCCGTCGCTGGACACGCTGGTGCCGGAAAACGCCACCCAGCCCTACGACATCAAGGAGCTGATCTACAAGGTCGCCGACCACCGCGACTTCTTCGAGGTTCAGCCGGATTACGCCAAGAACATCGTCATCGGCTTCGCGCGGCTGGAAGGGCGCACGGTCGGCATCGTCGCCAACAACCCCAAGGTGCTGGCAGGCGTGCTGGACATCGACTCCTCGCGCAAGGCGGCGCGCTTCGTGCGTTTCTGCGACTGCTTCAACATTCCGCTGGTGACGCTGGTGGACGTGCCCGGTTTCCTGCCCGGCACCGCCCAGGAACGCGGCGGCATCATCAAGCACGGCGCCAAGCTGCTGTATGCCTATGCCGAGGCGACGGTGCCGAAGCTCACCGTCATTACCCGCAAGGCCTACGGCGGCGCCTACGACGTGATGAGCAGCAAGCACATCCGTGGCGACATCAACTATGCCTGGCCGACCGCGGAGATCGCCGTCATGGGGCCCAAGGGCGCTGTGGAGGTGATGTACCGCCGCCAGATCGACCAGGCGGCCGACCCGGCAGCCGAGACCGCGCGCCTGGAGCAGGAATACCGCGAGCGGTTTGCCAATCCGTTCGTCGCCGCCGAGCGTGGCTTCATCGACGACGTGATCACGCCCAGCCGCACCCGTGAGCACCTGTGCCGGGCGCTGCGCATGCTGGCCAACAAGAGCGTGCAGCGACCCTTCAAAAAGCACGGCAATATTCCGCTCTAAGCAATTGAAAATACAAGATGCCGCTCTTCAATAAGATCCTCATCGCCAATCGCGGCGAGATCGCCTGCCGGGTGATCCGCTCCTGTCAGCGCCTGGGTATTGCCACGGTCGCCATCTACTCGGAGGCCGACAAGCACGCCCTGCACGTGCGCATGGCGGACGAGGCGTGGCCGGTCGGTCCGGCGCCAAGCGCGCAGTCCTACCTCAACGTCGACCGCATCCTCGAGGTCATCGCCGCCAGTGGCGCCGAGGCCGTGCATCCGGGCTACGGCTTCCTGTCCGAGAACGCCGAGTTCGCGCGGCGTCTGGAGGAGGCGGGCGTGGTGTTCATCGGGCCGCCGCAGGATGCGGTGCGTGCCATGGGCGACAAGATCGAGTCCAAGAAACTGGCCGTGCAGGCCGGGGTGAGCACGGTGCCGGGCTACGTCGGCATCATCGACACACCCGACGAGGCCGTGCGCATCGCCGAGGACATCGGCTTCCCGGTGATGATCAAGGCCACTGCCGGCGGCGGCGGCAAGGGCATGCGGGTGGTGAACCGGCGCGAGGAGATGGCCGAGGGGTTCCGCGCGGCGGCATCCGAGGCGCGTTCGAGCTTCGGTGACGAGCGCGTGTTCATCGAGAAGTACATCACCCGCCCGCGACACATCGAAATCCAGGTGCTCGGCGACCGGCAGGGCAACATCGTGTACCTGGGCGAACGGGAGTGTTCCATCCAGCGCCGTCACCAGAAGGTCATCGAAGAGGCCCCGAGCCTGTTCCTGACCCCCGAGGTACGCGCGGCCATGGGCGAACAGGCGGTGGCGCTGGCGCGGGCCGTCGGCTACCACTCGGCCGGCACGGTCGAGTTCATCGTCGACCAGGACCGCAACTTCTATTTTCTGGAGATGAACACCCGCCTGCAGGTGGAGCATCCGGTCACCGAGCTGGTCACCGGCGTGGACCTGGTCGAGCAGATGATTCGCGTCGCCGCCGGCGAGGCGCTGACGCTCGAGCAGAAGGACGTCACGCTCGACGGCTGGGCCATCGAGGCGCGGGTGTACGCCGAGGACGCGCGGCGCGGCTTCCTGCCGTCCATCGGGCGCGTGACCGACTACCGCGAACCGGCCGGAACCGGGATTCGGGTGGACGCCGGCACCTTCGAGGGTGGCGAAATCTCCATGTACTACGACCCGATGATCGCCAAGCTGATCGCCTACGGCGAGGATCGCCAGCAGGCCACCGAGCGCCTGCTCGACGCCCTGGACGGCTACGACATTCGCGGCGTGACCACCAATCTCGACTTCCTGAGCAGCCTGCTGGCGCATCCGCGTTTCCGGCAGGGTGACATTTCGACCAACTTCATCGCCGAGGAGTACCCGGACGGCTACCAGGATCCGGTGATCGACGAGCGCGCCGGTGAGCAGTTCGCCGTGATCGCCGCCTATGTGCGGGCGCAGCAGGAGCTGCGGGCGCGTCATGTGCATGCCGGGGACGCCGACAGCCCCTGGAAGGTTCTCAAGCGCGCCGGGCGGGGAGGCTGAATCATGAGCGGGCAGGACAAGGCCTACTACGTGTCGATCCAGGGCCAGCCGGTGCGGGTCGACGTGATCGAGGTGGACGAGACCTCAGCGCGTTTTCGCGTGGGCGAACACACGCATGTCGTGCACGGCCAGTTTCGGCCCGGCGAGGCGCTGCAGGAACTGACCGTCGACGGTTACCCGGTGCGTTTCCGGGTCGAGCCGGGGTCCGAGCGGCTGACCATCAGCCGGCGCGGGCTGCAGGTCAGCACCCGGGCGCTGAGCGCGCGCGAGCACGAGCTGTACGCGCTGATGCCCGAGAAAGTGGTGCCGGACACCTCCAACCTCGTGTTCTCGCCGATGCCGGGCAAGATCATTGCCGTCTTCGTGGAAGCCGGGCAGGCGGTCAAGGCCGGCGAGGCGCTGTGCGTGATCGAGGCGATGAAGATGGAAAACGTGCTGTACGCCGAGCGCGACGGCACGGTGGTGAAGCTGGCGATCGGTGCCGGACAGACGGTGGATGCCGACGAGCTGCTGATCGAGTTCGAACGCGAAGAGCCGGGCGCATGATCGGCCGTCTGAACCACGTCGCCATCGCCACCCGCGATCTGGCCGCCGCGGCTGAACGTTACCGCGCCGGACTGGCCGGCCCGGCGCAGGTGTCCGATCCGGTGCCGCTGCCAGAGCACGGCGTGACCACGGTGTTCGTCGATACCGGCAACACCAAGCTCGAATTGCTCGAACCGCTCGGCGACCAGTCGCCGATCGCCAGGTTCCTTGAGAAGAACCCCGACGGCGGCCTGCACCATCTGTGTTTCGAGGTGCCGGACCTGACGGCGGCGATCGCCACGGTCAAGGCCGCGGGCATTCGCGTGCTGGGTGAGCCGCGCATCGGCGCCCACGGTCTGCCGGTGGTTTTTCTGCACCCCAAGGACTGCGGCGGGGTGCTGATGGAACTCGAACAGACCGCCGCCTGACGCGCAGCGGCCGGTTCTTCGCAGCAAGCCCCGCGGCCATGGCGCATGCGTGCGCCATGGCCGTGATGCCAGCCTCTAGACCCCGGCGGCGGCACGCTCGCGCGCGGCGAGCACCAGGTTCAGACAGTTGACGTAGGCCTTGGCCGAGGCGATCACGATGTCGGTGTCGGCGCCCTGGCCGTTGACCGCCATGCCGTCGCGCGCCAGGCGCACGCTGACCTCGCCCTGGGCGTCGGTGCCGCCGGTGATGCTCTGCACCGAGTAAAGCTGCAGCTGCGCTCCGGAATTCACGATCGCCTCGATGGCCTTGAAGGTGGCATCCACCGAGCCGTCGCCGTCGGCGCTGGCGGTGCGTTCGGTGCCGTCGATGGTCAGTGTCACCGTGGCCTGCGGCGTCTCGCCCATTTCGGCGGTGGCCTTCATGTCGACCAGACGGATGCGCTCGTTGGCCTGGGTCAGGTCCATGTCGGTGACCAGGGCCATGAGGTCCTCGTCGTAGATGTCGCGCTTCTTGTCGGCCAGCTCCTTGAAACGACGGAAGGCCTCGGTCAGCTCCTCCTGGGTGGCGAACTCGAAGCCGAGCGTCGCCATGCGCTGCTTGAAGGCGTTGCGTCCGGACAGCTTGCCCAGCGTGAGGCGGTTGTCCTGCCAGCCGACGTCCTGCGCGCGCATGATCTCGTAGGTCTCACGGCTCTTGAGCACGCCGTCCTGGTGGATGCCGGACTCGTGGGCGAAGGCGTTCAGACCGACGATGGCCTTGTTCGGCTGCACGTGGAAACCGGTCACGGCCGCCACCAGCTTCGAGCAGGCGAGCAGGTGCCGCGTGTCGATGCCGACGTCGCAGGGGAACACGTCCTGACGGGTGCGTACCGCCATGACCACTTCTTCCAGCGCCGCGTTGCCGGCGCGCTCGCCAAGGCCGTTGACGGCGCACTCCACCTGCCGGGCGCCGGCCAGCACGGCGGCCAGTGAGTTGGCCACGGCCAGGCCCAGGTCGTTGTGGCAGTGGGCCGAGAACACGGCCTTGTCCGAGTTGGGGATGTTCTCGATCAGGTGGCGGAACTTCTCGCCGAACGCCTGCGGCAGGTTGTAGCCGACCGTGTCCGGCACATTGATGGTGGTGGCGCCGGCGTCGATCACCGCCTCGAAGATGCGGCACAGGAAGTCCATTTCCGAGCGTCCGGCGTCCTCGGCCGAGAACTCGACGTCGTCGGTGTACTGCCGCGCCCGCTTGACCGCCCGCACGGCGGCCTCGACCACCTGGTCGGGCGTCATGCGCAGCTTCTTCTCCATGTGCAGCGGCGAGGTCGCGATGAAGGTATGGATGCGCGACGCGGCGGCGGGCCTGAGCGCCTCGCCGGCACGGTCGATGTCGGCATCGCCGGTGCGCGCCAGCGCACACACGCGCGATTCCTTGACGATCTCGGCCACCCCTTTGACGGCCGCGAAGTCGCCGGGGCTCGACGCCGGAAAGCCGGCCTCGATCACGTCCACCTTGAGCCGCTCCAGCGCCTTGGCGATGCGCAGCTTCTCCTCGCGGCTCATGGCGGCGCCGGGGCTCTGCTCGCCGTCGCGCATGGTGGTGTCGAAAATGATGAGTTTGTCTTTGCTCACGGCCGGTCTCCGAAACGGTTACGGGCGGCCGCACGGCGGTGGGCCGCGCGGCTTGGGTAAGGTGTTGGATTGGCGTTTTGGGGCCCTCGCCAGGGCATGCGTGCGTATGTCTGCCTTACGGCAGTCGCAGCGTCAGTAGCAGCAGGCCGAGCGGCCGGCGGGGCAGGGAGACGGACGCGCACAGCCGCGTGCCGCGCGCGGCGCGGGCAGGCAAGGCGGTGATTGGCTGGCGGTCGTGGCGCATGTCGGTTGCAATTGCGTGAATGCTGGGCACTATAGCACCCCGATTTTTCAGCCTGCAATGCAGCCCCAGCCCTGGCGGACCGCCGGATGACCGACACAGCATGCTTCGTGATTCACGCTCGCTGGGTGATCCCCGTGCAGCCGGCCGACTGTGTCCTGGAGCACCATGCGGTGGTCGTGCACGGCGGCCGTATCACCGCCGTGCTGCCCAGTGACCAGGCGCGTGAGGCCTTCCCCGACCTGACGCAGATCGAGCGGCCGGGGCACGCGCTGATCCCGGGTCTGGTCAACGCCCATACCCACGCCGCGATGACGCTGCTGCGCGGCCTGGCCGACGACCTGCCGCTGATGCCGTGGCTGCAGCAGCACATCTGGCCGGCGGAGCAGCGCTTCGTCGGGCCGCAGTTCGTGCGTGACGGCAGCGCGCTGGCGGTGGCGGAGATGCTGCAGGCCGGCATCACCTGTTTCTCGGACATGTACTTCTTCGGCGAGGAGACGGCGCAGGTGGCGGCCAGCGCCGGACAGCGGGCGGTGATCGGCCTGATCGCCATCGATTTCCCGAGCGCCTACGCCAGCGACGCCGACGATTACCTGCGCCGTGGCCTGGCCCTGCACGACGCCTGGCGCGACCATCCGCTCGTGCGCACGGCCTTTGCGCCACACGCGCCCTACACGGTCAGCGACGCGCCGCTGCGCCAGCTGGCCACATTGGCGGATGAACTCGACCTGCCGCTGCACATCCACCTGCACGAGACCGCTCACGAGGTGGCCGAGAGCGAGGCGCGCTTTGGCGTGCGTCCGCTGGAGCGGCTGGCGGGTCTGGGGCTGCTGTCGCCGCGGCTGATCGGCGTGCATGCCACGCAGCTGCTGGGCGGCGAGATGGCCAGCCTGGGTACGGCCGGCGCCAGCGTGGTCCATTGCCCGGAGTCGAACATGAAGCTGGCGTCCGGCACCTGTCCGCTGCCGGCCCTGCTGGCGGCCGGAGTGAACGTGGCCATCGGCACCGACGGCGCCGCCAGCAACAACGATCTCGACCTGCTGGGGGAGCTCAAGTCGGCCGGTCTTCTGGCCAAGCTGGCGGCCGGCGATGCCGCCGCCGTGCCGGCACCGGCGCTGTTGCACATGGCCACCCTGGGCGGTGCCCGGGCGCTGGGTCTGGATGAGGAAATCGGCTCGCTGGAGCCGGGCAAGGCGGCCGATCTGGTGGCGCTCGACCTGTCGGCGCCGCATTGCCAGCCCGTGCACGACCCGATCTCGCAGCTCATCTACGCCGCCGGCCGCCAGGCAGTCACCGACGTGTGGGTGGCCGGGCGGCCGTTGCTCCAGGCGCGGCGTCTGACCACACTGGATGTCGACGCCATCGTCGATCGCGCCGCCGACTGGGGCGAGCGCATCGCTGCCGCCGACCGCCACGCAGCGCCCTGATCAGCAAAGGATTGACCATGCCCGTGTCTTTGCCGCCCGGTCCGCTGGTGATCGGGCTCGCCGGCCCGCAGCTGAGCGCCGAGGAAACCGCGTTGCTGCAGCACCCGCTGATCGGTGGGGTGATTCTGTTCGAGCGCAACTTCACCGACGCCGCGCAGCTGCGGGCGCTGTGCCAGCGCATTCACGGCCTGCGCGAACCGCGGCTGTTGATCACCGTCGACCAGGAGGGTGGGCGCATCCAGCGTCTGCGGCCCGGGTTCACGCGACTGCCGGCGGCGGCCGACTATGGCCACGCCTTCGACCGCGACCCCGAGCGCGGCCTTGAACGGGCCCGCGCCGGCGGACGGGTGATGGCCGGTGAACTGGTGGCGCTGGACGTGGACCTGAGCTTCGCTCCGGTACTCGACCTCGACTACGGCGTGAGCGAGATCATCGGTGCGCGGGCCTTTCACGCCGACGCCGAGACCGCCGCGGCACTGGCCGGCGCCTTCATGGCCGGCATGGCCGATGCCGGCATGGCGGCCTGCGACCCAGCGGCGCGAGAAAC
>OBIY01000268.1_pt1 | contig 22384 bp, 20 predicted proteins | sample 1519841 | NCBI WGS metagenome assembly OBIY01 (sample SAMN03019774, study PRJEB22545) | beach sand metagenome | biome: beach; feature: sea beach; material: beach sand | place: USA: Municipal Pensacola Beach, FL | collected 2010-07-30 | depth 30-40 cm m
CGTAACGAAGGCGTAGGCCGGGCACTGGTCATCGCGCCCTTCCGGTTCCGATCGCTGCACTTCCACCCATTCCGCCTGATCGATTGCGGGAAAACGGGCATCGCCGGCCACCTCCAAATCCACCTCTGTCAGGTAGATCCTGTCGGCAAGCGGCAGGGCCGCGCGGTAAATTTCCTCACCCCCGATCACCATCGCCTCTTCGGCACCCGCCTGTTCGGCAATCTGCAACGCTGCCGACAAACCGCTCGCGATTGTCACCCCGTCAGCTTGCCAATTTTTATTCCGTGTAATAACGATATTAAGGCGGCCAGGCAATGCGCGGCCAATCGATTGATGGGTCTTGCGCCCCATGATCACCGGCTTGCCCATGGTGACTTTTTTGAAGAATTTCAGGTCTTCAGGAATGTGCCAGGGCAACCCGCCATCACAGCCGATCACATCATTTCGGGATTTTGCGACAATGAGCGAGAGAAGCATCCGCCCTCACACAGCCACGGGCGCGGGGATATGCGGTTGCGCGTGATAGTCGCGGAGCGCGAAATCATCATAGGTGAAGGCAAAAATATCCCGCACATCGGGATTGATCCACATTTGCGGCAACGGCCCGGGTTGACGCGAAAGCTGTTTATCCACCTGCGCCATATGATTTGTATAAATATGCGCATCCCCCAATGTATGGATGAAGTCACCCGCCTCCAGATCGCAAACCTGCGCGATCATCATGGTCAGCAAGGCATAGGAGGCAATATTGAACGGAACACCAAGGAAGATATCCGCGCTGCGCTGATAGAGCTGGCATGACAGATGCCCGTCAGCGACATAGAACTGGAACAGACAATGGCAGGGTGGCAACGCCATCTGCCCGATATTTGCAACATTCCAGGCGCTGACGATCAACCGGCGGGAATCGGGATTAGTGCGAATATCTGAAACAAGTTGCGCGATCTGGTCGATATTTTCGCCATCGGGTGTGGGCCAGGAGCGCCACTGGAACCCGTAAACCGGCCCCAGCTCGCCATCGGGGGCTGCCCATTCGTCCCAGATACTGACGCCATTTTCCTTCAGATAGCTGATATTTGTGCTGCCCGACAGGAACCACAACAGTTCATGGATGATGGATTTGAGATGCAGCTTCTTGGTGGTGAGCAGCGGGAAGCCCTGACGCAGATCAAACCGCATCTGGTAGCCAAAAACGCTGCGTGTGCCCGTCCCTGTACGATCCTGCTTCAGTGTACCGTGATCGCGCACATAACGCATCAGATCGAGATATTGCTGCATGAGATAATTAGTTCACCACTGGAGTCGGGACCGGATAACCGTAATCGGAAACTTATTGAAATTAAACCCGGCCGAGCGCATATTAGCGATGTCGGCTTCGGCTGACTATGGCGATAAACGAGCGTGAAATAAGCGTATCGGACCCGGGGGCAGTACCCGGCGCCTCCACCAGTTTTTTGCGCGGATGCGCATCGGTTCCGGTGATCGGGCAACAGCCCACCCCGGACCGCTTTGGGGGCGAAACAGGATCGACGAGCGTGTAAAGACGTATCTTTCGCCCGGCATGGTACCGTCGTTATCGGGCCAGTTCCTTAATTGCGAACGACAACAATGAGGGCTTGGCCCTCGCCGCTGCCTAATTAGGTAAGCGCGGCCCGGAGGGCGCCGGGCAACAGAAGCCCTCCACCATTTACCTGTTTCCTGCCCACAAGCTGATCGGAGGTTCAATCCGATAAAATTATCCTCTAAAGTGTCGCAAATTCTCTCAGGAGCGAGTGATAGTGAGCGACAATATCGAATATCGGGAACTGGTCCAGGAAGCATTGCGCGGGGTTGTCCATGCGGTCCTTGCCGAAGTCGCTGAATGCGGCGCCCTTCCCGGTGCCCATCATTTCTACGTCGCATTTCGCACCGATCACCCCGAAACGGTGATTTCCGACCGCTTGCGGGAGCGTTATCCCGACGAGATGACAATCGTCATTCAACATCAATTCTGGGATCTGATTGTCGATGATGACAAATTCGAAATCACACTGAGCTTCGACAATCAGCCCGAGACCCTGACGATCCCGTTTGTCGCCATAAAGAATTTCTTCGACCCCAGCGTGCGGTTCGGCCTGCAATTTTCGCCTGAAGAGGACGAGGCAAATGAGACAGCCGAAGACGGCCGCGACCTGCAATCGCCGCTTGAGGATGCGAATCCGGAATCAGACGCAGCAGATGAAGACGCAGAAACGCAGAAAACAGGGGAAGTGGTCAGCCTGGATCAATTCCGCAAAAAATAACGCGATATCGCGGCTTTCTGAAAGACCGGCTCTTTATGTTCCACACGATTATCTGCGATATGCTCGGGATCGACGTCCCGATATTGCAAGGAGCCATGCAGGGGGCCGGCGGCCCGCGCCTGGCGGCAGCGGTCAGCGAGGCAGGCGGGCTCGGCATACTGCATACATTTGGCGATACGCTTGATGATCTGCGCCGCGACATCCGCGACACCCGCGCACTGACGAGCAAACCGATCGCTGTCAACATCACACCGATGGGTAAGGCGTTTACCCAATCCCGCGCCGAAGTTTGTATTGAGGAAAGCATTCCGATTGTCACCACAGGGCGGGCGGATCCGGGGGAAAGCGCGGTCCGGATGCTCAAGGACGCGGGCATCATCGTTATTCCCGTGGTACCGAGCGTCGACCATGCCAAGCGGGTGGAAGCCGAAGGTGTCGATGCAATAATTGCATCGGGCTGTGAAGCGGGCGGACATGTCGGCACCGTCGCAAGCTTCCCGCTCATTCCGCAAATTGTCGACGCCGTCGACCTGCCGGTGCTCGCAGCAGGTGGCATTGCCGATGGACGCGGATTTCTCGCCGCCCTGGCACTGGGTGCGGTTGGCGTGCAAATCGGCACACGTTTTGTCGCCACCCCCGAGAGCGATGCGGGCCGCAGCTACCGCGCCGCCCTGCTGGAGGCGAAGGAATCCGACACGATCGTATCGGATTCCATGACCGGCGCACCGGTCAGGGCGATCTGGACCCCGGAAATCGCGGCATATGAAAAAGCAAAAAAAGCCGGCGCGACAGCTGCGGAACTGAAACCGCTGCGCCAGGCGGTAAGAGCAGGTGGCGCAAAAGGGGCAGCGGGCCAGAATGCCGGCATGATCAATGATATACAGCCCGCGGCAGAGCTGATGAAAAAAATACTCGCCGATGCACAGACACATAGCCGGAGGCTCGTCACACTGGCGGATTCATGAACTATTCCAGGCAACGGCACGGCGGAAAGCGTTGAAACTTCCGAGTTCCGCATTTTTCCAGACATACAAACATGTTATGCGTCGACAACAATTCGAGGGGAATAAGCAGATGGCAAAGAAATCAACCGCGAAAGTCCGTATTGAGACCGATTCATTCGGTAAAATCAAAGTACCGGCGGATAAATATTGGGGCGCGCAAACACAAAGAAGCCTGCAGAATTTCAAAATCGGCTGGGAACAGATGCCGATGCCGGTTATTCGCGGCTTCGCCATCCTGAAACGTTCCGCCGCCATTGTGAATATGCAGCTTGGCGTGCTGGACAAGAAAGTCGGCAAAGCTATCGTTCAGGCTGCTGACGATGTGCTGGCAGGCAAGCTTGATGGCAATTTTCCGCTTGTCGTCTGGCAAACCGGATCAGGCACCCAGTCGAATATGAACAGCAATGAGGTGCTCTCAAACCGGGCGATCGAAATTCTTGGCGGCGAGATGGGCTCCAAGGATCCGGTGCACCCCAATGACCACTGCAACATGGGACAGTCATCAAATGACAGCTTCCCGACCGCCATGCATATCGCGGCCGCGGAACAGATTGTTCATCTGCTGCTCCCCGCACTTGAACATCTGCATGGCGCTTTGGCCGAAAAGTCAAAAGCCTGGAAAACGATCATCAAGATCGGCCGCACTCATACCCAGGATGCAACGCCGCTCACCCTTGGCCAGGAATTTTCTGGCTACACCACGCAAATGCAATATGGAATCAAGCGGATCAAAGCCGCGCTGCCGCGCCTCTATCAGCTGGCGCAAGGCGGCACGGCCGTGGGCACCGGGCTGAATGCGCGCAAGGGTTTTGACAAGATGATCGCCAAGGAAATCGCCGCGATCACCAAGCTTCCCTTTGTAACCGCCCCTAACAAGTTTGAAGCGCTTGCCGCACATGATGCAATTGTGGAAGCGCATGGCGCATTGAATACCATTGCTGTCAGCCTGATGAAAATCGCCAATGATATCCGTTTCCTGGGGTCGGGGCCGCGCAGCGGTCTGGGTGAGCTTTCCCTGCCGGAAAACGAGCCTGGCTCCTCCATCATGCCGGGCAAAGTCAACCCGACCCAATGTGAGGCGATGACGCAGGTCTGCGCGCAGGTCATGGGCAACCAGACGGCGGTTTCCATCGCGGGATCGAACGGGCATTTCGAGCTTAATGTCTTTAAACCCGTCATGATCTACAATCTGCTGCAATCCATCCAGTTACTGGCCGATGCCAGCGTCAGCTTTACCGACAATTGCGTAGTGGGCATTCAGCCGAACACGGATAATATTTCCCAGCTGATGAACCGGTCGCTAATGCTCGTAACCGCGCTGGCACCGACAATCGGCTATGACAACGCAACCACTGTCGCAAAAACCGCGCATAAAAACGGCACAACCTTACGTGAGGAGGCTGTCCGGCTTGGCTTTGTCACCGAAGCGGAATTCGACAAGATCGTCAGGCCCCAGGACATGATCGGGCCGAAATAAATCGGCTGACATTTTGTGCCGCACAGTCTGACCTGTTGAACGCGAACTGATGAAATGCCTGGTCCGATCAAACGCTCCGTCACATTATCGGGACACCGGACCAGCATTTCCCTAGAGGCCGATTTCTGGGCGGCGTTGCAGGATATCGCGGCCAAGCAGCAGCAGTCGGTCAGCACACTGATCACAGAAATAGATCGCCAGCGCTCGCTTGGCGACGATCAAACACCCGGTTTATCGAGCGCCATCCGCCTTTTTGTCCTGCATTATTACCGCAATCGAGTTGAGGACCACTCACAGGACCCCGACAGGCAGTTCATGCGGAATGATCAGGGTAACTAGTCACCCCTCAACCCGACGCGATATAGGCTTTAAGCGCATCGGCCTCTGCCAACTGTTCGGCAATCCGCAGCTTCACAACATCGCCGATCGACACGATACCCCGCAACTCGCCATCATCAATTACGGGAAGATGCCGAAAACGACCATGGGTCATTTTCTCCATAACTGATTGCAGACTATCCAATGATCGGCAGGTCACAACCTCGCCAGTCATCAAATCAAGCACTTTTCGATGCAAAATTGCCGCCGCATCCGTTGCCAAAGCGTGAATAAGATCACGCTCTGAAACGATGCCAACGATTTTCCCGTCGGCATTGCGCACAAGAACTGCCCCGATACGCCATTTCGCCAATGTCCGCGCGAGGGACAGTGCCGAATCGTCCGGCGATACGGTGATGACTTCGCCCCCTTTTTCCCCCAGGATATCAGCAACAATCATGTCTGCCTCCTGTTTACGGAAGAGCAGTATGGCTGCACCTTGGGCGGGCGCTTACCACACCGCCTAAGTGTAAAAAGATAGCCCCAAACCCAAAAACGTGCAATTGGGCATGACCAAACGGGATTTAGAAAATTAGTTTAGAACTTTGACCGAATTTTTGCCCCGTGGGCGGGTAGACCGCATATAAACGGCCACCCCCGGGCACACAGCCAATGCCCAGGATAATCCGCAGGGTTCAGGCGATATTCAACCGTGCATTCTCGCGCGCCAGAAAAGCGGCTGACCAAACTGTTTTCGCCTCAGCTTCAAGCTGATTGAGAAAACGATCCTCATGATCAGGATCGTGATGGAAAATGGCCAGGCTTTTTACGTTTGCAGCCTTGCACAAGCGAATACCTTCTTGCCAGGTCGAATGGCCCCAACCGATTTTTGATTCAAACTCTTTATCCGTATAGGTCGAATCATAGATGACCAGATCCGCCCCTTCGATCAAGGCAAGGATATTTTCATCGGGTTTGCCGATCACATGTTCCGTATCGGTCACATAACATACCGAGTGGCCACGATGTTCAATGCGATAACCGGTTGCCCCGTCGGGATGATTCAATGGCGCAGTCTTAATATGGATACGCGAACTCAAATCGATTGAATCACCTGCCTTGAAGTCGTGATAATTCATCTCCGCATTCATCACCTCCAATGGGACCGGAAAGAAGGGATGCGTCATCTGGCCCGAAAAAACATCCTTGATGCTTAGCCCGTTACCCAAGTGCCCCGCCATCACGTCAAAGGAATAACCTTCGTGGAAAGCAGGCGCAAAGAACGGAAAACCACTGATATGATCCCAATGCGTATGCGACATCAGGATCGTCGCATGCTTGGTATTCTTGCGCAGGAGCCAGTGCCCCAAATTGCGCATACCTGTCCCCGCATCAAGGATTAAACGCTCACCACCACAGGACACCTCGATACAGCTGGTATTGCCGCCATATTGGATATGGTTTGCCCCAGGGCAGGCAATACTCCCCCGCACACCCCAAAACTTAACCTTGAAAGCCATCTCTTATCTCTCCCTGGCGCCCATTCATCGCGGGAGCTCCACCGCCAATTCCTCAGTACGATAGACCTTATAGAAATCAATTCTAAGACGCGAATATAAATCATCTCTGAATGATATTCCCGACTCCGGGCATAAAATGAATGTTCAAATATTCCCTATCATTTGGGAAGAAAACCGCCCATGTCCATGGATTTTCGTGCTGGCTGAAAGATCTGTGACCATTGTCACCAACGATTGTCTGCAACTCTAGAGCCACCCAAGTGACGTGACCGACCACAGAGTTATTGTTGTGACATCCGAAATATGCGATTAATTCTTCCCTACATAATTGATAATAATCATTGACCGAGTGAATTCGGCGATCAATCGGTGGGGGGTTAAGTGATCCGAAAGCAAGCGGATAAACAAGATCCCGTGTATCCTGTGATCCTTTCGGGCGGCGCAGGGTCTCGCCTATGGCCGATTTCACGCAGCCTTCACCCCAAGCAGCTGCAACCATTGCTGGCGGAACACAGCCTGTTGCAGGAAACAGCAGGTCGCTTTGCTGACCGGGGCGGCTACCCGGCACCGGTGATTATCTGTAACGACGAGCACCGCTTTCTCATCGCTGAGCAATTGCGCGAAATGCGGCTTGATCCCACATTGCAAATTCTTGAGCCTGTGGGCCGGAATACGGCGCCCGCTGCGGCTGTGGCAGCACTTTGTCTTCAGGGAATAGACCCGGACGCAATCTTGCTGCTGATGCCCGCCGATCACCGGATTGGCGATCTGGCCGCGTTTTTTGATGCGATCGGCTATGCACGCCTTGCCGCGCAGGCCGGGATGCTTGTCACATTCGGCATCAAGCCAACGCATCCCGAAACAGGCTATGGCTACATCAGACAAGGAACCGCGATCACCGATTTTTGCGAGCAGGCAGCGATTTTCGCGGTAGACCGCTTTGTCGAGAAGCCTGACCTTGGCACCGCGCAGGCTTACCTCGTTTCCGGGGAATATTTTTGGAACAGCGGTATTTTCATGTTCCGTGCGGATACCTTTCTGCAAGAATTAGCAAAGCTGCAGCCCGATATGCTGCATGCCTGTCAGCGGGCAACCGCAGATGGGCAGAGCGATCTTGATTTCTTCCGGCTGGACAAGGAAAGCTTTGCGGCCTGCCCATCTGATTCCATCGATTATGCGGTTATGGAACATGCCGACAATGTCGCAATGATTCCGGTCGATATGGACTGGAGCGATGTCGGTTCCTGGGCTGCGCTCTGGGAGGTTGCGCAACGTGATGAAGATGGCAATGCATTGATCGGGGATGTCATTGCCCGCGAAACGCATAACAGCTATATCCGCGCCGAAAACAGGCTGATCGCAACGATCGGCGTTGATAGTCTTATCGTTGTCGAGACCGCAGATGCCGTGCTTGTTGCCGCGCGCGACAAGGTTCAACAGGTCAAGGAAGTGGTCGACACGCTGAAGCTTGACGGCCGACGGGAACATCAGACACATCAGCGCGTCTATCGACCATGGGGTTTTTACGAGACCCTGGATTTAGGCGAACGGCACCAGGTGAAACATCTCATGGTCAAGCCCGGCGCACAATTATCGCTGCAAATGCACCATCACCGCGCCGAACATTGGGTGATCGTCAAAGGCTCCGCGCGGGTGACCCGCAACAATGAAACGCATCTTCTTGCGGAAAATGAAAGCATATATCTGCCGCTTGGCTGTACACACCGCCTGGAAAACCCCGGCCGTGTGCCCCTGAGCGTGATTGAAGTCCAGTCGGGCAGCTATCTGGAGGAAGATGATATCGTCCGCTTTGAAGATGATTATCAACGGCACGACAAGGCGGCCGAATAGGTTCAGATCACGCCAACGCCGAACAATGCGGGATGGAAATAAAAGAAGCCCGCAAATACCGCTACCGCCAATGCGATGCGCCATAAACCAATTTCAGCCAATGCAAAGCTGTTGCGCCCCTGCAAGATCGCGGCAAATGGCACGATTGAGGTCTGCTCGGCAAATCGCTGCCAGTCTTCTCCGAATTGCAAACGCCGCTTTCTGTCGATCAGGAACGGGCCGATCAGCGCCAACAAAAAGAAGCTGCCGAAAAAAACAATCGACGCGCGATCCCCATTAACCGCGATGTGCGCCAGCGCCCACAGCACGACCCCACACAGGAATGGGTGCCTGCTGACTCTGGTGATTCCACGCACGGCTTCGCGGCGCTGCAACAGATTTTCCGCCCCGACCGTTGTCGGTGTCGGCGTCGTAAGACCGATCACCACAAGTAAGAAGCCGATAAAGACAAGCGCGAGCGCGGCAAGTTGAACCGCCGGCGGCGCCACCCAGATGACCTCATGCGCCGCCGCACCGTAAGCGCGTACAAGCCAGACAATGCCACCAATCGATAACAGGGAAAATACCGCCTGATATGGCCGCTCACCAATCGCCGCAACAATGACGCCACGCAAAGCAGTGCCTGAAATCAGAATATGAATACCGATAAAAAAACCACCTGCAAGCAGTAGCATCGCCATGCCTCACCCTCCCCTAACGCTGCCGCTCGGGCGGCATTCTCCCCTGAAGGCTAAACAAGAAATGGCAATCTGCGCAATCTTTCCGTACCGATGCGCGCAGCACTATCACCAAGGTGACGACGAGGGTCGGCTATTCGCTGTTCACAAGATCAAGAATCGAGACAGCGATTCCATCCCCCTGTATCATAATCTCCCCCTTGGCGATCCGGCGGTTATTGGCATAGACCATGACAGGATCATTCTGCAGCGTCTCAAGCTCGATCACCGCACCGCGCCCCATTTTCAGAAGCTGGTGGATCGGCATCACCGCACGGCCCAAAACGACGGAAACTTCAACTTTAACGCTGTCGATTGCTTTCACGGCAATGAAACCTACATGTTGGTGTGCATCGGAAGTTAAGCAATAATCGCCAAATGCGGTTAGCAACTGGTTAAGCGGGGAAGGGTTTTACATGGCTGACAGCTGTGACATCGGTCAAGAGGTACCAGCCGACACGGGCCTGCAAACGCCGCCAATCCGCTGGCACATCAGCCCCGGCTTGACAGACTATGAGGATGCGGTGGCGCATATGGAGGATGAGGTTGCCGCAATCCGCGCTCAAAATGCGAGCGAGCTTGTCTGGCTTGTCGAACATCCCCCCATCTACACCGCCGGCACAAGCGCCAAGCCTGAGGATCTGCTTGATCCCGACCGGTTTCCCGTCTACCGGACCGGGCGGGGCGGACAATATACCTATCACGGGCCAGGGCAGCGCGTTGCCTATGTCATGCTGGATTTAAAGAAGCGTGGGTCCGATATCCGCAAATTCGTCTGTGATCTTGAACAGTGGATTATCGACACGCTAGGCCAATTCAATGTGATCGGGGAACGTCGCGAGGGGCGGGTCGGCATCTGGGTCAGGCGTCAGGATAAATCCGGGGAAGACAAGATTGCAGCAGTCGGCGTCCGGGTCAGGCACTGGGTCAGCTTTCACGGGATCAGCCTGAATCTTGAGCCCGATCTGTCGCATTTTGACGGCATTGTACCATGCGGTATCGCCGAACATGGTGTTACAAGTCTTGCCAAACTCGGGATTATCGCAAGCATGGCTGAACTTGATATGGCTTTGCGGACAAGTTTCGAACGGGTCTTTGGTCCTGCCATTGACGATTAGCGGGCGACGGGCGGATCATTGTCGCCCTTGTCCGGTGTTATTTCCGTGCTGCTGTTTGCGGGTTTGCCCGCATCATGCTTCGGGCGACCCACCCCCAGGCGGGCTTCAGTTAACCGGCGATTGACCGCAAGCGTTGCAAGCCCTACCCCCAGCGCCAGCAGCAGAAACAATGATGGCATCGCAATAAGCGGGATATGCGCAATCAACCAAAGCGCCACCGCTCCCGCGCCCACTTCCCCCAGCCGCCACATAAACTGCTCCCTGCGCTCGCCCACACGTTCGAGTAGCATCCCTCCGAGAAAGATGACTGTCGCCACAATGCCTGCAAGCAGCAGCGCGAAATAGACAAGCATCAGGAAAAGTGAAATCACGATCCCGAAGATCGTTCCCATAATCAGAAACGCGGCAATCGGGAAAAACACGATCAACAGCAAACCCACCAAAAATGCGCGCAGCGGGCCCGCATGACGCAATTGCTGAATTTCAGCTGATACACTGGGGAACAACAATGTGATCACGGCACTGAGCAAAAGCAGTGCGATCAACCCGCCCCTGCCAATCTGCTGCGCATCCGCGTAGAAAGCAAAATAACGCTCGCCTTCGCGCCACGCCGGCATACCATTCAGCCAGTCGCGCAGGGAAGGCCACCATCGGTCCTCGCGATCACCACCCCAGGCGAGGTCGCCGGAGATCCGCGCGTCAGGATCGATAATTGGTGCCGCTATGCCCTGGTAAGTAATCTGACCCCTCAACCGCGCATCCGGCCCGATTTCAAGTCGCGTGGCCTTAATCGTTGCATCGCCGTCAATCCGGCCATTGAGCAGGATATGCTGCCCCTCGACAGTCAGGTTTTCATCAAGACGTCCCTGAATGACAATATCGTTTCCCGATAATGTCACCTGTTCTTCGATCCGCGATGCCGCGCCCAGAACAATCCGCATGCCATAGGCATCAAGGGCGCCTTCGATCAGACCATTGACACGCAAATCCTGACCGCCAAGCCGCACATCCCCGCTGACTGGCGCGTTGAGCCGTACAGACTGCCCAATCGCGTCGATGCTGCCATCAACCGGTGCACTGATCCGGATATCACGTGCAAGGATGACTGCATCACCTTGCAAAGGTGCAGCAAGCGCAATGTCATCGCCGCCAAAAAAACGGCTATCCGCCCGCGCCGAGACCGGCAGCAAGCTGGCGCAGAGCAATATTAAGCCTAGGAAAGGCGCCGCACGAAAACTGCGCCGCAAGTACAAAGCCAGGCAATTTAAAGACATACCGCTCCCCACCGCCTCTCCTCATCATGACGGATAAAGTTAGTCTGGCGGGATGCGGTCAGCGACTATTCAAATGCGATAATGATCTCATCGACTGCCAAACTATCGCCTTCCGCTGCCTCGATGGAGGCAATCACGCCATCGCGTTCAGCACGCAGAATGTTCTGCATTTTCATGGCTTCGACAATCGCCAGCGTCTCGCCGGCCTTGATTTCCTGTCCCACTTCGACGGGAATTGAAATCACGAGCCCTGGCATCGGACACAGCAGATATTTCGACATATCCGGCACGACTTTTTCGGGCATCAGCGCATAGAGCTCAGCCGCGCGCGGGGTACGCATCACCGCACTGAGCGTTGCGCCACCATGGGTCAGCAAAAAGCCCTCGCGCTGCCGGTCGATCTGCACGCGCAAACGCCGGTCCGCAACGCGCACATCCATGACAGCGGAGGCCGGCGTCCAGTCCGTCTCCACGACAAGCAGATCGCCGCCTTCGAACAGAACATGGTATTTTCCATCGACCATCGCCAGTTCAACAGGGTAATTCTCGCCATCAAGGGTCACGACCCAATCCGCGCCGCGCGCTGTCTGATAGCGCTTGTCGATCTGACCGGAAATCTGCCGTGCGCGATTTTTTTCCATCAAGCAGGCAACCCCTGCAATCGCGGCGAGCTCCCGCCTTGTCTCAGAGCCAAGCTCCGCTCCCTGGAAACCATCGGGATATTCTTCATCGATAAATGCCGTGGTCAGCCGGCCTTCACGAAAACGCGGATGTGACATCACAGCGGAAACGAACGGAATATTGTGCTGGATCCCGCGAATATAGAACTCGTCGAGCGCATCACCCATCGCCGCAATCGCCGCCTCACGGGTGGCCGCATGGGTACATAGCTTCGCGATCATGGGATCGTAGAACATGGAAATTTCCGCACCCTCATACACACCGGTATCATTGCGGACCGTGCGGCCATCCGCTGACATTTCCGCAGGCGGGCGATAGCGCTCCAACCGGCCGATCGATGGCAGGAAATTACGGAAGGGATCTTCCGCATAAACACGGCTTTCGACAGCCCAGCCGTCAAGCTTGATATCACTTTGGGTGAGCGACAATTTCTCGCCATAAGCGACGCGGATCATCTGTTCGACCAGATCGATACCGGTAATCAGTTCGGTAACCGGATGCTCGACCTGCAAGCGGGTATTCATTTCAAGGAAATAAAAATTCCGCTCGCCATCGACAATAAATTCAACGGTACCCGCAGACTGGTAATCCACCGCTTTGGCAAGCGCGACAGCCTGCTCCCCCATCGCCTTGCGGGTTTCCTCATCAAGAAACGGGCTGGGCGCTTCCTCGATCACTTTCTGATGACGGCGCTGAATGGAACATTCGCGTTCCCCGAGATAAATCGTATTGCCAAATTTATCGGCCAGCACCTGTATTTCGATATGGCGCGGCTCGGTGACGAATTTTTCGATGAAAACACGATCATCGCCAAAGCTCGATATGGCCTCGGCAACGGCTGCCTCAAATCCCTCGCGCACCTCCTTGCGGTCCCAGGCAACGCGCATCCCTTTGCCGCCACCGCCCGCGGATGCCTTCAGCATCACAGGATAACCGATCTCCTCGGCGATTTTCACCGCCTCATCCGTATCCTGAATAACCCCCAGAAAGCCGGGAACCGTATTAACCTTGGCCTCCGCAGCAAGCTTCTTGGATTCGATCTTGTCGCCCATCGCCTGGATCGCGCGAACATTCGGCCCGATAAAAGCAACGCCCTCAGCGGCCAGTCGCTCGGCAAATGCGCCATTTTCGGACAGGAAGCCATAGCCCGGATGTACCGCTTCCGCCCCCGTCGCCTTGATCGCTTCGACGATTTTATCGGCAAGCAGATAGGATTCGGCGGCTGGCGGCGGGCCAATATGCACCGCCTCATCGGCCATTTTCACATGCAGCGCATCGGCATCTGCATCCGAATATACAGCAACAGTTGCAATGCCCATCCTGCGTGCGGTTTTAATGACACGGCAGGCGATCTCACCCCGGTTGGCAATCAGTATCTTGGAAAACATATTCTTCTAATTCTGCTGGTTGTCTTAAAGGGGAAGGTTGGAATGTTTCTTCCACGGATTCTCAAGCTGCTTGTTGCGCAAGCGCTGCAAGCCGAGACTGATCCGCCGGCGCGTTGAATGCGGCATGATCACCTCGTCGATATAACCACGGTTCGCGGCAACGAAGGGATTCAGGAAACGGTTCTCATATTCTTCGGTCCGGGCGGCAATCCGTTCAGGATTGCCAAGCTCGTCGCGGAAGATAATTTCCACCGCCCCTTGTGCGCCCATCACCGCAATCCCCGCCGTCGGCCAGGCGAAATTGAGATCGCCCCGCAGATGCCGTGAAGCCATCACCACATAAGCACCACCAACCGCCTTGCGGGTAATGACGGTAATTTTCGGCACCGTCGCCTCGCAATAGGCAAATAGCAGCTTCGCACCATGCTTGATCAGGCCGCCATATTCCTGCGACGTGCCCGGCAGGAAGCCCGGCACATCGACGAAGGTGACAATCGGGATATTGAAGCAATCGCAGAACCGAACGAACCGCGCAGCCTTGCGGCTGGCATCCGAATCGAGACAACCGGCCAAAACCATCGGCTGATTACCGACAATACCCACCGGCTGACCGTCGATACGGCCGAAACCCGTAACAATGTTTTTTGCGAAATTTTCCTGAATTTCGAAGAAGTCACCCTCATCGACCGTCTTCAGGATCAGCTCTTTCATGTCATAGGGTTTGTTCGGATTATCGGGGACGAGCGTATCGAGCGACATTTCCAACCGGTCAGGCTTGTCCCAGCTCGGGCGGGTTGGTGCCTCGGCCCGGTTATTCGCCGGCAGGAAGTCCATCAGACGGCGAATTTGCGCCAATGTCTCGACATCATTATCCCATGCGCCATCGGCAATGGAAGATTTCGTCGTATGGATGCTTGCACCACCCAGCTGTTCCGCCGTCACTTCTTCCTGGGTGACGGTTTTGACGACATCGGGGCCTGTTACGAACATGTAGGAGGTGTCGCGCACCATGAAGATGAAATCGGTCATGGCCGGGGAATAGACGTCGCCCCCGGCACACGGCCCCATAATCACCGAAATCTGCGGGATCACACCCGATGCAAGCACATTGCGCTGGAAAATTTCCGCATATCCGCCCAGCGAATCCACCCCTTCCTGGATACGCGCACCACCGGCGTCCATCAAACCGATAACCGGCGCGCCATTGCGCAGGGCCATATCCTGAATTTTACACACCTTCTGCGCATGCGCCTGCGACAGCGATCCGCCAAGAACCGTGAAATCCTTGGCAAACACATAAACGATCCGGCCATTGATCGTGCCCCAGCCGGTGACAACGCCATCACCGGGGATCTTGTCATCCGCCATCCCGAAATCAGCGCAGCGATGTTCGACAAACATATCGAACTCTTCAAACGAACCTTCATCCAACAACAGCTCCAGCCGTTCGCGTGCCGTTAACTTGCCTTTTGCATGCTGCGCATTGATGCGGCGTTCACCGCCCCCCATTCGTGCCGCTTCACGCTTTTGTTCCAGTTGCGAAATCGTATCCATGAATCTTCCGGGCCCTGTGAGATATTGCTGTTGTTGAACCGGCCTGTTTTCCGCACAAAGGCCGGTTTATGCCAAAGCGCAGGCTGACATAGCATCTCTGATCACGGGATTCCAGCGTTTGCGGTACGCTTCAGTCTTTCAGCAGGCGCAGCAGGTGATCTGCATGCTGTAATGCGGCAAAGGCATTGGCACGCCGGGCCATCGCCTCGCTATCCTCACCCCATTTTTCGATCTGCCAGTCCTCGTCGATTTGCGCGGCCGCCCATGCCGCATCAATGTCGAGGAAACGCGCATGCAGCGCAAGGCCGATGACCAGGGACCCGCAAATACCAACCACATCACGCATCGCACCCAGTGTGAAAGCATCGAATGCGGCAACCTCCCTGGACAGCCGCATAAGACTGTCGCCATCCTGAGCGACCGGCATGACGCCGGTTGTGACAGTGAGTTTTAGCGCAAATTCTTCCGCCGCCCAGGCAAGCAATGGATCCCAGGCGCCGGCCTGCCGTTGCACAAGCTCGTCTGGTGCATCTGCCCGATAACAGACAAGATCGCTGCCCCCATAGGCGCTGATCTCACTTGCCAGACGGGCAGGGTCCGGCATCACCTCATCTATAGCGATATTGACAAGCCGATTGATCCCCATTGTCTTGAGATCCACGACATCCTGTTGCGCTTCCCACTCCTGCGCAAGTGCATGCGCCAAACGCCGGGTCGGCAGGCTGACCGCACGTTTCAGGGGTGTCCGGATCCGCCGCCCATCAAGGGTAACCCCGAATCCGTCCTCGACCTCAACGGTCATCACATCGGTATAAAAACGCTTCACTGTCCTGCCTGCACTTTAAATGACGCGCCCTTACGCTTCCCCGCCAAGATAGTCGCTGATCCGTGGCAGAAGGTCTGCTGCATCTTCCACGATCTGCGCCGCCCCCGCATCGATAAGCTGATCGACCGGCTGATGCCCCCAGCTGACACCAATCCCATGCACACCCGCATTGACCGCCATTGCCATATCGAAGCTCGAATCGCCGATCATGATCGTACGGTCGGGATCGATCCCGGTTTCCGACATTGCCTGGTGCAAAATCTCCGGATGCGGCTTGCTTGGTCCATCATCGGCGGTTTTCAGCGTTATAAAACAATCGCCAAGTCCGTGCTGCGCCAGAACACCGTCAAGTCCGCGCCGCGACTTTCCGGTCGCGACCCCAAGCAACATGCCTTGCGCCTGAAGACTGTCGATACAGGCACGGATGCCGGGGAAAAGCGGCCCTGTCGGACCGCCATGGGCATAGCTTGCGAATAACTCCCGATAGGCCGCGACAATCCTGTCACGCAGCGCCGGCGATAACGGCTCATCCGCAACCGCGGCGATAAAATTAGGCAGGCTGAGCCCGGTCGCCGCCAGCACAGCTTCCCGACGGGGCGCGCGCAGCTCGGCAATCGTGAAGGCACGCTGCGCGGTATCGACGATCATTGCCGCGCTGTCGACCAATGTTCCATCGCAATCGAAAATGACAAGCGCCTGTCTGCTCATGCGCTCCACTCCGCAAACGGGTCTTCGCGCCAATCGGCATCGAAACCGAAATAGTCCCAGGCTGCGCGCATATGCGGTGGCAAGGGCGCAACCACCTCCAACTGCCCACCTTCGGGATGCGGCAGGGAAATCGCCCTTGCATGCAAATGCAGCTTGGCTTCCAGATCAGTCAGAAACGCTTCCGCGCCGCCATATTTGCGATCTCCCACGATCGGTGTTTCCATAAGCGCCATATGCGCGCGCAGCTGATGCGTGCGCCCTGTAAGCGGCATCAACGCAAGCCAGGCCGCAGATTGCCCCGCCTTCTCGACAACATGATAAACCGTCTCGGCCCGCTGACCGCGCGGGTCGTTCCTGTCGACAGCGCGCACGCGTTCCCGGCCGCTGCGGCCGGACGCAAGCTTGGCAAGCGGCGCGCGAATATGGCCGTTCAGGGGTCGCGGCACGCCCAGACATAATGCCCAATAAGTTTTTTTCGCCGTGCGGCCCTGAAAACTGCGCGCAAGGCTGGCTGTCGCCCGTGCGGTGCGCCCCAGCAGCAATACCCCGCTTGTATCCCGATCAAGCCTGTGCACGAGGCGGGGGCGCTCGGGCTTGCCAAAGCGCAGCGCATCCAGCATGCCATCAAGATGCCGCTCGGTCCTGCTGCCCCCCTGAACCGCCAACCCGAACGGCTTGTTCACAACGATGAGGCTTTCATCAATATGCAGCACCGCCTGCCGGAGCATATCGCGATCCTCATCGCGCACTTTGTGTTCTTGTCGACGGTTCGTACGCTCTGACGGTATTGCGTTCACGACAGCAGGGGGAACACGCACCTGATGCCCCGTATCCAGCCTGAAGCCGGATTTGACCCGCCCGCCATCGACGCGAATCTGCCCGGTCCGCAACAATTTTTCGAGCGGCCCGTGCCCGACATCGGGAAAATGGCGATGGAACCAGCGGTCAAGCCGCAACCCGGCCTCTTCGGCGCTGATTTGATATATGCGTGTCTCAGCCATATGACTTAATTAAGCAATTGCCGGACGATGAAAAGCCCAAGGAAAAGCGCACCGACAGACAGAAAAACCGATGCCGCGGCATAGGTCGCCGCCAGCAGCCCCGCATGGCGTTCAACCAGTACCGACACATCAAGCGCGAAAGCCGAAAAGGTGGTAAAGCCGCCCAGAACACCAACAACAAAGAAGGCCCGCAATTCGGGGCTGATGGAATATTTCAGCGCAAGCAGTTCGATCAGAACGCCCATTGCGAAAGAGCCGACGATATTGACTGTCAAAGTCCCCCAGGGAAAATTCACGCCAAGCCAACGCATCATCTGACCGGCAATAAAATAACGCCCCGCCGAACCGATCGCGCCACCAAGGGCTACCGCAAGATATAGTTTCATTGCTTCATTGCCGCCTTACAGCCATTTAGTCGTCCTTGTGCGCCTTGTCGGCGGCGCGCAATCTATCCCAATAGGCAAGCCGCTGCCCGATGTCACGCTCAAAACCCCGCTCGCCTGGTTGATAAAAACGCACCCGCGCCATGCCATCGGGAAAATAGTCCTGCCCCGAAAAACCTTCCGCTGTGTCATGATCATAGACATAGCCGTCGCCATATCCCTGTTCACGCATCAACGCTGTCGGGGCATTGAGGATATGTTTGGGCGGTGGCAGGGAGCCGGTCTCCCGCGCAACGCGCGCACTATGTTTCGCTGCAGTGTAGGCGGCATTCGATTTCGGGGCGGTCGCAAGGTAAATGACCGCCTGAACGAGCGCGAGTTCGCCTTCCGGACTGCCAAGGAAGCTGTATGCCTGCTGCGCAGCAAGCGCCTGCGTCAGCGCTGCGGGGTCGGCAAGCCCGATATCCTCGACCGCAAAACGAACCAGACGTCGCAGGATATAGAGCGGCTCCTCCCCCGCACCAAGCATGCGAGCAAGGTAATAGAGCGCAGCATCCGTATCCGAGCCACGCAAACTTTTATGCAAAGCGCTGATCAGATTGTAGTGACCATCCTGCGCCTTGTCGTAAACCGGGGCACGACGCTGCACCGTATCTGCCAATTGTTGCGGGTCAAGCGGGGTGGATATGTCCAGCGACAACAACTCTTCGGCCAGGTTCAGCAAGAAGCGCCCATCGCCATCGGCCATCCGGCGCAAGACTTCCCGCGCCTGGTTGGTCAACGGCATTGTCGTACCGACAGACTGTTCCGCACGGCGCAGCAATATCTCCAGACTTTCGTCATCAAGCCTGTTGAGCACCAGAACCTGCGCCCGCGACAGCAAGGCCGCATTGAGTTCGAATGACGGGTTTTCCGTGGTCGCGCCGACAAGCAGGATCGTGCCATCCTCGACAAAGGGCAAAAAGGCATCCTGCTGCGCGCGGTTGAAGCGATGAATCTCATCCACAAACAGTAATGTGCCGATACCGTCGGCATGGCGTTTCCGCGCGGCCGCAACGACCTTGCGCAATTCGGCAACCCCGGAAAACACGGCGGATAACTGCTCGAAATGTAGCGACGACCCCTCAGCAAGCAACCGGGCAATCGTTGTCTTGCCTGTGCCCGGCGGGCCCCAGAGGATGATCGACTGCAGCTTGTTGGCCGCAACCATCCGTGCGAGCGGCCCTTTTTCGCCAAGCAGATGCGCCTGCCCGACAATCTGATCGAGCCGACGCGGACGCAGCCGATCGGCAAGCGGGCGCGGCGCCGCCGCCTCCAGCCCCGCCGCCTCAAACAGACTTGTCATGTTGGCACCTCTGCTTCTCTAGGCGCTGATCCGCATACCGATAATCCGGTCGCCACGCTTGATCTGCAATTCCCATACCTTACGCGGCGTATCTGTCGCCTTCACGACATCGCTGACCCGCGCAATCGGCGTATCACCGATTTTCACAAGGATATCGCCCTGCCGCAAGCCCAGTCGCCGCGCCGGACTCGCGGGCGGAATTTTGGCGATGATGACACCACGGTCTTCCCCCTCGATACCCAGTTCTTCCGAAAAAGCCGGGGACAGATTTGCAATCGTCAACCCCGTCAGCGGGTGTTTGCCAGCAAGCAGCGTCAGATTACGCGGCGGATCTTCGGGCGGCGACAGCAACGGCACCAGAAGATCTCTTGCGCCTCCGTCACGCCAGACCGTCACCGCAGCTTCGCCACCGATTTTGCCTGTCGCTATCCGGTAGCGCAGGCTCTGCGGATCGTAAATTTCCCAGCCATCGATCTTCATCAGCACGTCACCAACCTTCAGGCCAGCCTTCGCGGCGGGCCCATTGGGGTAAATCTGACTGATTAGGATGCCGATCGGCCTGGCCAGTCCCAGGCTTGCGGCGATATCGGCCGTGACAACCTGACCGGATGCCCCAAGCCAAGGCCGCACGACCACCTTGTCATTAAGCGCGGATTCAACAATACGCTCAACCATATTGGAGGGGATCGCGAAACCGATCCCGATCGATCCGCCAGAACGGGAGAAAATTGCCGTGTTCACACCGATAAGACGCCCATCCACACCAACCAGCGCGCCCCCGGAATTCCCCGGATTGATCGCGGCATCGGTCTGAATAAAGAACTGATAATCCGAAACCCCAGCCTGGGTACGCGATGTCGCGGACACAATACCGCTTGTTACCGTCTGACCGACACCGAACGGATTGCCGATCGCCAGCACAAGATCGCCCACCTCTACGCTATCGGAATCTGCAAATGGCAGGACGGGCAACACCTCGTCACCGGGATCGATCTTCAGCACGGCAAGGTCGGTCTGCGGATCGGTCAGAATAACCTCCGCGTCGAATTCGCGCCGATCACTCAGCACAACCCGAATCTCCGTCATATTTTCAATGACGTGGTTATTTGTGACGATTACCCCGTCGGACCGCACCAGAACGCCCGACCCGAGCGTATTCTGCATCCTTTCGCGCGGCAGCCGCCGGCCAAAGAAACCGTCATCGAAAAATCGCCTGAGAAATGGGTCATTGAGCAGCGGGGAGCGCATTTCCCCACGCACAACCCGCTTGGCAAAAATATTCGTCACGGCCGGTGCCGCCTGCCGCACGATCGGCGCAAAACTCAATCTTATTTCATCTTGCGCCTGCGGTATCCGGCGGTCTTGTGCAGATGCCGACTGCGCCATCAACACCGAAAGCAGTAACGCCGCCAAGCCTCCCAGCATGGCGCCCCGCGCGACCGGTAGGGAAATTCGGGGCAGTTGAAACACAAAGGGCAGCCAGTTGGCCGCCCCTTCATTCCTTACAACCGGATATGCCGTTTTAGTTTGCTTCATCCGCATCGTCATCAAATTGCACAGGGCCCGAATCCTGACCTCGCGCATCCGGATCACGGTCAACAAACTCGATCACCGCCATCGGGGCATTATCGCCATAGCGGAAGCCCGCACGCATTACCCGGGTATAGCCACCCTGACGATCGGCATAACGCGATGCCAGCGTATCAAACAGCTTGCTCACCTGTGCCTTGTCCGAATCCGGCAACGTTGCCGCAACCTGACGACGGGCATGCAGGCCGCCATCCTTGCCTTTGGTTACAAGCTTCTCCACATAGGGGCGAAGCTCCTTTGCCTTTGGCAAGGTGGTAATGATCTGCTCATGCTTGATCAGCGCAGATGCCATATTCGCCAACATCGCCTTACGGTGCGATGCGGTTCGGTTAAGTTTGCGACCAGCATAACCGTGGCGCATAACGTCAGCTCCTCTACCAGCGGGCGCGGACCGCCCGTCAACTCAAAATTGATCTTCCAACCGCTTGGCCAGCTCGTCAATATTTTCCGGTGGCCAATTCGGCACTTCCATTCCCAGATGCAAACCCATCTGAGTGAGCAGTTCCTTGATCTCGTTCAGCGACTTGCGCCCGAAATTCGGGGTCCGCAGCATTTGCGATTCCGTCTTCTGGATAAGATCGCCGATGTAAATGATATTGTCGTTCTTCAGGCAATTCGCCGATCGCACCGACAGCTCAAGCTCATCGACCTTCTTGAGCAGCGCCGGGTTAAACTCGAGTTCAGGTGCTTCCTGCGGCGCCACGACCTGTGAAGGCTCTTCAAAATTAATGAAGACCTGCAACTGATCCTGAAGAATGCGTGCCGCATAGGCAATCGCATCTTCGGGGGTCAACGCACCGTTGGTTTCCACATCCAGGCTTAACTTGTCGTAATCAAGCACCTGCCCTTCACGCGTATTTTCGACCTTGTAGGAGACCCGTTTTACCGGGCTGTACAGCGCATCGATGGCAATCAGCCCGATCGGCGCATCCTCGGGGCGGTTCCGATCCGCAGGCACATAGCCCTTGCCCACATTCACTGTCAGCTCCAGACGCAGCTTGGCACCGTCATCCAACGTGCAAATCACCAGATCGGGATTCAAGATATCGATATCGGCAACCGGCGTAATCTGCGCCGCTGTCACCTCGCCCGGCCCTTCGGCGGTCAGGGTCATCTTGCGTGGCCCCTCCACATGCATCCGCAAAGCAAGGGATTTCAGGTTGAGCACGATATCGGTGACATCCTCGCGCACCCCTGCGACCGACGAAAACTCATGCAACACATCGTTGATCTGAACCGCCGTCACCGCCGCTCCCTGCAAAGAGGACAGCAAAACCCGGCGCAAACTATTGCCCAATGTCAGGCCCCAAACCCCCCCCCCCCGGCCCCTTAATGTCGCGCAGATGGC
>OBIY01000270.1_pt1 | contig 22291 bp, 18 predicted proteins | sample 1519841 | NCBI WGS metagenome assembly OBIY01 (sample SAMN03019774, study PRJEB22545) | beach sand metagenome | biome: beach; feature: sea beach; material: beach sand | place: USA: Municipal Pensacola Beach, FL | collected 2010-07-30 | depth 30-40 cm m
ACGAATGCGAGGTTTGCGATGAGTGAAGATGTGGAAGTGGGTAAAGCCGGGCCGCTATTTGAGGATTTTCTGCGTGAGCAGGGAAATTATGAGGAAACTACCGAACAGGCGGTCAAACGTGTCATTGCCTATCAGCTTGCCGAGGCGATGACAGAACAGAAGATTACAAAGGTGGAAATGGCCAGGCGGCTCAAGACCAGCCGCGCGCAGCTCGACCGGTTGCTCGACCCGGACAATGACGGCGTGACGATTGCAACCTTGTCGCGTGCTGCCAGAGCAGTTGGGCGTCGCCTGCGGCTGGAGCTTCAGTGACCACTATTTCGGTCACTGTCCGCTGATCAGCGAAAATACCGGCTGCGCACCACTAACCCGCGCTGAGTGCCGCTTCGACCAGTGGCAGGCGGTCATTGCCGAAATACATGTCGCCGTCATCGACATACATTGTCGGCGAGCCGAATGCGCCGCGTGCGATTGCCTCTTCGGTATTGGCGCGCAGCCTGTCCTTCACATCCTGCTCGCCGATGCGGCGGAAGTAGGTGTCCGTATCCAGTCCCACCTTGCGGCAGATATCGGCAAGCACCTCATGCTGGCCGATATCGCGCGTTTCGCCCCAATAGGCCTCGAACAAGGCGCGGGCATAGGCAGGCAGCTTCCCGTCATCCATCGCCACGAAGGCGCCGCGCATGCAGTCGACCGCGCGGGCGGGGTGGAAGTCGGGCCAGCGGATCGTGACCCCGCAATAACGCGCCCAGTCCTGCAGATCCTTGTTCATATAGCGCGCCTTCACCGGATTGGGATTGTCACGCTGTGCATAAAGTTCCTGATTGACCTTGTTGAAAACGCCGCCGACGAGAAACGGCTTCCAGATCAGTTCCGCATGCGTCCGTTGCGCGATCGCTTCGATCCGGCTGAAGGCCAGATAGGTCCAGGGGCTTGAGCAGTCGAAGAAGAATTCCAGTTTGGCCATGCTGTCCGATCCATTGCTACGGGTTTATTTCCACGCGAAAACAGGTTGTTCGAAATGATCGACCCGGGTGTGCCGGCCATTGATGCAGACTTCGGCAAACTGATGCATGACGGCGGCGGTGGGGGCGTGCACGAAGCTGTCCTCGACAAGCACGCGAATGACCGGGCGGTCGCTTTCGGGAATATCGAAAAAGACCGGGGAATCGGGGCGGTTAAGCTCGGTAAAGCTGATATGATGCACCGAGGCGACCTCATCGGGGTTCGGATCAAGCGGCAATCCCGCGCCCGCCCAGAGGACAACCGGCGTGATCAGATAGCCAGAGCGGGTCGGATAATCGTCAAGCAGCCCCAGCACGCTGTCAGGGCCAAGTTCAATGCCGATTTCCTCATGCAGTTCACGCAGCGCGGCCTCGACCGGCGTTTCCCCGGGGTCGAGCCGCCCGCCCGGCAAGGCCCATTGTCCCTTATGGGCATTGAGGCGCGCGGCGCGGCGGGTGAGCAGGATCGCACCCTCGCCATCCGCATTGTCCACAATGGTCAGGGTCACCGCCGCATGTTTCAACCCGTCATCCAGGCTGTTGCGGTTCGGGAATGCGCTGACATTGCGGTGCAGTGTGGCGCGCAGTTCCTCGTTGACGCGATAATTCACTGGCTTTCCTTTCGCGGTAGCGGGCTCAGACCGTGAAATCCCTGGCCATGTCGCGCAGCTTGAACTTCTGGATCTTGCCGCTGGCCGTGCGGGGCATTTCGTCAATCACCTCAAGCCGTTCGGGCAGATAGTTGCGCGCGATCTTGTTGTCGCGCAGATAGGCGACCATATCCTCAAGCGTCAGGCTGCTGCCGTCAGTCAGGGTGACAAAGGCGCAGCCGCGCTCCCCAAGCCGGGGGTCGGGCATTGCCACCACCGCCGCATCGATAACGGCGGGATGGCGGTAGAGCAGTTCCTCGACCTCGACCACGGGCACATTTTCGCCGCCGCGAATGATGATGTCCTTGGCGCGGCCGGTGATGCGGATATAGCCGTCATCATCCATCCGCGCATAGTCGCCCGTATCGAACCAGCCCTGGTCGTCAGTGCCGTGAAGTTCGGGCTTTTTCAGATAGCCGACAAAGGCGGAGATGCCGCGCGCCTGCAGCAATCCTTCCTCGCCATTGGGGGCAAGGTTTCCTTGCGGATCGACGATGCGGACCTCGATTCCGGGCAGGGGCTTGCCGTCCGTCTGAAAGACTTTCTCGGGCGGATCATTCGGCTCGGTCGTGGTGACCGCGCCATTTTCCGTCATTCCCCAGCCTGACAGCACGATGATATCAAGCTCCTTGCTGGCGCGTTCGGCAAGCACGCGCGGGATCGGCGCACCGGCGCACAGGAATATCCGCAGGCTGCTGATATCGTGTTCGCGCACCGCGGGCGTATCGGTCAGATCGGCAAGAAACGGGGTCGAGGCCATGGTGAAAGTCACCTTTTCCTCCTCGATCAGCCGGGCGGCCCCCGCGGGATCCCAGACATCCTGATAAACGACTTTGGTGCCAAGCATCAGCGGCATTAGGATGCCATAGAGAAACCCCGTCTGGTGGGCAAGCGGTGACGACATCAGCACGACATCGCGCGCGCCTGACAGGTCCAGCCGCTCGGCATAGGGTTTGACATTGGCGAACTGCGTGTTGGCGGTATGCATCACGCCCTTGGGCTGTCCCGTGGTGCCGGAGGTGTAGAGAAGCTCGTTGACATCGTTGGGGCCCATCTTGCGTTCGGCGAAGATGGCTTGCATGTCCATCTCCTCCTCCCAGGCGCGGCCGGTGAAGTTCTGCTCGAAACTTGTGTCTCCGGTACCGCCAAGCGCGAATATATGCTTCAGGGCCGGCAGGTCGGGGCGCAGCCCCTGCATCATCGCAAGATGGTCAAAGCCGCGGAATTCCTGCGGCACGAAGACAATTTTCGATTCTGCGAAGGACAGCATGAAGGACAGCTCGCGCTCGCGGAAAATCGGCATGACCGGATTGGTGATCGCGCCGATCCTGAGGCAGGCCAGGTGCAGCGCGGCGAATTCCCACCAGTTGGGCAACTGGTAGGAAACGACATCGCCTTTTTCGACGCCGTAATGCACAAGCCCCAGGGCGATGCGGTTGACCATCGCGCGCAGCCGCTCGAAGGTGATCGTCTCGCGCTGCCCGCGCATCGAGTTGAAGCCGGTGATCGCCACCGCGTCGGGGGATTTCGCGGCGACCGAATCGAGCAGCTCCGTCGCCATGAAGTTTGGCCATTCGCCGGATTTTTCCATCGCTGTGATCCGGCTTTGCGGCAAAATATGCTGTAACTCGACGGGCATCGGTATCCTCCCCACACAGGCGGGCCGGGCGCATGCTGTCGGATTTTGCGCCGGTCCCGGTTATTGCTTTATTTGCCGGCAAGGATAGCGGTTTTGGGAAGCCGCTGTCACGGGGGAGTTGCGGCGCGCGTCCGACGGGCCCCCGGAAATGAAAAACCCCCGCCGCGATCACACGCGGCGGGGGTTAAAGCATCAGACCGGCACGGCACGGTTTCGCTGTGCCGTGGTACCCGGTCGGGTGGGCTTATTCGGCAGCCATGACGGTGCCGCCCGTGCCATTCACCTGTTTGAGGAATTTGATCCCGTCTTCGGCAATCGCGTCGCCGACCATCTGATCGCCTTCCGCCTTCAACTCGTCCATGTCCACCCAGCCGGAATAGAAGCCCGCTGTGCGGTTGGTGATGATGTTGGCCTTCAGCAACGTCTTGATCAGAACGCGGAAGATGTTGGTGCTTTCCTGCATCTGCGTGCGCCGGAAATCATCGGTAAAGGCTTCCAGCATGGCATTCTTCACGTCCTGCCAGTCAAGCCCGACCTCGGCATAGATATGCTGCTTCTGCTCCGGATCGCTCAAATTGATCAGCAGCGACTGATAGACTTCCATCGCCCAGTCTTCGATCTGGTCGCGCGCCTCGGCCCCGATATGCGGGATCGTCTTGTCGGCCCAGATCTTGCCGAACTTGTGATGGAATGCCTCGTCGGTCATGGTCAGCTGCATCAGCCGCACCAGCACCGGATCGTTCGCATACTGGAAGTAGGATGCGAACACACCCATGGCGAGGCCCTCAAGCACCATCTGCAGGCCGACGATCTTCTTCCAGACAAGGCCGCTGCCGACAAGTTCGATCAGCAGGTTGCGCAGAAAGCCGCCGACAGGTTCGGGCTTGCCCCAGCGATGTTTGATATACTGGGTGAAGCCTGTCACATGACGCGCTTCCTCGCGGCACTGGTTGGAGGCATATTCCTGCGCACCCGGATCAAGCATGATGTGGCACAGGCTGGCCGACATGTTCAGCGCCCCCTGTTCGCCATGCAGGATCGAGGAAAGCTGATATTGCTGCAGCCGGTTGGCGAGGTGGATCCTCTGCCCCTCATCAAGCTTGTCTGCCACCGCGGTCTGCAGCTCGGCGGTTAGTTTCGGGTCCACCAGATATTCGTTCTTCATGTCGAACGGCTGCGTGAAATCGATATATTTCTTGTCCAGCGGATCCCAGAAATGGTCATGGGTCGCGGAAATGATCTTGTCGAACGCGCTTGAACGTTTGCCATAGCGGTCGACATCAAGCATCGCCGGGAAATCGTCGTGATCGACGGTTTCAAACGCGGCATCAACGGTAATATGGTTCATCCGATCCTCCTTAAGCGCTCACACAAATAGGCTGTGACAGCCATTATTTCGGGATTGTTTTTGTCCGAGCCGACCGACCGGGCCGCCCCGCTTAACTCCGTTCTTCTAACCGACAATATACTCAATAGATGAAAAAGATACCAACAGAAATCGACATATATGTCATTTGTCACAGTTTTTTTATCTGCTGCCACCGCCGCGCGGGACGGGCCTGTGCGCATAGCGCTTGTTGACATGACCGGCCGATTGCGGGACCGTTGAGCGTGACATAACAGGCGGCCGCGCTGGCGCGGTCGCGAAAAAACCGTCACGGCCCCGCCGGCCAACCAACCCAATTGTTCTTCTTCTTGTTGCGTCCTGTGAGTAACCGTACCGGCCAGGCGGAATTGCGCGGACGGAAAAAGGCATGCGCGCTTTCAACCAGAGGGCGGGCGTATGCAAAGGGAGGGGACATTGGCTCAATTCGATACAGTCATCAAGAACGGCATGATCTTTGACGGGACCCGGATCCCGCGTTATCGCGCCGATATTGGCATCAAGGATGGCGTGATCGCCCGCATCGGCCATATCGATGTGTCCGAGGCGGCGAAAGTCGTCGATGCGGAAGGGCTGCATGTCGCGCCCGGTTTCATCGATCTGCATACCCATTACGATGCGCAGCTTTTCTGGGATCCTTACTGCACCTTGTCGAGCTGGCATGGCATTACCTCTGTCGTGATCGGCAATTGCGGCTTCGGTTTTGCGCCCGTCGCGCCAGAGATGCGCGAACGCGCCATGCTGACCATGACGCGGGTCGAGGCGATCCCGCTTGAATCCATGCGGCAGGGCATGCCCTGGGACTGGGTCAGCTTCCCCGAATATCTCGATAGTGTGGAACGCACCCCCAAGGCGATCAACATTCTGCCCTATGTGCCGATCGCGCCGATCCTGATCTGGGTGCTGGGGCTTGAGGATGCGAAGGCCGGCCGCAAACCGACGCCGGCCGAAGAAGCGCGGATCTGCGCCATGCTGGAAGAAGCGCTCGATGCGGGGGCTTGTGGCTGGTCGGCGCAAAGGCTGCCACCCACAGGGCCCGCGCCGGTACAGGTCGATTATGATGGCAGCGCCATGGCGACCGATGTGATGCATGACGATACCTGCCGCGCACTCGCCCGTGTGCTTGGCCGGCGCAATCAGGGGTTCATGCAGATGATCCTCGCCTCGGGCGATGTCGAGGCTGATCGCCGCCATCTTGAGGAGCTGGCCGAAATTTCCGGCCGTCCGATGCTTTACAATGTCGTGCAGGCGGTCGATCACCGGCCCGAAATTCATCGCGCCACCCTGAAATGGCTTGAGGATTGCCGCGCGCGGGGCGTGCGCGTCTACGGGCAGGGGCTGACGACCGATGCGGGCTTCACCTTTTCGTTCGAGGACTGGAACCTGTTCGACGATGTCGCGGAATGGCGCGAGGCGACCGTCGGCACGAAAGAGGAAAGGCTTGCCAAGCTTGCCGATCCCGCCCGCCGCGAGGGGCTGAAGCGGCGGATGCCGATGGCGGCGGTCGGGCCGTTGCCCGGTATCGTGATCACCGGACCGAAAAGCGCCGAGACCAAGCCCTATCTCGACCACACATTGCAGCATGTGGCGGAACTGACCGGCAAGCATCCGGTCGATGCCATGCTCGATATCGCGGTGGCAGATAATCTTGAGACGGAATTTTTCGCCGCCCCGCCCAATGGCAAGATCGAATATCTCAAGGAAATCGTGGATAACCCCTATATCCTGTTCGGTGTATCCGATGGCGGCGCGCACACAAAATTCCTGACCGCCGGGCGGTATCCGACCGAAACGCTGATCAAGATCGTCCGTACCCACAATATGATCAGCCTGGAGGAGGCGCATTGGCGGCTATCGGCCTTGCCCGCGATGGTCGCGGGTTTCGAGGACCGGGGTGTTTTGCAGGAAGGCAAGGCGGCGGACATCGTGATCTATGATTATGACGCGCTTGCGGTGCGCGACAGCGAGGTTGCTCATGACTTGCCGGGCGGCGAATGGCGGCGGATCCAGCGCGCCAGCGGCTATCGTTATGTGCTGGTGAATGGCGAGGTGACGATCCAGGACGATCAGGAAACGGAACGTTATTCGGGCAAGTTGCTGCGTTATGGTGGCAATGCGGCGCGCGCAAAGGCTGCCATTGCCGCTGAATAGCCGCTAATCCACGAACAGACGGGGCAGGGCTGTTCTAGAGTTACAGCCCCATCTGTTTGGCGATCACATTGCGCTGAATTTCGTTGGTGCCGCCGCCGATGGTGCCGACGCGGGCGTCGCGGAACAGCCGCTGCATGCTGTAATCGAGGATGAACCCCGCGCCGGCCATGATCTGCATGCCAAGATCTGCCGCCTTCCAGCAAGCATCGGTCGCATGCAGTTTTGCAATGGCGGTCTCGATCACCGGATTTTCCCCGGCATCCAGCATATTGGCCACATGAAAACTCATCTGCCGCGCGGTATGCCAGCCGGTTTCCATATCCGCGAATTTATGGGCGATTGCCTGAAACTTGCTGATCGGCTGACCGAACTGAATGCGCTGTTTTGCATAGTCGCGGGTATGTTCGATGATCCGCTGAATATTGCCGGTGCCCGCTGCCGCAAGGCAAAGCCGTTCGACATTCAGGCATTCCATCAGATCGTGCCAGCCCTTGTTTTCCGCACCGATCACCCGGCTTACGGGAATGCGGACATCTTCAAAGAAGCAATGATTGGCCTTGATCGTGTGCCGGCCCAGCGCGTCGATCGGGCGTATCGTGACGCCGGGCAGGTCGGTATCCACAAGCAGCAGGCTCATCCCCGTATACCCCGTCGCGTCCGGGTCGGTACGCGCGGCAAGCACCACCGCATCGGCGACATGCGCCCCTGTATTGTAGATCTTCTGCCCGTTGATCACATAGTCGTCGCCATCGCGGCGGGCAAAGGTCTTGATGCCGGCGGCATCTGATCCGGTGTCAGGCTCGGTCAGGCAGAGGGCCAGCTTTTTTGCCCCTGAAATGATCTGCGGCAGAAATTCCTCGCGCATTGCCTCGCTGCCATGCAGATAGACATGCATTCCCGCATAGATGACCGTGACAAGATAGCCCGCCGCAAGCCCTGTATCGTGATAGCCGAGCGCCTCGGTCAATACGGTCAGATCCTTGTAGCTGCCGCCGATGCCGCCATATTTTTCCGGAAAGGGCAGCCCCATCCAGCCCGCATCGGCAAGCGCGGCATAGGCATCGAGGGGAAACTCCCCTGCCTTGTCGAGTTCATTGATCCGGTCGACCGGCAATTCCCGCGCCAGCAGGCTGAGCACGCTGTCGCGCATGATTTTCTGTTCGTCGCTAAAGCCGAATGTGATGTTGGCACTGCTCATCGGTGCATGCTCCCCTCACGCCTTGTAAATCCTGGCGCCCTGTAATCCTGGCACCCTGTAATCCTGGCACCTTGTAATCGCTGTTGTTTTTATGCGCTGTTGCAGCGGGTTATGCCAGCCGGTATCGGCCGCGCGCAAGGGGCGGCGGTGCCGGCGCGGGCGTTACTGTTCAAATCGGCGGTCCCGTGGCACGATCGCGGCGATGACGAATCCTGCCGCGCGGACAGGGCCGGCCATGCCGGATTGCGGCGCTTGTGGCGGGTGACAGGCAGGACAGGGCAAGGATGGCGCGGCTCAGCCACAATTTAGCGGCGAATTTCATGGGGCAGGGGGTAACAGCACTCGCCGGTGTGCTGTTCCTGCCGGTCTATGTGCATTTACTTGGCATCGAACGATTTGCGCTGATCGGCATTTATGCCAGCCTGTATGCGGTGATGGCGTTGCTTGACGGGGGATTGAGCACCACGCTCAACCGTGAAATGGCCGCAGACAGCAGCGCGGCACAGCGCCGTGCGCGGCTGCGTGCGATGGAATGCGTGTATGTCGCCATGGCGGGGGCGATGGGGATTGGCGTCTGGCTGCTGTCGCCCTTGTTGGCGCGGCATTGGCTTGGTGTGGTCGCGGTGGGCGGTGAACAGGTGGCGCACATCTTCGCGCTGATGGGGCTTGTGCTGCTGTTCCAGTTGCCGGTCACGCTTTACAATGGCGGGCTGCTTGGTCAGCAGCGGCATATCGCGCTCAATGCGGTGAATGCCGCTTTCGCGATTCTGCGCTGGGGTGGCGCAGCACTTGTCCTGTGGATCTTGCCGCCCCGGCTTGAAACGTATTTCCTGTGGCATGCGGGCGCGTCCTGCCTGCATGCGGGGGTTCTGGCGACGATGCTGTGGCGCGGGCTTGGCGGCGGGGCCTGGCAGGGGCCGCAACTGGCGGCGCTGCGCGGCATCTTGCGGTTCAGCGGCGGTGTCTGGGCTGTTTCGCTGCTCGGGGCGGTGCTGTTGCAGGCCGACAAGCTGATCCTCGGGCGTCTGCTGCCGCTCGCCACGCTTGGCCAATACATGCTTGCGGCCATGTTCGCGCTTGTCATCGCGCGGGCAAGCAGTCCGATCTTTTCCAGCTTTTTTCCCCGCCTGTCGGCGCTTGTCGCGCGCGGAAACAGGGCAGAGCTGTGGGAGGTCTATCATTTCGGTGTGCAGGCGGTGGCTGTGATCGTTTTGCCGATTGCGTTCACCGTTGCCTTGTTCGCACATGAAATCCTGCTGATCTGGACGCGCGATGCCGCACTGGCGGGGGAGGCTGCGGTTATATTGCGGTTGTTGAGCCTGGGGGTCGGGTGCAGCGGGCTGCTCGTGCTGCCCTATGCGCTGCTGTTTGCGCATGGGGGAACCCGGCTTGCCTTTTTCTGCAATCTCGCGGCGGTCGCCTTGCTGGTGCCCGGGCTTGTCATCATCGCCGACGGTTACGGCGCGGTCGGGGCGGCGGCGCTTTGGCTGGCGGTGAATGCGGCGCTTGCGGCCAGTTTCCCGCTGCTGTGCCACCATAAGCTGGCAGGCAGCCTCATGCTGGGTGGGTGGCTGCGCGATCTGCTGCCGCCGGCGCTTGCCGCGCTTCTGACGGCTGGTCTGTTGCGCTGGGCGGCGTCGGGGGCGGGGCCTGGCTGGCAGGCAGCAGCTATCGTCGCCTGTGCGGCCTTGTCGATCGGTGCGGCGGTTCTGGCGGCGGCGCATTTGCGCGGCTGGCTGCTGCTGCGGTTGCGGGGCGGTTTGGCGTAACCGTGGGCTGACTGCCGCCGTGCTGGGTCAATGTCGTATTGCGAGGTGCGGCAAGAGCGGGCGGGAAAGCGCGTTGAGGGCGCTCATTAAAGGTTGCGTTGTGGCGGCGTGGACGCAACAATTGCCCGGTGAGCGATGTGACACCCATAAATTCACGCCGCGTTCCGCAAGCGCGGGCCGCGGCGTCCGGAACCACCCGGCAAAGTATCGTGCTGCATTCAGGCATGCTTGCGCAAAGACAGCCGCAGCAACCCTTCTTCGACCGGCGTGAATTACAGATCATCATGAATATCTATGGCCGCATGGTGCAGGCAGGGGAATGGCGTGACTACGCCATCGATACGCTGCCTGACCGGGTGGTGTTTGCGATTTTCCGCCGCACGAGCGAGATGCCGGTCTACCGCATCGAGAAGCAGCCCAGGCTTGCCAACCGTCAGGGGCAATATGCGGTACTGGGCGCAGCCGGGCAGGTGCTCAAGCGCGGTCGCGAATTGCCACAAGTGTTGCGGGTACTGGAACGCAAACTGCTTAAACTTGTGGATCAGGGGTGAGGGATCTTTCGTAGCGGTATCTGACGCCGTGTCCGGAAATCGTCTTTTTCCGCCGATAATCACAAGCCGGCATTCTTTGTACCGCAAACTGTCGTGCAGCCTGGTCGTGCAGTCGCCTCGCCGCGCAGCCTGACAAAGAAAAACCCCCGCTTTTTCAGGCGGGGGTTTCTTGTTTTTACGGGCGGATTTGTGCCCGGTGACTGCTAGTCCCGATTGCCCAGAAGATTGAGCAGCATCAGGAACAGGTTCAGGAAGTCGAGATAGAGGCGCAATGCACCCATAATCGCCTTCTTGCCCGCGATTTCACTGCTGTCGCCTTCGAAATACATTTCCTTGATGTTTTGCGTGTCATAGGCGGTGAGCCCCGTGAACACCAGAACCCCGATCACCGAGATCGCGAAATGCAGGGCCGAGGAGGCAAGGAACAGATTGACGAGCGAGGCGAGGATGACGCCGATCAGTCCCATGAACAGGAACGACCCCCAGCCCGACAGATCCTTTTTCGTCGTATAGCCGTAAAGGCTCATCGCGCCGAACAGGCCCGCGGTGATGAAAAACACCCGTGCGATGCTTGTGCCCGCATAGGCATAGAAAATGCCCGACAGCGATAGCCCGACAAGCGCGGAATAGACCCAGAACCAGGTCTGCGCCGTTCCAAAGCTCATCTTGTGCAGGCGCATGCTGAGGAAGAACACGATGCCGAGCGGTGCCAGAATCACCACCCAGATCAGCGGGGTTTGCGCCAGCGAGGCATAAATCCCGCTGCGAAAACCGACATAGGCAACGATACCGGTAAGGGCCAGAGCCGATGCCATATAGTTGTAAACACGCAGCATATAGGCGCGCAGACCTTCGTCAATCGCTTGCGCCCGCGTCTGTGCATCGACGCCGCCACGCGCGAGCCTCTGGTCAAATTCAGCCATGACTTCCCTGTCTCCAACGGAAAATTGAATCTCACGCACATATTGGCTGGATTTGCGGGAAAATCAAGATTTGCGAAACTCTCGCAGTATCAGCTGTTGCGTAAAAGCGGCGCTGATTTTTGCTGCAGGCTGTGCCAGGTTGTCGTCAGGCCGAGTAAAATCGTCATGAAAGTGGCGGAAACAAGGGTTACGGCAACCGGAATGGGCAGGAATGTCCAGTCGCCGCGCATGATCTGTGTCACCACCCCATAGGCGATGATGCCGCCTGCAAGCGTTGCCAGCAACGCGGCCATCAGCCCCAACATCGCATATTCCAGGATATAGGGGGTCAGGATCCGCCAGCGGGTTGCCCCCAGAACCTTCAGGATCACCGCATCGTAATGACGCTGCCCCTGGCCGGCCGCCATCGCACCGGCAAGTACAAGCACCCCGGATAAAAGTGTGACGCTGCCCGCCGCGCGCACTGCTGACGCGAGCTGGCGCAGGACATTATCGACGGTCTCAAGCGCTTCTTTCACGCGGATGGTGGAGATGCCGGGAAACTTATCGGTCACCGCGCGATGCAGCCCGGTTTCCGCCGCCGTCTCGGTGCGTGCGGTCGCGACATAATTATGGGGCGCCGCGGAAATCAGCCCCGGCGAATAGATCATCGCGAAATTCACCGACAGATTGCCCCAGTCGACAAACCGCAGATTGGCGATTTCCGCCTCGATCTCCCGGCCCAGGATCTTGATGCTGATCCGGTCGCCGATACCGATACCCATCGCCTGCGCAAGCGTTGTGTCAAAGGAAAGAAGCGGCGGCCCGCGATAATCTTCAGGCCACCATTCGCCTGCCGTCAGGGTGGCATTGGCGGGCCGGGTCGCGGCATAGCTCAATACCCGGTCGCCGCGCAGGATCCAGCGTGCTTCCGCCGGCATGTCCGCAGCCACTGCAGGCTTGCCATTGATCCCGGTGACCCGGCCGCGCAAGGTGGGCACGATCTCGATCGCTGATACCCCGGCCATGCCGCCCGTCAGTTCCAGGAAGGCGTCCTTGTCGGCTGCGGGGATATCGACGAAAAAGAAGGAAGGCGCTTTTTCCGGCACGCTTCTGTCGACCTGGCGCGCGATATTGCCTTCGACCAGGGTGATGACGACCAGCAGCGTCAGCCCGAGCCCCAGCGACAGCATAACGGTCGGGGTTTGCGCGCCGGGACGGTGCAGATTGCCAAGCGCAAGCCTGAATTCGGGCCGGGGCAGCCGCGGCATCCGCCGCGCCAGCGCCATCAGGCCGAGCGCGCTCACCCGGAACAGGATAAAGCTGCCCGCAATGCCGCCCGTGAACCAGACGGCAAAACGCGGATCCTCGGCGATCGCGAAGGCCAGTCCGACAAGCAGCAGCCCGCAGCCCCCGGTCAGTAGTATATAGGGCATGCGCGGCAGATGCCGCTCGGGCGCAACAAGCGCGCGGAACAGCCCGGCGGGCGAAATCTCGCGGGCCCGCGCCAGCGGCCAGACGGCAAAGCTCAGCGCGGTGATCAGCCCGAAAGCCGCCGCCTCGACAAGCGGTTGCGGATACAGCATGAAACGCGTCGGGATCGGGACCCGATCGGCCAGCAGGGCTTCAAGCAAAAGCGGTGCGCCCGCGCCGATCGCAAGTCCGATACAGACACCGAAAAAAGCAAGGATGAGGATCTGGGTCAGATAGATCCGGAAGATCGTCCCGCCTGTCGCGCCCAGGCATTTCAGGGTGGCGATTGTGTCGCGCTGGCGCTCCAGATAGCCGCGCACCGCATTGCCGACCCCGACGCCGCCAACGATCAGCGCCGTCAGCCCGACCAGAGTCAGGAACAGCGACATCCGTTCAACGAACTGGCGCACGCCGGGGGCGCCGTTATCGCGTGTCCGCAGCCGCCATTCCGCATCCGGGAAGCGCGCCTTCAGATCGGCAATCCAGTCCGGCAGCGATACGCCATCGGCCAGTTTCACCCGGTAATGCCGCCAGATCAGACTGCCCGGCTGCACAAGCCCGGTAGCATCCAGACTATCGCCGCTGATCATCACGCGCGGGCCCAACGCCATCCCGCCGGCAAGCCGGTCAGGCTCACGCGCGATGATGTCTGTGAGCCTGTATTGCAGCTCGCCGATCTGCAGCAGATCGCCCGGCTGCGCCGACAGACGCTCGGCGAGGGGGGCCTCGATCACCGCGCCCCAATAACCATCCCGCTGTCCGAGTGCCCGGGCAATCGCAGTGCCATCGCGCAATGTGATCGCCCCGTAAAGCGGGTAATTGCCATCCACCGCTTTCAGCTCGACCAGGGTGCGCGCGTCATTCGCCGGGTTCTTGGCAATCGCGCGCAGTTCGTGACTGACCGATACCGTACCCGTCTGCGTGAGATGGTCGATTTCGCGCGCCGTTGCCGCGCGGTAGCTCAGCCGCAGATCGACATCGCCGCCAAGCAGGATTTGCCCCTCCGCCTCGATCCCGCGGCTGATGGCGCTTGCGACCGATCCGACCGCGGCAATGGCGGCGACCCCCAATGCAAGGCAGGCGAGAAATATCCGGAAGCCTTTCAGCCCGCCGCGCAGCTCACGCAGGCCGATGCGCAGGAAGACAGGCAGCCCTTGCCCGGGAAAAGCACCGCGATGTGTCGCGGGTCTGCTGGCGGGGGCAGTCTGCATACCGGGGCGTCAGTTTCCCGTGCCGGTCTGCGCGCGGGGTTGCGCTATCACGTCCGGCTTGCCTGTTGCCGCGCCGGGGGTGATGCGGTCGATCTTGCCATCGCGCAGATGCACGACCCGGTCGCACAAGCCGGCAAGCGCAGGATCATGGGTGATCAGCATCAGTGTCGCGCCGCTGCGTTCGCGCAACGCAAACATCAGCGAGATGATCTGCGCGCCTGTCGCCTGGTCAAGATTGCCGGTCGGTTCATCGGCAAGCAGGATCTGCGGATTGCCCGCGACCGCGCGGGCCAGCGCCACGCGCTGCTGCTCACCGCCTGAAAGCTGCCCCGGATAATGGTCCGCCCGGTCGCTCAGTCCGACGGCGGCAAGTTCGCGCGCGGCCCGATCAAAGGCGTCGCGCCGGCCGGCCAGCTCAAGCGGCACGGCGACATTTTCAAGCGCGGTCATGGTGGGAACAAGGTGAAAGGACTGGAACACGATGCCGGTTGTATCGCGCCGGAACCGGGCGAGCGCATCCTCATCCATCGCGCCAAGATCCTGGCCGGCGACCAGAATGCGGCCCGAACTTGGCCGCTCAAGGCCCGCCATCATCATCAGCATGCTGGACTTGCCCGAACCCGACGGGCCGATCAGGCCGATCGCCTCGCCCGGCGCAATCTCCAGATCGATGCCGCGCAGGATATTGACCTGCCCGGCACGACTTCCCAATGTTAGATGCAGATTGTCGAAGGCGATGATTGGCTGGGGCAAGGTCTGTGTCCGTTGAGAAAGCTTATGTCAGAACATATCCCCAACTTGAATATTTTCAATGGCACAGTACGGCGCCGGGCTGCGAATGCACTGGTTCTGTGGGCGCTGCTACTTCTGATCCTGCCGGTGGTTTCCGTTTCCACCGCCTCTGCCTCTGAAGCGGTGCAGCGGCTTGTCATTCTGGGGGACAGTTTGACCGCCGGTTACGGGCTCACCGAAAAAGAGGCGTTTCCCGCACGGCTTGAAGCGCATCTCAAAGCGCTTGGCCATGCGGTGGAAGTGGAAGGCGCCGGGGTCTCGGGCGATACGACGGCGGGCGGGCTTGCGCGGCTCGACTGGTCGATTGGCGCGGATGCGGATGCGGTTATCGTCGAACTTGGCGGCAATGATGCCTTGCGTGGGCTGTCGCCGGCACTGACGGAGGAAAATCTGCGCCAGATCGTGGAACGGTTGCGCGCCCGCGGCTTGCCGGTGCTGCTTGCGGGGATGTGGGCGCCGCCCAATATGGGGCGCGATTATGCCGATGCCTTCAATGCGGTTTTTGCAAGTGTCGCAGCGGAATATGAGGTGCCGCTTTATCCTTTTTTCCTCGAAGGCGTCGCGGCGGATCCGCGGTTAAATCAAGCTGACATGATTCACCCCAATGCTGCGGGGGTGGAGATCATTGTTGAACGAATCGCGCCATATGTGATTGCGTTGTTACAGTCAGGATAGCGCTGTTCCCCGCATCGCGCTTGGGCGTCTCAAAATAAGGGATTTTTATGGCCCGGATTTTTGTTGCCATTGGCCTGCCATCCGAATTGCAGCAGCGGCTTGGGCTGATCTGCGGCGGTATTCCCGGCGCGCGCTGGATTTCACCCGAACGGCTGCATCTTACCTTGCGTTTTATCGGTGAGGTAAGCCACGAGCGGCTCCGCGATATCGACCATGCGCTGGCCGGTATCGATTTTTTGCCATTCGATTTGCGGCTTGACGGGATCGGTCAGTTCGGGGGCGACAAGCCACGTGTGCTGTGGGCGGGTGTCGCGCCCAATCCGGAACTGATGCGGCTGCATGAGCGGGTCAATCTGGCGCTTGCGCGCGCGGGCGTGCCCCCCGATACGCGCCGCTATGTGCCGCATGTGACGCTTGCGCGGCTGAAATTTGCGGCCCGTGACCGGCTTGGCGGTTTCATCGCGCATAACAACATGTTGGGCTTCGGGGCGTTCGCTGTGGAGGAATTCCTGCTAATGTCGAGCCATCAGTCGCGCGATGGCACCCATTACCGGGTGGAGCAGCGCTATCAGGCGCAGGTATTTGCGGATTATGGATAGGTGCATGCCGACCGGTATGCGCACAGGCATCAATTGAGGGCAGGGTCGGGAATCACGATGGCGAAAAAACTGACAGATGACGCGCGCCGGCAGGCGCTTGCCACCTTGAGCGGATGGGAGGAGGTCGAGGGGCGCGAGGCGATCCGCAAGATATTTCAGTTCGCCGATTTCAATGCCGCCTTCGGCTGGATGAGCCGGATTGCGCTGCTGGCGGAAAAAATGGATCATCACCCCGAATGGTTCAACGTCTATAACAAGGTCGATGTGACGCTGGCGACCCATGATGCGGGCGGGATTACCGATCTCGATATCACGATGGCGCAGGCGATGGACCGGTTCGCATCGTAAATGCCGCAGCCTGGGCGCTGATCCCGGTCGGCGTGCCCTTGGAGCTTGGGGCGCATTTTGTGGATGGCGGCCGGGTAATGCGTTGTTTATCTTGCAAATGCCCGCCGCGCATGTAGATGTTGCAGTCAGATTGCCGGGCAGGGCGGAAAACAGGCTGAAAAGACAAGGGATCTGGGAATGGTGGCGCGGATTTATCAACCGGCGAAGAATGCGATGCAGTCGGGCCGGGGCAATAGCGATCATTGGCTGATGGATTTCGAGGCGTCGGCCGCCAAGCGGGTGGAGCCGCTGATGGGCTGGACGAGCGCGTCGGATATGAAAAATAATGAAGTCCGGCTGAAATTCGACAGCCGCGAGGCAGCCATCGCATTCGCCGAAAAGCACGGCATCGACTATCAGCTTATTCCGCCAACACCCAAACGGCGCAGGATCCGCACCTATTCGGATAATTTCCGGTCCGACCGCACAATGCCCTGGACCCATTGAGGCACGGAAAAAGCGGTAAGGCGCACGGATTGAGGCAGGCTTTGGTCCCGTAGCTCAGCTGGATAGAGCAGCGGACTTCTAATCCGCAGGTCGTAGGTTCGAATCCTACCGGGATCGCCATCTGCTTGGTTTTCTAAGAGTTTGTCTCGCTATATTTAGTTGCGACCGCTTCTGCGATATCGGGGAGTAGGGGATGCGATTCTTTTTCACTTTTTGTTGCTGCTGTTATGAAGTGATCAGCTTTTTGAAGGTCCAATTGATATTCTGGTGTCCGGTGTTTTTCCTGCGGTACTGGTCATTGTCTTTTGGTCAATTAAGCAGGCGACACCCGGTAAAATGATTGTGGGTGCACGTATTGTTGATTCAAAGACGGGGGAACCTGCTAGTATTGGTCAGTATATCGGGCGCTATCTTTTGTATTTTGTCGCATTTATACCATTTGGTCTTGGGATTGTTTGGGTTGCTTTTGATCGCCAAAAGCAGGGGTGGCACGACAAAATCGCCGGAACAGTTGTTGTTCGCAAAAAACAGTTGTTGTTCGCAAAAAGAAGCCAAAGGCAGAGGCGATTTCATTCAATAGCCAAAATTCGATCTGAGCTTGTTCAACTTAGGTGCCGAAGTAATTTGCTGTTATTCTTTTGCAAGGTTGGATCAGTACCGATATGTGGTGTGGCAATCCTAGAGGGAGACCTCCGCCTGCAACTTGGTGCGCGCATTGCCATATTTGCCTTGCCTGCAGCTTGGGCTCCTGATTGCAGCCTCCTTTACGGTTATTTGCGCACAACCGGGGTGCTTGGCGCGACGAAATGGCCGAATTTCTTTGCCAACGCGCATGCGCCGTCGCATCATGCGGCGGGATGAAGATGGGGGTGTCGTTGTGACAATGGGTTGAGGAGGAACCGCCCGTGACAGACGACCGGCCGGCGAGTGCGTCTGTGCCGCGGGTCAGCCGTGGCACGAAATATCTCTATGCCGTCGGCCGTATCTCGGAAGGGGTGAAGGGGCGGGCCTTCGAATTCTTCCTGTTCTTCTATTATGTGCAGGTGCTGGGCCTGTCGGGTAGCCTTGCGGGGCTGGCGGTCGGTGTTGCGCTTCTATTCGATGCGATTACCGACCCGCTTGCGGGATCGGTATCAGACGGGATGACCGGCAGGCTGGGGCGGCGGCATCCGATGATGTACGCCTCGATCCTGCCGCTCGGGCTTTTCTTTTACCTGCTGTTCGTGCCGCCTGACGGGCTTGGGCAATATGCCCTGTTTGGCTGGCTCTGCGTCTTTTCGGTGTTGACGCGAACCGCCATGACCCTGTTCCAGGTGCCCTATCTGTCGCTTGGGGCGGAATTGACGAGCAATTATACCGAACGCACGGGGATTGTGGCGATCCGGTCGGTCTTCGGGGCGCTGGGATCGGTCGGGGCGCTGCTTTTGGGGCTTAATCTGTTTCTTGCCCCGACACCGGAATTTCCCAACGGGCAGCTGAACGGTGCGGCCTATCCCCCGTTTGCTCTGGCGATGTCGCTGATCATGATGCTGACGGTGCTGATCTGCGCGCGTGGCACGCAGCATCTTGTCCCCCACCTGCCACAGGCAAGCGGTGGGCAGGGGCGGATCGGGCTGTCGCGCATGTTCCGCGAATTGCGTGAGGCGATGGGGAACGGGGCTTTCCGGTCGCTCTTCATCGGCATGATGTTTCTTTACATCGTGCTTGGCACCCATGCGGCCTTGTCACTGCATATGTCGACCTATTACTGGGAATTGTCGCAGGCGCAGATTTCCTCTTTCGTCGTGTCGGGCGGGATTGGTTATCTGGCGGGGTTGATGGTTGCGCGGCGGTTCCATGTCCGGTTTGACAAGAAAAGGGCATTTGTCGTCGGGCTTGCCGCGTTGGGTATTTTCGGGGCGATCGGGCCGGGCTTGCGCGAAATCAGCCTGTTTCCGGCAAATGACAGTATGCTGTTGTTACCAACGCTGCAGTTGCTGGTTTTCCTGACGGCTTTCGCGGGCGCGGTCGCGGGGGTGAGCGGCGGGTCGATGATGGCCGACGTTGCCGATTCCCATGAACTGTCTTCGGGGCGGCGGCAGGAGGGAATTTTTTTCGGCGCGGCGGCATTTGCAGGCAAAGCCGCATCGGCCTTCGGGCACATGATCGCGGGGTTCGCCATCGATATCATCGGATTTCCCAGGCACGTCGAACCGGGGACCGTTGCGCCAGAAATGCTTACCGAGCTTGGCCTGTTTTACGGGCCGATCATGGCGATCGGCATGGTCGTCGGAATTGTTTATTTCCTGCGCTACGATCTCGACCAGCACAGGCATGCGGAAATTCTTGCAACGCTTGCCGCGCGGCGCAAAGCTGCCGGCGAATAGCACGCTGTCAATCCCGGGGCGCGCTGATATAGTCCCGCCATCGAAAATTCATAATAATTGGCAGGGACTACCAGATGAACAACGCCCACTCCGCGCTTTTCCGCCCCTACGAGACGAAATGGCACAGCTTCCCCAACCGTATCGCCATGGCGCCCATGACGCGCAGCCAGTCGCCCGACGGTGTGCCGACAAAAGAGGTCGCGAGCTATTATCGCCGGCGGGTTGAGGGCGGCACCCCCTTCATCATCACCGAAGGCACGAACGTCAATCATCCGCCCTCGAACTTTGATGCGAATATTCCGCGCTTTTACGGGGAAGCGGCGCTGGCGGGCTGGAAGCATGTGGTGGACGAGGTGCATGCGGCCGGCGGCTTCATCGTGCCGCAAATCTGGCATGTGGGCATGATGCGCAAGCAGGGCACCGGGCATTTCCCCGACGCGCCATCGGTCGGGCCATCGGGGCTGATCCGGCCGGGCAAGCAGATATCCGAGCCGATGACGCAAGCGGAAATCGACGATGTCGTGCAGGCGTTCGCCGATGCGGCGCGGGATGCGAAGGCAGTTGGCTTTGACGGGGTTGAGATACACGGGGCGCATGGCTATCTGATCGATCAGTTTTTCTGGGAAGGAACCAATCAGCGTACAGATGGGTATGGCGGGTCGATGCTGAACCGCACCCGTTTCGCGCAGGAAATCTTGCGCGCCGTGCGCAAGGCGGTCGGGCCTGACTTCCTTGTCATGTTCCGCTTCTCGCAATGGAAGCAGCAGGATTATGAGGCAAAGCTTGCGCCGACACCGCAAGACCTTGAAGCTTTCCTCGGTGTGCTTGTCGATGCGGGGGCCGATATGCTGCATGCCAGTACCCGGCGTTTCTGGGAACCGGAATTCGATGGCTCGACCCTCAATCTTGCGGGCTGGTGCAAGAAGCTTACCGGCCTGCCGAGCATGAGCGTTGGCAGTGTCGGGCTTGATGATGAATTCATGGCGTCGATGCGCGGTGCGTCGGCCGGCGTTGCCGATATCACCCGGCTTGTCGAGTGTCTGGAGCGTGAGGAGTTCGATCTGATCGCTGTCGGGCGGGCGCTGCTTGTCGATCCCGACTGGGCCAACAAGATCCGCGATGGCCGCCTGTCGGAGGTTGAGCCGTTCGTGCCGGAAGCGCTTGGCTATCTGTCATAGGCTGACGCTCAGCACAGGATACGCGAAAAGGAAAACCCCGGCAGCGGAACACGCTGCCGGGGTTTTTTTGTTTCTGCAATCGGGTCCGGCGTGAACCCTGTTCTGAGGTTAGCTGCCGCGTTCGGCCAGTGCCTCTGCTTCCACAGCACTTGGCGCATCCCGCATACGCTCCGGGTTTGCCGCGAGATCGGCGCGCAGATGCCGTGAGGCAATATAGTAGTGGAATGCCGACCAGAGATTACCCAGGAACACCGCCATCAGCGCGTAACGCAGCGCTTCGATGCCGAATATCGGGGTAAGCAGATCACTGACGATCCCCACAATCTGCGGCCCGAGGCCAAGTCCGATCAGGTTCAGAACGAACAGCAGTACCGCCGCAGCGATCGCGCGCATCCGCACCTCGACAAGCCCTTGCACCATGGCAAAGGTCGGCCCGAGATAGAATGTGCCGAAATATAGCGGCACGATCAGCAGCATCATGGTGTGCAACTGGTCGGTCGCTAGAAAGGCTGAGATGAAAAACGGTACACTGAGCCCCAGGGTAATCGCCGGTACCCACATATACCAGCGGGCATCCTTCTTGCCGAACCTGTCGGAGATATAACCGCCCGAGATCGTGCCAAGCCCGCCGGCAACGCCCACCAGCATGGCAAGCCAGGTGCCGATCTCACCGCTGCTCATGCCGTATGAGCGGCTGAGGAAGGCCGGCAGCCACGAGGTCATGCCATAGCCGACAAAGCCGTGAATGGCCGCCGCGAGCGCCAGATGCCGGAACGATTTGCGTTCCCAGAGATAGGCAAGCACCCGCTTGATTTCCGGTGGCGGCGCGTCGCTCTTGATGGCTTCGGAATGGCCGCGGGGCGGTTCGCGCAGGGTCAGTTTGACAACGATCGCCAGAAAGACACCGGGCACCCCGACGACGAAGAAAGCCAGACGCCAACCGAAGAACTGTTCGATCCAGCCACCGGCCAGAAAGCCGAACAGGATGCCGATCGGAATGCCAAGCGCATAGATCGACAGGGCGGTGGCACGCGTTTCAGGCGGAAAATAGTCTGAAATCAGCGAATGGGAAGGCGGGCTGCAACCGGCTTCGCCAATGCCGACGCCGATACGGGCCGCCGCCATCTGCCAGAAGTTCTGTGCAAAGCCCGTCACCGCCGTCATGATCGACCAGACAGCGAGCGAGATCGACACGATATTCACCCGCGAACGCGTATCGGCAAGCCGTGCGATCGGAATGCCAAGCGTCGCATAGAAGACCGCAAAGGCAATGCCCGACAGGAAGCCAAGCTGGGTATCGTTCAGCCCCAGATCTTCCTTGATCGGCTGCATCAGGATCGCAAGGATCTGCCGGTCGATGAAATTAAAGACATAGACAAAAACCAGCACGCCAAGCACATAGCGTCTGTAGTTCGTCGAAAACAGCGCAGTACCTTCCTGCTGTCCCGCGTTAGCGGGAGACGAGTCACTCATCTGGAATGTCCCCTCGAATTTATTATTATGGTTTAGTTATGCCTGAACTGACCCCCGCTCACAAGCCGCTTTCGCCAATTCAGGGGGCCAAAACCGTGGAATTTTATGATTTTCCGACAACGGATCAATGTCAATGCTTGTTTGTGTCGGCATGCAAGTTAATACGTACGTTTGAATGTTTAATCTGCTTACGGCCTAATTAATACAAATGACGGGAATTGTGAGATGCGGGTAAAGGCGTGATGAACAGGAAGACAAGACTTGCGGGACAGGTCGTATTGATCACCGGTGCGGGTTCGGGGATCGGGCGCGCGGTGGCGATCGCTGCTGTGGCGCGCGGCATGCGGCCGGTTCTTGTAGGCCGGCGGCAAGCCGCGCTGCACGAAACGCTGTCGCTGTTGCCGGGGGGCATGGGTGCGGCTTCACACCTTCATCGCCGGGC
>OBIY01000271.1_pt1 | contig 22277 bp, 25 predicted proteins | sample 1519841 | NCBI WGS metagenome assembly OBIY01 (sample SAMN03019774, study PRJEB22545) | beach sand metagenome | biome: beach; feature: sea beach; material: beach sand | place: USA: Municipal Pensacola Beach, FL | collected 2010-07-30 | depth 30-40 cm m
GAGAGACCCAGGCAGCGACGCACCTGGCCATCCTGAGGGCGTCCACGGAGCTGTTCGACCTCCGGGCCGTCCTGGACCGCATCAAGGCCCTGGAGGCCCGCCTGGGCGACGAGGGCGAGCCGTGAACCTGGCCCTGGCCCGTCGGTCCCTGGAGCGGCTGGAGGGGATCCAGGCCAACCGCGAGACCGCCGCAGCGCACGCGGCCCGCACGTACCCCGACCGGCTGTCCATCCTCGACTGGACCCGCCAGTACCTCCCCCACTACGTCCCCGCGCCCCCGTCGCCGTTCCACACGTGGCTGACGTCGGAGCTCGACCGGATGACCGAGGAGCGCGGCACGCAGCTCCTGACGATCGCCCCCCGTGGGTCCGCCAAGTCGACGTGGATCTCCGCGGCCTACCCCCTCTACTGCTTGTGCCACGGCCTGGAGCCGTACATCATCCTCAGCGCAGAGTCCTCCGACCAGGCCGAGAAGTACGTCATGGGCATCCGCTCGGAGCTGGAGGACAACGCGGCGATCGCGCGGGACTACCCCGAGGTGTTCGGACCCGGCCCGAAGTGGACCGAGGGCGCGTTGACCCTGCGCAGCGGCGCGCGGATCGAGGGCGTCGGCGCCGGGAAGCGCATGCGAGGTCGCCGCCAGCGCAACATGCGTCCGTCCCTGCTCATCATCGACGACCCCGAGGACAACGACTCTATGTACTCGGAGCGGACCCGCCAGCGGCGCTGGGAGTGGTTCCAAGGCGCGGTGAAGTTCGCGGGTGGCCCGGGCACGAACGTCGTGCTCGTGGGGACCATGATCCATGAGGAGTGCGTCGTGGGCCGGGTGCGGACCGCGGCGGGCTGGCGTGGCCGGCGGGTGTTCGCGTCCATCGTCAAGTGGCCCGAGCGCATGGACCTGTGGGACCAGTGGGAGCCGATCTACCACGAGGACGACGAGGCGGGCCGGGAGTTCTACGAGGCCCACCGCGCCGACATGGACGCGGGCGCCGAGGTCCTGTGGCCCGAGCGCGTGGGGCTCTACGATCTGATGTGCGAGCGCGCCGAGGACCGCCCCTCCTTCGAGCGCGAACGTCAGAACGAAGCCCTGCCCCCCGAGGGTACGCGGTTCCTCGCCGAGTGGTTCACGGGCGACCTGTCCTGGACGGACCCGCCCGGGGACTCGCTGCGGTTCTGCGCGGTCGACCCGGCGACGGGCAAAAACAAGCAGGCCGGCGACTACTCGGCGATCGTCTGGGGCTGGTGGCGGCCCGGAGACACGGCGATCTACGTGGACGCGATCCTCACCCGCGAGCCCCCCGCCGTGGTGGTCGAGCACGTCGTGGCCCTCCACAAGCAGCACGACTTCCAGATGGTCGCGTTTGAGAGCATCGCCTTCCAGGAGGTCATCCGGGGCGACCTGGAGCGGAAGCTCACCGCGGCGGGGACGTCGGTCCCGGTGATCCCGGCGACCCAGAGCCAGAACAAGTTCCTGCGCATCGACCGCCTGGGGCCGCTCCTTCAACGACGGAACTTCCGGTTCCGCACGCGCTCAGCAGGTTCCGATCTACTTGTCAAGCAGCTTCGGCGGTATAGTTGTCCTCCGATGGACAAGCTGGACGGCCCGGACGCCCTGGAGATGCTGGTCCGCCTCATCGGGCTATACGCCCGTGTACGCAACGACCCCCGCCAGAGCACCGCGTCCTTCACCCTGCGGTAACGGGCATAACGCAATGGGAGCGCCATGAACCCCCTCGACTGGTTCCGCCGCCGACACCAAGAGCCCGCGCCCCCGTCTCTGTCCGGCTACGAGGCACGCGTTCACGCCCTGCGCATGGAGCACATGCGCCTGGTCCGCGAGCACTTCGACGTGTTCTCGAACACGCTGAACCCCTTCGACGAGTTCGAGGGGTGGCTGTACCTGGACCACAACTACCCCACGGGGACCGGCCCGAACGGGCTGGTGCGCCTCCAGCAGGCCCGGGGCGTGACGCGGCACCTGGCGTCCTCCAACGGCTGGGCGCAGAACATCCACCGGAACCTGCGCAACTACGTGGCGGGCAAGGAGGGGTACACGCACACATTCGCGACCCCCAAGCGCGCCATCGGCGACATGCAGCCCGAGTCCTTCGAGGACCTGATCCCCTTGGCCGAGGCGGTGTGGGAGGAGTTCGTCGAGCGGGTGGTGTGGGTCGAGATCGAGCGGGACGTGGTGAGCAACACCCACCGCGACGGAGACCAGTTCCTGCGGTTCTTCACGACGGCCGGCGGGGACGTGGACGTTCGCGTGATCGACGCCGCCGACATCCGTTCAAAGGATCCCCGCTACCCCGAGGGGATCATCACCGCCGAGGGCGACTCCCAGCGCGTCGTGGGCTACATCGTGAACGACGACGAGGTGATCCCGGCTGACGAGGTGGAGCACATCAAGGTCGGCACGGACCGGGACGTCCTGCGCGGCTGGCCGACCTTGTGGGCGGTGCGGGAGAAGTTGGTGCGGGCCGAGAAGATCGCCCGCGCGTCGGGCAAGCTGACCGAGCTCCAGAGCGCCCTGGCCGTCGTGCGGGAGCAGGCCGAGGCCCTGGACGCGGCCGAGTTCGGCGGGTTCCTGGACGGGCAGCAGGACACGACGAAGACCGATCTCGTGAGCGAGAAGACGGTGCGCCAGCAGCGCCTCCACCCCGGGGCGATCATCGACACCCTGCCCGGGCAGAAGGTGCATTTCCCCGTGTCTTCCCAGGCGATCCCCCACAGTGGCGACGGCCTCCAGATCCAGCTCCGGGGCATCGCGGCGGCGATCAACTTCCCCGAGTACATGCTGTCCGCCGACGCCAGCAACAACAACTTCGCCAGCATCAAGGAGGCGAACGCCCCGGCGGTGAAGGAGTTCGAGAGCATGCAGTCCTTCTTCGGGCGGCGCTTCAACCGCGTCAAGCGCCGGGTGATCGAGGCGGCGATCCTGTTCGGTCGCCTCCCCGCCGAGGCGCGGTTCCTCGTGCCGAAGTGCGTTGGACCCTCGGTCGAGGCGAAGGACGAGTTGCAGCACGTAAAGGCCCTGGAGACGGAGAACCGCAACGGCGTTCTCTCGAAGCAGACCTGGTCCGCGAAGCGCGGGTACGACTACGAGCAGGAGCAGACGAACCGCGAGGAGCACCAGGCCCTCTACCCGGACGACACGGGCGACCCGCTGGGCGCCGACGACGACAACGACACCAACGAACCGCAGGACGCCAGGCAGGCGAGGAGTGAAGCATGAGCTTCGTGAACACGAACGGGAAGCACTCGTACCTCGGGGAGATGTACGACATCCAGCAGGCATCCGTGGACCTGTCTGCGGCCACGTTGACCATCACGGTCCCCGCGGGCAGCTATTTCGTCTGTCTGTCGTATCTGCTGCACCTTCCGAGCGGCGAGACCGCTCAGTTTCAGCACGCCACGTCGCCGAGCGCCGCCCTCACCGGCCAGCTTGGAGCCGGTGCGGGCGGGCAGTCGCACGACGCGGACTTTCACCCGCACGGGCACTTCTGGTCGACGGTCGCTGGTGACGACGTCGAGTTGGTTGCCAGCGGCGCGTGCGACGGGCACCTCACCTACATCCTCGTGGATTCGATCCCCTCGTAACGGAGACCCCCATGCTTCCCAGCACCGACCCTATCGTCAAGCTCATCCGCGCCGTCGACGGCCTGGACGGCGTCAACCGCCGCGTGATCGCGGACGCCAAGGAGTGCCTGGCCGACATCCACCGCATGGGCGGGGTGACCGTCGCCGCGCAGAAGAAGGCCGCCGAGGAGGCGAAGGCGGGGACGTGATCGCCACCACCCTCGCCCCCCTCCCCGAGTCGACGCACGTCGCGATTCTTCAGGCGTGTATGACGAACCCGGCGGTCCTGCGGGATGCCGTCCTCCTGGCCATGTGCGAGGACGGCGTGCCGCTCTACATGGGGCCGCCGAAGGAGCTGGCCGTGGACGAGGGCCGCACGGTCCTCCGCTCCCACCGGATCTCCGCGCCGCGGGATGGCGTGGTGATCTTGTCGGCGTTCCTTCTGTGGCCGGCGGGGGACCACCTGTTCACGTCGTTCGCCGAGCCCCTGCGGGCCGACGAGGGCGAGGCCATCCAGTTCTCTATCACGATGGCGGGCGCGTGACGCTGGACGACGCCCTCCTGCGAAACGCCCTCTGCTGGCGCGGGAAGTGCCATCTCCTGCGGGCCGACGCCGGCCGGCGGGTCGATCGGGTCTACCGGCGTCGCTGGCGTCGCCTCCTTCGCTCCATCCGTCCTGGCCAGCCCGCGCCCCCGGTGGGGAAGGTCCTCGGGCCTGCCCTGGAGGCCGAGACGATCGCCGTGGCCCGCCAGTTCTTCCAGCGCGTCGCCGTGGAGGCGTGGGAGGACACGGTTGGAGCGGTGCGCAGCGGGGCGCCAGACGACGTCCTGCGCGCCCTGGCGGCGCTGTACGGCGTCCAGGAGGACGAGGGCGACCCGGACGTCAAGCGGCTCCTGCGCATGCCCACAGCGGCCGAGGTGTGGGCGCTGGTGACCAAGCCCTTCCGGGGCATCCGGTGGACGGACAAGGTGGCCCGGCTCGACCGGACCGCTGCCATCGCCACGGAGATCCAGGCAGGCCTTGCCGTCGGGGAGTCCAGGAATCAGATCGCCGAGCGAATCCTACCGTTCGTGGACCAGTCGCGGGTCGCGGCCATGCGCATCGTGCGGGACGAGGCCCACCGGGTCGCGGTCGAGGCCCAGATGGACGCCACGCAGCGCATCCTGGGGGACTTCCAGGTCGGCTGGATCCACGTCACCATGCGGGACGACCGGGTCCGTCCGCAGCACGCGGTCCTGGACGGGCGTCGCCTGCCGATCCACCCGGAGCCGTCGGACATCCCGCCGCTCGACTACAACTGCCGTTGTGTCCTCCAGGCGTTCACCACGGCCAACCCGCCCCGGCCGCCGACCAACTACTACGGCAACTGGTTCGACGCTCAGGACGCCGACACCCAGCGGGACATCGTGGGCGCCCGGGTGTTCGACCACATGGCCCAGTTCAAGGGCCGGGTCCGGTGGCGCAACGTCATCCGTGCCCTCGGCCTTCGCCGCCCGCCCCGGGTGTCCGCCGCCCAGCTCCGGCGCATGAACGCGGATTCGACGTTCCTCGTGCCTTGACAGGGGTTGCGGCGGTCGGTATCGGCGGGCACAATACTCATAGAGCATGTCGGGAATCACCGACTGGAACACGACGACCGTCCGAAGGGGCAGCCGTGTCTACCAGTCGGTACAGCACCCACGAATATCTAGGTTCGCGCGTTCGTCGCTGGCAGGACATGCCGGAGGGGTCGGAGTTCTTGTGGCGTGGAAACGAGGCCGATGGGCTCGGCTTCCGATACGCCAAGGCATCGAACGGCGTTCATTCTCTCGTCAAGGTCGCATTTCATCGGGACGCGTTCAATCGCTCGACGATCAATGAGTGGATGGACGCACACGATGAGATCGCCATCGCCGAGGCGGCGGGAATCGACGGCCCGGTTCATGTACGCATCCGGGAGTCCTTTGATGCCGCGGCGGCCCTGGCCAAGGCCGACGTCGAGCCGCCCCGGCACAACCGCGACACCCACGAGGTGAATGGGATGCTGGTCTGCGGCTGGGAGTCGCTGAACGGCAACAACTACCGCCCGTCCCTCCGCGAGCACCATCCACAATACGACAACACTCCGTTCTCGCTGAATCATCCCGAGATCGGAAAGGCTGTGGATGTCCAGAGCCGGTTCGGCCAGGTCAAGTCCCCGTATATCGACGACGCCTTCGGGGCACGCGGGACGCTCGCCTACAACCCCGACCACCCTTTCGCGAAGCAGTTCGCGTGGGCGGTCGAGAACCAGCCGTCGACGATCTGCTGCAGCCACCGCATCAACGCCGTGGGGCAGAAGAACAAGGAAACGGGGATGTTCGACGTGACCGCGTACGAGCGCGTGTTCGGCGTCGAGCTGGTGTCGGACGGCGGCACCACCCGCGGCATGTTCGAGGGCGCGACCGAGGGTCGGCCCACCTCTGTGAGCATTCACCACCGACCCAAGGAGAGCGAAGTGGACCTGAAGGACCTGACCATCGAAACCCTGCGCACCGCCCGGCCCGACCTCATCGAGGGTGTCGAGGCGAACCTGAAGGCGCACGCCGACTACAAGGCGCTGCTCAAGGAGCGCGACGACCTCAAGACCGAGGTCGCCGCGATCAACGCCAAGCTGACCTCCTACACGGAGGCCGAGGCCCTGGAGGCCCGCAAGGCCACGCTGCGTGAGCGGTGCGAGAAGGCGGGGATGGCCCCGGAGCTCGTCACCGAGACCTTCGTCAACGTGCTCGCCGAGATCCCCGAGGCCGCCGACGACCGTGTCCAGGAGGCCATCGAGGACCGACTGAAGCTGTCGGCGAAGACCAGCGCCCCGACCTCCCGCGCCCGCAGTGCCCAGGAGGCGGCCGGCGACAACGACCGTCGGGCCAACACTCAGGGCAAGGACGAGTCGGGCAAGGACATCGACGCCAAGACCTTCGCGGAGGGGCTCGTCTCCTGACGTGACCCGCTAACGGCCACAACGCATTTCACTGACCTAGCGCGGCCCGACCGCCATGAACCACGCTCCGAAAGGACCTGACTCATGGCGAACGTACAGCGCCACCGCTACGCCAGCGGGCACGTCATGGTCGACGTGGACAGCGCGATCGTCGTCGAACAAGGCGACCTGATCTGGCTGAACACGAACGACGGACGGCCCGCCGGCCAAGACACCAACAGCGACGGAACCGGGGACCTGTGGAACTCCGACCTGGCCACAACCCAGGAGGATTTCCACGACGTGTTCCTCGGCGTCGCCGCCGACCAATCCCGATCGGGTGACACGGATCAGATCCGCTGCGAATACGGCGACGTGTTCGAGTTCACCTGCGCCTCCGCGACCTTCAACGTCGGCGACTTGGTTGGCCCCGCCAAGACGGCTGGCAACAACCTGGAGAACCAGAAGGTCGTCGCTGTGGCCACCGCAAACCTGGCCATCGGCCGGGTCGCGAAGCCCTACCTGTCCGCCACCACCACGGTCCTCGTCGATGTCCGGTCAACGGTCATGGACGGCGGTCCCCAGGCTGCGGCGTGAGGGGGCGGGCCATGAAGATCAAGCGCGACTACCTCCTCGAAGACCGGGATGTTTCGGTCGGCAACCTCCGGACGTCCATCCAGACCCACGGTGGCGTGTGGACCGGGCAGATGCTGCTCAAGTCCTTCGCCGAGGGCCTGCTTTCGCCGGCCCGCGTTCCGTTCCACGTCGTCGCCGAGGCGTGCGGTGTGGCGGGCCTCCTGCGGGAGCGGGAGATCCCCGTCGGCGGGGGCTACATCGGCCACCCGTCGCTCACCCAGGAGGACGCGGTCGGTGTGGCCGCGTTCGCCAACATCACGGGCCAGATCGTCTATACGATGGTCAAGGACGCCTACATGGAGTCCGATCAGCGCACGTGGGACGAGCTCGTCAACGTGATCGAGACGCCGTTCAACGGCGAGAAGATCCCGCGCATGGGCGAGATCCTTGACGAGGAGTTCCTGGTCAAGGACGGGATGCCGTACCCCCAGAGCGGGTTCGGCGAGCACTGGATCAACACTCCGGCGACGGACACCTACGGCATGATCGTGTCGGTGACCCGTCAGGCGGTGTTCTTCGATCGCACCGGCGGCCAGGTCCGCCAGAAGGCGCAGACCGTCGGACGGCGGCTCGCTACGGGGCGGCTGAAGCGGATGCTCGACCTCATCGCTGGCGTCACCAACAGCTATCAGGAGGACGGCACCTCCTACAACACGTACCAGACGGCCGGGACGCTGTGGACCAACGGGGCCTCCAAGACCCTGACGGACTACACGGACATCGACGAGGCGATCCAGCTTGCCTCGCTGGTGACCGACCCGGACACGGGGAACCCGATCGACCTGTCGATGGGCACGCTCCTGACCGTCCCGGCCCTGCGCATGACGTCGCGGCGCATCATGAATGCGACGGGCATCGAGCAGGGTGCCATCTCGGCCACGGTGCCCCGGACCGCCAGCCCCAACCCCATCGCGGGTGAGGTCGACGGCCTGGTGGTGTCGCCGCTCCTGCGGGCGCGGCTCGTGGCCTCCGGTGTGTCGACGACCAACGCCGACGTGTACTGGTACTTCGGCGACTTCAAGCGGGCGTTCGCGTACATGCAGAACTGGCCGCTGACCGTCGTTGAGGCGCCCCCGCAGAACCCGGACGAGTTCCACCGCGACGTGGTGGCCGCCTACAAGGCGTCCGAGCGGGGCGTCCCCGCCGTCATGGAGCCGCGCTACGTGCAGCGGTTCACCAACTGACGGTAACGGGCATAGCCCATGCGAGGCGTCACCGGGGCGCCTCGCACTGATCCACCCTCCTCTAGGAGAGCCACGCCATGGCACTCGTCGACACCCTCAAGACAGCCAGGACGAACATGGCCGCTCGACTGGAGGAGGTCACCCGGAACCCCAAGCCGAACTACGAGATCGACGGCGAGACGGTCGAATGGGCCGACTACGTCGAGATGCTCACCAACGGCATCGACAAGCTGTCGAAGCTCATCGCCGCCCGTGACAGCACCGGCGGATTCCACCAGACCCAAGGGTTCACCTAATGGCGGACATCACCGCCAGCGCGACCGTTTCGCTCACTCCGAGCGTCTACGCCACCGGGTCGGCGAAGTACGACCTGGCCCTCGGGACGGCCATCGCCGACGACCTGTTCATTGTGGACGGGTTGGCGGCGGTCACCCTCACCAGCCTGGGCTCCCCGTCCCGCGTCCACGGCGTTGACACCTACCCTGACCGGATCGACATCCCCGTTGCCTGCGCCAAGCGCACCATGATCTCCAACCGGGAGGCGGAGGCATCGGGGGGTCGCCTGCGGGTCGGCGACGCGAAGTTCCGCGTGCGGGCCACGCAGATCCCCAGCGGCTCCACTGTGGACGAACGCTGGACGGTCACCGACGACGACGGGGAGTGGCGCGTCGTCCAGGTCGACACGCGGGGCCTGGGGACGCAGGTGCGTCTGTACTGCCGGAGGTGATCCATGCCCAGCCTGCGCGGCCCCGGCGGCAAGTTCACGACCCTCACAGCCAAGCGCGGCAACTTCAAGCGCGCGGTGTCCAGGATCCCCTCAGAGGTCGACTTCTTCGGCCGGCGGTGGCAGCAGGCCACCGACCAGCTCATCGGCGCCATGCAGGCCCTCCAGGTGGACGTCCAGGTCCTCTGGCGGCGCATCGTCGAGGAGGTCGCGCGGCGGATCATCGCCCGGACCCCGGTGGACACGGGCTTCGCCAAGCGGTCGTGGACGATCACCGAGCGCGAGGACGGCGACGGGTCGTTTGACCTCGTCATCGAGAACGGCGCGCACTACATCGTCTACCTGGAGTACGGCTGGAGCCGCCAGGCGCCCCAGGGCATGATCCGCGTCACCCTGATCGAGATGACCCAGGAGTTCGAGGCGAAGGCCCGGAGGATCGGCACATGATCGAGGTCGCCATCTGCGGTGGACCGAACAGTGGGAAGACCACGCTCGCAGGCGAGGAAACGGACGTTCGTCACACCGACGACCTCATGCACCTGGATTGGTCTGATGCCAGCGAGGCCGCCTCCAAGTGGTTCGACGATCCTGGCGTCCGCGTCGTCGAGGGAGTCGCGACGGTCCGCGCCCTCCGAAAGTGGCTCGCCAGAAACCCGGTCGGTAAGCCGTGCGAACGACTGATCTACCTGCGCAGAAACCACGTTCCACTGAGCCGTGGACAGAGATCCATGCGCAAGGGCGTTGCGTCTGTGTTCGCCAAGATCCGACCCGAGCTCTCACGGCGCGGCGTCGCCGTCGAGATGCGCTGATGGAGGTCACATGACAGTCCCCGTGGAGCTCGAACGGTACATCGGCGTCTCGATCGAGGAGGCCCTGCGCGCGGACGCGGGCGTGGTCGCCGCGGGCCTCCCCATCCAGTTCGGCGGTGGGCGCTACAGCGCGCCCCAGAGCGCCGAGGAGTGGCTGGAGGTCTGGATGGTCGCCCTACCCCGGGACGGGGCCGCCAGGGCGCGGTATTGGGCCTCAGGGCGCGTGACGTGGCAGGTCACCTGCTTCTCCCGGACGTCGAACGCCCGGGTGGACCGGGACGGCATGCGCCCATGGTCCATCGCGGGAACCGTGCGGGCCGCCATGGAGGGAGTGAGGATCGCCATTCGACCCTACGGCAACGCGGCGGTCGGGGCGTCGACCCCGGTCCTCGGGCACATCCGCCCACGGGAGGCCCAGGCGGTCTACCTGCCCGAGCCGTCCATCCGCCCCCGGGAGGCCCAGGGCGTGCGGGACGAGCCGTCCAACCTCCACGCGGTCGCGGTCACGTTCATGGGGACGGTGGTGGTGTCGTGAAAACGGTAAACGGTTGCAACCGTTTCGTCGGGGGGGCGGATCTGTCCCCGGTGGGCCGCGATTCGGGGCTTCTGCCCCTCTTTCTGAAAAAAGTTCGGGTTACCGCGCTAGCCGCCACGCCTCCCGCAGCGCCGCCAGCTCCTCGGGCGTCGCCCCGGCCCGCTCGACCCCCACCGTGTTCTCCCCCCGCACCCGTGCCGGTACCCCGGCCACCGTGGTCGCCACCGCTACGTCCTTCGTGACGACCGCCCCCATCCCCACCATGGACAGCGCGCCGACTCGCACCCGTGGGTGGATCATGGCGCCGATGCCCAGGTTCGCCATCCCCTCCACGACGACGTGACCGCCCAGGACGCCCTTCGGGGCCATGCGCGCCCCGGGACCGACGTGGCAATCGTGGGCGACGTGGCAGCCGTGCATGATGTACGCCCCCGCGTCGATGCGCGTCCCCTCCCCTCCGACTGTCCCCCGCTGGACCACGACGTTCTCCCGGAGCACCGCGCCCGGCCCGATGACGATGGGCCGGTCCCAGTCGGTCTCGGCGCTCAGGTGCTCGGCGTCGAAGCCGATGATGACGCCGGGGAAGATGCGCACGCCCTCGCCGAGCTCGACGGGGCCGACGATGATCGCGGAGGGGTGAATATCGCTCATCGCCAGTGCTCCCGGATCTCCGGCGGTACGTCGTCCCGGCAGGGCTTCGTGTGGCCGTGGAAGTAGAGCACCCGGCAGTCGGCCAGGGTCGCCAGGTCCTTCTTGCCCTGGAGCTTCCACGAGCAGAGCTGGCCCGGGTAGAAGTCGTCCAGCAGGTGCCGCCCGCCGTTCAGCCACGCCTCGCCGCGCTCCCTCCAGTAGACCATCTCCGAGCCCTGCCCCCGGCTCCACGGGGTGACGTGCGCCGCCGACACGCCGTCGGGGTCGGCGATGTACTCCTCCCAGAGCTGCGCCCCGGTCTCGCCCGTGTAGGACACCACGGCGTTGCACGCCTCGTGCTTGCCCTCCCGCGCCCGGGTCATCGCCATCGGCCCGTCGTAGGCCGCGATGTCGTCCAGGCTCCCCATGATGATCGTGTCCAGGCCCATGACCAGCGTCCGCCCCAGGTTCAGGTCGGGGCGGAACACCTCGTTGATGCACATCCACCGCCCGATGTGCTCCTTGTAGGCGAACGGGACCGCCTCCACGGGCTCCTGGAACGCGCTGTCCGGGTACTCGGTGATGCACACGAACCGCAGTTCGGTCGTCGGGTCCAGGTTGCGCCGGACGCCCCGGCAGAGCTTGTCGACCCAGGTCGGGTCGTAGAGCCCCCAGCCGACCCATCCGTGGTTCTCCTCCGGCGAGTCGAACAGGGTGCAGGTGACGGTCAGGTGGTCACGCATAGCCCAGCCCCTCGAAGTCCTCGGGCGTCGCGGCCCGCAGCAGGTCGGCCGCCTGCTGGCCCTCCGCGCCCTCGTAGAAGGACTCCCACGGTGGGGTGGGCGTCCCGTCGTACTCGGGGTTCCGGCGGTTCAGTCGGTGCGGGAGTGGCGGTGGCGGCGTGGTCTGGCCCAGAGCCTCCCAGCACGTCGCCAGGAAGCCCTCCAGGTCCTCGAAGTGGCCCACGATGTCGCAACGCTTGGCGATGGCGTGCTGCGGCCAGCGGAACGACGGGGGGACACCCTTCCCGGTGCTGGTCAGCCGGTGGACGAACTCCAGGAAGGTCTCGCCGGCCCGTCCGAAGTAGGACCACAAGGACACCGTCCGCGACAGCGGGTTGCGCACCACGGTCGCCAGGGTGTAGTCCCGGGGCCGCAGGAACGTCGGCGGGTCGTGCTGGGCGCCGGTGTGGAACGGGACCTGCCAGCCGCGCTCGTTGTCGTCCTGCCCCGCCTGTCCATGTTCCGTCAGGACCGCCAGGGCGGCGGTGATCGACGAGCCGCCCGTCTTGGCGATGTGGACGAACCCGAACCGCGTTTCGGGGAACCGGATCACAGCGGCAACCCCTTCCACGCTTTGAACACGGGGTCGTCCTTCGGCAGGTCGGTCGGCTTCGGCTTCCCGTGGAAGTAGACGATGCTCGCCCCGTCGATCGAGCGCCGCTCGTCCCGGACGTGCTTCTTGTAGGACAGGAGGCGGTGTGGCTTCTTCTCCAACGGCCTCCACCCGTTTTCGGCGTACATCCGACGCAGCAGGGCCATCTCGGACGGCTTGTTGGCGTACAGGTCGCCCTTCATCCCGCTTTGCCGCGACTCCAGGAACTCTCCCCAGGTCGCGATGGAGCCGCGCATGCTGAACGAGATCACCGCGTCGCAGGGGACCGGGGCCGCGTAGGGGTCGAGCGGAAGGCCCACGGGGTCGGCGCTCCACTCGAACAGCCAGTCGCAGTTCCCCACGAAAACCGTGTCCAGGCCGACGGCCAGATGGCGTTCCTTCGGTTCCCAGACGTGCGACCATCCGAACAGTTCCAGGACGTTCGACCAGCCGCCCACACCGAGGCCCAGGAACGGTACCGTGATGCCCTTGATGGCCAGCGCCACGGCCTCGTGGTGGGCGTCGTCGACGTGGCAGACGAGGGTCGCGTCGGGGATGTGCTGGAGCATGTTGGTCTCCAGCCGCACCACGTCCGCCACGCCGTACTCGTGGGGCACGTCCTTCCCCTTCCACAAACAGGTGTGGACGTAGCGGGTCATTCTTGCCCCCGTGCGTCCTCGCGGTGCCAGAAGACCGGCGTCACGTCCGTGTCCAGGACCGCGCGCTCCATGGCGTCGTTGACGGCCTTCCAGGATCCGTGCGCCGGCTGGCGGCGGTCCAGACCAAGGCAGGTGGCGTAGTCGGTCATGTCCTGCGCGTCGAACCCGTCGAACCCGATCAGCTCGACGTGGGTCGCGCCCCAGCCGGCGGCGACACGGATGGCCAGCGACCCCGTGGACTCGTTTGTGGCCTTGAGTCGGTCGCCAGCTTCGAACACCAGCGGGTCGAGCTCCAGGCGCGGGAGGATGCACCCCACCCGGTCGGCCCGGGCGATCAGGCGGCACGTCGGTGGCACCGTCAGCCGCTCGGGGTGCGACAGCACCGGACGGTCCAGAACGGCCACATAGGGCGCCCAGGGGACCGCGTGGATGGCCTGGTTACATGCGATGGCCACGAGGTCATCCGGGGAGCCGGAGGAGCCGTGCCGCTGCCTCCAGCGATCCAGGGACGGTCCCTTCCCGAAGATCCGGACGGTGTTGGTTCTCGCCGGTGGGCGGTGGTCCAGGACGTGCTCGTGCTCGGGCGGGGCGACCCCGGAGTTGTCGATGATCCAGACGTATTCGGACTTGTCCCGGCGCGGGAACCGGCGGTCCATCTGGGCGGCCAGGTGCCCGTCTGGGCGCGGGAGGAAGGCGTGCCGTCCGTCGGCCACGCGCACGATGCCCTTGGGCAGGATGGGTGCGGACATGGGGAGGTCCTTTCCCGTGGGATCAACCCCACGTGGTCACGTACCAGCCACCGGGGGCACGGAACGCCGTCCCGCGGCCCCCGACCTGTAGGCCGGTGGTTGTAGCGTTGAGAGACCGAAGGAACGCTGTTCCCGAGGAGGCAAACGAGTAGCCGCGGGGGTACAGGGCGATCGTCGCCTCACCGTGCCCACCCAGCGTGCCGGGGGTATGCACGACGGTGATCTCGAAGAAAACGTTCTGCTGGAGTGGTTCACTGGCCAGGGCGAAGGAGAACGGTGTCACCTTCGCGATCTCGCCCGATCCTTCTTTGATCTTGTTCGCCGGGTCTGGCGGTGCCGTATCGTCGCTGTCGTCTTGGTAGGCGACGGCCGCTACCGCGGTCGTGCCCACCAGCACTGGCGTCCATACGAGCAGCGCCACGCCGTAGGGCCGGAACTGGAACTGCGTCTCGTGGACCCAGGCGGTGACCGGCGACGGCGTGAACGCGGACCCGACATCGCACTGGATTCGGTCCCAGGGCTCGGCGGACATGAGGCCGAGGTACCCCTGCACACGGATCATGCGCCACAGGTTCCCCATGCGGTTTGCCCAGAACTGGACCGACTTGCGCACGGACGATCGGTTGCGGAACGCCCAGAAGTCGTAGCGGAACTCCTTCTTGCCGAACGTGGCGACGTTCCGTTCCTCGGTGAACTCGCGCGGGCGCGGGCGGTTCCACGGCTCGGACAGCCGCTTGCGCCACTCGCCCTTGACCACGGTGTAGACGTCGTCCGTGGAGGACTCCTCAATCGCCAGCGACTCCTCGCGCGTGTTGTCTGGGTTCACCGATGTGCCCGCGGTGACCTGGGTGGGCACCGCCGAAAGATAGCGCAGGTAGGCCGTCGAGCCGATGGTGACCAGTGCGCATCGGGCCTGGAACGCCAGGTCGTGGCACACCTGGATGGCGTCGGGACCGTTCTGGATGGCGCAATGCGCGGGGTACTTGGTGAGCGCGGTGTTTGCGTCCTCGAAGCTGTCCGTGTCGACCGTCAGGTTTGTGTACGTCTCCAGGATGTACTTGATGATGTCGGAGACGTTCGAGCCTTCGGTGGACGTGACGGACACGAAGACCTGCGAGTCGTCCCACCCTTGGTTCAGCGCCGACAGAGGTTTCTGGAACTTGACGGTGCAGGGCGTTTTGCCGGATGCCAGCGAGGCGTTCGACAGATTGACGGTGTAGAGCGACGACGGCACCGAGACGAGGCGTCTGTCCTCCAGGCCCGCATAGTTCTTCTGGAACCGCCGAAACGCTCGGACTCGAAGGACCGCTGTCGCCGGGATCTCGGACGCAACCCACACCTCCTGCTCGTTCTCGAACTCGGTGACCAGTGCGCCGGCCTTCGTGACCCATCCGCCGGCACCGTCGAACCCCTGCGATCCGCTCACCCACTGGGTGGCGAAGCGGTAGACGTTGGCGACGGCACCGTTACCGACCAGCCAGACGTCTTGGTTGTTCCTGGTCCATGGGTTTTCAAACCAGCATTTGGCGCCCTTCTGCGCCACGCACATATTCACTCGGCGCTTGGCGACCCCGCTGCCTGGACCCGGCACGGTGTTGGTGAACTCGAAAAAGTAGCCCACCACGTCCAGAGTGGAGTCCTGCAGCCACAGCACAAATGGATTGCTCGCGTCCTCCCCACTACCTCGGCCGGCGGTTTGAATGCCGGCATACTTGGCGACATTCCGGTCTTGCACCGTGAATATGTCCGACCCTGCCGCGAAAAACCCGCGGATGATTTCTCCATCGACGTTGAGCTTGATCGTCGACCCGTGCGGGAAGTCGTCGGCGTCCTCCACCTCAAAGGACGTGTCGTTGCTGTTCAGGTCGTTCGACAACTCGGTGCGCGGTTTGCGCGTCGCCAACACGGCGGGAATATCCTCGACCGAACCGAAGGCCACGGGCCACGCCTGCTCCTGGGATTCCTCCGGGAAGTCGTCGCCGATGTCGTCCTCGGTCGGCGTCGTGCCCACCTTTTCCGACACCACTGCCGAGACCACCTCGAACGTCAGCAGGCCGCTCTCCGTCCATCGCGGAGCCGTCGCCTTGCCGCTCAGCATCTCCACGAAGTCCGACGCGGCCAGGTCCTCCTCGTACAGCAGGACGCGTACCGTGGCTGCCTGGATGACGTCGGTCTCCAAGACCCCCCGCAGGGCGTAGTCCTCGTCGATGAGGGTGACGGACACGGACGCCACGGCGCCTTTGCTGTCGGCGCCGATCGTCGAGTTGATGGACTGAATAGAGTGAACCCGGTTCTCAATCGTGACGCCCGTGATGGACAACTCCCGGCTGCTGTAGTACCGCACTCCAGACGCGGGCCAGGACACCTCGACGATCGCGACGGGGTCGACGTTCTCGTCGGCGAAGAACACCTGCTGCGCTGCTGCTGACAGGGTTTTTCCCATCAGGTGGCCTCCACGTCCAGTTCGAGCTCCACGGACGTCCCGTGTTCACGCAGGACCTGCTCGAAGTCGATAGACCGCGACAGGAGCCGCGCCCGCCATGTGTGGGTCTCGTGGTCGACATAGCGCACCGAGCGGCCCCGGTTGGCCTGGAAGAACGCCTCCAACTCGAACACCTTGGCCCGCTCCAGGTGCTCCCACCGCAACCGACGTCGCTTGTGCGTCACGTTCGCGTTGAGGCGGAACGCTCGACGATCTCCGTCCATCGTTCGATGGACGCGAACCAGCGGATCCAGGACCGGGACGTCCCCGAACTCGGGCCTGGGGAGCTGGACGGTCACGGTTGGGGCCACGAACGGACCGGACAGAACCACCTTCGTGACGCTGTCCGGGTCGGCCAGAATCGCTGGGGACGGCTCGTAGGTGGTCTCGCAAAGGAGGGGCAGGACCTTGTTCGCGGTCGCTGTGGGAGTAACGGTGACAGTGGCAGACACACCCTTTTCGATGAGCACGCTCGCCGTGACGGACGCCGTCAGGCTGGCCCTGGAGTGGTCCTTCCAAAGCGCGGTGACCGTCGGAATGGTCGTCGCCCTCGCCTCGACGACGTTCTCCTTCTTCGCGATCGCCGAGACCAAGGCGAACACGCTGGCGGTCGCGGATGGGGCCAGCTCTCCGGAAATGCTGGCGGTAATCGAGGCCGTGAGGCTCAGCGTCGCGGTGGGCCGACAGTGCCACACTGTTGAGTCGAGCACGTGGAACTGGCCAACACCCGTGGTCGATCCAGACGTGGACATGTCGTAGTAACCGACCACGCCCCCGTCGTTGGCGTACCCCTGACACTCTGGGACGAGGGCGTGCGGCGTAGCCGCCTCCACGTGGTCGAACTCGTCCGAGGTGACACGACGCGTCGACCAGGAGCCCCCGGACGGAAACAGGCCCTCGTTCACCTGGTCGTATCCGGATTCGACGTCGATGCCGTCTCCGTACCAATAGACGCGCACCAGATCGTCGTGCCCATTGATCGTGATGCATGGACGGTGCTGCTCACCCGTTCCGTCACCGTGGACCTGCTGCGGAGTGGACCAAGAACCTCCGGTTCGATGTGCGTAGAACACGGCTAGGTCGCCGGCGCGGCTTGTGCGGTGCTGCCGAACCCAGCACACGTGAGGCACGCCGTCCTCGTCGATGGCCAGCGACAGGTCCCTCGGCGCATTCGTGGCCAGGTTCGCGTTCAGGCTCTCGATCACCTCGACAGACGACCAAGAACCGTTGTAGGTGGCATAGCGTAGCGGTACCTTGGAGTTGCTGGCGGACTTGATCGCCCAGACCATATGCAGGACGTCGTTCTTGTCGATGCCGGACGCGACGCGAGACAGGTTGTCGATCTCGTCGGAGCTGGTGGTCTCGCTGTCGGCTGTCTGGATCGAGCCCCATGAGACCAGGTCATCGGTGCTGATCCGTGTCCATGCCGATTGCGTTCCCGGACCCGAGCGGTAGTGGCCCTGGCACAAGTAGAAGTCCCCGCCGGAGTCACACTGGATGGACATCGTCTGCCCGCCAGTGGAGAACGTGGTGAACGATCCTTTCGCGGTCCAGGTGCCGCTCTCGCGCCGATAGACCTGCGTCGTGGTCGAGCCCTGCTGCCGGTACGCGATGACCGCCTCCCCGTCCGTGTCGCAGCAGATGGCGTAGCCGCTCGCCGGGTTGGCCATGGACGAGACCACCGTCTCGACCGTGATCCCCGCGTACTGCGGGGGGATGACGGCCACGCGGATTTCGTGGTTGAGAGCCTGGACGCGATGGAGGAACACCCAGAACGTGGTCCCGTCGTCGTTGCGAGCCATGTGACGGTCGCCGTAGACGTTCTGGTCCCAGGGCTCCCCGTTGGTGACGGTGTAGGTCTCGCTCATGTCACCAGGCTCCCCTCGAACACCGCCGTCCAGGACGCCTGCTCACGGCCCTGCGTCGGATGCTCCGTCGGATAGTTCGTGATGTGGCCCTCCCACGTGTGGCTGTTGTGGTCGCGCCATCGAACCTTCTTCCCGGCCGTGACGCTAAGGAAGTCTTCGATCTCGATCGCCTGCTTTCGTGTCAGGCCCGTCCAGGGGAGGGTCAGCCGGTAGCGGTGCGGACCGGTGTAGGTGATCGAGCCGCCGGCCCGGGTCTTGCCGTGTTCGTCGCCCAAGTCGATCGCCCGGCGGTCGCCCAGGTTCGGTCGGCGCAGGACCACGCTGCGGAACGTCGAGTCGGCGGGCCAGGGACCGGACCACTCCACGAACGTCAGGCTCTCCGTGTTCGTGGGGATGGACGGGTCGGGAACGTATTCGGTGGTGCAGCCCTCCGTGCCTTGATGGGATGTCGCGACCGACGCGGTGACGCTCACGGATGCGGCCTTGGCGAAGTCACCGCCAGAAACAGCTGTGACGCTTGGAGTGACCGACACAGAGGCCCGGCGGAAGTTGTCTGCCTCGACCGATGCGGCCAGGGAAACGGACGCGGACACCTGGATCTCTCCGAGCTGGGACGCGGTCACAGATGGAGTCACGCTCACCGTCGCGGCGCCTCCGGATAGCAACTCTGCCGCTGCCGTCGCCGATGGCGTGGTCGTCGCCGTCGCCGTCGGCGTGAACGTGACCGACGCAACCGCAGCGGCTGTCAGGCTCACGCTGGCCAGAGGCTCCGGGTTTGGGAAGGTCGACGCTGCGACGCTCACGGATGCGGACACGTACTTGTTCGTGTTCTCTCCGTCGCCCGTTGCGGATGCGGTCACGGTCACGGTGGCCTTTGGCTCCAGGCCCGCCTCGAAGTCGTCCGTCAGCACGAGGAACACGTCATTCAGCGCCGGCTTGCCGGTCATCGTCCCGATCATTGGGACCGTCGCCATGAGGGATGTGGACGGCGCGTCGCGGAACACGTCGTGCGCCACGGCGGCGATACCCCAATTCGGCCCCTCGTCCGTGATCTTCTGGAACTCCCAGGAACCCGTCGCCCGGGTGGCGTACAGCGGGTTGACGCTGTTCTGCTGGGCGCCGAAGCCGCTCCCCGACCAGAACACGTAGGGCTCGCCGTTCTTGTCGGCGCCGATCGCTGGGCGGTACTGGAACTTGAACGCGGAGGTCGGGAGGAAGTTGTGGACCTCCTCGGACGACTGCCACGTACTGGAGGTGTACTCGATATAGCGCAGCCCCACCTGGGCCGCGCTTGCCGTCCCGGTGAACAGGACGACGTGGAGGTCCCCGGCCAGGTCCGCGCAGATGTCGGCGAACCAGATCGCCATATGGTTCTGCTCGCCGGACGCCTGACCTGGCGAAAAGACGTTGACCTGTGAGGACCACGAGGCGCCCGTCCAAGTGCTGTAGCGCAACCGGGTCGTCTGCCCCGAGTCGCTGTCCCGGCGGCTCCACACGACGTGAAGATTCCCGCTCGGATCCGCGCAGGCGGCCAGGTCTTTGTATCCGCCATCCTGCGCCGTGTTGGCGTCGCTGTTGTCGATCGCAGCCGCGGAAGACCATGTCCCGCCCGTCGTCGACAAGGTGCGGTGAAAGATGATCTGATCGGTGCCCGTGGTCCCCTGCCGTGAGGTGTAGATGGCGTGCATCGTCCCAGACCCACCGACGCGCCCGATGATCTGGAACCCTTGGCGGCTCACGATCCATTGGGGATGAACGATGCTGTGATTGAAGTCATCGCCGGTTGTGTAGGTCGCGGAGGGTCCGGAAACGGTGTTGTGATGGAACCGGATCTTGGAGGAGCTTTCGTCCGACTCCAGAACTACGACGCGTTCCGTGCTGGATCCGTTTTCGTCGATGTCGATGGCGTAGACGGGATTGGCGACCGACGAGCCGTAGGTGGTCACCTTCGAATCGTTGTCGACCGTGAACGTCCCGTCTGGGTCCAGCGTGAAGGATGCCACCCGGAGCTGGAAGTCACCCTGACCCGTCCGCCGCAAGTAGGCGTGGTGGTACGTGCCGTCCTTCGATCGCGCAAGGTGACGCCCACCACCGGAGGCGTCGATCCATTGCTGGATCGCAAGGACGGCATCGCCGACAAGCTGCTGCGTCGTGAACGTGGCCACCGGCGACCCTCCGGTTGAGGGGGCCTACGAGAGCGAGAACGTAAACGTGAGCTTGAGCGTGTCTCCGTTGTTGACCGTCTGCGTGCCGCCGGTGAACGCGGCGGTCGCCATCAGCGTCCCGGACGTGCCGCCCAGGGTGTTGTCGCTGGTCAAGAACACCCCGTAGATCACCTCGGCAGACGAGGGGGTCATGGAGAAGTTGACGGTGCTGCTGTTCGTGATGGAGCCGGAGGACGCGGCGTCCTCGGTCCAGGTCCCGCGCGCGCCGCCGGAGTAGTCCTGGTTCTCGGTCCAGCCCGAGTGCGACGACATCGTGTCGGCCGCGGCCAGGGTCGGCGTCGGGCTGTTGTCGATCAGGCCCAGGTACCACGTGGTCACCTGGGTGGACCCGTGGAACGTCGAGTCCAGCATGTGGTTCTTGCCTTCGGTGGTGACGCCCATGGGGCTACTCCTTGTTTGTGTCCGTCAGGTCGATTTCGAATGTGCCGATGCTGTCGGGGCGGAGGTTCCCGTCCTGGTCGTAGACCTCCACCCTTCCGGTGATCGTTGGGTTCGCCCGCAGCTTCGGGTGCCGAAGGGGGGCGGGCTGGTTACTCGGGTGCGCCGGGTCGTTGCGGACGACCATCGCGTCTGCGGAGGCCTCGGCTTTGGCGTTTGCTCCAGTCATGGTGCTCTCCTATGGATTGAGGCTGATGGTCCCGCGGCGAATCTCTGTTCGCAAACGTCGACCCAGATCCACCACATCCCGCTCCGAGTTGCCCGAGGGCGTGAAGTTCACGTGGATGTCTCCGACGCTGACGCTGTTGTCTGTCGTGCCCCCGCCCTGCGCGAAGCCGGGGATCGAGTCCTTGAGCATCTGGAGGGCTTCGGCCTGCATGGGTGCCTGGTTCACGCGGGCGAACCCGGTGCCCTGTCGGCGGAACTTGGTCTGAATGAGCGCGTCGGCCATGTTCGCGAGGTTCGACGACCTGTCGCTGCTCCGGAGGGCGTTGTGGAGGTCGGCGAATCGGCGGGTGGACTGCTGGATCCCGTGGAACCCCGCCACGCCGCCCTGGGCGAACCCTGGGACGCCGACCTGTCGCAGCATGGGTGCCAGGGCCTTGGAGTGCTCCGGCGTCAGGACGGTCTCCCCACGGCGCAGGAGGGCCAGGATGTTGTCCCGCGGGTCGTGGTTCTTGCCGCCCTGGGCAAAGCCGGGCGCGGACGACGCCGCCTCCATGGCGGTCGCCAGGAAGTTGTCCTGGTTGCTGGTGACCCCGGACAGCGTCGCGATATGAAGCTTGCCCGCCGCGGTCGTGGCGGCCTTGATCTCCTTGGTCAGTTCGGAGTACTGCTCCTTGAGCTGTTCGATGGGCGTGTCGTCGACGGCGGCGAGCTGTTCCTTGAACGCCTCCAGCGCATCCGTCGCACCGATCTCCCGAAGCTTGATCGCCTCGAACTGCTCCTGGATCTTCTTGGCGGCCTCGTCAGCCGCGGCGGCGAGCTTCTGCTGCTCCTCGATCTCTCGTGCGAATAGCCGCTGGGACTCCTCGGCCAGGGCCAGGAGGTCGGCCTGGCGTTGCTTGGAGAAGGCCCCGCCCTCCAGGCTGTTGAGTTCCTGGGTGAGCTGCCCGATCTCCTCCAGGGCGTCGCGCGCGCCGGAGAAGTTGTCGGCGGAGAACGCGACGTTGGCCTTGGTGCGGAAGAAGCCCAGGCGGTCCTGGATCGCCCGCATCTTGTCGTCGACCGTGCCCAGGGCGTCGAACCCGATGCGGAACGCCGCCTCCTCGAAGTCGTCGAAGGACCTGGTGCGCTCCTGCTCCAGGTTGCGGACGTTGGCGAGGTGTTGATCGCGCAGGGCGATCTGGTCGTTCAGCGCGTCCTCGGTCGCCCGGGCCTCCTCCTTGAGACGGTCGATGGACGCCTTCTGCATCTCGACCTGGGCGCGATGTCTCCAAGCAGTGG
>OBIY01000272.1_pt1 | contig 22232 bp, 19 predicted proteins | sample 1519841 | NCBI WGS metagenome assembly OBIY01 (sample SAMN03019774, study PRJEB22545) | beach sand metagenome | biome: beach; feature: sea beach; material: beach sand | place: USA: Municipal Pensacola Beach, FL | collected 2010-07-30 | depth 30-40 cm m
GATGATATCCATGGTTGCCATCGCCAGACCGGCGCCATTCACCATGCAGCCGATGGTGCCGTCCAGCTTGACGTAATTCAGGTCGCGCTTGGAGGCTTCGAGTTCCGTCGGGTCCTCTTCCGACGCGTCGCGCAGGCCAGCGATTTCACCATGCCGGTAAAGCGCGTTATCGTCAAAGTTCAACTTGGCATCCAGGCACAGCAGATCGCCGGTTTTCGTCACGACCAGCGGATTGATTTCGATCAGGCTCGCATCTGTCTGCTCGAATGCGCGGTAAAGCCGTTTGACAAGGTCGATACATTGCTTGATTTCGTCGCCGACAAGGCCGAATTCAAACGCAATGCGTCTGCCATGATGCTGTTGCACGCCGGCGGCCGGATCGACCGTCAGGGTGAGGATTTTTTCCGGTGTTTTGGCGGCGACTTCCTCGATATCCATGCCGCCTTCGGTAGAAGCGATGAAGGCAATCCGCGAGGTCGCACGATCGACAAGGCAGGACAGATAAAGTTCGCGCTGAATGTCCGAACCCTGTTCGATATAGACCCGGTGGACGATCTTGCCGTCTGGTCCGGTTTGCGGCGTCACCAGGTTCATGCCCAGCATCCGCTCGGCCTCGGCCCCGACATCGCCGATTGACTTGACGAGTTTCACACCGCCGCCCTTGCCACGGCCGCCGGCATGAATCTGTGCTTTGATGACCCAGGTCGGGCCACCCAGCGCATTGGCAACCTTGACGGCCTCGTCCGGGGTAAACGCCACGCCGCCGCGCAGCACCGGCACGCCAAATCCCTTCAGGACCTGCTTCGCCTGATATTCATGAATATTCATGGCAACTCACCACCTAAGTTAGAATGAGACCGAGCGGGCGCATGTCAGTCACATTCAAATGGAATGCCATGGAGCTCAACTGCGCCGCATATAATCAGATATAACAATCTGACCCCGTGCCGAAGGTCGAGCCCCAACATCTGGGATAACGGGCTGAAACATAACCCGCTGATGCTTAACGCTTCGTTGCGCCAATATCTGTTACTTTGTGAATAGTCCTGAATTGATTACCTTCATTTGCCAAGGGATGGATCAATTTTCTTACACGCTTTAACCAGATCGCGCACCGCGCCAACAGACTTGTCGAACATTTTCTTCTCACTGGCGTTGAGATTGATTTCAACAATTCTTTCCACGCCATTTTCGCCAATGATCACCGGCACCCCGACATACAGATCCTTGACGCCATATTCGCCTTTCAGGTGGGCAGCGCAAGGCAAGAGCCGTTTCTGATCCTTCAGATAAGACTCAGCCATCGCGATTGCGCTGGCGGCAGGGGCATAATAGGCGGAACCGGTTTTCAGCAGGCCGACGATTTCAGCGCCGCCATCGCGGGTACGCTGTACGATTTCGTTGACGCGCTCCTTGGTGATCCAGCCCATTTTCACAAGGTCGGTAAGCGGGATGCCGCCAACTGTGGAATAACGGGTGAGGGGGACCATCGTGTCACCATGGCCACCCAGAACGAAAGTCGTGACATCCTTGATGGACACATTGAACTCGTCGGCCAGAAAATGCTGGAAGCGGGACGAATCCAGCACACCGGCCATGCCGACGACCTTGTTGGGCTTGAAGCCTGTTACTTCCCGCAGCACCCACACCATCGCATCCAGCGGATTGGTAATGCAGATAACAAATGCATTCGGGGCATATTTCTTGATGCCGTCTCCGACCTGACCCATCACCTTCATGTTGATTTCAAGAAGATCATCGCGGCTCATGCCGGGTTTACGGGGCACACCTGCGGTGACGATCACCACATCGGCGCCTTTGATCCCGGAATATTTGCTGGTGCCCGACAGGGCCGCATCGAACCCGTCAACCGCGCTCGACTGCGCGATATCCAGCGCCTTACCCTGCGGCAGCCCGTCGACGATATCGAAGATGACGACATCGCCAAGTTCCTTCAGTCCTGCCAAATGCGCCAGGGTGCCGCCAATCTGTCCACCGCCAATCAGTGCAATCTTCTTGCGCGCCATCAATTCCTCCAATTGCGATTCAAATTCAATTGGTCCCCATCCCGCATATCGGCCATGGCCAAGCAACCCTGATTGGTCACTGATGAGGTAACCGGTTAACCACTTTGGCTAGTAGCGCGAATCTTATTCGCCTGCAAGCGAAGGACGCAAATTTAAGTTTTATTAAATACTGTTTCCTTAAAGACGAATATGGGGGTTGGCCTGAAGGCCGGCCTGTTGGATAACGAGCGGGTTGGTGAAGTTGCGTGCCGGCCGGTCCGCGCAGCGACAGGAGCGCAGGGGGGCAATGTTGAAACAATTGATACAGATGGTGCTATTCGCATCTGTCTGTTCAACAATTTCGGGATGTGCGACTGCCGTGGTCGGATCGCTCACCCTTAGCCAATTGTCCACGATTGCCACCGTGACCACCATGACTGTTCAGGGCAAGGGGGTTGGTGAAGTTGCACTCGATGTTGCCACGGGCAAGGACTGCCGGGTGATGGAGGGGATTGTCCGGCAATCGCGGTCGATATGCGAGGTCCCGGGGTCCGCCGCGACAGATGGCGATTTCAAAGGGGTGTTGGCGTTGCTGCAAGGGGAACAACGCACTGACGATACAGCGGTCCTGATGCCCGCTTCCGCGCCTGCCCCTGTCGAGAACCGCCCGGAATTCATTGTTGCCGCACGTAGCACGGCCATCCCCGTGGGTGGTTTGATGCTGCAAGGTGATGCTGCTGATTGGGCGCATCCCTAGCGATGGGCACCCGTCCGCGGGGCGGCGGGCACAAATGCAAAACAAGTTAAACCGCGTGCCCGCTGGCAAGATAATCCGCAGACTGCATTTCCATCAGCCGTGAAATGGTGCGGGTGAATTCGAACCGCCCGTCGCCCTTGAGATACAGCGCCTCGGGCGGTGCGTCGGCCGAGCAGATCAGCTTGACATGATTATCGTACAGCGCATCGATCAGGGTGACGAAGCGCTTGGCTTCATTGCGTTTGCTGGCATCGAGTTGCGGGATATCGTCGATCAGCACGGTATGGAAGCTCCAGGCGAGCTTGAGATAGTCCGGCCCGCCAAGCGGTTTCTCGCAAAGGTCGTGAAAGCTTATCCGGGCAACGCCTTTTGCGGCCTGTGGCACGAAAAGTTCGCGCCCCTGCACCGAAAGCGTTACCGGCTCCCCCTGTTCAAGATCGGTCAGCCTGCGCCAGGCGGCATCCATTTCCGCCCTTGCGGTCTCCCCGAGCGGTTGATGATAAACCGGGTGGCCGCTGATCCGCTCCAGCCTGTAATCGGTGTCGCTATCGAGATGCAGCACCTCCAGCCGTGCCTCGATCATATCGATAAAGGGCAGGAAGAGCTGACGGTTCAGCCCGCCCTCATAGAGGTTGCGCGGCGCGCGGTTGGAGGTGGCAACAACAATCACCCCGAGATCGAACAGCACCGAAAACAACCGTCCCAGGATCATCGCATCGGCAACGTCGGATACCTGAAACTCATCGAAGCAGAGAAGTTGCGCCTTCTCCGCGATGCGGCGCGCAACAGGCGGGATCGGATCATCGCCGTCTGACTTTGCCGTGTCGCCGTTCTTATGAGCCTGTCGCCAGGCGTGGATCGCCTCATGGGTTTCCAGCATGAATTGCAGAAAATGCAGCCGCCTTTTTGCGGCGACGGGAGCATGTTCGAAGAACAGGTCCATCAGCATGGATTTGCCGCGCCCGACCTCGCCATGAATATAGATGCCTTTGGGGGCTTGCTGCGCTTGCTTGCCGCCATTCCCGAACAGGGCGCGCAGTCCGCGCTTTGGCGGTGGCGCGGGGCGGTAACCGGCCAGCGCCGCATCAAGCGCCTGCAGCTTCTCAACCGCCAGCGCCTGTTCCGGATCGGGACGGACCTCGCCTGTTTCCAGCAGATCGCGATAGGCGGCGGCCGGGCCTTTCAACGACATAAGCTGGTCCTATAGCTGGTCCTGTTCGGGTGGCAGGCGACGCATCCAGGATATCTCATGCGGCGCGGTGCCTATTTCATCGTCGGAATCGTGAAATCAGCGCCGCTGCGCACATTGGCTTCCGGCCAGCGGCTCGTCACGGTTTTGATCTTGGTATAGAATTTGACCCCTTCCGCACCATGCTGGTTCGTGTCCCCGAAGGCGGAACGTTTCCAGCCACCGAATGTGTGATAGGCAAGCGGTACCGGAATCGGCACATTGATCCCCACCATGCCGACCTGTACCCGCGATGCGAATTCGCGCGCCACATCGCCATCGCGCGTGAAAATCGAGACGCCGTTGCCATATTGATGTTCACTCGGCAGGCGCAGGGCGGCCTCGAAATCATCGGCGCGCACGACCGACAGGACCGGGCCGAAGATTTCATCGGTATAGATGCTCATTTCGGGGGTAACTTTATCGAACAGGCAGCCTCCCATGAAAAAGCCCTTTTCATAGCCCTGCAGGCTGAAGCCGCGCCCATCGACGACGAGATCGGCCCCTTCCTCGACCCCTTTATCGACATAGGCGCGGACTTTGGCGAGATGCTCTCCGGTCACCATCGGGCCGTAATCGGCATCCGCATCGGTCGACAGACCGACTTTCAGGGCCTCGACCCGGGGGGCGAGTTTTGCGACCAGCGCATCGCCCGTCGCCTGGCCAACCGGCACCGCGACCGAGATTGCCATGCAGCGTTCGCCCGCCGAGCCATAGGCGGATCCGACCAGCGCGTCACACACCTGATCGAGATCTGCATCAGGCATCACGACCATATGGTTCTTCGCACCGCCCATTGCCTGTACCCGCTTGCCATGCGCCGCAGCGGTTGCATAGATATATTCCGCGGTTGTCGATGCACCCACGAAGCTGACCGCCTCGATCCGGGGGTCGCTCAGCAATGTGTCGACCGCTTCCTTGTCACCGACAACGACATTCAGCACCCCCTTTGGCGCGCCGGCCTCCAGCATCAGTTCCGCCAGCCTGAGCGGTACGGAGGGGTCTTTCTCCGACGGTTTGCAGATGAATGTATTGCCGCAGGCAATCGCGATGCCGAACATCCACATCGGGATCATGGCGGGAAAGTTGAACGGGGTAATGCCGGCGCACACGCCCAGGGGCTGGCGCATGGAATACATATCGATCCCCGGTCCCGCGCCTTCGGTAAATTCACCCTTTTGCAGATGTGGAATGCCGCAGGCAAATTCGATCACCTCCAGCCCGCGCTGAATATCACCGATCGAGTCGGCGATCACCTTGCCATGCTCGCGGCTGAGCATTTCAGCCAGCGATTGCATGTTTTCCTCGACCAGCGCCTTGAACTTGAACATGACGCGGGCGCGCTTTTGCGGGTTTTCCGAGGCCCAACCGGGAAAGGCGGCAGCGGCGTTCGCAATGGCGGCACGGGTTTCATCGGCAGAGGCAAGTGGTGCCTTTGCCTGACCTTCCCCGGTCATCGGGTCGTAAACGACGCCATAGCGGCCACTTGTACCCGCGACCTGTTCGCCGTCGATGAAGTGCCACAGCTTGCGCATCTGCCTGTCCTCCTTACCGGTCTCATTTTTGTCGAGTGTTAAACCGGTATCGGGCAGTCGGCAAGAAGCGATGGGCAATTAGTGATGATCGGTGGCTGTCTCGATCGTATCGCGCGGCCGCACCATGGCATCGCGTGGCCGCCCGAGCAGCCAGCCAAAGAACAGCGTCGCCGCCACCGCACCAAGCAACTGCGCAACGATAAAGAGCGGTGCGTCGATCGGGCGGATGCCCGAAAAGGTATCAGTCAAGGCGCGTGCGACGGTGACCGCCGGATTGGCGAATGAGGTCGAGGCGGTGAACCAATAGGCTGCGGTGATATACAGCCCGACGGCGAAAGGCACGGCATCGGCGCGCTTCCATAGGCAGCCGAAAATCGTTGCCACCAGGCCAAATGTCGCAATGACTTCCGATCCGAATTGCGCCGGGCCCGCGCGCATATGGGTGGACATCTGGATCAGCGTATCCTCAAACATGAAATGGGCGGCGATCGTCCCGATAATCCCGCCCGCCACCTGCGCCAGCAGGTAAAGCAGTGCTTCGCTGATGGTGACTTCACGGCGCAATAAAAAGGCAAGCGTTACGGCGGGATTGAAATGCGCCCCCGAAATCGGTCCGAATACCAATATCAGGACGACCAGAATGGCCCCGGTTGCAATAGTGTTGCCAAGCAGGGCAATCGCCACATTTCCGCCTGCCAGGGTTTCCGCCATGATGCCCGATCCCACCACGGTCGCGAGCAGAAATGCGGTGCCCAGAAATTCCGCCGCAAGCTGCCTTTGTAAATTGATCGGGGGGGTCGTCATTGCGCCGCCCCTTCTTCTGACTGGCGTGCTTGTGCCGCGGGGTCGCCCGCGCCGATTTCGCGTAGCCTTTTCTCAAGCGCCAGACGCTCAAGCTGGGCAAAAGGCAGTTCAACAAAAATTTCAATCCGCGCGCGAATTTGACGGAATATTTCCTGAAACTGGGCGCGGGTTTCCGCCTCACTGCCCTCAAAGGCGGCGGGATCGGCGAACCCCCAATGGGCGCTAATGGGCTGGCCGGGCCAGATCGGGCATTGTTCGCCTGCCGCATTGTCGCAAACGGTGAATACGAAATCCATTTGCGGTGCATCGGCAGCAGCGAATTCGTCCCAGCTTTTACTGCGCAACCCGTCGGTCGGAATGCCTGCGATCTCCAAAGTGGCAATCGCATGGGGGTTGACCTTGCCGGTCGGATGGCTGCCTGCGCTAAAGCCCTTGAAACGCCCAAATCCATAAAGGTTCAGCGCGGCTTCTGCCATGATGCTGCGCGCGGAATTGCCCGTGCATAGAAACAGCACATTTTTCACATCGCTACTCATGCGTTTTCCACTTCGTTTCCCATTTCATTGCATTGCAAAGCGGTCTGTTGACAGTCAGCACCAGGGTCGAGCGCACAGCAATTTTCGGTCAGATAATCGATCAGCGATTGCATGCAATCGAACCGCGCCGAATAAATGATGGAACGGCCATCGCGTTCGGCATGCACAAGCTCGGCGCGATGCAGTTCCTTCAAATGAAAAGACAAGGTTGCGGGGGCGCAATTCAGCCGGCTTGCAATATCGCCTGCGGAAACCCCGCGCGGCCCCGCCTCGACAAGCAGCCGGAAGACTGTGAGCCGGGTTTCCTGCGCCAGTGCGGAAAGTGCGGTGACTGCCTTATTGGTATCCATATTTCGAAAATATTGGAATTATCGAATTAATGGAAGTGACAGTTTTGCGACGCACCGGCGGACATGTTGCCGGCCTGTGCTAAACCTCTTTTGCGCTGGTTGTACCGGTTGGGGAAGGGGCCGGATACAGGCCGATGATACCGGGGGAATAGCCCGGTGGCAGGATCGGGGGAAGGTGAGCTGCGAAGCTTGTCGCAAGTAATTGTGTCGGGTCGAAATTGCCCGCCAAGGCAAACTGCGCCGCGCCGAATTCGGCATCCGAAAGCACCGCGCCATCGAAAACAGTATGGCGGATGCTGCTATTGTCGAAACAGGCGCCTGCCAGCAGCGCATCGCGAAAAACAGCGGCACGCAGATTGACGCCCCGAAAATTCGCGCCGCGCAGATCGGCGCCGCTGAAATTCACTTCTGCCATGGAGAGGCGTGAAAAATCCGCATCCACCATTTCGAGCCCCGCCAAATTTGCCCGGTCCAGACTGATTGTGGTCTGGCTGGGAAAATTTGCATTGAGCAGCCGGCATAAAATCGCCAATCCGACCATCACGTCGGGTCCCGGTCGTTGCCGAGTGTCGGATTTCGTGTGCTCAAGGATGTAGGCTGCAACGGTTGCGGTAATCAGACGAACCTCGCCGGGTGCCGCGCAGGTTCGTTCCTCGAGGGCGAGCAGCGTATCGATTCGTGCGGTAATATCGCCAAAGCGCAGCTTTTCCAGCGCGTCGCGGTGATGCGATGCTGGCAACTTCAGCTTTTCGCGGCCGATCCGTTCGGCCAGTCGGGATTCAGGGGAACCGGTGCCGGGGGTTCCCCCGGGCAGAATCGCTGGCTGATAGGGCTTTGCCTGGTCGTTTTTGTGGTACCAGACCGGCGGCGCAAGCAGTTTGACATCGTCCTGCCTGTTGCCTGCCGTCTGTCCGCCTAGCCGTTGCAGCTCGGAATCGATGGCCGTACGGTCGATTATTCGATTTTGCGGCCGCATCGCATCCCAGAATTTATGGAGTTTCTGGAATATCGGCTTCAATTTGCAAATCCCGCATCATTGCCGGTCCCGAGTTCAACATTCATCCCGATTACAGATGACGTCTGACAGTGTTTGCCGTCAGTCGCACCCAAGAGACTTCAAACTGTACCCCGGAATGGCCCTCTTGCGGAAGCTATTGCCCGTCCGCATGCAGTTTCAGGACGCTGTAAATCACATCGTGAACCGGTGTGGCCACGCCAACCTGCCGGCCCAGCCGGCGGACGCCGCCTGACAGCCATTCGACCTCCAGACGCCGGCCATGCTCCAGATCCTCAAGCAGCGAGGGTTTCAACTCGTGCGGCAGGGCATTTGCCATCTGAAAAATCGATTGTGCGGTATGCTCGGGCAGCGTGACCCCAAGCGCGCGGCCGACCTGTTCTGCTTCATTCAGGGCGGCTTCCAGCAAGCCGCGCGCGTCGGTATCCGCGCGAACGATCCCGAGCGGTGCGCGCGCCAGCCCCATGACACCGGAGAAGGCTGCGACCAGGACAAATTTGGACCAAAGGCTTGCCATGATGTCTGGCTGGAAGCGCGCTTCGAAACCGGCGCCCGCGCAACAATCGATAAATTGCTGCGCCCTATCAGACAGCTTGCCGTCCAGTTCGCCAAAATCCATATAGCCCGGGCTGCCGACATGGCCGATTACGCCCGGCTGCACGATATTGGCGGAGACATAGGCCGCGCCCGGCAAGATACGCTCCTTGCCGATCAGGGGAGCGAGCATGTCGGCCACCTCGACCCCGTTCTGGAATGTCACGACATAGCTTGTGTCGCGCGACAGCAGGGTGCCGAGCGCCGCGCCCGCGCTTTCCACATCATATAGCTTGACGCAGAACAGCACGATATCGACCGCGCCGATCTGCTCGGGCCTGTCGGTCGCCTGCACCGGGGTCACGGTGAAATCCCCGTTGGGAGAGGTCACGGTCAGGCCCCGCTCGCGCATTGCGGCAAGATGCGCGCCACGGGCGATGAAATGGACATCGTTTCCCGCCAGCGCCAGTTTTCCGCCGAAGAAGGCGCCCATGCCGCCAGTGCCAAATACCGCGATTTTCATTGTCGCCCCCTGCCTTTCACGTCAATTTCCTGTACGCAATCCGGTGTTTGATATCGGCCCCTGCGAAGCTGGCTGACGCAGCCTGTTTACGACCGGGCCATCGGTACGGGGTTCTAGCTCAGGCTGGCGCAAAAGCGCTGAATACGCGTGCAAGCTTCCGTCAGCGCCTCGGTCGAGGTTGCGTAGGAAATGCGAAAATGCGGCGCAAGCCCGAAAGCGGAACCTTGCACCACCGCGACCCCTTCCTGCGCTAGCAGCGCCTTGACGAAATCCTCGTCCGATTCGATCCGCAGCCGGTCTGTCGTCATCTTGCCGATGCAGCCTGCGCAGCTCGGATAGACGTAGAATGCGCCTTCCGGTTTGGGGCAGCTGATGCCGTCCGCCTGATTGAGCATCGAGACAACAAGGTCGCGCCGCTCCTCAAACACCTTGGCGCGTTCGGGAATGAAATCCTGGGTGCCGTTAAGCGCCTCAACCGCCGCCCACTGGCTGACAGAGCTTGGGTTCGAGGTCGATTGCGTCATGATTTTCGCCATCGCCTTGATCAGAATTTCAGGCCCGCCGGCATAGCCGATCCGCCAGCCCGTCATCGCATAAGCCTTGGATACACCGTTCATGGTCAGTGTACGGTCGTAAAGTTTGGGTTCGACCTGCGCCGGGGTGGCGAATTGCATGCCATCATACAGCAGATGCTCATACATATCGTCGGACAGGATCCAGACATCGGGATGCCGCAACAGCACATCGGTCAAACGCTTGAGATCCGCAGCGCTGTAAGCTGCCCCGGAGGGATTGCTTGGCGAGTTGAAAATCAGCCATTTGGTGCGCGGCGTGATCGCGGCTTCCAGCGCCTCCGCGGTCATCCGGAATCCGGTGTCGATGCTGGTGTCGACAAATACCGGCTTGCCACCGCCAAGCAGTACGATATCGGGATAGGAAACCCAATAGGGCGTCGGGATAATCACCTCATCGCCCGGATTGAGGGTCGCCATCATCGCATTGTAGATGATCGGCTTGCCGCCCGGCGCGACCGAAATTTGCGCCGGCGTATAGTCCAGCCCGTTTTCGCGTTTGAACTTTGCGCAGATCGCCTGCTTGAGCTCGGGAATGCCGTCGACCGGTGTGTATTTCGTCTCGCCCCGCTCGATCGCCGCGATCGCGGCCCGCTTGATATTGTCCGGCGTATCGAAATCCGGTTCCCCCGCGCCAAGCCCGATAATGTCGCGCCCCTGCGCGGTAAGATCGCGGGCAAGCTGGGTCACCGCCATGGTGGCGGAAGGTTTGATACGCGAAAGCGATTCAGCAAGGAAGGACATGGGCCTGTCGCCGCTCCTGTTAGTCAAGAATGTACTGTTAACAAATTCAGCGCCAAATTAGTGGAGCGGGCAGGCGCATGCAATGGCGGAAAAAAGATCAGGGGCACAGACCGATTGCAGCACGGAAGGATTGGCCACAGGATCTCTCCGTCGTGCCGCGCATGCGGGAGCGGAAGCGCAGACTTTGACAGTGCTTTCTTATTTCGTCGCGCCCGGTCGGATCGTAACCGCAAGCGGGCCGGCATTTCCTTCCTCAAAAGTGATCGTGGCAAGACCGAAATGCTCCAGCAGTTTTGCATGGGTTCGCAGATGCCCGCTCATCTTCTCCACAGTGAAGCGGGAGGGCGCGTCCGCCAGCGCGAGCGGCAGCAAAAGCTGATCGGCGAGATACTGATCCAGCGTCGCCTGCGAGCCATGATGGGCGCGCAGCGCATCAACCGCCTGTGCCGCGATCTCGCTGGCGGCAGGTGGGTTGTCGGGCTTTTCAATCGCGCTGAAACCGGCACGGCAATTGGCATATTCGGCGGTCAGAAACAGGCCCGATGCGGTGCAGTCGCCGCGCAGGGTTAGCGGCTCAACCCTTATGTCCACACCGAGCGGCGCAAGAAGGGCTGCCGCGTGATCTGCGATCTGCCGGGCGAACAGGGGGTCCTTGTTCAGGCCGGCTGCCCGACCGGTTACCCGTTTGAGCGGCCCGCGATCGGTCAGTGTAAGGGCGCGAAACGTGGCATTTGCGGGGCTGATGATTTCAGAAGCGATCTCTCCTCCGCCTGCGGGGTACCATCCCCATTTGGTCAGGGTGACATTCGCGGCAGGACCGATCAGCGCCTGCATCGGGGTCCAGACATTGATCAGATAGTCGGCGGTCGGGCTCCACGCGACATGGGTGCCGCCGCCGATCCGCACATGCGTCGTTCCGCCCGCAAGTGCAAGCGGGGGATAAACCGCCTGCAAGATCAGGGTTGCGGCGCCGGCGCTGCCTTCCGGGCGCGCCGCCCCCACATCCCAGTGATAGCGGCCTGCCCGGGCCGGGCCGGTGGGGGTGAAATTCACTACCTGACTGTCAAGCTCAGCCCCTTCCACCGCCGCGTTGCAAATGTCTGCCGCCGCCAGCACGGCGGTCAGATGTTCTGCCGCAAGCCCTGGATTGGGACGTTTCGCACGGATATCGGTTATCGCGATGGGGCGGCCGGTAATGACCGACAGAGCGAGACTGGAGCGCAGGATCTGGCCACCGCCTTCACCATAGCTGCCGTCGATTCTAATTGATTCTTTACGCATTAAGGCTAAATTACATTTTTTTACAGTTGCGTCATATGCGCGGTATTGCATTCAAGTTATCTTCTGCCGCGTTTTTCAGTTCCGTATTTTTGCAGCACGTTATTTTTACACAGCGTATTTTGAAAAAACGCATTAGTTGAGGAATAGATGACCAAGCGGATGTGGCTGACGGGTCCTTTCGTCAGCGTTGGTCTGTTAATTTTGGTGCTGGCCGGTTCGCCGCCCTCTATGCCTTTGAGCTTGTGGGGCGGTGCAGCTATTGAGCTGGCGCTTGCAGAACAAGCCCGATATGGCGGCATCGAAAAAACGCCGGAAATGCAGCGCGCCGACACGGCACTGAAAGCGTCGGTCGCGGCGCAGGGGCTAACCCTTGTTCAGGGTGCGGAAGCAGCCTTCCAAAAAGGACTTGAGGCGCTCAACACTGCCGATTACGGCCTTGCCATGCGGCGTTTTAATCAGGGCTGGGTTCTCAACCCGAATAATGCGCGGGTGCATTCGGGCTTCGGGATCGTCGCATTTGTGCGCGACAATGATTTTGCGGCGGCCCGGGCGCATTTCGAGCAGGCGCGGGCGCTTGAACCGCGCGATCTGGGCATCAAAATCAGCTATGCGCGGGTGCTTGAGGAAAGTAATCACACATATGAGGCCATCGCGCTTTATGAGGAAGTTCTGGCGGAAGACCCGACAATACCGCTGGTTTATGTCGGGCTGATACGCGCCTATGGCAAGGCGGATAATATCGAGCGGAGCTTGTATTTCGCCCGCGAGGGCCGCCGCCGCGGCGCACAAATCACAGATATCTTTATCGAGCGGATGGAACAGTTGCAGGCGATCCGCTCCGCCAATGGCTAAGGCCCGTTGATTAACGGGGCGCTTTGCCGATAGGTTGCGCGGCAAAACATTCCGCCAACAGCAATAGCAGGTGAAGCCATGGCCAATCGTGCCCGTCCCCGTCGCAGCGTTCTTTACATGCCCGGCTCGAATGCCCGGGCGCTTGAGAAGGCGAAATCCATTCCCGCCGATGCGCTGATTCTCGATCTCGAAGATGCGGTTGCGCCCGATGCGAAGGAGCTTGCGCGTGGCCAGGTTTGCAAAGCGGTGGCCGAAGGCGGTTATGGCAAGCGCGAGATCGTGATCCGGGTAAATGGGCTCGATACCCCCTGGGGGCTGGATGATCTTGTCAATGCGGCAGCTGTCAAACCCGATGCGGTGCTGGTGCCGAAAGTCAGCGATCCGGGCATGCTGCACAAGGTGGAAGGCATTCTCGATAGTCAGAATGCACGCAAAACGGATATCTGGGCGATGATGGAAACCCCGCTCGGTATCCTGCATGCCGAGGAAATTGCGGCCGCCACGCCCCGGCTTGCGGTATTTGTGATGGGGACAAACGACATCGCCAAGGAGATGCGCAGCGCGCATACGCCGATGCGCTTGCCCATGATGACAAGCCTTGGGCTGTGTCTGCTGGCAGGTCGCGCCCATGGGGTGTCGGTGATCGACGGCGTGCATAACGACATCAAGGATGAGCAGGGCTTCGCGGCGATCTGCACGCAGGGTGTTGAGCTTGGTATGGACGGCAAGACCCTGATCCATCCCAGCCAGGTCGGACCGTGCAACGAGATTTTCAGCCCGAGCGAGGAAGAGGTTGCGCTGGCGCGGGCCATCATCGCGGAATTTGAAAAACCCGAAAATGCCGGCAAGGGCGTTGTCACCGTCGATGGCAAGATGACCGAATTGCTGCATGCCGAAATCGCCAAGCGCACGGTGGCGATTGCCGATGCGATCAAGGAGCTTGAGGCGGCATAGTCGCCACAGGAATCAAGCAATGGCGCGCGGGCCGTCGATGCGCGCGCGCCAATCAAGCAGGCCGGTACAGCAGACAAGCCGGTACAGATAAATTGCCGTTCAGGCGGTAATATTAAAGAACTGCAGATGCCAGTTCATTTCTTCCTCATCCATCGGGAAGTCGACGCCGTTCCGCGCAAGGCAGATATCGTTCGATGGCACCTGTCCGATCTCGCGTTGTATGGTAAGCGCGCTGCGCATCGATAACCCCGCCTTCCAGGACAGCGCGGTAATGGCTTTGCCGCTGCGCGATTCCAGTACCCGTTTGGCCGCCAGTTCGGGAATGCCGGCAAGCAGCGCGATGGCCTCGGTGACGAATTCGCGCCGATGTGCACTGGCTGCAGCCGATACCGTTGCCTCGTCCAGTTTGCCGTCGTCGAACAAGGCGCGTGCATTGCTGGTCGCATTGTCCGCATCAAGCTCGGGTGTCAGATCTTTTTCTTCCTTTATCTTGTCCTGAATACGCCGCTTCAGCAGGCTTGTGGTCCTGTCATCAAGTTTCAGGTCGTCGCGTTCAAGCAATGTGTTGAGAAGCGCTGACGCAACGAAACCTGCCACCCGGCGGACCGCGCGCAGCGACAGCTCGGGCCGCATGACGATCGGTTGATGCCAGTCGTGGATATCCTCGGCTTGTGCGATGATCGAATCGAGCGTTTCTTCGCGGATCTGGGCATTCTTGTTGGCAAGCAGTGCGGCGATTGCCGAAATATCAAGACTTGCAACAACTGCATCGGCGACCGGTTCGCTGACCGCCGCGCGCTGGGCAATGGGGGTGATCGCGCCATCGACGATTCCGCTGGCGAGAATTTCCAGCAGATCGTCATCCGACAGCAGCGGTGAATATTGCAGCACAGGGGCCCGCACCGCCGCTTCCACGTCGCGGGCCAGTTTCAGTGCAATGCTTTTGGGAACATCAGTTGAATGTTTGATTTCCTCGGCGACGATTTCACGGACGCGGGGCAGTTGATCGCTCGCCAGCCTGTCGAGGATGGCGATTGCGGTTTCGCAAATCTTTTCCTGCGCCTCGCCTTGCAGATCAGGCAGCAGGCGTCCGATCTTGCGTGCCAGTTCGCAGCGGACCTCGTCATCTTCGTCGCTGACCAGAATAGTACCCGCCTGTATCGGGGTGGACGGGTTGGCTGCGACTTTCCGGCGGACTTTCGGCGATTCGTCGGAGGCAAGGTGATACAGCATTTCAGGGCGCGCATCTTCACGCCCTGCCAACTCGTTTCTGGCTGCCAGATCATTGCGCTCAAGAACTTCGCGCGCCTCTTCATAGCTGAGATCGCCGGGAAGTCGTTTGACGCCAGGTATTTTTTTCAGCAGATTTTTAAGCATCGACGCTTCCTCACTCCTTGTCGCAGCTATCTGTGATGTCGCCGAAATGGGCAAATTCGAAACGGTTCTTGCCGCCGCGCTTGGCCTGATACATCGCGCTATCGGCGCGGTTCAGCAGTTCGGCCTGCGCTTCCTGGTTGGCGGGGTCGGCAACCGCAATACCGATCGACAGCCCGAGCCGTGGCAGGGTGCTTTCCTCTTCGATCCCGGCGGCCGCGTTAATCTGTCCGAGGTTGCCAAGCAGGTGTTCTGCTTTGGCTGTCGCGCCCTGGGTGCTGGCGTCTTCGAGCCACAAGGCGAATTCATCGCCGCCGAGCCGGGCGCACAGATCGCCAATCCGGCTGCCTGATGTCAAAAGTCCTGCAACATCGCAAAGCACCCTGTCACCGGCGTCATGTCCGAATGTGTCATTGACGGTCTTGAAATTGTCCAGATCGATATAAAGCAGGACTCCTGTGCGCCCGGTACGTGCCTGATGTGCAAGACGCTTGCTCAGGTCGCCCATAAAGGCACGACGGTTGAGAAGGCCGGTCAATTCATCCGTACGTGATTGTGATTCCAACAGCGCGAGCTGATTGGTATGTGCGATAGCGATCCCTATATTGGCGGCGACCGCCTCCCACAGGGGCGTGTCTGAGTCCATTTCGGGCATTGTCGGCTGTTCGGGTCTGATCGCCCAGATAGCGCCATTCACGCGGCCACCATGGCTTGTCGGGGTCAGTAGATGTGTCTGCCCCCCGATAGTCATGATTTCGGAGGCGTTGCTATTGGCCGATAACGCACGCAATTTGGCAGCCACCGGATCGGGTAGCGGGGTGGCGCGGTCAGGTCCGGTTGCGCAATATTCGCCAAGGAGTGTTATCTGACCATCTGGGGTAACTGACAGGATCGTTGTCTGCGCGACGTCACTGGCATGTGCAATGATTTGCGCTGCATCCGCATAGGCGACATCGGGGTCCAGGGTGCGGTTTGTCGCATCCACCACGGCGCGGATCTGATCTTCGCGTCGCCGCAACCGGTCGAGCGCGCGCTGCCGCAGGTGAGATTCAGTAATATCCTTGCAGACGCCGCGCGCGCCACGCCATTCACCGTCGCGGCTGAAATTGGGCAGGGCGGAAATCACGCAATAGCGGCGTTCGCCGTCCGCACCGGTCAAGATCAGCGGTATTTCATCAATCGGCTCGCGGGTAACAAATGGCATCGCCGTGGGTAGACCCTCGCCCAGATCAATCAGCTCGATGCTGGACTTGCCATTCAGCGCTTTCGCGCTATAGCCCAGCGCACCTTTGGCGCTGACGAATGAAAACACCCCGTTTTCATCGGTTTGCCAGGAGAAGTCGGACGAACAGCGGGCAAGATCGCGATAAAGGTCCCGTGATTGCACAAGCGCCAGCCGCATGGCCTGTTCGACGCTGACATCGCGCGCGAAGATCACCGCCATATTGTCTTGTAAATTGGCATTTGTGCTTGTCGTGGCGCCACTCTGTCGCGCTGGCAGGCCGGTAAAGTGATACACAACCCGTTCCGCACCACCAATGCCCGCGGGAATAAGCGTCTGGCCGATGGCGGGCTGGGCGGACGCGATAATACTGGCCGCAAGCAGGCGAAGCTCTTTCGCATGATCCTGCGCAAGTGCTGAGACCAACCGCTTGGCCGAGGCATTGCTGTGAATTATACCCGCGGCGCCAAATATCAGGGCAGGGCCGGGAAAACCCGAAATGATTGTCTCAAAATTCGCCCCGATCTCGGATTCAGGCGTTGTCGCCCGTCGCCAGAGGGCCACGCGTGAGCTGCGCACCGGTTTCCCCTTTTGCCGCAATGAATTAAATGCCGTCACTAAACGCGGTCATCTTGCCCGCAATCGGTTAACCGGCAATTACTGCAGGGTGCGAAATGCGGCGCGGGGGCTGAAACCTAAACGGTTTGCTCGCGGGTTGCCTGAAACCGCAGTTTCGGCCAATCCTCGATCGCCTTGTTCAGATGCCAGTCATTGCGGGCGAGGAATACCAGACAGCCGTCATGATCTTCGGCCAGGCTGGCCTTGTTTTCGTCTGCGAATTTCTTGAGCATCTGCGGGTCGTCACCTTCCACCCAGCGGGCGGTCATCACAGGTGCCTCCTCGAATCGGACGGGGATCGCATATTCGGTGCGGATGCGGTCGGCCAGCACATCGAATTGCAGGATGCCGACGACCCCCACAATCCAGTCTGCGCTGATATTTGGTTTGAACACGCTGCCCGCGCCTTCTTCGGCAAGCTGCACAAGTGCGCGGCCCAGATGTTTTGCCTTCATCGGATCGTCGGAACGGACCCGGCGCAGGATTTCGGGCGCGAAACTCGGGATGCCGGTAAAGCGGATATCCTCCCCCTCGCTCAGCGCATCGCCGATCCGAAGCTGGCCGTGATTGGGAATGCCGATGATGTCGCCGGGGAAGGCTTCTTCTGCAAGTTCGCGATCCTGCGCCAGGAACAGGACCGGATTATGCAGGTTCATGATCTTGCCGCTGCGCGTATGCTTGAGTTTCGCGCCGCGTTTGAAGTGACCCGAACATAGCCGCAAGAATGCGATCCGGTCCCTGTGCTTGGGGTCCATATTCGCCTGAATTTTGAACACAAAGCCTGTGACCTTGTCTTCCTGCGGGTCGATCTGGCGCGTCGCGGTTTTCTGTTTGCGCGGCGGCGGGGCGAACTCGCACAGACCGCGCAGCAATTCGCGCACGCCGAAATTATTGATCGCGCTGCCGAAATAGACCGGGGTCAGATGTCCCTCGCGATAGGCGGTCAGGTCGAAAGGCGGGCAAAGGCCGCGCACCATTTCAACCTCTTCACGCAGCTGCGCGACCGCGTAATCGGGCAAAAGCGCGTCAAGCCGCGGGTCGTCGATCCCCTCGCAAACCTCGCCTTCATCGGTGCTGCCGCGGCTCACCAGCAGCAGCCGGTCCCGCAAGAGATCGTAGCAGCCAAGAAAGTTCCGCCCCATTCCGATCGGCCAGCTTGCCGGGGTAACGTCAAGGGCAAGATTCTGCTCCACCTCGTCGAGCAGGTCGAACGGATCGCGCGCCTCGCGGTCCATCTTGTTTATAAATGTGGCGATCGGCATGTCGCGCAGCCGGCAGACCTCGAACAGTTTGCGGGTTTGGGTTTCGATGCCCTTTGCGGCATCAAGCACCATTACCGCGCTGTCGACGGCGGTCAGCGTGCGATAGGTATCTTCCGAGAAATCTTCATGGCCGGGCGTGTCGAGCAGGTTGAAGGTGCGTCCCTCAAAGCCGAAGGTCATGACGGAGGAGGCGACCGAGATACCGCGCTCCTGTTCCACCTTCATCCAGTCCGAGCGCGCGCGCCGCTGATCGCCGCGTGCCTTGACCGCGCCCGCCTGCTGGATCGCGCCGCCAAACAGCAGCAGCTTTTCTGTCAGCGTCGTCTTGCCCGCATCCGGGTGGGAGATGATGGCGAAGGTGCGACGGCGTTTTACCGCTTCGGATAGATTATTCATAATGGATGGGTATTATGGGATATTAACTAACAGGAATTTACTGCTTACCGCGCGGGATTGCCGCTCGTTATGCCTGACGCGTGTCGACAGGCGCAGGCGCCTGTTCGGGTGGCCAAATCATGTTTCAATTTCAGGGTATATAGCACAGTGCTCACACTTTACGATGATATGATTTCGGGTAATGGTTATAAAGTGCGGCTGATGCTCAGCCAGCTGCGCATTCCGTTCCGCTATATGCCGGTGGATGTTGTCGCCGGCGAAACGCGCACGCCGCAATTTCTGGCGATCAATCCGAACGGACAGATTCCGGTGATTATGCTTGAGGACGGGCGGACATTATCCCAGTCCAACGCCATCCTGCTCTATTTTGCGGAAGAGACACCGCTATTGCCGCGCGACAGATTTGCCCGCGCCGAGGTCAATCAGTGGCTTTTCTTCGAGCAATATAGTCACGAGCCCTATATCGCGGTTCTACGTTTCTGGCATCATCTTCCTGGCGGGCCCGACCGCGCGCAGCAGGCACGCCTGCCGCAAATGCTCGATAAGGGCAATGCGGCGCTGCGGGTGATGAACACGCATCTCAGCGACAAGCGCTTTCTTGTGGGCGACCGCTATTCCATCGCCGATATCGCGCTTTACGCCTATACCCATGTTGCCGATGAGGGGGGCTTTGACTTGCGGCGTTTTCCGCATGTGCGGGACTGGCTGGCACGGATCCGCGAACTGCCCGGCCATATCGCGATTGACACAGCCTGCGGTGTCAGCGCTTGAACTGCTTGCCCAGGGTCAGGCTTTGCCGGTGATAGTTGGAACCGATCGCGCCGCCATAGGGTGCGTCGGTCGGATGGGTTAGCCGCTCCACCGTGACGCGGCCGACAATCTGCCCGTGTTCGACCATGAAGGGCACCTCATGGGCGCGCACCTCCAGCACGATCTTGCTACCCTCGGCAATGCCATCGGTATAGCCGAAACCGGGGTCGAAAAAGCCTGCATAATGGACGCGGAACTCGCCCACCATGGTGTTATAAGCGACCATATCGGCGGCCAGATAGTCGGGAACCGCTACCTTTTCCTTCGTCGCCAGGATATGAAATTCGTCGGGGTGCAGGATCAGCCCGCCTTCCTTGGGGCGGTAGACGCGTTCCCAGAAGGTGTCGACATCATAGTGGCCGATCTTGTCGATATCGATTTCCTCACTGACCTTGCGCGCTTTGTAGCCGATCAGATCGGAGCCGCCGCTTGCCGAAATATCGACCGACAGGGCGATCGCGCCATCCTTGACATTGGCGGGGCCGTCTTCGTCACGCACGATCCGGACTTCCTCGTCGAGCCGGCGGATGAAGGCATTGCTTGATGGCGGGGTGCCGGTCTTCAGGCGCAGTTGCGATAGCCGGCTGCCCTGCCGGACTTTCACATGGAAGGAACGTGGCGCGATTTCGAGCCATAACGGCCCTGTATAGCGTTCGGGGATCTGGTCGAATTCCACCCCGTAATCGGTAATGACGCGGCAAAACACATCAAGCCGCCCGGTGGAGCTTTTCGGGTTGGCGACGCCCGAGCTGCGCTTGCGCAGTTGCAGCGTCTCCATCAGCGGCACAAGGTAGACATGCCCGGTCTTCAGGACAGCGCCGTTTTCCAGGCTGATTTTACGCTGCGTCACAAGCGGCAGCTTGTCCTGCACGGTCAATTGCGGTCCGGGCAGGAAACTTGCGGCGATCTCATAAGCCACAGGACCCAGGCGCAAATCGATACTGGCCGGCTGAACCTGCTGCGAATCGAGGGGCTCGATCGTCTGAATTTCCCCGCGTGCAAGCGCCGCCTTCAGCCGTTGCGCCGGCCAGACGCCCGATTGCGCATCGCGTGGCAGCGCGAGTTCGGGCAGTAACGGTTGTGTATCGGCGTCGCTCATCTGACGATTTTCTGGCATGGGCGCGGCGGTGCCGCTGCAAGCGGATTATTGCGGCCTTTTATCGGCCAAGCGGACGAGCGGGTCAATCTGTCACGCATATTGTGCCAAAGCGGCACTTGGCACTTGGCGGCCGGGTAGCTAAAATCATGATAACAAATATTTATAAAGCAGGGAGAATTCGATGTCGGCCAAGATTGCCTATGATGCGCTGATCCATCCCGACCGTGTGCATGGATCGCTGTATATCGATCCCGCGATTTTCAAAGATGAGATGGAAAACATCTTCCACAAGGGCTGGGTCTTTGTCGGCCATGTGAGCGAGGTGCCCAATGTCGGCGATTTCGCGCGCCGGCAGATCGGGCGCCAGCCCGTGCTTATCCTGCATACCCCGCGTGACGGGGTGAAGCTGTTCCTCAATCGCTGCAGCCATCGGGGCAATCTGCTGTGCACGCGCGCGCGCGGCAATGCCAACAGCTTTACCTGCCCCTATCATGGCTGGAGCTTTGGTATCGGCGGGGAACTGCGGGGCATGCCGATGCCCGGCGGCATGGGGGAAGACTTCGACAAGGAAGGCCTGTCGCTGGCCGAGGTGCCCCGCGTCGGCATCCATCGCGGGTTTATCTTTGCCTCGCTTGCGCGCGAGGGGATGAGCTTTGACGATTATCTGGGCGATGCGAAAATACTGCTCGACCGGGCAGCGGACCTGTCGCCGGAGGGGGAAGTGGATTTGAGCGCCGGCTGGCTCAAGCATCGCTTCAAGGCAAACTGGAAGATGCTGCCCGAGAACAACACCGATGGTTATCATGTGGTGACCACCCATGCCTCCTTGTTGCGCGCGACCGGTGTTGCCGATTCGCTGGCCTTTAATGATGAAAAGGGCGATCCGTCGCTGATCCGTGATTGGGGGGGCGGGCATACGGAGCTCGATTTCGCGCCGCGCTACCGGATGATGGGCATGCCGTTCTTATGGTTTGGCGGCACCTCGCCCAAGAAGCTGCCCAACTATGTAGCCGCGATGCGCGAGGCCTATGGCGAAGACGTGGCAAACGACCGGATGATGGACGGGCCGCCGCATGCCATCATTTTCCCCAATCTGTTCCTGGCGGAACTCAATATCACCTATTTCTATCCCGTCAGCACCAATGAGGTCGTGCAATATTACACGCCGATGCTGCTCAAGGGGGCGCCGGAAATCAACGCCCGCGCCATCCGTCAGACAGAAGGTGCGATGGGGCCGGGATCGTTCCTGCTACCTGAAGATGCCTGCATGGCCGAGCGCAATCAGCTCGGGCTTGAGGCGCAATATCCTGAATGGCTCGACCTTCGGCGCGGTATGGGCCGCGAGCATGTGGATGCGGCCTCAGGCCTTCTGAGTTCGGTCGTTTCTGACGAAACCACCAATCGCGCATTCTGGCGGCATTATCTGTCCGTCATGTCCGAAGCGGCATAAGGGGCCGAAATTGTATGTTGGCGGAAAATGAATATCGGGAAGTCGAGGCGTTTTTGTTCAAGGAAGCGCGGCTTGCCGATGAATCCGATTATGACGGATGGGAGGCGTTGTGGGCCGATGATGCGCTTTACTGGGTGCCGACGCGCCCCGACACGGACCCGGACAGCGAAATTTCTCACATTTATGACAACCGGACTCGTATCGCGACGCGGATCAGGCAGCTTAAGTCCGGGGTGCGTTATAGTCAGACACCGGCATCGCCCATGCGCCGTGTCCTGTCAAACATCGAAATCGACAAGGTTTCCGAGGA
>OBIY01000274.1_pt1 | contig 21915 bp, 19 predicted proteins | sample 1519841 | NCBI WGS metagenome assembly OBIY01 (sample SAMN03019774, study PRJEB22545) | beach sand metagenome | biome: beach; feature: sea beach; material: beach sand | place: USA: Municipal Pensacola Beach, FL | collected 2010-07-30 | depth 30-40 cm m
CAGCGGCCGGTGCGTGCACTCATCAGCGGGCGGGGCCCGCCGGCCGCCGCGATCTCCAACGCCCGACGGGCGGCCGGCTGGCCACGCACGTCGGCCAGATCGGGCCCGTCGTCCGCGCCCTGCGCGGCTCGCCGGCTGGCCCTCGGCAATCGCGCACTGCCGGTCAGATGCGCGCACACGTCCAGCAAATGGGCTGCGCCGTAGACAGGCAGATCAGGCGCCAGCGCCGCCTCGGCGGCGTTGTCCTGCGGCAGGATCAACTGCGCACCAACCTGTTGCGCCTGCAACGCCACCGGCAGCACGCCGCGTACCGGCCGCAGTTCGCCGCCCAGACCAAGCTCGCCGATGAATTCGTAGCCGGCCAGAGACTCCAGCGGCAACTGGCCGGAAGCGGCCAGAATGGCCAGGGCAATCCCCAGATCGAAGCGCCCACCCTCCTTCGGCAGATCGGCCGGCGCCAGGTTGATGGTGACGCGACGGGCCGGAAACTCGAACCCGCTCGTCAGCAGCGCGCTGCGCACGCGGTCGCGCGCCTCGCGCACGGCAGTCTCCGGCAGCCCGACCAGCGACAGCGCCGGCAGGCCGCCGGTCAGGTGCGCCTCGATGGTGACCCGTGGCGCGTCGATGCCGGACTGGGCGCGACTGTGCAGAACTGCCAGCGACACGCGACGGCGCCGGCTTTCAGGGAGCCTGTTGCTGGGCCAACCGTGCGGCCAGCGCGTCGACCTGCCCCTGCAACCGATCCAGTCGCGTCCGCGCGTCTTCCAGCAGGGCCCGCTGCACCTCGAACTGCTCACGACTGGGCAGGCCCAGACGTTGACTCAGGTTCTCCGTGGCAAGGCTGCGCAGGCCGTCCAGCTCGCTGGCGATGCCGTGCAACCAGTGCAGAGGCGAGGACGGGGAATCGGTCATGGCGCGGCCTCCCGGCGATACCCGTTATCAAGTTCACGCTGGCGCCCCACACTGGGGCATGCCAGGAATTCGAATGCACTAATACGGTGCGATGTGAACCTGCGCGATCCCGCGCGGCCCGCCAGCGACTATACCCCAATGCCCTGCGGCAACTTTGGCATGCGCCGTGCTTTATGTGCGCTACTGGTACACGCCGGTTAAGCCCACTGCACGCACCCGCTCCCGCGGGGCGCGAACCGCTGGTGGTTTATGTCGCGGTACCGGGCCGGGCCTCGATTTCAAGGCTGGCCCGTGTGTCGTATTGCTGAGGAGTACTGCAATGAAGATGGTCTGCGCGGTTATCAAGCCGTTCAAGCTGGACGATGTGCGCGAGGCGCTGTCGGGCGTCGGGGTGCAAGGCATCACCGTCACCGAGGTGAAGGGTTTCGGCCGACAGAAGGGCCACACCGAGTTGTATCGCGGCGCCGAGTACGTGGTGGATTTCCTGCCCAAGGTGAAGATCGAGGTGGCGGTGGACGAGGCGGACGTGGATCGCGTCATCGAGGCCATCAGCACCTCCGCCAATACCGGCAAGATCGGCGACGGAAAAATCTTCGTCTACGACCTCGGCCAGGTCATCCGCATCCGCACCGGTGAAACCGGCGCCGATGCGCTGTGACGCCGCACGGCGACACTCATGAAAAATTTCATTTAGGCGAGGGAGCAAATCGATGAAAACCCTGAAGCGACATGGCCTTGCCGCGGCAACGGCCGGTCTGTTCATGCCCGGCCTGGCACTGGCCGAGGACACCCTGAACTCCGGCGATACGGCATGGATGCTGACAGCCACCGCGCTGGTGCTGTTCATGACCATCCCCGGCCTGGCGCTGTTCTATGGCGGCCTGGTACGCAGCAAGAACGTCCTGTCGGTGCTGATGCAGTGCTTTGCCATGGCCGCGCTGATGTCCGTGCTGTGGGCGATCTACGGCTACAGCCTGGCGTTCGACACCACCGGCATGGAAGCCGGCGTCACCAATTTCAGCAGCTTCGTCGGCGGACTCGGCCTGGCGTTCCTGAGTGGCGTCACCGTGGACAGCATGACCGGCACGATTCCGGAAACGGTCTTCATGACCTTCCAGATGACGTTTGCCATCATCACACCGGCGCTGATCGTCGGCGCCTTCGCCGAGCGCATGAAGTTCTCGGCCATGCTGTGGTTCATGGCGCTGTGGTTCACCATCGTCTACGCGCCCACCGCACACATGGTGTGGGGCGGTGACGGCGGCCTGATGTGGGACTGGGGCGTGCTGGATTTCGCCGGTGGCACCGTGGTGCACATCAACGCCGGTGTCGCCGCGCTGGTGGCCTGCATCGTGATGGGGCCCCGCAAGGGCTATCCGACCACTGCCATGCCACCGCATAACCTCGGCTACACCCTGATTGGTGCATCCATGCTGTGGGTCGGCTGGTTCGGCTTCAACGCCGGCAGCGCGGTCGCCGCCGACGGCACCGCCGGCATGGCCATGGCCGTGACGCAGATCGCCACCGCCGCCGCGGCGCTGGGCTGGATGTTCATCGAGTGGATCAGCCACGGCAAGCCCAGCGTGCTGGGCATCGCCTCCGGGGCGGTTGCCGGCCTGGTCGCCATCACCCCGGCGTCCGGCTTCGTCGGCCCGATGGGTGCGCTGGTGATCGGCGCCGTGGCCGGTGTGCTGTGCTTCCTGGCCGCCACCAAGATGAAGCGCGCCTTCGGTTATGACGACTCGCTGGACGTGTTCGGCGTGCACGGCATCGGCGGCATCATCGGTGCCCTGCTGACCGGCGTGTTCGCGGCCTCCAGCCTGGGCGGCTCGCAGGAAGGCCTCAACATAGCTGCACAGCTGTGGATCCAGTTCAAGGGCGTGCTGGTCAGCGTGGTCTTCAGCGGCGTGGTCAGCTACGTGATCCTGAAGGTGCTCGACCTGGTGATCGGCCTGCGCGTCACTGCCGAGCAGGAGACCGAGGGCCTGGACCTGGCCCTGCACGACGAGCGCGGCTACAACCTGTAAGCACGCACGTCCTGCGACACGCAAAGGGCGGGAAGACCTTGGGTCTTCCCGCCCTTTTTCTTTGCCCGTCAGGCTGCCTGTATGACCGGCCGGCGCTGTGTAAAATGCCCAGCCATGCTGGCGTAGCTCAGTCGGTAGAGCAGCTGATTTGTAATCAGCAGGCCGCGGGTTCGACTCCTGCCGCCAGCACCATCCCTCCGAACACCGGCGCTCAGGCGCCCAGCAGCAGGCGGTTCAGGCGCTGCACGAACTGCGCCGGCTGCTCCAGCTGCCCACCCTCTGCAAGCAGGGCCTGGTCGTACAGAAGCTGCGCCCAGTCGTCGATCTGCTCGCTGCCCTTGACCCGCGCCAGCAGCGGGTGTCTCGGGTTGATTTCAAGTACCCGCTTGTTTTCCGGCACATCCTGGCCAGCGGACTTCAGCAACCGCTCGAGGGTGCCGGACATCGCTTCCTTGCCCGCCACCAGACACGCCGGCGACTCGGTCAGGCGCTCGGACAGGCGCACCGACTCGACCGTGCCGGCGAGCGCCGCCTGCAGTGCGCTGACAGTAGGCGCCCAGTCGGCATCGGCCACCGGCGTCGGCGCGCTGTCGGCCGGGCCGAGCGCCTCCAGGTCGAGATCGCCATCGGCCGCGGACTGCAGGGGTTTGCCGTCGAAATTCGGCAGGCTGTTGACCAGCCATTCATCGATGCGATCGCCGAGCAACAGCACCTCGACCCCGCGTGCCCGCAGGCCCTCCAGGTGCGGCGAGGCGGCAGCCGCCGCCACCGAGTCGGCGGTCAGGTAGTAGATCGCCTGCTGGCCGTCCTTCATGCGTGCCACGTAGTCGGCCAGTGACACCGTCGACGAGGCCTCGCGCGTGCTGGCGAACCGCAGCAGGCCGGCGATGCGCTCGCGGTTGCCGTGATCCTCGACCACGCCCTCCTTGAGCACCCGGCCGAACAGCCCCCAGAAGCGGTTGTACTTTTCCGTGTCCTCGCGCGCCATGTCCTCGAGCAGACCCAGCACGCGCCGCGTGCTGCCGGCACGGATGCTGTCCACCACCTTGCTGCCCTGCAGGATCTCGCGCGACACGTTCAGCGGCAGGTCGTCGGCGTCGATCACCCCGCGCACGAAGCGCAGGTAGGCCGGCAGCAGGTGCGCTGCGTCATCCATGATGAACACCCGCTTCACATACAACCGCACGCCATGGCGGCGCTCGCGGTCCCACAGGTCGAACGGCTCGCGCGCCGGCACGAACAGCAGCGCCGTGTACTCGTGGGTGCCTTCGATGCGGCTGTGCAGCTGCGCCAGCGGCGGCTCGATGTCGTAACTGAGCTGCTTGTAGAAGGCGTCGTATTCGTCCTGGCCGATTTCGCTGCGCGGCCGGGCCCACAGCGCGGTGGCCTGATTCACCGTCTCCCAGGCGGGCGGGCTGTCGGCGTCCGCCGCCGCGTCGTCGTCCGACGCCGGCTCGCCCGGCATCCGCACCGGGAAGGTGATGTGATCGGAGTAGGTGCGGATGATCGTTTTCAGGCGCCAGGGGTCGGCAAACTCGTGTGCGTCCTCGCGCAGGTGCAGCACGATTTCGGTGCCGCGCGGCGCGCTGACGGTCTCGAGCGTGTAGTCGCCCTCGCCGGCCGACTGCCAGCGCACGCCCTGCGCCTGCGGCTCACTGGCGCGGCGGGTGGTGAGCGTCACCCGGTCGGCGACGATGAAGGCCGAGTAGAAACCCACCCCGAACTGGCCGATCAGGCGTGCATCCTGCGTCTGGTCACCCTGCAGCGACTGCAGGAACTCGGCCGTGCCGGAGCGCGCGATGGTGCCGATGTTGGCGATCACCTCTTCCCGGCTCATGCCGATGCCGTTGTCGCGCACCGTCACGGTGTGCGCCTGCGGATCACACTCCACCTCGATGCGCAGCTCGCCGCCGCCCTCCAGCAGGGCGGGCTCGCGATAGCCCTCGAAACGCAGCTTGTCGAGCGCGTCCGAAGCGTTCGAGACCAGCTCCCGCAAAAAGATCTCGCGATTGCTGTACAGGGAATGAATCATCAGTTTCAGCAGTTGCCGCGTTTCGGTGGCAAAGCTGAGCGTTTCGGCCTGTGACATGGTGTGCCTCGTTCGATGCTGGCTGTGACGGACGGCGGACGCCGATCGCCTCTCAATGGGGACGGCCGCGCCCGGTTGCAAGGGGGGCGCCGACGGATGGTGGCCGGCAGTGGCGTTTGCCATACTCGCCGGGCGGACGCCGCCATCTGGCGGCCCCTCGGGAATCACACAGGGAGCAGTGTCATGAAAACCGCCCGCGCCTTCTTCATCGGCATCGGCATCTTCTATGCCGTGTTCAATTTTCTCGGCACGTTGCCGTTCTCGACCGCCGGTTTCCTGGGCACCATGTATCCGGGTGTCGACCTGCACATGGGCGAGCCGATCTTCCAGCTGCTGCAGGACGCCTGGATCATCGTCGGCATCCAGCTGGGCGCCATCGGCCTGGTGGCACTGTGGGGGGCCCGCGACCCGCACCGCTATGCCGCGGTGATTCCGGTGGTCATCGTGACCGAGGTGGTCGACGGCCTGTGGGACCTGTACAGCATCATCTGGAGCCACGAGGTGGCCTGGATGGGCATCGTCACCGTGGTCATCCACGTGGTGTGGATCGCCTGGGCGGTGGCCGCCTGGCGGGCGCTGTTCCCGCGCGACGGCGCCGCTCAGGCCGCCTGACCCAGAAAGGCTCGATCGATCGCCGCCCACACCTGCGCCTGAATGGCCGGCGCCTCCTGCAACAGCTCGTGCCGGCCACCGTCTATCCACCGCACCTCGGCCTGCGCCAGGCCGGACGCGAAGGCCTGCGCCGCACGACTGTCCACGACCTGGTCGTGGCCGGCCAGCAGCAGCGTCAGTGGGGTGGTGATGGACGCCGCCACGCCCGGCGCGTGCAGCCGATCCACCGACCTGAACGCGGCCGCCAGCCAGTACCAGTCGACCCGGCCAAAGGCGAGTTGCGGGTCGGCTTCGATGCGCCGGCGCAGGCGCTCGTAACTGGCGCGGTCCGAGGTGAATGGATTGACGGTGAACGGGATGCGCAACGGCGTGTAATGCCGCCGCCCCGGCAACCAGCGCTGGCCCAGTCCCAGACCGATCATCAGCCGCGCCAGTGCCCGCGCCAGCCGAACCGGCGTGCCACCGGTACGGATCCCGATCATCGGCGCGCACAAGACCGCCCGAGCGACTGCTCGCGGCCGGCGCTGCAGGTGGCGCAGCGCCAGGTGGGCGCCCATGGAGTGAGCCAGCAACAGGGGCGGCCCGCCAAGCCACGCACTGTCCAGCACCTCGGCCAGGTCCGCCAGGTGCCGCTCGAACACCATCGCCGGGTCGCCGTCACCCGGCGGCGAATGCCCCTGACCGCGCCAGTCGAAGCTCATCACCTCGAACCCGCGCGCGGTCAGTCCGCTCGCCACCTCGGTGTACTTCTCCAGGAACTCCGACAATCCCTGCAGCACGAGCACGCGCCCGCGCACGCACCCAGCCGGGCGCCAATGCCCGCACCGCAGCGCCCCACCGTCCCCGGCCGTCAGCCAGTTGATCTCGAATGCGGGTCTGGCCGGGATGCTCATCGGTGTCTCTTGCTCGCCGGAACGGAGGTTGGCAGTGGCAAAATGCGCGCTCGCCCCACCGGCTGAGCGCCATGGATCCAAGCCCTCCCGCCGACCTGCCGTCGCGGGCCGCCACGCTGAGCGTCGACCTCGACGCCATCGCCGCCAATTATCTCTGGTTCGCGCAGCGCGCCGCGCCAGCGGCCTGCGCTGCCTGCGTCAAGGCGGATGCCTACGGCCTGGGCCTGGCACCGGTCGCCCGGACACTGTGGGACACCGGTTGTCGGGAATTCTTCGTCGCCACGGCCGGTGAGGGCACCGCGCTGCGGCAACTGTTGCCGCGGGCACTGATCTACGTCCTGAACGGCTTCCTGCCGGGCGAACAATCGCTGTTGCGCGACGCCAACCTGACGCCCGTGCTGAATGCACCGGCCCAGGTGGCGGCGTTCGAGGCGCAGTTCCCGGCGGGCACGCCCGCTGCCCTGCAACTGGACACCGGCATGACCCGGTTGGGACTCGACACGCGGGACATCGACGCCCTGTCATCGCGCTGGCGCCGACCGGGAGCCGTCACCCTGCTGTTGTCGCATCTCGCCTGCGCGGATGAACCGGAACATCCGATGAACACGCAGCAACTGGCGCGCTTTCGCGCCGCCTGGCAGGCCCTGGGGCGCCCGCGCGCCAGCCTGGCCAACTCCTCCGGCGTACTGCTGGGGAGCGAGTGGCACTTCGACCTGGTGCGCCCCGGCGCCGGCCTGTACGGCCTGAACCCGCGACCGGCGGACGCCAACCCGCTGCGCCCGGTCGTACGCCTGCACGCCCCGGTGCTTCAGGTGCGCAGCGTGGCCAGCGACGTCAGTGTCGGTTACGGCGCCACCTACCGCACGCCGGCACCCGGCAGGATCGCCACGGTGGCCTGCGGTTATGCCGACGGCTATCCACGCGCCGCCGGCAACCGTGCCCACGCCATGCTGCGCGGCCGGCGTGTGCCGCTGATCGGACGGCTGTCGATGGACCTGCTGACGCTCGACGTCGGCACACTGCCTGCGGATCAGCCATCCCCCGGCGACCAGGCGGAACTGCTCGGTCCCGGACATGACATCGACGCCCTGGCCGACGCCGCCGGTACCATCGGTTACGAGTTGCTGACCCATCTGGGCCGGCTGTGCCGACGGCGCTACCATGCCGCTGAGGGCCAGCAGCCGGAGTAGTGCCATGCACGTGACCCGCTACACCGTCGGCAGCGTCGGTGAGGAAGCCTTCGGCTTCTGTCAGGCGGTGCGCCGCGGCGCCTATGTCGCATTGTCCGGCAGTACCGGACGCACCGCCGACGGACGCATCGTGCCGGGCGGCGCCTACCCGCAAACGCGCCAGGCCATCGAGAACCTGCAAACGGCACTGGCGGCACTCGGCGGCAGCCTGGCGGACGTGATCCGCACGCGGGTGTTCATCATCGACATGACCGAGTGGGAGGCCATCGCCCGCGCCCACTGCGAGGCGTTCGCCGAACACCCACCGGCCAGCAGCCTGATCGGTGTGAACGCACTGTTCGAGCCGGATCTGCTGGTAGAGATCGAGGCCGACGCCATCATCGACGCGTCGGCCTGAAGCATCCCCCGGGTCAGCGGCTGCCGGTGGTTGCCTGGGCCGCGGCGCCCGCGCCGCGCTGGGCGGCCACCTCGGCCAGCTTCTCCTTCCAGGTGCCGTCGATGAAGGCCTCGGTCAGGCGATAGGCATCATCATCGGTGTACTGCACCGGCGGGTGCTTGCAGAAAAACGCGGACGGCGGGTGCAGCACGCCGCCCTCGCCACGATCCAGCGCCAGCTTGCAGCAACGGATGGTGTCGATGGCGACCCCGGCCGAATTGGGCGAGTCCTCCACCGACAGCCGAAGTTCCAGGTTGAACGGCACGTCGCCGAACATGCGCCCCTCGATACGCAGAAAACACACCTTGTTGTCGTTCTGCCAGGCCACGTAGTCGGACGGGCCGACGTGGATGTTCTGGTCGTCGAAGCGACTCGCCGCCACCGACTGCACGGCCTCGGTCTTGGAGCGCTTTTTCGACTTCAGCCGGCTCAGGTTGAGCATGTTCAGAAAGTCGGTGTTGCCGCCCGTGTTCAGCTGATAGGTGCGATCGATGGTCACGCCACGCTTGCGGCACAGGTCGGTCAGCGCCCGGTGGGTGATGGTGGCCCCCAGCTGCGCCTTGATGTCGTCACCGATGATCGGCAGGCCGGCCTGCTCGAAACGGGCGGCCCACTGCGGGTCACTGGCGATGAACACCGGAATGTTGTTGACGAAGCCACACCCGGCCTCAAGCGCACAGGCGGCATAGAAGCGCGTGGCCTCCTCGGAGCCGACCGGCAGGTAATTGAGCACCATCTCGGCGCCGGATTCGCGCAGGACCCGCACCACCTCGGCCTGACTGGGCTGCGCCGCGTCAGCCGGCACGAACGTGCGCTCCGGCGGATGCTCGGCCATGTGCTCCGAATACCCGTCCAGCACACACCCCATGCGCACGATGGCGCCCGTGGGGGGCACCTCGCTGCAGAAAACAGTGGTGCAGTTGGGCGGCGCAAAGATCGCCTCGGACACGTCGCGACCCACCTTGCGACTGTCGATATCGAACGCCGCCACCACCTCGATGTCGCCCGGTGCATAACCACCGATGTCCCAGTGCATCAGGCCGATGGCCTGCTCAGGATCCCGGCTGCGGTAGTACTGAACACCCTGCACCAGCGAACTGGCGCAATTGCCGACACCTACGATCGCGATCCTGATTTTTTCTCGCATCTGGGCCTCGTCACTGAATGGTCATGTCGTTATGGCAACTTGCAGTGTGACGGCGTCTGCGTCGCCGCCATCCCGCCAGCGTTCAGTCTCACCCGATTCGTCTCCGGTCTGCGCTGCGCAGACGCAAGAACGGGCGCGCTATTCTGAGCGATCGACCGACGCCGGCCAAGCACCCGGGGCCGCATCGCTCGCGCCGCCGATAGCCGGCCGCAGGCGATATCCCAGCAGGACCCCCACCGGCAGCCAGAAATAGAACCAGATCCCTTGCGGCGAGTTCAGCAGCCGCGCCCCGTCGGTCATCATGCACAGGGCGCTGAAGGTCAGCGCCAGCAGCCAGGCCGGCCGCCCCCCGGCGGCCAGACCCCATGCCGTCTGGGCGGCGAACAACAGCACGCATATCAGCAGCGCCAGCGCCGGCACGCCACCGTACAAGGTGGTGGACAGGTAGATGTTGTGTGGATGCTCGACCAGGTACATGCCCCGGCGCGGCGCACGGGCAGGCACCTGCACGCTGTCGTCGGTCAGCGCCCCCTCGCCCGACCACGGCCGCTGCGCAATGCGCTCCGCGACCGACTGCCACACGGCCAGCCGATACGAATCGCCGCGCTGCAACAGCCGCTCGACACCGTGTCCGCTCACCAGCAGGAGCGTCACGACCGCCAGCGTTGCCGCCGTAACGCCGGCCAGCAGCCGCCAGCGGCCGAGCAGAACCCCGCCGAGGCCGGCACTGGCCAGCACGGCCGCCAGCGGCATGCGACTGCCGGTCAACACCACGCCCCCGAACAGAATCAACGCCACCCCCACCCACATCACGCGCTGGCGGGCCGCAGGCAACACGTGAAACACCACCACCAGCAGGCACACACCCAACATCATCGCGGCCTCGTTGGGGTTGTATACCGGCCCGTGATAGCGCAGCCGCGCGCTCCAAGGCTGACCCTGATAAAACAGCGCGATCGAAATGAGCGTGCCGGCCGCGGCGGCGAGCATCACAAACCGCAACGCCCGCTCCCAGCTGTCGGGCCGTCGAGCGACGACGCAGGCCAGCGTCGCCAGATAGACCAGCAGGTAAGGCAACGCCTTGGCCTCGTGCCACCATTCGCCGGCACTCACGCCCACGCTCCACCAGCCACTGACGGTGAGGTACCCCAGCAGGGCCACGACCGCCATCCCCAAACGCTGGCCGGCCAGCCACGACCAGTCCCGAAAGCGCACCATCAACAGCGCCGGAGCCAACACCAGCGCGTAATAGCTGTTGTTCAGCCCCTTGCCGCTGGGCACAAGGAAGAAACACGCGAGCACTACCGCCAGAGCGGGCGTCAGCCGCTCCGGTCCGTGCCGACGCCAACGGGCCCAGCGCGTCGCCTCGGTCACTGAACATCTCCGATGGCACCGCGCGCCAGTGTTTGCAGATGGGCAAAAAAGCGCGGCGGCGAAAATTGCGACGCCCAACGCGCACGCAGCGCCGCCGCCACCCGCGCGCGCGCTTCCGCCGACCGATACAGACGCTCGAGCGCCGCCGTCAGGGCGGCTTCATCCGCCGGCGGCACCAGCACACCCTGGCCGCCCAGCACCGCCGGCACGCCCCCCGTGTCGGATGCGATTATCGGACGTGCCGCCGCCATGGCCTCGGCGATCGCCAGCCCAAAGCCCTCTTCACGCGACGGAAACACGCACACCTCGAAGGCACTCAACAGTGCCCGCACGTCGGCACGCCAGCCACAAAACGCCACCTGTTCGGCAATGTTCAGGCTGTGGCTGAGCTCCCGCAGCGCCGCCTCCTCGCGCCCGCTGCCGACCAGCGCCAGGCCGACACCGGGGTGCTGCCTGGCAAGCGGCGCGAATGCGCGCAACAACACGTCATGGCCCTTGACCGGCACCAGCCGCCCCACCGAACCGAACCAGAACCTGTGTGGCGCCAGCCGCAGCACCGCACGCGCCCGCGCCGGGCTAAGCAGCGAATGATCGCTGACGGCGTTGGGCAAGCTTTGCACCTGCGATGCTGGCAGGCGGGGGAAACGGGCCACCAGGTCCGCGCGCACTGCGTCGGAAACACCGAGCAGCGTCAACGGCGTGGCATGGGCACGCTTGATCACGCCGCGCCGGCGCCCTTCGAACTGGCCGATTTCGTGCACCACACCGAACACGTGACGCGCCGCGTGCAGCCGCCGCAGCGCCAGCGCGAGGGTGAGAGCCTTGTAGCGATGCGCCACAATCAGGTCAAAACGCTGCCCCGCACACGCCCGCCACACACGCCACAACGCGGGCAGGCGCAAGCCCTCGAGCGCCTCGCGTGGCAGATTCAGAAAGTGCGTACGCGGCCCTGCTGCAGCCGCCAGGGCAGGATCGGGCGCGCCGCGCAGAAACATCAGCGTGCTCTCGAACGGCGGCTGATCCAGGGCCTCCCGGTATAGCCCGTACAGCTCTGTCAGGTAATACGGGTCAGGACACAGGTGCAGAACCCGGCACACCGGAGCAGATCGCGCCATCAGGCCCCGCTTCGACCGTAGTGGTCCTCGAGCCGCACGATGTCGTCCTCGCCCAGGTAGCTGCCGGACTGCACCTCGATGATCTCCAGGTCGATGCGACCGGGATTCTCCAACCGGTGCACCGAACCGATGGGGATGTAGGTGGACTGGTCCTCGGACAGCATCCGCACCTGGTCGGCGCAGGTCACCCGCGCGGTCCCCTTGACCACGACCCAATGCTCGGCGCGGTGATGATGCATCTGCAAGGACAGGCTGGCGCCCGGACGCACCACGATCCGCTTGACCTGGAACCGCTCACTACGGACCAGCCCTTCATAGGATCCCCACGGCCGCAGCACCTGGCGATGCACCATCGACTCGTCCCGTCGCTGCGCCTTCAGGCGTTCCACCAGGCGCTTGACGTCCTGCGCGCGTGCACGGTCGGCAACCAGCACCGCGTCGGCGGTTTCCACAATCACATGGTCACGCACACCCAGTGCCGCGACCAGCCGCGACTCGCTGTGAATGAGGCTGCCACTGACGTCCTCGGCCAGCACATCGCCACGAATCACATTGCCGCCCGCATCGGCCGCCTGCACATCGAGCAAGGCATCCCAGGAGCCTACGTCGCTCCAGCCCGCATCCAGCGGCACAACGACGGCCCGATCGGTGTGCTCCATGACGGCATAGTCGACCGAATCGGTCGGCGCCGTCAGGAACGGCTCGCGCGCCACGCGCACGAAGTCGAGATCCGCTTGCAGGTCATCACAGGCCGCGCGACAGGCAGCCAAAATAGCCGGTGCGTGGCGCTCGAGTTCCGTCAGGTAGGCGCCCGCGGTGAACAGAAACATGCCGCCGTTCCACAAGTACTCGCCGCTGGCGAGATATCCCGCGGCACGCGTGGCATCCGGTTTTTCCACGAACGCCCGTACCTGCTTCGCCGGGCCGCCGGGCGTCAGCGGATCTCCGACGTGGATATACCCGTAGCCGGTCTCGGCACGCGTGGGAACGACACCAAACGTCACTAACGCACCGTCGCGCGCCGACGGCTCGCCCGCCAGTACGGCCTGCTGCAAGGCCGCCGGGTCAGCGATCACATGATCCGACGGCAGCACCAGCAGCAGGGCATCACCGTTACCCTGGCGCTGGGCGTGCAACGCGGCCAGCGCCACCGCGGGCGCGGTGTTGCGGGCCGCCGGCTCGAGCAGAATGTGGCCGCCGCCCGCATCCACCTGACGCAACTGCTCGGCGACCAGGAAACGGTGTTCCTCGTTGCACACCACCAGCGGGGCCTGCGCCTGGGGCAGCCCACGCAGCCGCAACGCCGTCTCCTGCAACAGGCTGCGCTCGGCCACCAGCGGCAGGAACTGCTTCGGGTACAACTCGCGCGACAGGGGCCAAAGCCGCGTACCGGCACCACCAGACAGAATGACGGGAATGATCATCGGCGCAGTTCGGCGAGGTGGGAAGGGATTGCGTCGCATTCGAGCGCAAGCGCACGAGGCCTGCCGGCGATTGTAGCCCGCGATGTGCGTCCGGTCTGAGACCGACTACGCAACGGCTCCTGGCGTGCCGCCACCTTCCAGCTTCGCCTTGGCCGAGGCCAACCCCTCACGGTACACCTCGCGGATAAAGGCCTCTGCATCGACCGGCGCACCCGCCGACGTGGTGAACGTGGCCGTCCAGGTGATGCGAGAACCGCTGCCCGACGGCGTCACTGCTATGCGTGACCGGTAGTCCTCGCACGGCAGGACGCCGGCGATGGCAGTGTACTCGTAGCAGCGCGCCTTTTCGTCGCGAAATTCCTGGCGCTCGGTCAGCGAAGCGCCGTCGGGCAGCGTCAGATGACGCAACGCGCCGACACCCGTACCCTCGACCTCACTTCTGGCCACCGCCGGGAACCAGCTGACCAGACCGGCGAAATCGCCAACCAGCGCCCACGTCCTGTCGGGCGACCCGGCGACGTCGATGGTTTCGGACACGCTTGCCGCCCCCATCGCCGCCTCCGGCGTGCCGGCTCAGGCCGGCAACGTCTGGTAGCCGCTGCGGAAATACAGCAGCGGCGGCAGCGCCTCACCCACCGCCGCCTGCTTGATCTCGCCAACCACGATGACGTGATCGCCACCGTCGTACTCGGCGTACAACGTGCAGTCCAGATAGCCGATGGTGCCCTCGATGATGGGCGCGCCGGTGACGCCCGTGCGGGTCGGCACCGCGTCCATCTTCTCCGGACCGCCCTTCTTGGCCAGACCGTTCGAGACGTCCTGCTGCGACTGCGCCAGGATGTTGACGCTGAAAGTGCCCGCGGCCTGAATGACTTTCAGCGTCTCGGACTCGCGCACCAGCGCGAACAGCGCCAGCGGCGGATCCAGCGACAGGGAACTGAACGAGTTGACGGTGATGCCGTAACGCCGACCGTCGGCATCACTGGCACACACCGCGGTGACCCCGGTGCAAAACTGGCCGAACACCTGGCGCAGGGCCTTGGGGTCGAGCGGACTGGTCATGCTGGCTCCCTGATCGTGCTGTGGAGGAAATGAGGTGATCAATCGACCCAGGGGATGCCCTCGGCCGCGTACGCCTCGCGCAGCAGGTCGGTGGCCAACCAGTCCCGGGTCGAAAAGTTCTGCTCGATGAAGCCATGCGAGTGCAGGAAGCTTTTCATGACCTCCAGCGTCTCGATCAGCCGCACACTCAGTTCCGGCTTCAGTTTCTGGTGAATATCGGCGGTGTAGTAGGTGTCGATATCGGCCGGCGTGACGCCGGTCTCGCGCGCCATGGCGGCAGTGGCCTCCGCCGTGTTCTGCGGTTGCGCCGCCCAGGTGGCGGCCTTCAGCAGGATGCGCGCATAGCGCACGACCGCGTCCGGGCGCTCGCGCACCAACGAGTTGCTGACCGTCAGCAACCGCGGCGTGGCGTTGTTGACCTTGGCCCACAGCGGCTTGGCCTCGATCAGGTTGTACAGCATGCGAATGCCGCCGCCGGACTCACGCTGCATGGCCGCGATCTCGCCGCCCTTGGCGAAGAACGCGTCCACCTTGCCGTCGAGCAGCGCGCGCAGCTGACAGTGGTAATACGACGGCTGCTGCCGGGTCTGGGCGTCTGCGAAGCCGGGGTTGATCAGGTCATGGTGGTCGCCGGTCTCCACCACATCCACAAACTGTGCGTCCCCTTCACCCAAGCCGTGGAGCTCCAGCGCCGACACAAAGGCCTTCTGCGCGGCGAAGCGGAAAAAGTTCATGATCAGATCGGGCCACACGGGCAGCGCCAGCCGCTTGCCGGCCAGATCACGCACCGAGTCGATGGCATCATCCGCACGCACGAACAGTCCCAGTGTTTCCTCGACGAAGCTGATACCCAGCAGCGAGGTGTCCGCACCACGCGAGCGCGCCCACACCGGCGGTGACCCGCCTCCCTCGCGAAAGGAGTCCGCCAGCGTGTGGGCGAAGTGGGTATTCGCCTGCTCGCGACCCAGTTCCTTGATGTTGCGCACCGCGCAATCGGTGCCGGCAAACTCGCTGTCGAACAGCTTGAGCTGGTAGGCGACGCCCGAGGCGGTGGGCACCGGACAGCGGGTGTACCAGATGGTGCGGGACATGCGGTCTAGCTTCCTTGAAAAAGTTGGTGCGGTAACGGGGCGTCTCAGACGCCAATCTCGAGTTCGTGCTCGAAGGCGAAATCCGGATCACCGTGAGCGCGCACTTTCTCGCGCAGCGCGGGCTGGTCCAGGAACACGAAGCGCCCCTTGTCCCACAGCTTCTCGCCATCGAACTCAATGGTCGGATCGACCACCGGAATCGACATCTCGCCCGGCTGCACGGCGCCGATGGTGTGGAAATGCACGATCCGCGGATTGGCGTGCACCATGTACATCCACTGGTCGAGCCCCTGATCCGGACCCGCGGTGACGCCGCAGCGAGGATTGATGCCGGCGTGCCAGGAGTTGACCAGGTAGGGCTCCTTGCCCATCTCGCCGCCACACTTTTCCATGTAGGCGCGCAACTGCGACACCGCCTCGGCATCGCCGTCGAAACCGGTGATGCGGCCGTTCTCGATCTCGATCATGACCGGGCTGGGCAGCGCAATGCCGTTGGGCTCGAACACATGGATACCCGACGGCGTCAGCCAGCGCACCGCCAGACGTCCACTGGCCTGCATGCTGTCGAACACCTGACACACTCCCAGCGGGAAGGTGCGCAGGGTGAAACCGTCCCCGGTCGCCTTGGCGTCTTCCGCCTTCGGCGCATCGGCCTTGGCCGGCTTCGGCGACTGCCCGGGCGGCGCGATGGTCCCGCTGAAATCACTGCCCAGCGGACACGTGATACGCCACTGTCTGGCCTGTCCCAGGCGTGGCCCCAGGTTCTTGAGCACCTCCAACCAGACGGTGTACGGCACCTGCCCGAACGGCGACCCGAGCTGATCCCAGGTCTGCAGGAAATTCAGCATCTTCATGCCGCGACCGTTGAACGGAACCATCCGCAGCACGCCGGCGATCATGTGGTTGAACACCGTCACATCCGGCGACTCGAAGGCCTTCACCACCGACGGCGGCATGTCCTCCGGCCCCTTGACCGTGTCGGTCCACATCACGTGGACGCGCCCACCGAGCTTGCGCGCCTCGTCCTCGATGACGTCCGACACCGCCGCTTCCGTGATGCCGTTCTCGTTCAGGATCAGCACCTCGTCGCCGGCCTTCATGCCGCACCCGCCCACAAGCATGTTGCGTGCGGCACGCCTCACGTCGTCCTCGGAATAACGGCGCGGGGCCGGATTCACCGACAAGCGTTCCAGGGTACCCATGGGTCAGCCTCCTCGAATATATGTGTATGCAGTCTTACACCGAATGGTAGGCGCAGCCCGCCGGCATTGGCAATGCGGCCGGCGCGACGCTCACGCGCTGTCGGCCAGCGTCCGACGCACATGCAGGACACGCTCGCCGACCGTGTAGAACGACAACGCCGCCAGCACCAGCACGGCCACACCCGGCAGCCCGATCAACAGACCCACGACCAGCAAGGCCACCCGTTCGGCGCGGCTCATCAGGCCGACCTTGCACTCGAGGCCCAGCGCCTCGGCGCGGGCGCGTGTATAGCTGACCAGCAGCGATCCCAGCAGCGCCAGCACCGTCAACGCCACCACGGTCGGTCGGCCAGTGACGGCGAACTGATAGGCCAGGGCCGCCAGGATGGCGCCCTCGCCGATGCGGTCGAGCGTGGAGTCGAAGAACGCACCGAATGGCGTCGCCTGCCCGGTCTGGCGCGCCAGCATGCCGTCGATCACGTCACCGACGGCAGCCAGCAACAACACCAGCGCCCCCAGGCGCAAACCGCCACCGGCAATGCACAGCGCCGCCAACAGGCAGACACCGAGGGACGCCACCGTCACCTGATTGGGCGTTACCTGGCGCGCCGCCAAACGGTCGACCAACGGCTGCAGGCGCTCCCGCACTGCAGGTTCACAGCGTTCTCGAAGGCTCTCGAACATGCTTGGTCTCCCCATTCATCGATAACGAATCACGATCACTCGACAAGCCGCCAGGCGAGTTGTCCGCCGGCGCGCAGCGGCACCAGCCGGTCGTCGCCGAACGGCAGGCTTTCCGGCACCGCCTGCGGTGCCCGACGCAGGGTCAGCGTACCGGTGTTGCGCGGCAGGCGATAGAAGTCGGCACCGTGATGGCTGGCGAACGCCTCGAGCCGGTCCAGCGCACCGGCCTGCTCGAACGCCTCCGCATACAGCTCGATACCCGCATGCGCGCTGTAGATACCGGCGCAGCCGCAGGCGCTGTGCTTGTCGCCGCGCGGGTGCGGGGCGCTGTCGGTGCCCAGGAAGAACTTCGGATCGCCCGAGAGCGCTGCCGCCAGCACCGCCGCGCGGTGCTCCTCACGTTTCAGTACCGGCAGACAGTAGTGATGCGGGCGCAGGCCGCCCTCGAACAACGCGCCGCGGTTCATCGACAGGTGCTGCGGGGTGATGGTGGCCGCCACCCCGGGCCGTGCGGCGCGCACGAACGCGACCCCCTCGCGCGTGGTGATGTGCTCGAGCACCACACGCAGGCCCGGGAACCGCGCCACCAGTGGCGCCAGATGGCGTTCGATGAACACCGCCTCGCGGTCGAACACGTCGACCGCCGGGTCGGTGACCTCGCCGTGCACCAGCAGCGGCAGGTCGATGGCCTGCATCGTCTCCAGCTGGGGGTAGATCGCCTCCACCCGCCGCACCCCGGCGTCCGAATGCGTGGTCGCACCGGCCGGATAGAGCTTGACGCCAACCATGCCGGCGGCCTTGGCCGCCTCCAGTTCCCGCGCCGGCGTGGCCTCGGTCAGGTACAGCGTCATCAGCGGCTCGAAGTCGGAGCCCGCCGGCAGCGCTGCCAGGATGCGTTCCCGGTAAGCCTGCGCCGCCGCCACCGTTGTCAGCGGTGGGCGCAGATTCGGCATCACCACCGCCCGCGCAAACCGCCGGGCGCTGTCGCCCAGCACGGCCGCCAGCGCCGGCCCGTCACGCAGGTGCAGGTGGCAGTCGTCGGGGCGCGTCAGTGTCAGCGTATCCATGGTCCGGGCATCGTGGCAGTGAGTCTCCCCATTATCCCGCCAGCCGGGGCACGCCGGAGCAGCCGGAGGCGCTGCTAAACTTGCCGCCAGTCGGGGTCACCCCCCGGCCGGCTTGCGGGTGGCGGCAGACACAGGCCGCCGAACCCGCTCCGGTTGCTCAACCATCCTGCGGAGATCCTGCAATGAATAAACCGGACAGCGGCCTGTCCGGCGCGGCCGGCCGAGTCGCGCACGACGTAGACCCGTTCGAAACGCGTGACTGGCTCGACGCCCTGCGCTCGCTGACTGCCGTGGAAGGCGAGGCGCGCGCCCGCTTCATCCTCGAAACCCTGTTCGACGAAGCCCGCCGCCTGGGCCTCGACCTGCCCCAGGGCCTGCACACCGCCTACCTGAACACCATACCGGCCAGCCAGCAGCCGCCGTACCCGGGCGACCAGCAGATCGAAGGCCGCATTCGCGCCGCGCTGCGCTGGAATGCCATGGCCATGGTGACCCGGGCAAACCGCGAATCGACCGAGCTGGGCGGCCACATCGCCAGCTACGCCTCGCTGGCCACCATCTACGAAGTCGGCTTCAACCACTTCTTCCGCGCCTCGACCGACGGCGCCGACGGCGACCTGGTGTTCTTCCAGGGCCATTCCTCGCCGGGCATGTACGCCCGCGCCTTCCTGGAAGGCCGCCTGAGCGAGCGTGACCTGGACCACTTCCGCCAGGAACTGGCCGACGGCGGCGGCCTGTCGTCCTACCCGCACCCGTGGCTGATGCCGGAGTTCTGGAGCCTGCCCACGGTGTCCATGGGTCTGGCGCCGATGATGGCCATCTACCAGGCCCGTTTCATGGCCTACCTGGATCGTCGCGGCCTGGCGCCCATGAACGATCGCAAGGTCTACGCCTTCCTCGGCGACGGCGAGATGGACGAGCCCGAGTCACGCGGCGCGCTGGCGGTGGCCGGACGCGAGAAGCTCGACAACCTGATCTTCATCGTCAACTGCAACCTGCAGCGCCTGGACGGCCCGGTACGCGGCAACGGCAAGATCATCCAGGAACTCGAAGGCGAGTTCCGCGGCAACGGCTGGAACGTCATCAAGGTGGTCTGGGGCACCGAGTGGGACGACCTGCTCGAGCGCGACCGCAGCGGCCTGCTGCGCCAGCGCATGGAGGAGGCCGTCGACGGTGAGTACCAGGCCTACAAGGCACGCGGCGGCGAGTACACGCGCGAGCGCTTCTTCGGCAAGTACCCGGAACTGCTGCGCCTGGTCGAGCACCTGTCGGACGACGACATCTACCGCCTGCGTCGCGGTGGCAACGACCCGCTGAAGATCTTCGCCGCCTTCGACGCCGCCGTGCGTCACCGCGGCCAGCCGACGGTCATCCTGTTCAAGACCGTCAAGGGCTACGGCATGGGCACCGCCGGCGAGGGCCAGAACATCACCCACCAGCAGAAAAAGATGACGGACGAGCAGGTGCGCGCCTTCCGCGACCGCTTCCGCATCCCGGTGCCCGACGACAAGCTGGCCGAGATCCCCTACTACAAGCCGGCCGAAGACAGCCCCGAAATGCAGTACCTGCGGTCCCGGCGCGAGGCCCTCGGCGGCTATCTGCCGGCGCGCCGCGCCCATGCCCCGCGCCTGACCGTGCCGGGCCTGGATGCCTTCGCCAAGAGCCTGGAAGGCAGTGGCGACCGCGACATCTCCACCACCATGGCCTTCGTGCGCATCCTCACGCAGCTGACCAAGGACAAGAACGTCGGCCGCCACCTGGTGCCCATCGTGCCGGACGAGGCGCGCACCTTCGGCATGGAAGGCCTGTTCCGCCAGCTGGGCATCTATGCCCCCGAAGGGCAGCTGTACGAGCCCGAGGACGCCGGGCACTTCATGTTCTACCGCGAGGACGCGCAGGGACAGATCCTCGAGGAAGGTATCAACGAAGCCGGCGCGTTCTGCTCGTGGATCGCGGCCGGCACCTCGTACGCCACGCACGGCGTGTCGATGATCCCCTTCTACATCTTCTATTCGATGTTCGGCTTCCAGCGCATCGGCGATTTCGCCTGGGCCGCCGCCGACATGCGCACGCGCGGCTTCCTGATCGGCGGCACCGCCGGACGCACCACGCTGGCCGGCGAGGGCCTGCAGCACCAGGACGGCCACAGCCACCTGCTGGCCGCCACCATCCCCAACTGCATCGCCTACGACCCCGCCTTCATGTACGAGCTGGCGGTGATCATCCAGGACGGCATGCGGCGGATGTACGAGGCCGACGAAAGCGTCTACTACTACATCACCGTCGAGAACGAGAACTACGCCCACCCGCCGATGCCGGACGGCGTGACCGACGGCATCCTGCGCGGCCTGTACCGCCTGCCGGACGCCACCCCGGCGCGCAAGAAATCGCGCAAGGCAACGCCCACCGTGCAACTGCTCGGCAGCGGCGCCATCCTGCGCGAGGTGCAGGCGGCCGCCGCCATACTGGCGCAGGACTACGGCGTCGAGGCCAACATCTGGAGCGCCACCAGCTTCAACGAACTGCGCCGCGACGGCCTTTCCGCGGAACGCTGGAACCGCCTGCACCCCACCGACACGCCGCGCAGGAGTTATGTCGAAGAGTGCCTGGACGACACCGCCGGACCGGTGATCGCGGCCACCGACTACATGCAGGCCTACGCCGACCAGATCCGTCCCTGGGTGAAAAACCGCTACGTGGTGCTGGGCACCGACGGCTTCGGGCGCAGCGACACCCGCCGGCGCCTGCGCCAGTTCTTCGAGGTCAGCCGCGAGCACATCGCCTACGCGGCACTGAAGGCCCTGGCCGACGACGGCGCGATACCGGCCAAGACGGTGACGGCGGCCGCCAAGGCGCTGGGCATCGACCCCGAGCGGCCCGACCCGGCCACCGTCTGAGCGCAGGGAGCGACCACACGCAATGGAACAGAATCTCATCATCCCGGGCCTGGCCGAGAACGTGCACGAGGCCGACGTGGCCGAAGTGTCCATCAAGCCCGGCGACACGATCAGCGAAGGCGACATCGTCCTGACGCTGGAAACCGACAAGGCGGCCATGGAGCTGCCGGCGGAGTTCAGCGGCAAGGTCACCGCCGTGCGCGTGAAGGCCGGCGACAAGGTGAAGGAAGGCGACGTCATCGCCGTCCTGGAAATCGAGGCTGCGGCAGCACCCGAGGCGGACGACACGCCCGCCCCCGAGACCGGCAGCGCGGACAACGGCACCACCGACGACGCGGGCGACGCGGGCGATGCGGGCGGACAGCTGCAGCCGGTGCCGTGCCCGGACCTTGGCGACGGCAAGGCCGCCGACGTGATCGAGCTGCTGGTCAAGGCCGGTGACAGCGTCGCCGAGGGCGACGCCCTGCTCACCGTGGAAACCGAGAAAGCCGCCACCGAGCTGCCAGCACCGTTCGCCGGCACCGTGCGGGAACTCAAGGTCAAGGTCGGCGACAAGCTCGAAACCGGCGCCGTGGTGGCGTTGATCGAGACCAGCGAAACCGCCGCGCCGGCGAAGTCCACACCGTCCGCGGCGTCCGAGCGGCCCGCCCAGGCGCCGGCGGGGCGCCAGGCTTTGATAATAATGCGCCCCTT
>OBIY01000276.1_pt1 | contig 21764 bp, 22 predicted proteins | sample 1519841 | NCBI WGS metagenome assembly OBIY01 (sample SAMN03019774, study PRJEB22545) | beach sand metagenome | biome: beach; feature: sea beach; material: beach sand | place: USA: Municipal Pensacola Beach, FL | collected 2010-07-30 | depth 30-40 cm m
CTGTTGGCGCGGTCGTCCCCTCCACCCGCAGTTGCAATTGCAGGGCATCTGTCAGCAGCCGGTTATAGCGCAATGCCCGCTGCAGCCCATCACCAAAGGTGGAGCTGGACAGAAACAGGTACTCCAGCACCTGGCCACGAAACGGTGGCATCAGCTCACCAATATGCAGCCCGATATCCGGGTCGCCACTCACCCGTTGCGCCGCGGCCCAGAAACGCTGTTGAGGAGAATTGATCCGTCGCTCGGACTGGTCCGGCGGCTCATCCGGCATGCCGATACTGGCAAAAATGGCCGCGCAGTCCAGCCCGGCGCGGGTCATGGCCTGGTAGGTCATCCATAAAAAAATGCCGTTATCGGAAGCAGGTGTCTGGCTCATGGTCAGCAGTATACGAACTCATGCCGGCACAGACACCTGTCTTGTCCAGCACCTGTCAGGGCATGGGTTTGTCGCAGTTGACCATCCATGGCACCCCGAAGCGGTCGATGCACATGCCAAAACGTTCCGCCCAAAAGGTCTCTTCCATAGGCATGCGGGTCTCGCCCCCATCGCTTAATGCGGTAAAGATCTCTTCTGCCCGTGCGGCGGTTTGCGTCTGCACATTGATAATGGTGCCCTGGGGTTTGTCATACTGATCCGGCGGGCAATCCGACCCCATCAAAACAAGACCTTCGGCCTCAAGACTGATGTGACAAATATGATCGTGGTTCTCCGGCGGCACCTGATCGGCCATGGGCGACTCCCCCATCGTGATCAGAAAACTGATCTCAGCCTCCAGTACCTGCGCATACAGCGCAAACGCCTCACGACAATTTCCGGGAAAATTCAGATAGGGGTTAACGCGTACATCCGTCATGGTCTCCCTCCTTGAGATAATGGGCTTTCCATAGCCAATCGAATGGCGTGATCGCTTTTCGACCCCCCCTCTTTTTGTAGGAGCGTCGCTGGCGGGGTGCCTACGGGGGACTCATGTGACGCAAAAGATTTTGACTTTGAATTTCGCTATTCACTGTTAACTGTTAACTATTCATTGCCCTATTTGACCCGCTGCTTTTCCAGCTTGCGAGCCAGCGTGCGACGGTGCATCCCCAAGCGACGCGCGGTTTCCGAAATATTAAACCCGGTTTCTGCCAGGGTTTCGTGAATACGTTCCCATTCCAGGGTTTTCAGATCAGTGGCACGTGCGGTCAGGGACACTTCGGTATTGCCTTCGGCCCGATTGAAAGCATCTTCGATATCGTCGGTATTGGATGGCTTGGCAAGGTAGTGGCAGGCCCCCAGCTTCACCGCTTCCACCGCCGTGGCAATGCTGGCATAGCCGGTGAGTACCACGATCAACATCTGCTCATCGTGCTGATGCAGGGCCTGCACGCAGGCCAGCCCGGAAGAGTCGCCCTTCAGTTTCAGGTCCACCACGGCATAGCCGGGGTCGTGATCCGCCAGCAGACCCTGTGCGCTTTCCAGGCTGTCCGCATGGAGCACCCGGTAACCGCGCCGCTCAAACGACCGGCTCAGGGTTCGGGCAAACGCCTCGTCGTCTTCGACAATCAACAGCAAACGTTCTTCCACTGCGTCAGACACGTCTCACTCCTCTTCCAGTGTCACGACCGATAGCGGCAGTGACAAGGTCACCAGCGCCCCACCCTGGACCAGATTGCGGGCCCGCAGGTTGCCCCCGAGGGTGCGCAAGACATTCATCACCAGGAACAACCCCAGTCCACTGCCCGGCCGCCCTTTGCTGGACTGATAGGGGCGCCCCAGGTTATCCAGCATCTCCGCGGGAAAACCCGGCCCACGATCGGTCACCGATACCAGCAGGGTTTCCTCTTCGCGATGAACATCCAGCCGGACCCAGTTCGGCGACGCTTCCAGAGCATTGTCCAGAACGTTGTGAATACTCTGTTTCAGTGCCGAATCGGAAACGATACTCAAATCCGTACCGAAATCGTTGAGGTAAATAAAATCCTTCACCGGGCGGGTATCGCGCCATTCCTCCACCAGCTCATCCAGAAACTCCCGAACGGTGGTTTCTTCCGACGACTCTCCGCGGGCCTCACCCGCGGACAACAGGATGCCGCTGACGATCGACTTGCAGCGCAGTACCTGGGTCTGCATTTCAGCAATTTCCTGGGCCATATCACCATCGGATTTGAAAGGCTCCATATGCTTCCAGTCCCCCAGAATCACCGACAGGGTCGCCAATGGGGTGCCCAGTTCATGGGCCGCACCGGAGGCCAGCAAGCCCATACGCACAATATGCTCTTCTTCTGCGGCTCGCTGGCGCAACTCGGCCAGGTGTTCATCACGCTGGCGGCGATTACGGGTAATACGGTTGATGAAAATCACCAACAGCACACCGTTGAGCACAAAGCAGATCAGCATCCCTTCGATGTAGAGGCTGAACAGCCCTTTGGAATGATCCAGCGGCATGGGCAGCGGATGCCCGTACCAGGCCAGCCATCCAAAACACAGCGTCGTGGTGACCAGGATTACCCAGGTGGACCACACCTCCAGCAACACCGCCCCCAGAATCACCTGCAGCAAATAGAGGAATACAAAGGGGTTGGTGGCACCGCCGCTAAGCGCAAGCAACATGGTAAGGGTCGCCACATCGATCAACAGTGACAGAAACAGCTCGGTATTACCGATGCTCTTTGGCAACTTGAGGCGCAGCAGACTGACCGCATTGAGCAGCAACAGGCCAAACAGTACCACCAGCATTTGCGCCACCGGCAAACGAATGCCAAAGCCGTAATTGACCACCAGGATGGTGGCAAGCTGGCCAAACATGGCGATCCAGCGCAGCTGGATCAGCAATTGCAGGTTCTTGCGTCCGGTGATGTCATCGCTGTTGCGGCGAATGGCCGAAAACAGCGGACCCGGCGCAGACGCCGACGAGGTTGAATGAGCAGATGACATGGTTTCCATGACCCCAGTTTACCGCTTTCGGCGTGAATCCCGCAGCACCAACCAGGCCGCCAGCAGCATCCCCAGCGCCAGCGCAAACCAGGTCAGAGCATAAACCCGATGATTATTGCGAAATTGAATCACCGTAAGCCCGCCTACGGGCAAGTCCACACCTGAAGGTCCGGCATCCACAAAATATGGTGCCACCGGGGACAGCCCCTGCTGCTGCGCCATGGCCTCCACATCGCGGGAATACCAGCGGTTTTCGGCCGGCACATTGTCGCGTAGCACGCCGCCACCGGGGTGACTCAGGCGCAACAACCCCTTTACGGTGACCGGCCCCGTCGGGGTATAGGAGCCCTGGCTGGCCGCCTTGCGCTCTGACTGGGGCACAAAACCCTGATTTACATACACCCAGCTGCCGTCAGTACGCTGCAGTGGCGCCATCACCCAATAGCCTTGCCCTTCTTGCGTAGCGGCAGCCACCAGTGCCACGGCCTGCACGCGATACTGCCCACTCATCTGCACATGCAGGTATTCATGCTGATCTTCGGATACCTCTGCCCAGGTCTTCCGGGCAGGGGCCTCAACGGCCTCGGCATGCACGCGGGCATCCACCCTGGTGATCAGGCCTTCCTTCCAGGCCAGCCGTTTTACTTGCCAGATTCCCAACGACATAAAGCCGACAAAGGCCAACGCTGTCAGCAACAGAAACAGGAAAGCAAGAAGACGTCGACGAGCCATGGTCATGCCTCTTCAAACGTGGGGAAAGGGGAAGCAGGAAGGGTTAAGAACCTGTGGGAGCTTGCCTGCAAGCGATTACCTAACTTGCGAGGCATGCATCGCTTGCAGTCAAGCTCCCACAGCGGGAATGACCGTAACCCTAGTCCATCATCCCCGGCATCATGTTCACGTTCAGGTTATGCATCACCCACAGGGAACCGGCAAGGGTAATGAAGACCAGGATGAGCGTGAAGATCAGGGCCAGCATGTTCCAACCGCCTTCCGAATGGAAGTTCATGTGCAGGAAGAACACCATGTGCACAACAATCTGCACCAGGGCAAACCCCAGAATCACCATGACAGTGGTGGCAGAATTCTCGAACACATCGCCCATTACTAACCAGAATGGAATCACGGTGAGAATCACCGCCAGCACGAAGCCCGTCAGGTATTCCTTCAGGGAAACGTGGGGAATGTCCGCATCGTGATGATCATGATCGTGTGTATGCTCGCTCATGGCAGCACTCCCATCAGATAAACGTAAGTGAAGACACCGATCCAGACCACGTCCAGGAAATGCCAGAACATGGACAGGCAGAATACCCGACGCTTGTTTTCCGGGATCAGGCCGCGCTTCTTCAGCTGGAGCAGCAGGGTCACCAGCCACACGATGCCGAAGAATACGTGCAGGCCGTGAGTCCCCACCAGCGCGAAGAATGCCGTCCAGAAGCCACTGGTCTGCGGGCCGGCACCTACGTGAATCAGGTGATGAAACTCATACAGTTCCAGCCCCAGGAAGCCGGCGCCCAGCAAGCCGGTCACGGCCAGCCAGAACATCGTCCCCTTCAACCGATTGGCCTGCATCTGCAGCATGGCAAAGCCGTAGGTAATGGACGAGATCAACAACAACGAGGTGCTGATGGCGATCAGGTTCAGATCGAACAGTTCCATCCCGGTAGGCCCACCCGCATAACTGCGGCCGAGCACACCGTAGGTGGCGAACAGACAAGCGAAGATCAGGCAGTCGCTCATCAGGTAGATCCAGAAACCCAGCAGGGTGCCGTTCTGGGGGTGATGATCCCCCTTCACAAGAAACTCCAGCTGGCCGTTCTGGCTGCTGTCGGTTGCAGCAGCAGTCATCGTGGTATCAGACATTGGCTAGTTTCCGTGTACGTTCTGCTTCAATCCGCTCTACTTCTTCCGCCGGAATGTAGTAGTCACGGTCGTAATCGAAGGTGTGGTAGATCGCAGTGCCGATCAGGGCCACAAAAGACACCCCTGCCAGCAACCACATGTGCCAGATCAGGGCAAACCCGACCACCACACTGATACCGGAGAGCACGATACCCGCCCAGGTACCCTTGGGCATGTGAATCGGGATAAAGCCGGATTCAGGGCGCTGGAAGCCGTGTTGCTTCATCTGCCACCAGGCATCCAGATCGTGCACCTGCGGGGTGAACGCAAAGTTGTACGGCGGCGGCGGCGAGGAGGTAGACCACTCCAGCGTACGGCCATCCCAGGGATCACCGGTTTCATCCTGCAGGCTCTCGCGGCGCAGGAAGCTCACCACCAACTGGATGATAAAGGCGGCAATACCAATGGCGATCAGGAACGCCCCCAGGGCAGCGATCTGGAACCAGATCTGCAGAGACTGGTCCTCGAAGTGGCTGACACGACGGGTCACGCCCATCAGACCAAGCACGTACAACGGCATGAAGGCGAAGTAGAAACCGATCAGCCAGAACCAGAAGGACATCTTGCCCCAGAACTCGTCCAGCTTGTAGCCGGTGGCTTTCGGGAACCAGTAGGTAATACCGGCGAACAGACCGAACAGTACGCCACCAATGATCACGTTGTGGAAGTGCGCGATCAGGAACAGGCTGTTATGCAGCACGAAGTCCACCGGCGGCACCGCCAGCAACACCCCGGTCATACCCCCAATCACGAAGGTGACCATGAAGCCCACAGTCCACAGCATGGGCACATCAAACTTGATGCGGCCACGGAACATGGTGAACAGCCAGTTGAAGATCTTCGCCCCCGTGGGGATCGAGATAATCATCGTGGTGATCCCGAAGAACGAGTTCACGCTGGCCCCCGAGCCCATGGTGAAGAAGTGGTGCAGCCACACCAGGTAGGACAGCACGGTGATCACCACGGTGGCGTACACCATGGAGGTGTAACCGAACAGCGGCTTGCGGCTGTAGGTGGCCACGATCTCGGAGAAAATACCGAACACCGGCAGGATCAGGATGTACACCTCCGGGTGTCCCCAGATCCAGATCAGGTTCACGTACATCATGGCGTTGCCGCCCAGATCGTTGGTAAAGAAGGCGGTATCCAGGTAACGGTCCATGGACAGCATGGCCAGTACCGCCGTCAACACCGGGAAGGCGGCCACGATCAGAACGTTGGTGCACAGGGACGTCCAGGTGAACACCGGCATTTTCATCAGGCTCATGCCCGGCGCCCGCATCTTGACGATGGTCACCAGCAGGTTCACCCCGGACAGCAGCGTACCCACCCCGGCGATCTGCAACGCCCAGATGTAGTAATCCACCCCGACTCCGGGACTCTGCAATATCCCCGATAATGGCGGGTAGGCCAGCCAGCCGGTCTTGGCGAATTCACCAATGAACAACGACACCATCATCAGTACCGCACCGCCGGTGGTCATCCAGAAGCTGAAGTTGTTCAGGAACGGGAAGGCCACATCGCGGGTGCCAATTTGCAGCGGAATCAGGTAGTTCATGATCCCGGTTACCAGCGGCATGGCCACGAAGAAGATCATGATCACGCCGTGGGCAGTGAAGATCTGGTCGTAGTGGTGCGGCGGCAGGTAGCCGGTGGAATCCCCAAAGGCCATGGCCTGATGCAGACGCATCATGATGGCATCGGCAAAGCCGCGCAGCAGCATCACCAGGCCAAGAATGATGTACATGATGCCGATTTTCTTGTGGTCGATGGTGGTGAACCACTCGTTCCACAGGTAGCCCCACAGTTTGTAGCGGGTCAGCGCGGCAAGCAGCGCGATACCGCCCACCGCCACCACAGCGAAGGTGCCGAGGATGATCGGATCATGAAAGGGAATCGCGTCCCAGGTAAGGCGACCAAAGATCAGCTTGGTCAGGTCCAGGTTCTCAAACATGGGCGGCACCTACTGCGTTAGCGATCAGGAATGCTGTATTAGTCATGATGGCCTCCATGCTGGTCGTGCCCAGCGTGACCTTCATGCTTCCCGTGGCCCTCATGGCCGGTGTCTGCCTCACCGTGGTGGCCGCCGTGCTGGCCCATGCCACTGTGGTACATCAGGTCTTCCATGCAGGTCTGGCCCGGTGCCACGCAACGGTTGAAAATCGCGTGATACAGGGTCGGGTCCACCTGACCATAGAATGTCACCGGGTCGTCGATACTCGGGGCTTCCAGTTCCAGGTAGGTTTCCCGGTCCAGCGCGTTGTCACTGGCCTTGGCCTTGGCCACCCAGGCATCAAAATCTGCCTCGCTGAGACCGTGGAAATCGAACTTCATCTGGGAATAGCCGGCGCCGCTGTAGTTGGCGGAAAAGCCCTTGTAGACGCCCGGCTCGTTAATCACCCCATGGAGCTTGGTCTCCATGCCCGCCATGGCATAGATCTGGCCAGCCATGGCCGGGATAAAGAACGAATTCATCATGGTGGAGGCAGTGATCTTGAAGCGGATCGGGTGATCCACCGGCGCCGCCAGCTCATTGACGGTGGCGATACCCTGCTCCGGGTAGATAAACAGCCACTTCCAGTCCAGTGCCACCACTTCCACGGTGAGTGGCTCCAGGCCCACCGGCACGGGGGTCTGCGCATCAATGCGATCCAGCGGACGGTAGGGATCCAGTTTGTGGGTACTTACCCACGTCATGGCCCCCAGCGCGATGATAATCATCAGCGGCACAGACCAGATCACCAGTTCCAGCACCGTGGAATGGGTCCATTCCGGCTTGTAGGTCGCTTCGGTATTGGTCTCGCGGTAGCGCCAGGCAAACCACAGGGTCAGCACGATCACAGGCACAATGACCAGCAACATCAACACGGTGGCCCAGACCAGCAGATCCCGCTGTTGCAGGGCCACATCACCGGAAGGCGACATCACAACGGTGTCACAACCGGAAAGCAGAAGGGTCGCTAGCAACGTCAACGACGCTCCACGCAAATATCTAACTAATTGCATTGGCGTTTTTCAGGTTGGTTTATGATGAGGGAACTCTATCCAGCAGGTTGCAAAGCGGGTATTGGACATTTTGTCCCATGCGCTTAAAGTCCTAGGTGAGCATTGACGTAAATCAATGCACCGATAACAACAGTAGAGCAAGAGCGCACAACATGTCCCATACCTATCCGGCCCCTGTTCAAGGCCAGAGTCATGCCCCCGTGGCTCCCAACGAAATCGCTGTGGGCGTGGTCATCGGCCGCACCTCGGAGTACTTCGACTTCTTCGTGTACGGCATCGCCTCGGTGTTGATCTTCCCTCAGCTCTTTTTCCCCTTCACCGGTCAGCTGCAAGGCATGCTCTACGCCTTCATGCTGTTCGCCCTGGCGTTTGTGGCGCGTCCCTTCGGCACCGCGCTGTTTATGTGGATCCAGCGCCAGTGGGGACGAAGCATCAAGCTCACCGCCGCTCTGTTCCTGCTGGGCACCGCCACCGCCGGCATTGCGTTCCTGCCCGGCTACGAAAAGCTCGGCGGCTACGCCATTGCCCTTCTCGCGCTGTTTCGGGTGATGCAGGGCATCGCGTTTGGCGGCTCCTGGGATGGTCTCCCCTCTCTGCTGGCACTGAATGCTCCCAAAGAAAGTCGTAGCTGGTATGCCATGATCGGCCAACTGGGCGCGCCTATCGGTTTTGTGATCGCCAGCGCCCTGTTCCTGTACCTGTACAACAGCCTGAGCGCCGCAGATTTTCTGGGCTGGGGCTGGCGCTATCCGTTCTTCGTGGCCTTTGCCATCAACGTGGTGGCCCTGTTTGCCCGTCTGCGTCTGGTGCTGGGCGAGGAGTACACTGAAGCCATGGAAGAAAGTGAGCTGGAGCCGATCCGCACCACCGAGATGGTGCGCAAAGAGGGCTACAACATCTTTATTGGCTCATTCGCCGCCCTCGCCAGCTACGCGCTGTTTCATGTGGTGACTATCTTCCCGCTGTCGTGGATTGCCTTTCAGGGCAGCCAGACCACTGCGGAAGTGCTGACCGTGCAAATTCTGGGAGGTTTTGTGGGAATCATGGCGACCATTGGCTCCGGCTGGATCGCCGCCCGCATTGGTAAACGCACCACCGTGGGGGCCCTGGCCGCCATGATCGGCATTTTCAGCCTGCTCACCCCATTGTTGATGGGCGGCAGTCCCGCCATGCAGGACACGTTTATTCTGTTGGGCTTTGCCCTTCTCGGGGTGTCCTATGGACAAGCCTCCGGCACCGTGACTGCCAACTTCGCTCCGCGCTTCCGCTACACCGGCGCCGCCCTGACCTCTGATTTCGCCTGGCTGTTCGGCGCGGCATTTGCACCGCTGGTGGCTCTGGGCCTGTCCGCCAAATTCGGGCTGCTGTCGGTAACCGTGTACCTGCTCTCCGGCGTCATCTGCACCCTGCTGGCCCTGGCCATCAACCAGTCGCTGGAAGATCAGGGCGAAGAGAGCTGAAAGTGTAAAGTTCAAAGTTGAAACGCGGACTGACGCCGTCGTTCAGCTGAAACCAGAGAGGCCGCGCCCGGATTCCAGGCGCGGCCTCTTCATTTGGGGTTGCTTCGCGACCGCATCAGGCTACACGCAACATGCAACACGCGAACCCGGGAAAGCCGCACTGTGGGAGCGGTCGTTCGACCGCGATAGCCGTGGCCCGGCGTTTTTCGCGGTGGAACCGCCGCTCCCACAAACCCATTTACACCAACGAAAAAGGCCGCACCCAACCTATGGACGCGGCCTCCTTCCTTTCAGACCCGAGCCTGCGCTGTAGCTTGCAGCTTGAAACTTATAGCTATCAGCTCAAACTCCCCAACGCTTTCTTGGTAAACGGCTCAATCTCGTCTTCCTTGCCGTCACGCATCTTCACTAGCCAGTTGGGGTCCTGCAGCAGGGCACGGCCCACCGCAATCAGGTCAAACTCGTCGTTGTCCATGCGTCGGGTCAGCTCATCCAACGCCGCCGGGTTGGCGGTGCCACCCATGCCTTCCGGGCTGTTGAGGAAGTCGCCGTCCAGGCCCACGCTACCAACCGAAATCACCGGCTTGCCGGTAATGTTCTTGGTCCAGCCCGCCAGATTCAGATCAGAGCCCTCAAACTCCGGCAGCCAGAAACGTCGGGTCGACGCATGGAAGATATCCACGCCCGCCTCCACGAACGGCATCAGGAAGCGCTCCAGCTCTTCCGGGGTCTGGGCCAGCTTGGCCTCGTAATCCTGCTGTTTCCACTGCGAGAAGCGCAGCACGATGGCAAAATCCTCGCCAACTGCTTCACGGACCGCCTTGACGATCTCCACGCCGATGCGCGCCCGGTTCTCGATGGAGCCACCGTACTCGTCGTCACGCTGGTTGGTGCCTTCCCAGAAAAACTGGTCCAGCAGGTAACCGTGGGCTCCGTGAATCTCCACGCCATCAAACCCCACGGCTTTGGCGGCCTTGGCGGAGTCCGCAAAGGCTTGGATCACGTCCTGGATGTCTTCCTTGGTCATGGCATGACCATTTTCCTTTCCTGGCTTGAACAGCCCGGACGGGGAATAACCGGGCACTTCCTTGTCGGGGCCGATGCCGGCCTTGCGCACCGCGCCCACATGCCACAGCTGCGGAATGATCTGGCCACCGGCTTCATGCACGGCATCCACCACCTTCTTCCAGCCCGCCATGGCCTCATCGCCATAAATCGCCGGCACCCGCTCGTAGCCATTGGCGGCCTTGTGGCCCACAAAGGTACCCTCGGTAATGATCAACCCCACCTCACCTTCGGCGCGGCGGCGGTAGTAACCCACCACTTCCTCATTGGGCACATAGCCCGGGGAAAAGGTGCGGGTCATCGGGGCCATGGCCACCCGGTTTCGCAGCTTCAGTGATTTGTGCTCAAAAGGACGCAACAGGCTATCCAGTGAACCGCTCATAGGTACTCTCCCGAATTTCGTCTTCAAAAAATCAACAGAATCAGCGCTTCTGTTCGCCGGGAAGCGCCCGGCCACATAATTTGGTTTCACGATGAAACCTTATTTGGTTTCGTTTTGCAACCATTGTGGCGTACACTAGCGCCATGACACGTAAACGCTTTGACGAAATGGGATGCTGTGTTGCCTCTGCCCTTAACGAGGTCGGCGACTGGTGGTCCCTGCTGATCGTGAAACAGGCCATGCTGGGCACCCGCCGCTATGTGGACTTCCAGAACAGCCTGGGAATCGCCAAGAACATCCTCTGCAACCGCCTCTCCCGCCTGGTCGAGAACGGCGTGATGGTGCGCGTGGATGTGGGCGAACACGGCAAGCGCTACGAATACCGGCTCACCGACAAGGGCCGTGACCTGTTCACCGTGGTCACCGCCTTGCGCCAGTGGAGCGAACGCTGGAATGGGGCACAGGACAGCATGAAGCTGGTGGATCGTCAGACTGGCGAGCCACTGGCCCCGGTCACCGTCCAGAATCAGCAGGGGCAGCCGCTGACGGTGCGGGATGTGCGGTTTGTGGATGAAAACGGCAAGCCGTTTGAGGAGGCGGGCTAACTCCCCAACGCCCCCGAAGGAGCGTCGCTGGCGGCGCGATCACCACCGAACACAGTAGTTAACGGTTTTTGTGGGAACGGAGCGAAGCGGAGTAACGCACGCAGTGCGGCCCCGAAGGGGTGAGCGAAGCGAATAAATCATGCTTGCATGGCGAATGTGAGGTGATGGTGGCACTCACCTGAATGCTCCACGACTACCTGCCCCGTCATCGCAGCGATAACCGTGCCTGTCCCTTAAGGGGTGCTGCGCGATACCGATCTGGGCTGGCTAAATAACCCGCCAACCTCACTCTCCTGATACAGTAGATCGCCTCGCCAGACGATTTGAGAAACTGGATGACCACCGTATCCGCACTGCAACAACGATGGCACACCACTGTCGCCCCACTGCTGCCCGAACCCGATGCCACCTGGCAACAACTGGCCACCCTCTACAGCGAACCCCATCGCCACTACCACACCCTGGATCACGTAGCCGCCTGCCTGAAGTGGCTGGACCACTACCGCCACCTGGCCGACGATCCGCTGACCGTGGAATTGGCCCTCTGGGCTCACGACGTAGTCTACGATCCCCGCGCCAGCGACAACGAAGCCCGCAGCGCCGACTGGTTCGCTGAGCATTTCGCGAGTAGCACCCTCACAAAGGATCAGAAAAATCGCGTCCACACCCTCATCCTCGCTACCATTCACCCGCACCCACCCACCGATATGGACATGGCGCTACTGCAAGATATTGATCTAGGTATTCTGGGCTCGGATGCAGAACTGTATGACTGCTATGAAGTCTGGATTCGGCAAGAGTATGCCTTTGTGTCGGAGGAGGCGTTTGGGGAAGGGCGTCGTGCGGTGTTGCAGGGTTTTCTGGATTCGCAGGTGATTTATCACACCCTGGCGCTGAGGGAGAAACTGGAGTTGCCGGCAAGAAACAACCTCAGCCGTACGCTTGTGAAGCTGCGGCGCTAACGCTGTCCCTGAATACACGCTTACGGCGCGATTTCAGAAAACCGGCATCCCGTGTTGGTTTTCCATTTCCACACACGATGCAAGACTTTCTCCCCAACCCGCACCTATGACTTTGACCTTTTCCTGATCTCAAGCAATACCGAAGCAATAAAGCAAAATAAAACCACCCCCCCATTAATGAAAAAAAAGTCTTCAGCGGTGATCTGCTTGCCCGTTCTTGCATTGACGACAGGAGAATTCATCTCCCAATCCACAATACGGACAATACCCATCATGGCCGACAAAGACAGCATCAAGGCCGCATTCGTTGATTTCATGAAACCACGTCTTAGCAGCAGTTCCATAAGACCCCAAGCGAAAACGATACCCAGAAAATACAACACTAGCTGATGCATAAAGCGTTAACTCTAAAACGGAACCTATCCTTCGAACACAGAGGTCAGGTCTTTCATGTTGCAGCTGGATGAAAGATCAGCCACCAATCAAGCTGCAACCAACGACTTGGCCGCAGCCACCTTCTTGGCCAGGGACTCCTTGTGCATGGCCAACCACATGTCATTCATGTATTGAAGATTGAGCCAGAACTCCGGGGTTGTGCCCAGTACCTTGGCCAACAGAAACGCGGTTTCCGCCGTGACGCCGCGGTGGTTTCCGCACAGCTCATTGACAGTCTTGCGACTAACGCCCATCGCCTTGGCCAGCTCCCCCTGAGTAATCTTCAGGGGCTCAAGGAATTCTTCCTTGAGCATGGCTCCCACGCTGGTGGGCTGATGCGCTGGCAGCCTCAATGCTTCAACCATGATGTCACCTTTCACCTGTACTGATGGGGATCAAGATACATCGAACGCTTTACCCTTATCCCACGTGAACACCAAGCGGTATTGCTTGTTGACCCGAATTGAGCACCAATGCTTCAACTTTCCATTCAGGTGCTCAGATCTGTTTCCTGGAGGCACCCTTGAATCCTGCTCGCCGTTGGCGATATGAAGGATTTCAAGTCTGCGTTTGAGCGCCCCCTCGATACTCTTGGGCGCCGGACAAGCACCGCCATTAAAGAAGTAACCCTCCAGCACCCGACACGACATCATGAGCGCGGTACCTGTGCCCATCGGTGAACTTTAGTCTAATCCCCAATTCGGGAGATAACCTTAGCTCAACCCCTTACCTGTTTATGTAAGCCATCCTCTACAAAACACACTGCCAGCGTAAGAAAACCGGAGCGCGGGCTACCGCTCCACCAACCGTCTCGCCATCCAATAGCGCTCGCGCCAATACGGGTTTTTCAGCGAGGACTGCATCACGCCGTTGCTTACCGATGCATGCATAAATTCATCCCCACCCATATAAATCCCCACATGGCGGTTGCCCGGGCCGGTGCGGAAAAACACCAGGTCGCCGATTTCCAGTTCGTTGCGGGCGACAGGTTCGCCTTCCTCCATGAGTGCCGAGGTGGTGCGAGGGACTTTCATGTTCAGTTGCGAGAGGAAGGTGAGGTAGACGAAGCCGGAGCAGTCAACGCCTTTGGAGCTAAGGCCACCGTAGCGGTAAGGAACGCCTTGCCAGTCTTCTTTTTGGGCGAGCAGGCTATCGAGGATGAGGGTCTGCCGGGACGGGAGATCCTGTGGGGCATCAACGATCTCAGGGGGCGGGGCTTGGCGTTCCGGAGGGACAAGGGAACAGGACGCCAGGCTGGCGAACAGCAGGACGGCGGGAAACGAAAAGGAGAAACTGAAATGGCGGTGCATGGCGCGAAAGCGATGGCTGACTTAGGGGGTGAGGCAGCCAAAGAGCAGGAAGGTTCCAAGAGACTAACCATTGAGGCAGGAGCGCCTCATGCGGCGCTCCGACAGGGCTTTGTTGTTAGGCCTGGGCGAGCTCTTCTCGCATTTGCTGGATGACGGTGGCGTAGTCGTCTTTGCCAAAGATGGCGGAGCCGGCCACGAAGGTGTCGGCGCCGGCGGCGGCCACTTCGCGGATGTTCTTTTCGGAGACGCCGCCGTCCACTTCCAGGCGAATGTCATGGCCGCTGGCATCAATGAGTTCGCGCACCTTGCGGACTTTATCCAGGGTGTTGGGGATGAATTTCTGGCCGCCGAAGCCGGGGTTGACGCTCATCAGCAGGATCATGTCCAGCTTGTCCATCACGTATTCCAGGCAGTCCGGACGGGTGGCCGGGTTGAGTACCAGACCGGCTTTGCAGCCGTGGCTCTTGATCAGCTGCAGGGAGCGGTCCACGTGCTGACTGGCTTCCGGGTGGAAGGTGATGTAGCTGGCGCCGGCTTCGGCGAACATGCCGATCAGGTCATCCACCGGGCTGACCATCAGGTGCACGTCGATGGGGGCGGTAATGCCATGATCGCGCAGGGCCTTGCACACCATGGGGCCAATGGTGAGGTTGGGCACGTAGTGGTTGTCCATCACGTCGAAGTGGATCACGTCTGCCCCGGCGGCCAGTACGTTATCGCATTCTTCGCCCAGGCGAGCGAAGTTGGCAGCCAGAATGGAGGGGGCAATCAGGTAATCCTGCTTGGGCATGATAAATCCTCAATAGTGCAGTTGGCGCAGTATCGTCACTGTGGGAGCGGTGGTTCCACCGCGCACGAAATCGCGGTCGAACGACCACTCCCACAAAAGTTGTTCTCAGCGTTGGGTCAGCAATCGATCCAGTTCGTCGAGACGTTCCGGGGTGCCGATGTCCCACCATTGGCCGCGATGATGCTCGCCGCTGGCCGCGTCACGGGCCATGGCCTGACGTAGCACGGGGGCCAGTTTGGCTTCGCCCTCCGGCAGCGCTGCGAACAGGGCCGGGTCAAACCGGCCGATCCCGGCATAGGTCAGTCTCGGGTCGGTATTATCGCGCAACCGGGCGGTGTCTGTCAGATGAAAATCCCCTTGCGGGTGGTGCGGGGGGTTGTCCACCAGCACCAGATGCACAGGATCATCGCACTCGATGAGCAACCGGGACACGTCGTAATCGGTCCAGATATCGCCATTGATCAGGGCAAACGGGGCGTCGCCCAGCAGCGGCAAGGCACGCTTGATGCCTCCGGCGGTTTCCAGCGGGGTGCCTTCGTGAGACCAGACGATGGGAATGCCATAGCGGCTACCGTCCCCCAGCGCCTCGGCCAGGGTGTCGCCCAGCCAGCCACTGTTGATCACCAGCGACGCGAAGCCGGCATCCCGCAGGGCCTCGATGTGGTATTCGATCAGGGCCTTGCCCCCCGCCTGAAGCAAAGGCTTGGGGGTGTGATCGGTGAGTGGGCGCATGCGCTTGCCATAGCCCGCTGCCAGTATCATGGCCTTCACGGGTTGTCCTCAAGCTGGTCCAGCACCCACTGCAGGTCGGCCAATTCCGGGCGACGGGCGATGACCGTGCGCAGATAGGCAAAGAAGCGCGGCACATCGCCCAGATATTTGGGCTTGCCGTCACGGTGACAGATCCGCGCGAAGATGCCGATCACCTTGATATGGCGCTGGGCGCCCATCAAATCGCAATCGCGCAGGAAAGTGTCAAAATCCTTCGGCACCGGCAGGCCAGCCGCCGTGGCCTTGTCGAAATACTCGCGCAGCCAGTTCAACACCCGCGCTTCTGGCCAGCTCAGGAAAGCATCCTTGAACAGGCTGATCACGTCGTAGGTAATCGGCCCGGCCACCGCATCCTGGAAATCGATCACACCCGGATTGGGCTCGGAGACCATCAGGTTACGGGGCATGTAGTCGCGGTGCACAAACACCCGGGGCTGAGCCAGGGCGGAATCGATGAGCCGGTCAAATACCCGGTCCAGCCGTTGACGCAGCTCGCCGGTGACCACCATCTCGCGGTGGCGGAACAGATACCACTGGGGGAACAGCTCAAGCTCGCGCTGCAACAGGGCCTCGTCGTAGACCGGCAGCCCGGCCACGTCGGCATATTGCTGTTGAGTAATCAGGGTATCGATGGCCGCGCTGTACCAGCGGTCCGCATTGGCCTCGTTGAGGGCATGTAGCCAGGTCTCGGTGCCCATGTCGGTGAGCAGCAAAAAGCCCTGGGCCAGATCCTGATGGACGATTTTCGGCACATGCACCCCGGCGGCGTCCAGCCGCCCGGCCACATCAATAAAGGGCCGACAGTCCTCGTGACTGGGCGGCGCATCCATGGCCACCAGGCTTCGGCCATCGTGCTGATAACGGAAATAGCGGCGAAAACTGGCATCGGCAGAGGCGGTCTCGCCCACCACCTGCGCACCAAGGTAAGCGCTTACCCACTGGTCCAGATCCGCCTTGCGCGGGTCAGGGGTTACGTCAGATTTACTTTTATCAGGCTGCATTGCCTTCCTTGTTCCATTACACTGCCGCTTTTACAGACGCACAGCCGCGTCTGTGCAAAACGGCCTTTTTACCTGTTCTGAGCAGCCGATGCCACTGCCCACACAACGAATTCTGATACCCGCCCTGCTATTCATCGCCGGGGCCAGCAACGCGGATAACGACCTTAACTGGGTGGACCGCGAACAAATGGCCACGTTCCCTGCGGTGCAGCAGCGCGTGATCCCTGACTGGTGCGGCGGCATCTACTATAACCCGGCCGTGGGGATCCCGGTGGAAGGGAGCGACACGGTAGTCACCGCCGACCATTCCACCCTGACCCAGGACGGCCTGATCTCACTGGACGGCGACGTTCTGATTGAACAGCCCGGCCGCCGTATCACCACAGATGTCGCCCAGCTGGATCAGTCTACCGGTAAATACGAACTGGAGAGCGGCCTGCGCCTGGAAAGCAATAAAGCGACCTTTATTGCCGACAGCATGAGCGGCCAAACCAGCCGCCGGGAAGGCAGCTTGCAGGGGGTGCGTTACTCCCTGTTTGACCTGTCCTCCCGAGGCAGTGCGGATTACATCTTCCTGACCGACACTACCACCACCATTACCAACGGCAGCTATACCACCTGCCAACCCGGTTCCAATGGTTGGTCACTGCACGGCAAACGCATTTTCCTTGACCGGGACAAGGGCTGGGGCGAAGCCAATGACGTCGTACTGAAAGTAAAGAGCACCCCGGTATTCTGGCTACCCTGGATCACTTTCCCGATTGATGACCGGCGCAAGACCGGCCTGCTGTTCCCCACCATCGCACTGGGGGATGACAACGGACTGGATATCTCGCAGCCGATCTACATCAATCTTCACCCTCAGATGGACGCCACTATTGCTCCGCGTTATATCGACGGTCGTGGCAGTGGCGCGGACACGGAGTTCCGTTACCTGACCCCCTACGGTGAGGGGGAAGTAAGCTACGGCATTCTTTTCAACGACCGCAAGTTCGATGATGAAAACCGGCAGGTGGCACGCTGGTCGCATCTGGGGAATGTAGGGCGCTGGAACCTGAAGACCGATTTCAACTACGTATCCGATGACTTCTACTTCAAGGATCTGGATACCGGCCTCGAAATCAGCTCCCAGACTCACCTGCCGCGGCTGGCTGAAGCCCGCTACTACGGTCGCACCTGGCAGGTACTGGGGCGCATGCAGTCCTGGCAAACCATCGACCCGACGCTGGCCGATGAAGACCTGCCCTACCGCCGCTTGCCACAGCTGCAAATCACCGGCGACCCGACGCTGGTGGGCCCGGTAAAGGGGCTATGGCTATCGGACATGACCGCCTTCGAACGCAGCAGCTCCGACGACAGCGGCAAAGCTTCTGGCCTGCGTGGCCATGTGGCTCCCGCCCTGAGCATGCGCCTGCAGGACAGCTGGTGGTTCGTCGAACCCCGCGCGCGGCTGTATCACACCCAGTACAAGCTCGACAGCGTGGATGCCACCGAGGAAGACAACCCGGACATGACCACCTGGGGTGCCAGCCTGGACTCCGGGCTGGTGTTCGAACGTCCGACCAACTGGTTCGGCAGCGCCTTCACACAAACCCTGGAACCTCGCCTGTTCGTCAACAAGGTCGCCTTCGAAGAACAGGACAGCCTGCCCAACTTCGACACCCGTGAAGTGACCTTTTCCTACAATTCCCTGTTCCGGGAAAATCGCTTTATCGGCTACGACCGCATCGGCGATGAAGAAAAGCTGGCCGTGGGCCTGACCAGTCGTTTCCTCCACGATGCCAGCGGCAGGGAACAACTGCGTCTGCGGGCCGCCCAGGGGTTCTACTTCGATGATCGCAAGGTCTTCACCGAGGATTCCCTGGAAGACCCCACCGACGACCAGACCCCTCTGGTCGGTGACCTGCGGTGGAACTTTGCCAACGATTGGTACCTCTACACTGAGGCACAATGGGATCTGGAGGCTAATGAGCGGGAACGCTCCAACTTCCAGATCGGTTACAACGACCGCGAACGGCGTATTTTCAACATGGGCTTCCACGACCGCCCCGCCGACGATATCCAGCAATCGGAAATAAGTGCCATCCTGCCCGTACATCGCCATTGGCGCATTGTCGGACGCTGGATGTACGACCTGGACAATGAACGCACCCTGGAGACCATGGCCGGGGCAGAATATCGTAATTGCTGCTGGAAACTGCGCTTGCTCAGTCAGCGTGAGCTCACTGATGACGATGGCGACGGCGATCTGGAAGCCGACAGCACCGTCTGGTTCCAGATTCAGATGATCGGCCTGGGCGGCTTTGGTGGCCAGGTGGATTCCTTGCTGGAACGCAGTATTCCGGGATACAGGAGAGAGTATGAATAACCAGACGCTGCACGCTGCACGCAGCATTCACCCCACCAGCGCCCTGCGCTGGTTGATGCTGGCCATGGCCTTGTCCCTTCCGGTACTGGGCCAGGCTAAAGTTCAGATGCTGGATCGCATTGTGGCTGTCGTGAATGATGGCGCCATCATGGCCAGCGAACTGGATGAGCGCATCAACGTGATCGCCCTGCAGTTCCAGGACAAGGGCCAGCAACTGCCCCCTCCCGCCATCATGCGCGAACAGGTGCTGGACCGCATGATCACCGAGCGGGTGCAACTTCAACTGGCAGAGCGCGCAGGCATCAAGGTGGACGATGCCAGCCTCAACCAGGCCATGTCGGGCATCGCTCGCCAGAACGGTATGACCCTGGAAGACTTCGCCGCCGCCATGCGTGAAGACGGTTACGACTGGAACCAGTTCCGCGAGCAGATCCGCGAAGACATGATCATCTCCCGCCTGCAGCAACGCAGTGTCGCCTCCCGTATCCGCATCACAGACCGTGAAGTGGACCGTTTTCTGGGCTCCGAGATGGGTAAGCAGATGTTCGAGGAAGATTTTCGCCTCGGCCATATCCTGATTCGCGTACCCGGTGGCGCATCGCCGGAAGACGTCCAGGCTGCCCAGTCCAAGGCCCAGGACGTTGAGAACCGCCTTGCCGGCGGTGAAGATTTCCAGCAAGTGGCGGTATCCGTCTCAGATGGCCCCAAGGCCCTGGAAGGCGGTGATCTGGGCTGGCGACCGGCGGCCCAGTGGCCAAGCCTGTTCTCCGAAGCCGCCCTTTCACTGCAAAAGGGCGAGATTTCAGCTCCCATTCGCTCTGGCGCCGGCTTTCACATTCTCAAGATGATCGACCGCCGTGGCGGCGCCGAGAAGGTAGTGACCCAGTATCAGGTGCGCCATGTACTGATCAAGACCGACGCCCTGACCAACAGTGAACAGGCCCACGCGCAAGCCCAGCGCCTGCACGACCAGATCGCCAGCGGGCAAAGTGAATTTGCCCCGGTGGCAGCCGAGCATTCTGATGACCCGGGCAGCGCCCGTAATGGCGGCGAACTGGGTTGGGTCAACAGGGGTGAAATGGTGCCGGAATTCGAAGACATGATGCTCAATACCCCGACGGGTGAGCTGTCGCCCGTTTTTGAGACCCAGTACGGCTGGCATTTCCTGCGCGTCGACGACATTCGCGATACGGACATGAGCGACGAATTCCGCCGTATGCAGGCCACCCAGGCGCTTCAGAAGCGCCGTTTCGAAGAAGAACTGGAAACCTGGATTCAGGAAAAACGCGGCGAGTCCTACGTGGATATTCGCCTGTGAGCCAGCCGTCGGACGCCGGACGTCTGACACCAGCACGTCCCATTGCCATTACCTGCGGCGATCCGGCCGGTATCGGTCCGGATCTGGCTCTGGCCTTGCCCGCCCTGTTTCCAGAGCAGCCCTTGGTGCTGATTGGTGACAAAGCCGTATTGAGCCAACGGGCCGCCCTGCTTGGCAAGACACCCTCCCTGGGTGACTGGCAGCCCGGCGACCCCGCCATTCGTGACCCGCTGACCCCGGATTTTGTCTGCGTGTGGCACACTCCCGCCGGCGCCCCGGTGACCGCAGGCCAACCCAACCCGGCCACCGGCCAGGGCACCCTGGATATGCTCACCCGCGCCGCCCGTGGCTGCCTGGACGGCACCTTTTCGGCCATGGTGACAGCTCCGGTCGCCAAGAACGTGATCTGCGAGGGTGCCGACCCTGCCTTTACCGGGCATACCGAGTTTCTGGCTGCGCAAGCCGCCGTAGACAGGGTGGTGATGATGCTGACAGCCCGCGACCTGCGTGTGGCGCTGGCCAGCACCCATCTTCCGCTCAGTGAAGTCCCCGCCGCTATCACCCCCGATAGCCTGACCCGCACTCTCACCATTTTGCGCGATGATCTGGTCAACAAGTACCGCATTGCGCAGCCACGCATTCTGGTGCTGGGCCTCAACCCCCATGCCGGGGAAGGCGGCCATCTGGGGCGCGAAGAACTGGACGTGATCATCCCTACACTTGAGCACTTGCGCCAGCAGGGCTTTACCCTCACTGGCCCGGTGCCCGCTGATACCGCCTTTCAGCCTGCATTGCTGAACCAGCACGATGCCGTACTCGCCATGTACCATGATCAGGGCCTGCCCGTACTCAAGTACGCCGGTTTTGGCGAAGCTATCAACATCACCCTGGGGCTGCCGTTTATCCGCACCTCCGTGGACCACGGCACCGCCTTCGAGCTGGCGGGCACGGGCCAGGCCAAGGTTGGCAGCCTGGTCGCTGCCACCCGCCTGGCGCTGAATCTGGCGACTCCACAGGATCCATGACATGACAGAACACCGCACCCGCAAGCGTTTCGGCCAGCACTTCCTGCACGACCGCAATCTGGTCGACCGCATGGTCCGCACCCTGGACCTGAAGCAGGACGATACCGTGGTGGAGATCGGCCCCGGGCGTGGCGCCCTCACTTACCCCTTGCTGGAAGATTTGCCACACCTGCACGTGGTGGAACTGGACCGCGACCTGATTACTCTGCTGCGCCAGGAAAACACCCCTGACCGCCTGAGCATTCATGAGAGCGATGCCCTGAAGTTCGATTTCCGTACCCTCAAGCCGGCGGACAAGCCCCTGCGAGTCGTGGGCAATCTGCCCTACAACATCTCCACCCCCTTGATCTTCCACCTGCTCAGCCAGTCCGATGCCATCAGCGACATGACCTTCATGCTGCAGAAGGAGGTGGTGGACCGGCTCAGGTGGGCTGAAGGCGCCCG
>OBIY01000279.1_pt1 | contig 21680 bp, 24 predicted proteins | sample 1519841 | NCBI WGS metagenome assembly OBIY01 (sample SAMN03019774, study PRJEB22545) | beach sand metagenome | biome: beach; feature: sea beach; material: beach sand | place: USA: Municipal Pensacola Beach, FL | collected 2010-07-30 | depth 30-40 cm m
CTATGCATGCGCAGTGCATAGTTTCAGAAAGGTATGAAAGCGTTTGCGTATGGCGGTTCGTTGCTCAGGTGTGAGCGACTTCCACTGTTTGAAGCGCTCTTTGAGATGCTGCTTTTCTTCATCATCAAGCTGATGCCAGCGGTTCAGGCCGGATAAAATACGGGCTTGGCGTTCAGATGGCATGGAGTCCCATGTCGGCGCTAATGTTTCCAGGGCCTGTTGATCTGCTGTACTCAGGCTGCTCCAAAGTCTTTTTTCAGTGGCCTCGGCATGCCCTGATTGAGCAATGAACATCATGAGCACCAAAAAAATAATTAATCGGAGGTATTGTCTAGCCATTCTTCTTTGCCTTCATCAGCCTCTACCCGCTGGTTGGTTTCTTGTTCACCGAAAAAAATGATGGGGTCGACCCATTCGCCATTATTTGTTTGCCATTGTGCTAAAAATTCTAAAAACTCTGGGTCTACACGTTCTTTTGCGTGAATGGTACTGACCAGCATCACGCCTGTGAGCAAAGGGAAAAGTGGCAACCTAACCCAGGTCATCATGGATCTCAGTCGTCATCCAGATGTAAAAATCCATATTTTCAAAAAACTCTAATGATTGAGTACTTAATATGATTGGCAAATCTTCAAACGCTGTGTTTGCAAGCTGAGGCGGCTGCTCGCGAATGGGAGCAAAGTAGATGGCCACGCTCATGATGGCAAGCATGGCAAAACCGGCCAGACTGTAAGCCGCTGGCCTCTTCCACAGGTTATTTTGTGTCTCAGCTTTTGTAAGTGCTGCTACTCGTGATGCTCTAATCCGTTGTAATGTGTCAGCATCAATTTCTTCACAGCGCTGATCTAAGTGTGCTTTTATTGCTGTTGGATGGATAGGGTCATTGCCGGGGATCATTATTTGTACTCTTTTAACGTCGTTTGGAGCGCTTTTAACGCTCTTGAGTAATGTGTTTTTACACTGCCTTCCGAACATTTCATGATCTTTGCGGTTTCTTTCGTGTCAAAGCCTTCCCAAAGCCTGAGAAGAAAAGCCTGTTGTTGTCGAAGTGGCAGATTATGTATTGCCCAATCAAGGGTATCCATTGCTTGTGTCCCTATCAGTGCGCTGTCTGGTCTGAATGTGATAGGCGCCGGGGCCTGCTCCAGTGGATCCTGATCATCATCGGTATGTTTTTTTAGAATCTGTCGCCAACGGTTGCGTACCGTATTTTTTCGGTGCCAGTCTTGTATTTTACTTTGCAATATGCGGTGGAAAATAGGTGGCCATTCGGCGGCCGGTTTACGGTGATATTTTTCAGTGAGCTTCAGCATCGCTTCCTGAACGATATCCAGCGCCTCTTCACGGTGCCCTGTTGCCAGCAAGGCGATTCGATAAGCTTTTTTTTCGATACCTTGAAGGAATCGGTTGAGGGCTTCGGTGGAGTAACTCGTTTTTGTCTTCCTGATGGTGTATCTGCAGTCCAACGGGTCTAGTTGAAATAGCGGCAGTGTTTTAATTAAATGGGTATCAAAAAAAAGCATATCAGAAATCATTGCGCTGCGGTTTATGTGAGGAGAGGATTTGTGAGGTCATACTGATGTCAACGCGCAGTCATTGGATTCGTTGACATCAGAATGCTTTTATTTACAGTTATAATTAAAACGATATGAAATCTTTTGTCTTAATATGAGGAGGGTTTTGGATGTCCGATTCATTACGTGACCAGCTGATTAAAGCCGGGTTTTCGTCAAAGGAACAACCAAAGAGGGCATCAGCTCAAGGGCGTGATAAAAAATCATGGAAGAAATCGCTTGGTCCTAAATCCTCCCTTAACACCAATCAGAAGGCCCCGCTTTCAGGCTCCGATGATGTTGATCAAAAGAAAGCAATCAAGGCAAAAATTAAACAACTGATTGAGGCTTCTTGTTTGGCTGATCATAAAGGAGAAAAGCCTTACAACCATATTGTCAACTCGCGTGTAAGACGGGTTTTTGTTAATGAAGACGCTTATAAGCAACTGGTTGAAGGCAGTTTAGCGATTACCCGTTTGAATGGCTCAACATACCTCATTCCTGTAACCGTCGGTCGCGAAGTGAAAGCGTTGAACCCTGATTGGGCTGTCAGTTTTGTTGATAAAAGTGGTGCGGACTCAAACGACGATTTGGATTATGCCGAACACAAAGTTCCCGACGACCTTTCGTGGTAGCAGCCATTCAAGGCTGATCCTCATATTTTATACCTAACGGTATTTTGCTCAGAGCACTTGGTAGCTTGGCGCTGGTTTAGGTGAGGGCTTTTAAGGCTTCAGAAGTTAAGGGGCTTAAGGTTTAAGCCCCCTAAACGTACACCGGAAGGGTCAAAGTGTTTATTTTGCCAAAATCTTGAACTCAACACGCCGGTTGAGTTTACGGCCTTGTTTTGTCCGGTTATCTGCAATTGGCTCACTTTCGCCGTAACCTCGAGGAACCATTCGTCGCATTTCAACGCCTTGTGATACGAGGTAGTCTCGTACAGAACGGGCTCTGCGATAAGACAGATCCAGGTTATATGCTTCTGAGGCTGTACTATCTGTGTGTGCTTGAATTTCGACCACAATGCGCGGATATTTTTGAAGTTCCTGGGCAACACCATCTAAGAGAATTTTAGACTCCGGTAATAGTTTTGCCGAGTCGATTTCAAACTTCACGCCATTCAATGCGCCGGCAAAAAAGCAACCAACGGCATCAACTTGCGAGCCCCGGGGTGTTTTCGGACAAGCATCATCTTCATCACGGACACCGTCCTTGTCAGCATCATTGAAAATGGAGCCCCCAATGATGGGTTTCACCACAATTGGATCGGGTATGGAAGAGCCAGCGCCAACGCTCTCCAAGGTCGATTGTCTTATTAAGTATGCGGTCTTGTTGCCACCAAATCGCCAGAGTGCGCTCACTGAAAGAAACTGTGCGTCTTTATCATACAGTTCGATATCGGCGCGTAGCGATACATTGCGGGGCAGTGCATATTCCAGGCCGCCACCCCAATGGAGGTGAAAGTTATTCTTTGTTCGGGTATCCACACTGCCCTTGGAACCTGTTTGCAGGTTCCCAAGGCCGGCGCGCGCAAAAAATGACAGGCCTTTGCGTGTTTGAATACCTTGAGCTTTTTGAGTGTTATAAAAATAGTAAAGTGCACTAACACCAAGTACTTGATACTCACTGGCACCATCTGGATTTACACTGGCTTCACCCAAGTCGAAATAGTAGCCTTCGAGGGAGATTTTTTCGGCAAAGTCATATCCAACATAAAAGCCAAGGCCCAAATCATTTTTATCATCAATACTGGAGCCTGCAGTCTTGACACTGGGCTCCAGTTGAGACATCCCAAGTGTGCCACCGACGTACCACTGTGGAAAAAATTCTGATGGGGTAGCAGGTGGTGTTTTTTTTGCTTTTGTATCTTTTAAACTTTTTTTCTCAACGACCGGTGCCGAAGCAGTTGTTGGTTTTTCTTCGGAACTCTTGGGGCTCTCTGCTGCAATAAGCGACAACGAAAGCATTGCCAAAGAGATCCCTGTGGCCGATTTTTTGAAAGTGTTCATTGCTGATCCTTCCATGAATTAATGTTGTGGGCCCACATGAAGCGGTTGTGAGTAAGGCTGTTTGCTGTGTTTAGTCTGGCGTCGATATAGGCCCAGCGCTATCAGTACGGCGATGAGAAATACACCACTGCTGCCACCAACACCATTGACACCTGCTTTAACCACGGTGGTTGGGTCCTCCTCAGAAGGAGGGGGGTTGGCTCCAGCAGGGTCTAAGTAGTCAGGAATGCCATCGTTATCGGTATCCGGAAGAGGAAGAGGTGTACCGCCTGTTGACGTAGTGAACTCATCAGCAATGCCATTATTGTCTCGGTCAGGGTCCCGGGTATCATCAATGCCGTCGGCGTCACTGTCCTGACCACCGGTCTGGTCTACGTCAGCCGTATCATCAATGCCGTCGCCATCGCTATCGCCACCACCGGTTTGATCAACATCAACAGAGTCAGGGATGAAGTCGCCATCCGCATCGGCCATGCTGTCGACACGACCGTTGTTGTCGGCGTCTATACCACCGCCTTCAACGAGGTCTTTAAAATTATCGCCATCACTATCTCGATCCACATAGTTTGGCTTATCATCGGCATCGACATCGCCTGGTCGAAGGGCTAAGCCATTCTCATGGCTGTCATCCAGCCCGTTGCCATTGTTATCTGTAAAGTTGTCAACTTTGGCGTCTCCGTCACTGTCTTCACCGCCGGCTTCGATGATGTCGGGTATGCCATCATTGTCGCTGTCCAGGTCAAGGTAGTTCGGTTTGCTGTCATTGTCATTATTAGGTATGGGAAGAGGAATCGTCGCGTAAGCATCGTGCAGACCGTCTCCGTCGCTGTCTACGAGAGAGTCGACCAGTCCATTGCCGTCCTGATCGGTGCCACCGGCTTCAACCAGGTCGCTAATGCCATCATTGTCGCTGTCCAGGTCAAAGGAGTTGACGATGCCGTCGTCGTCGTCATCGCGAGTGTCGCCTTCTTGATCATCCGGCACGCCGTCATTATCGTCATCACGGTCTTTTTCGTCGATAACGCCATCATTATCGGAATCCGAACCCACCGTCAGGTTAACCTGCACAGTGATTTTGCTGAGTGTGCAACCGGTGGTATCAACAGTGGCGGTATAGTCCACGTCGTTTGAACGCCAGAAATGCCGGGCATCGTTAACAGAATATTGGGTGTAGATTCCCAGCTTTAAATTATCAAACTCAGCGGGTGTAATGTCTGTAAGGGTGTAGTTCAGCGTTCTTGTTTCTTGGGGGTTCGAACCCCAATTGCTTTCGGTTACAGAATCCGCCGCTAGAGGATCATTGTTGGTTTTATTGATCGAAGCTGCATAGCCTTGGCTGTCCCCGCTGGTTTTGGTTAATTGCCAGGTAAGGCTGGTTGTAATGAGAGGTTTTTCTGGCGTGTGGCAGCCCTGGTAGTTAGCGACAGGTTTGATGATGATCCCAAGGTAACTGATCGCTGCGGTTGTTGAAGGCTGAGGCCAATCGCCGGTAGGTTGCAAAGCGTCAAAAATAGGTTCTTGAGGGCTTGCTCCAATGCGTGATCCAGCCGGGGTCGAATGACTTCGGCTGACAGAAATGGATCGTGCACTCTCCCTCCAGTCCTGCTCGGTGACTTCATAACTGAAGCTGTCAGTGCCTGAAAAATCCGTGGGTGGTGTGTAGCGAATCTGCCCGTTCTCTATAGACAGGCTACCTCCGTTATCACTACTTGAATTAAGCAGTGTTAATGTGGAAGCGTTTGGGGAGCCTCCATCATTTGCGAGCACGTTAAGTAGTTTACTGGTGTTAATCACCACTGAAAAATTGTCTGTGCCTGCGGTTAAGTCAATCGGCCGATCTGAAATGCCGGCCTGTGTCGCGGTGCTGGCCAGACCGGTTAACGCAGTTAAGGCGATTGTGGGAAAGAGCGAAAGGTTTTTTTTGTATCGTTGGCTTGTGTTGCGATTTGTCAATCTGTAAACACACATTTATTTCACCATTTATGTTAGGTCGTTAGGCATTGCTGAGACATTAAAAAGTCACGGTTAGATTGCTTTATTTGAGGGAATTTATAAAGCAATTTTTTTTTAAAATCAAATAATTAACAATTGAATGCTACTTCTAACTTTATATTTACCTTGTAACAGGCTGATTAATAAAATTTTTATATTGCGCCGCCTATAAAGAAGATGAAGTTTTTATAGGTGGATGTCACGGATTTATTCGCGTTTCTGCTCAATCAGGAGCGGAGGTTTCTTGATGTTTAAGGCGCAAGGCGATTAATTCCCCAGCGGCCACTCGACTCCAGTTGATAGCGAAAACGGTCATGCAGCCTGTCATCTCGACCTTGCCAGAACTCCAGGCTAACAGGTGACAGGCAATAGCCTCCCCAATCTTTTGGGCGTGGGACGTCGCCGCTTGGATATTTTTTTCTCAGTGTATCAACAGCGGTTTCCAGAACACCTCGGCTACTCACTTCAGAAGATTGCCGGGAGCCGGCTGCGCTAAAGCGACTGCCTTCTGGTCGGCTTTGAAAGTAGCGCTCAGAATCACTGTCCGGCAGTTTTGTAACGGTGCCACGGATACTGACCTGTCTTGAAATATCGCGCCAATAGAAGAGTAAACAGGCTTTGGTATTCTCCGCTAGCTCCATTCCTTTTTGACTCAGGTAGTGGGTGTACCAGCAAAAACCCTGCTCATCAAAGTGCTTCATTAAAACAGTTCGGGCAGAGGGCATGCCTTGGCTATCAACCGTCGCGAGTGTCATCGCTGTTGCATCGATTGCACCGGCTGCCTCAGCATCTTCAAGCCACTGGCCAAATTGTTCAAAAGGGTTTTCGAGGAGATTAATACGGCGCAATGGCTTGGAGCCGTACTCGCGTCGCTTATCGCGTTGGTCCTGGGAGTCAGTCATGGTGTCTTATGTTTGCCTTTTATTGCTTGAATTGTGAAGCAAGCCCATCCGATTACAAAGGATAAACCGCCGAACGGTGTCAAAAAAACCAGCCATTGCAACTTAAAAACGGCCAAGGCGTAGAGGCTGCCGCAAAACAATAAAATGCCGGTGATGAAAGAAAAGCCAGCAAGATTCAACCACCCGCTGGTTTGATAACGGGCTTCATAAAGGCCCAAGCCGATCAGCCCCAGTGCGTGGTAGATGTGGTAATCCACCGCAGTTTGATAAGTGGCCATGCCATAGTCTGTCAAGTGAGCGTTCAACCCATGGGCGCCAAAGGCTCCCAGTAATACACTCAGCATCGCCAGAAAGGCCCCAACTGCTATAAAGTTATAAGAAGTTTTTAGTGTTGTCATATTCGGTGTATTTTAAACGGGTTTGGATGACAGGAGAACGAAAATGCCAACATTTGATGTGGTTTCAGAAGTGGATATGCATGAGTTGACCAATGCAGTTGATCAAGCGAACCGTGAGCTGACCAACCGCTATGATTTTAAAGGCAGTGGTGCAAACGTCGAGCAGAGCGACACCACGATCACTTTAGCCGCGAGTAGTGACTTTCAAATTAAACAAATGCACTCAATTTTGTTTGAAAAAATGACCAAACGCGGCATTGACACCGCTTGTTTAGACATGGGAGCGATTACCACGCGGGGACAAAAAGCAATACAAGTCTGCCAAGTGCAAACAGGGATCGACAAAGAACTCGCGAAGGAAATCACTCGGCGAATTAAAGATTCCAAGCTAAAAGTTCAAGCGGCGATTCAGGATCAACAGGTCAGAGTCAGTGGAAAGAAGCGGGATGACTTACAGGCAGTGATTGCCTTGTTGAAAGCAGCCGATATCAAAACGCCTTTGCAGTTCAAAAATTTCCGCGACTGAAGCCTGTATTCCATCGTTCCGCAGGTGTCTTGAGTGACATTAAATGATCACGCTTTCTGAACATAGACATCGTAACGAATCGTTTTGCCATTGATTGAAAATGTGGGGGGATTTTTTGCGAGAGGCAATGCTTTTGCCGGCCGTTTAACGACAACCCGCTCAGTCGCCACGGTTCTGGCCAGGTTTAATAAATGTGCTTGATCCGTTGTTTCGCCCAGCAGCGTTTGGAGCATTTGCATATCTTTTTTGACGAGTGCCGACTTTGTTCTTTGAGGGAACATCGGGTCCAGATAGACAATGTGTGGCGGTTCTCGTGTAGACAATTGAGGCAGAATATTCAGGGCGTCGCCATGGCAGAGAGACAGATTTTGAACGATGTTCGAGGCGTGCTTAACGGCCTGGTCAAGCAATGCGCTCAGTACAGGGTTGCGTTCAATCATCAGTACGCGGCAGCCCAAACAGGCGATGACAAAAGCATCTGAACCCAGGCCAGCGGTAGCATCTACAACAAAAGGCTGTTGAAACTTATGGAGGCCGAGTGCCTTACCAAGCGGTTGCTTCTTGCCAATACCGGTACGCTTCCGATAGGCATTTTTGCCGGTGGTAAAACTGATGGAGAGTGTTCTTTGAGGATGCAAACCGGTATCGATCAGTGTGAGCTCGGCGTTTTCAACGCTTATCAAAAATCGAGTCGATGAGTTTTGTGAATGTAGGAGTGGAAGCTGAAACTGAGTCGCCAGTGATTTAGCCAGAGCCATGTCGGCGGGAGTTTGGGCAAGGATTGCGGTGTTGGGTGAAGCGTTCATAAACTGCGGCTAAAAAAGAGCGTACCGCTCGCACTGTACGCTCTCCCAAACAGGCTGTCGACCCTGGATCAGATCGGTGTGAACATGGGTAGTGCCGTACCTTCCCCTGTATCTTGGAAAACAACGTTCACTGGTTGGCCGATTGCAAGCGCATCGACGTTGCACTCGACAATATTGGTCATCATTGTTGGGCCTTCTTCGAGCGTAACGTAAGCCATGACATAAGGCACCGTTGCCTTGCGCATCACACTGTAACTGTAGATGGTGCCGCGTCCGGATGCTTCTGTCCAAATGGTGTCATCGCTGAAGCAAAAAGGGCAGATCGTGCGTGGGTAGTGGTGCGCTTCACCGCAGGCATTGCATTTTTTAACGAGTAGTTTACCGTTGATCGCCGCTTCCCAGTAAGGTTTGCTTTCATCATTGACCACTGGCGCAGAGTTGTTTGGGTTCATGTTCTCTTTGTTTAAAACTTTCATGCGTCTTCTCTCCCAAGAATCACTGTTGCGCTTCCCATCCGGGTTCCGAGCGAACCGCCCGTGCCGTGTGCCAGTGCAATCTGGCAATCCGGTACCTGTACCTTGGGATGCGCCTCATCTCGAAGCTGACGGACGGCTTCGACAACTTTTGTCATACCGCCCCTGTTGGCGGGGTGATTGTTGCATAATCCGCCACCATCGGTGTTGAACGGTAATTTGCCGACACCGGAGATCAGGTTTCCGTCAGACACAAATTTGCCACCTTGGCCTTTCTCACAGAAACCTAAATCTTCCAGTGTCTCCAGAACGGTGATCGTGAACGAATCATAAATGGATGCATAATCAATATCCGACGGCTTAAGGCCTGCCTCTTCAAAGGCTCTGGGTCCGGACCACCGTGCGCCGGTGAAGGTGAGGTCTGTTCGCCCCCCCATTTGGTGTTTAGGGGACTCACCATGCCCCAGTACTTTAATGCATGTGCGTTTTAGATCTTTGGCCACTTCCGGACTCACGACGACGAGGGCGCCGCCACCGTCTGTGATGACGCAGCAGTCCAGCCGATGCAAGGGGTCACTGATCATGGGGGAGTTAACAACGTCTTCGACCGTCAGAACTTTGCGCACGATAGCCTGTTCATTATGTTGTGAGTGGTGCGAGGCAGCGACTTTGATCCAGGCAAGCTGCTCACTGGTAGTGCCAAATTCGTACATATGGCGCATGGCAGCCATGCCATACATATTGGTTACGGTGGTACCGTAGGAAAATTCAAAGCCGGTTTCTGGCGCGTCCGGTCCGAAGGTTCTGGGCCGGGTGCCGGTTGGCATGCCTTCGGCCTTCGGGCGTCCGGCGAGTGTGATCAAGGCAACCTGGCACTTACCGGCCGCGATGGCAGCGGCCGCATGGCCCACATGAGCCACGTACGATGAACCGCCAATTTCGGTGGAATCGATGTGCTTGAGTCGTAGACCCATGTAGTCGGCCAGGGATAAACCGCCAAGCCCAGGGGCATCTCCTGCGCAGTAGTAGGCATCCACATCGTCTTTGGTTAGTCCAGCGTCCTCAAGGGCTCCTTTAGCCACTTCGGCGTGCAGTTGGGGCAATGACCGCCCGGCGGCATTTCGTATGGGGTGTTCGTACGCCCCGGCAATATATGCTTTACCTCTGATACTCATGAAGTATTGTCCTCCTCAAGAAATAGTAAATTTTTTATTAAAGTTGATTAACGAACGCTTAGTAAGACTTAGGGAGTCCCAACACACGTTCGGCAATATGGCAGAGAATCAATTGCGGGCTGACGGGTGCGATGCGTGGAATCAGGCTTTCGCGGAGATAGCGCTCTACATGAAACTCTTTGGCGTAGCCCATGCCGCCATGTGTCATCACTGCCTGTGTGCACGCTTTAAAAGAGGCTTCCGCTGCCAGGTATTTGGCGGCATTGGCAAGGTGGCCAACGTCGTGCCCCTGGTCATATAAGTTTGCGGCTTTAAATGCCATCAGGTTGGCGGCTTCAAGTTCAGCCCAGCACTCTGCCAAAGGGTGTTGAATGCCCTGGTTTTTGCCGATCGGGCGATCAAAAACAACGCGGTCACGGGCATATTGCACGGCTTTTCGAATAGCGGTGCGCCCAAGTCCAACGCTTCCTGCTGCAGCTAGAATCCGCTCTGGATTTAAACCGTCGAGCAGGTAATAGAAGCCTTTGCCTTCTTCGCCAATCAGGTCGTCTTCAGGGATGGGTAAGCCATCAAAAAAAACCTGATTGGAGTCTGAGGCTTTACGCCCCATTTTTTCAATTTCTCTCACTTCGATGTAGTTGCGGTCAAAGTCAGTGTAAAAGAGGCTAAGCCCGTCTACGGGGCGGCGTGTGTTTTCGATGGGAGTTGTGCGAGCAATTAACAGAATTTTAGTGGCGTGCTGGGCTGTGGAAGTCCAGATTTTTTGGCCGTCGACAATGTAGTGCTTGCCGTTTTTGGTGGCTTTGGTCTTCAGTTTGGTGGTGTCCAGACCCGTATTCGGCTCAGTAACGCCAAAACATGTGATTTCTTTGCGCTGGATGACGCGCGGTACCATGCGTTCGATTTGTTCGGGGCGCCCGTATTTGATGACAGGGTTCAGACCAAAAATGGGGTGTGCGGTGGATGACAGTGCGGTAATGCCGCCGCCGGATTCACCAATGGTCAATGTGAGTACCGCACCTTCGGTAATGCCAAGCCCGGAGCCACCGTATTCAACCGGCGTATTGATTCCCAGCCACCCATGTTCGGCCAGTTCGGAAACAAAGTCTTCCGGAAACTGGCCGGTTTGGTCGCGTTCAAGCCAGTAGTCGTCGTTATAATTTGCGCAGAGCTTTTGCAGGCTTTCCCGCATTTCCATTTGGTCCGGGGTCAGCACGGTTGCGTCGTCGAAAAAGTCTTTCATCAGGTTTCCTCCTTTTTACTCTTTTCAGGCCTGGGTGCCTGGTGGCGTTTTTGTTTTGGTGTATTCGCCTGTTTGGTGCTTTCTGTCTTTAGCTGTTGTAACAAGAGTCGTTTTTTAGCAACCACTACCTCCGGCCTTTTTGAGGGTGCGCGTTTGTGATGCTGGATATTGTGCAAGGGCAGCTTCGGGCCTGATTGGCCGTTGGACCAGGTTGCCCGAGCAGTTAGGGCAAATGTGGTCCAGCACGTGGTTCGCGCAATGCTGACAAAACGTACACTCGAATGAGCAAATCATAGCTTCCGTCGATGCGGGAGGCAGGTCTTTGTTGCAGCACTCGCAGTTAGGTCGAAGTTCCAACACTGGGGTTACCTCTCTGTAGATTTATGCGTGTTATGCCTTGAGGACATGAAAGATTACTCCATTTGGGTCTATGGGCTGGACTTTGCAAGCGAAGTTATATTTTTGCTCATAGTCGATTTCAATGCGCCAACTGTCTATTTGAGGTTTATAGGCTTGTATGAAAGGAGAGGGCTCTTTCCGGATGTGCCTATCATTGAAGGAAAAGTCGTCAATATTTGTGAATTCTTCCTCCTTGCACTGGTTAGCATCAGAGGTTCGGTCATCGCTTACAGGTTTTAATTTGGTTTTGAAAGTCATAACGCCTGCATTGAGTTCAATTTCTGCTTCTTCGCGCCAACTGTGTCTGTGCCCTATTCATGATTCCATTCGAAACTATAAAGACCCTTTCTAAGACTTTTCTTCATACTTCTTCCTTTAGGCATAGCGAACGTGAGTCACCAAAGATAATGGTCCATTGGTTCAATGTATATTATTTTCAGAATTAAAAGAAGCCAAGTGTCATTCATTGGGGAGGGCTTTTCGTTGTGGCTGGTTTTAACGATTTATCACACTTATTGATAGAGTGCGCGCACTTGGCGCCAGTCGCGGTCGAGCTTTTCTCGGTCATCAGGGTGGGCGATGTTGATGAGTGCATTGGCTCTTTCGTTCAGCGTCCGCCCGTACAGATTTGCCACGCCATACTCCGTCACAATATAGTGGACGTGTGCGCGGGTTGTGACGACGCCCGCACCAGGGTGGAGGGAAGCAACAAGGCGTGGCTGGCCCTTGCGTGTCCGGCTGGGGAGGGCGATGATCGGCTTACCCCCTTCGGAGAGAGAAGCCCCTCGTATAAAGTCCATTTGTCCCCCCACGCCGGAAATAATCCGATGGCCAATAGAGTCTGCACAGACTTGTCCTGTCAAGTCCACTTGCACCGCTGAGTTGATGGCGGCAACGCTGGGGTTTTTAGCGATTTCGAACGGTGAGTTGATCCAGTCGATCCGCGCTTGAATGATGGAGGGGTTGTCGTCAATGAAATCGTAAACTCGCTTTGTGCCGGCGATAAACCCCGAGACGGTTTTGCCCCGATGATTCTTCTTTTTTGAGTTGTCAATCACACCGGTTTCCAACAAGCTCAATAAGCCATCGGACCACATTTCTGTGTGGACACCCAGGTGTTGGTGGTTTGTCAACGCATTGAGCACAGCATTTGGGATAGCGCCGATACCCGTCTGTATGGTTGCACCATCGTCGATCAGGCTGGCCGTGTGCTGACCAATCGCGATTTCAATCTCTGTCAAGCGGGGTGGTGGGGTTTCTGGTAGTGGATCGTCGACTTCAATGAAGTGGTCAAGCCGGGAAATGTGAATAAATCCATCCCCATGCACACGTGGCATTTGATGATTGATTTGGGCAATCACCATCCTTGCGCAGTAGACGGCTTCCAAAGCGACATCCACGCTGCAGCCTAGCGTACAAAAACCGTGTTCGTCGGGTGGCGAAAGGTGCATGAGCGCGATGTCAATTGGCCGTTCTCCCGAACGAAACAGTGCGGGAATCTCGGAGAGCAGACAGGGCAGATAGTCAACACGTTCGCCGTCATAGTGGGGCCTGATATTTCCGCCCACAAACAGATTGGCCACGCGAAAACTGTCTTTGAAGTCTGGCTTAGCGTAAGCGGCTTCCCCGTCAGTATGTAAATGCATAATTTCAACATTTTTCAGCCGGCTTGCATGGGCAAGGAGTCCATGAATTAATCGGTGTGGTGTAGCGGCGGCCCCATGGATAAAAATACGATCGCCTGATTTAACCTCAGATAAAGCATTTTCAGCAGAAAAGTGTTTTTTCATAGTGTATCTACCGTACAGTCAAAAAAGTGATGGGGCCGTTGACAGAAAAATTGAGCTTTCCGGCTTTAATTTGCACAGCTGTTCAAACAACGTACAACCCCCCATTTCTATTATGCCTATTTTGGATGATGTAGATGTTAAACACAGATCGTGTTGTTTGCAGATGAAGAGTTGAACACTTGCCACAAAATCATAGGTGCAATATTTGCAATATGGTGAATGACGTGCTATTTAATCCGCTCGGTTAACAACATATGAGAATAACGGACAATGCCTAAAGCTGATAGTGCGAAAGATCCTAACTTCGTTCCCTATAAAATGAAAAAGGGCGAGGAGTATATGAGTTCTGAGCAACTGGAGCATTTTGCTGAAATACTGAAGAAGTGGAAAAAGGACTTGATGGAAGAGGTTGATCGTACGGTTGGTCACATGAAAGATGATGCCACTAACTTTCCTGATCCGAACGATCGTGCAACCCAGGAAGAAGAATTCAGCCTGGAGCTCAGAACACGTGATAGAGAAAGACAGCTACTCAAAAAGATCAATGAATCGTTGAGGCAGATAGAATCGGGCGATTATGGCTACTGCGAAGCTTGTGGAATTGAAATTGGTATTCGCCGGCTGGAAGCCAGGCCTACAGCGACAATGTGCATTGACTGTAAAACGCTTGCTGAAATACGTGAGCGGCAAACTGCTTAACGCTCCCTAAGTCACCGCGCGCCGAATCTTTCGGCGTGCCCTCTTACTCATGGCTACATCGCCATATATTGGTCGGTTTGCGCCATCTCCCACAGGCTTTCTTCATTTAGGCTCTTTAGTCGCAGCGCTGGGAAGTTATATGGAAGCACGTGTCCATCAGGGGCAGTGGCGCTTACGCATCGACGACCTGGACGTTTTCCGTACCTCCCAAGGTATTAGCGACGATATTATCGAGACGCTTGCGTGCCATGGGCTTCATTGGGATGGCCCGATTGTTTACCAGAACCAGCAAACGAGCCATTATCAAGAGGCACTGGATACCTTATCGCGGCAGGGCCTGATTTATACGTGTGCCTGCTCGCGTAAATCTATCAGCCGGGTTGCCCGACGAGGCCGTTATGGACTTGTTTACCCAGGGACTTGCCGACACCTTCATTTACCCCAGGTAGGCAACGCATTACGCATTCAGGTATCCCATGAAACGATCCGTATTGATGATCAGTTGCAAGGCCATTTTTCCCAGCAGCTGAGTACCGATATTGGTGATTTTGTGATTAAACGGCGGGATGGCCTCTTTGCGTACCAACTGGCTGTCGTGGTTGATGACGCACTGATGGGGGTTACTCATGTTGTTCGGGGTGCCGACCTTCTTGATAACACGCCTCGGCAGGTTTACCTGCAACGGTTGCTTAACTTGCCAGAGCCTCGTTACCTGCACTTACCGCTCCTCGTGGATCCAGCGGGTCAAAAGTTGAGTAAGCAAACGCAGGCCAAGCCCGTTGAACGGAAACAGGCCGTGGAGAATCTGATGACCGCCTGGTCACTGCTGGGTCAAGCTCAATCTAATGAGTGCCCGTCCAGCGTTGATGAGTTTTACCGGTGGGCGATTCCTCAGTGGTCAGCAAGGAAGGTGCCCCGAGGCCCTGTCTCTCTGATCGGATAATCATCCTGCTATTCTCAAAAGTTATGAATTAAATCAAATCAATTCATTGGTTTTATTTTAAATAGCCCGTTACGCTATCAGCTCTGTTTTATTGGATAAAGACAGTACGATGACATGGGTTTACCTGACGTTAATGGCAGCTGTTTTGCAGGCTATGCGTGTGGCAGCCCAAAAGCATTTGAGCCAAATGTTGTCACCGGGTGCTGTGACTTGGGTCCGGTATGTGTACGGCTTGCCTTTTGCGCTTGGCTATTTGCTGTTGATCAAATATTTTTTTGCCGAGCCATGGCCCTCCTTCAATGCGCGTTTTTGGGTGTATGTAGTCTTTGGTGGGGTTACACAAATCGTCGCAACAGGGTTGATGATTCACTTGTTTTCCCTGCGTAACTTTGCAGTAGGCACAACCTTAGTGAAGACGGAAGCCATTCAAGTCGCTTTAATCGGCGCGCTTTTTTTTCATCAATCAATCAGCCATGCCGGTTGGTTTGGTGTGGTCGTGAGCGTAATAGGCGTTCTATTACTCAGTAATATCCGGGTAGTCTTCAATGTGTCCCGAGAACCTGGATTTTTTTTCAACACGTCGGCACTGATTGGGTTGCTTTCAGGGTGTCTTTTTGCGTTAACCAGTCTGTCCGTCAGGGAAGCATCGTTGGCACTAGCACACAATAATCTATTCTTTACTGCGTCTCTCACCTTGACGAGTATGATCATCTTACAAACGGTGATTAATGGTGTGTATCTCCTTTGTCGCGAGCCCCAGCAAATCCATTTAACTTTCAAACACTGGCGCCCGGCTCTTTTTGTGGGCATAACCAGTTTATTTGGCTCCGTTGGCTGGTTCACAGCTATGACGCTGCAGTTTCCTGCTTTTGTGAAGGCCTTAGGTCAGATTGAGTTTATTTTTGCTGTGTTGATTTCGATCAGTTTTTTCAAGGAAGTACCTAAACCTATTGAAGTCGTAGGCATGGTTTTGATTATTATGGGTGTGATTGTGCTGCTAATACTTGCATAATTTGCTGTCAGTTCAATGGGGATCAGCTTGTCCTGTGAAATCTGAAAACGCGCTATATACTGTTGCCGGTGTGGTGTTGATGCTGCTTGGGATCGCACTCACTGCGAATGCTAACTACTCTTTATTTGCCTCCGCGGGTAATAATTTAATGGCGGCAAATACCGCGGCCTATACTTTTGCTGTTGTCTCTGTGGCATTTGCTCTGACGGTCATTCTAGTGACCTTTTTCCTCCCGACTTTCGCTGAGTGGAAATTTTGGTACAAAGCCATGTACTGGGGCGCGAGCAGCCTCATTATTTTTTTTCTGTTATATGTGGGATTGAAGTCATGGGTGAAGCTGGATAGCCCTAAAGTGTCGTACCATGAGCAGACGCAGCTGACATATTTATCCACCTTATTCAACGGCTTTGCCGCCGGAGACTTAAAGATCAATGCACCGTTGAGCCCTGAGGTGATGGCTCAATCCAGCGAACTGGATGTGGCAACAAGCACATCCTTTATTTTGTCAGGTCTGAACCTGGTCCAGGCAGGCAAAGACCATCAACTGATCCAGCAATTGTTTAAAATTGGTAGTGAAACAATTGTGACGGACGATTACCCCAAGTTTTTGGATGTTAATGACCTGGTGGGAGCCTTATACCGGGATTACGATCTTGTTTCAAAACAGTACATAAACCGCGTCGAGGCAGCACCTGAAGAGGCGGAAAAACAGTGGCAGACTCTGATGGATACGCTGGACCGGAGGTGGGCCAATTTCAGTCAATCGCGAGAGCAGCTTATTCAGTCTGTCGACTCTAAAACAGAAGCATTCATACCAGCATTTCGTTTCTACTTGCGTATGCGGGGTGAATGTGGAGAGAGTGAAAGCTGTTTAGAGCAAGTTGAAAAGAATTATTTGGATCGTATCGTCAATGGGTTATCGTTGCGCAAAGAGCCGCGATACTGGTGTGACAAAAGCAACCGGACGGTGGGGCAGTTTTTCGCAGATTTCTTCTCAAACTTTGGCTATCAGCCTAACTATGAAAATCGTTTGTACGTTATCGACCTCATCTACCAATCGCGTGAGCATTACTATTGCCCGAATACCAAAGCGCATATTTATTCAAGAATATTAGCCATTGAAGCGCCACAATTAGCGGAGCGGTCGGGCATTTCTTTTGATGTAACCGGCAAAGACGCTTACCTTGCGAGCGACCCTGTCCGCCACTGGATACTTGAACAAAGCCGTCAAAAGGGTATCACCCTTCCGGATACATGGGTCATTAGCCAAAAGGACGAATTTTTATCTCATGCTCAAGATGCGCTCGTCAACCAAGCAGAGACACGGTACCGGCAGGCCATTAACACCATTCTTGGTGCTGCTATTGAACCAGGTTTATCCTTCTTGTCCTTTTCGCGTTCGCTTCCTGTGATAAAGCGTGTTACGAGTAAACTGGATTTATCCCTGAACGATGTCATTCGAGTCGGTGAAAATCAGGAACTGATTATTCAAACAACAATGGCTCCTTACTATATCAGCCGTTCGGATGAGCTGTTGACACAAGTTGGTGTGAAACCAACGGCTTTGAGTTCAGTGACATCACCCGAGGATTTAAAGCAGATTATCAATTTAGTGTCCACAGGGCGATTATTGATTGCAACGTCCTTGGCCTTTGTGGCATTAATGATTGCCGTCCTGATCGTTATTATCCGCTCCATTTTCTCACTCACGGTCATCTCTCAGCTACTCTCGGGTCTTGGCCTACTCTTAGTGATTTGGCTTCTACCGCTGGTGAGTGCGCCAGCCGTTGTCAACATGCCTTTTTATCAATTTTTTGTTAAGGACTTTTTGAGTTGGGAGAAATCAATTGTCTACATCTGGCTTGTACACTTTGAGACAGCCATCTACCGCGTTGGCCAGTTTTTTTCCTAGACGTGATCAGGCAGGCTGTGGTTCAGGGAGTTTCAGGATATAAATTGACACACCAAGACCAATCAGCCCCAGCATGATGCGTACCGGCCAAAGTGGCACCAAATAAATGGCCAGTGGCATGGTGAGCCAAAGCATCAGCAGCGTATACTTTTTAGCTTTAGGCGGCATGCCGCTGCCGTCTAGATAGCAAAGTACATACTGCCCTAAGGTAGGATGGTCCAGCAGCCACTGATAGAACCGTTGTGAACTTCTCACGTAGCAGGCCGCTGCGAGTAGCAGAAATGGTGTTGTGGGGAGAATGGGAAGGAAGATACCCAAAACACCTAAGGCAACACACAGCCCCCCGACGGCTAATAACGCATAACGTAATACCGGGTTCCTGATTTGTTTTGAGCTTAAAGCCGCCTGAGAAGTATTCATGGCAATGTCCAGCAATGGGTCATATTAAGCAAGTTTCCTTAAATCAGCGGCCAGTGCTCCTGGGGCTTGAGAGAACACATGCTGGAAAGTACACCTTTTTCAATTAAAGCCCAGAATGACATATTTCCAAACTATTTTTAACGTGTAATTGACACAAAAGATCTGTTATTCGCTATTATGATCCGTCTGTTCCCCTGAGTAAAATCGATGCAAGTTGAAAACAATAAAGTCGTTTCATTCTATTACCAGTTACGTGAATGTTTAGGCGGAGAAGAAGCCCGTGAGATTGAAAATAACCGCAAAGGGGATCCTTTGGCTTATTTACACGGGTACCGTAATATTTTATTGGGGCTGGAAACAGAGCTGACGGGAAAGGGTGTTGGAGACACGATATCGGTCACCTTGAGACCCGAAGAGGCTTATGGACTGCGCAATGAGGATGCCGTGAGCCGAGTCCCGCTGAAACGCATCCGACAAAAAGGGAAACTAAAGCCTGGGATGGCGGTTCAAATTCAAACTTCCAATGGCTTTCAGGATGCAATGGTTGTCAAAGTGGGGCGGTTCAATGTCGACGTTGATAATAACCATCCCCTCGCGGGCAAAACCTTAATGTTTGATATTGAAATTACGGATGTTCGGGAGGCCACAGAAGAAGAGCTTGCTCATGGCCATGCCCACGGGGTAGGCGGGCATCATCATTGATGCCGGCGCGCTTAAGTAGTGTTTCGTGGGCCTGAAGATTGTCTCCCAGGAGCAGTGCTCTATTGCAGGCCTGGCCGTCCGAGTGTTGCGCAAGCGTGTTAAAAACTACACGTTGCGGATATCCAGAGTGGATGGCCATGTCGTTCTTACGGCGCCACTGCATGTGCGAGAGGATGATATTCAGCACGTCATTCTGACTAAGCTGGCATGGATCAAGCAAAAACAGGCCTCCTTTAAGCACCACCAAAGCCAGCGGTACCCGGTGAGAGTGCTGGAAGCGGGTTCCACCGTATTGTTCTTTGACCAGCCATTGACCTTGGAGGTGATCACAGAAGCCTCAAAAAACCGAATGGAACGAGTCGGCCAACAGCTTCGTTTTTATGAAAAATCCGTGGCTTCTCAAGCCGAGCGGCTCAGCTCACTGCAAACATGGTATCGGCACGCATTGAAAGCCCGGTTGCCGGAACTGATTCAAACCTGGGAACCTGTCATGGGTGTTGATGTCGCCGAATGGGGGGTTAAACGCATGCGAACCCGCTGGGGCAGTTGCAACATCCAAGCGCGACGGATCTGGGTGAACCTGGAGCTGGCCACAAAGCCGGTGCGTTGTTTGGAATATGTTGTGGTGCACGAAATGGTCCACCTCCTGGAGCGCCACCATAATGCGCGTTTTAAGGCGCTGCTGGATCAATTTTTCCCAGACTGGCGGGATGTTGAAAAGACACTAAATTCCGTGTGATTCAGAGAGCATCTTTACGAATTCTGAATACCCTCACGACAGTCACTCACGCTTGCAAAAGATAATGATAATCAATATCATTTGTGAAAGGAATTTAATATCCGGAAGCTCCTGAAAACTTTATGGACAACAGCATGGAACGAAAACGTGTAAAAATTGCGATTGACCCGTCACGTTTGCAAACACTGCTTTCGAGAGGAGAGCTCGTCGTGCAAGATTTTACGTGCCTGGACCATGAGGCTAAAGAGTCCGTTCGCCAAACCTTTTTACAGCATCTCTTACACCAATTAAAAACAAGCGGGGGTGTCACGTCGTGACAGATACCGTGCCCAAACCGAGATAAGTCCCCGTTTACCTTTAAAAGCGATTGCGGTTACCTTAAAACACAACTCCCCAAGTGCATAAAGGGTGTGTGGCAGACCTGGTTTAATCCTGTCAGACTCATGCACACTACCTAAAAAAATAATGAGGAAAAGGGGATGGGAAAAGCACTGAAACTCGGGGATATTGATATATCGATCGTGACAGAATACGTCACAGTATTTGAAAAGCTCGAAAAATTTCTGCCAGACCTCAAACCAGAAATGTTGCAGCAGCAGCGCCACTGGCTGGAGCCACGTTTTCTGGACCCGGCTACTGGCCGTTCAATTTTCAGCTTCCATTTATACGTCTTGAGAACAGCGCACCATACCGTACTCATTGACACATGCGTGGGTAATCATAAACCCCGGAAATCATTTGACCACTGGCACATGCGCAATACACCCGTCCTGGATTATCTGGCCACTGTAGGGGTGCGGCCGGAAGATGTAGACTATGTGATGTGCACCCACCTGCATGCCGACCATGTCGGCTGGAATACCGTTTGGACAGGAACGCAATGGGAACCCACGTTCCCGCGCGCGAAGTACGTTTTTGCCAAAAAAGAATGGGAAGCTCTGCAAACGCGGATTCAGGCCGGTAAAAAGCTCTACGATGATGGTTGCTATGAAGACAGCATTCTACCGATTGTTGAGGCCGGGCAGGCGTTGTTGGTGGACGATGACTTCAACCTGGACGACAACATCTGGATAGAACCCTCACCTGGGCATTCCCCAGGCCATGTGTGTTTTCATGTTGAATCCCGGCAGGCCTCAGGCTTGTTGACGGGCGACATGATTCATCACCCCATTCAAGTCACTTACCCAGACCTTGCCACGGCTTTCTGCCAGGATAAAAAATTATCCACGCACACCCGAAGACGGTTTATCGAACAGTATGCGGATACGGGAACGTTGATTTTACCAGCGCACTTCCCGGACCCCACAGTCGGGTATCTTCGCGCCGGGCCGGCAAACTTCCTGTTCGATTTTCTGGATGAGCTTTAGAAATGGGCAGAACGTCTTACAAACGAATCGGCATGCCTTTAGCAGGTGGCTTTTAGCTCAATTTCGGGGTTCGAGTGCTTTCGCCTTGCGAAAGGCGGCCTCGGCTTCTTTGGCACGTTTCAAATCAGTCAGTAAATTGCCGAAATTATTGTGTGCTGCTGCGAAACGGGCGTCTACGCTAATGGCTTTCTTATAAGAAGTTTCCGCTCGGGTTGTGTCCCCCATGCCACTCAATAAAATACCCATCTGATTTAATAGTGCGGCTTTCAGGTGATGATCTTCCGGGTCAAGTCGTAAGCCTTGCTGCGCAAAAGTGAGGCCGTCAAGGTAATCGCCGGATTTCCAATGTTCTGTTGCCAGGAGCAGGTAGTCCACTGCTGATCGCTTGGCCTCTGGTGTGGCTTCGGCTTCGTCAAACAGTTTCTTGCTCTGGTCGCCGATCATACCTTGGTTGGCTTCCTTCACAACCTTAATGGCCGCTTGTAATTTCTCCGGGGTATCGGTGCTCCGCTGGATGCTCATTTCAGAGCCATTGGCTGATTTGAACATCAGGGACTGAATCGTTGAGGGCCCCAGCGCGCTAGCGAGGCTCAGTACGAGCAATACCGCGTATGAGCTAC
>OBIY01000281.1_pt1 | contig 21665 bp, 15 predicted proteins | sample 1519841 | NCBI WGS metagenome assembly OBIY01 (sample SAMN03019774, study PRJEB22545) | beach sand metagenome | biome: beach; feature: sea beach; material: beach sand | place: USA: Municipal Pensacola Beach, FL | collected 2010-07-30 | depth 30-40 cm m
AAACGGGCCAATGCCAAGTCCCGGTTTGCGGTGCCCGTGGGTTTGTGCGTGGCGGGCCCGGGTGCCTGGCATGGTCAGTTAACCGAGGAACTTGAACTCTTTACGGCCATGATAGGCAACACGGCCCAGTTCCTGCTCGATGCGGATCAGGCGGTTGTACTTGGCCACACGATCGGAACGGCACAGGGAACCGGTCTTGATCTGACCAGCAGCAGTCGCCACCGCCAGGTCGGCAATAGTGCTGTCTGCGGTTTCACCACTACGGTGGGAAATCACGGCGGTATAACCCGCATCCTTGGCCATCTTGATGGCTTCCAGAGTCTCGGTCAGAGAGCCGATCTGGTTGAACTTGATCAGGATGGAGTTGGCCACCCCTTCATCGATGCCCTTCTTGAGGATCTTGGTGTTGGTCACAAACAGATCATCACCAACCAGCTGCACCTTGTTGCCCAGCTTCTCGGTCAGGATCTTCCAACCTTCCCAGTCCGACTCGTCCATACCGTCTTCGATAGAGATGATCGGGTAACGGTCACACAGTTCGGCCAGGTAATCCGCAAACTCCGCAGAGGTCATGCTGCGGCCTTCGCCGGCCAGCACGTATTTGCCGTCCTTGTAGAATTCGCTGGAGGCGCAGTCCAGAGCCAGGGTAACGTCTTCACCCGCCTTGTAGCCCGCGATCTCGATGGCTTCCATGATGGCTTCCAGCGCCGCTTCGTTGCTGGGCAGGTCGGGGGCAAAGCCGCCTTCATCGCCCACGGCGGTGTTCAGACCACGCTTCTTCAGTACCCCTTTCAGGGCATGGAAGATTTCTGCGCCGTAACGGATCGCTTCTGCCACCGTGGAGGCACCTACCGGCTGCACCATGAATTCCTGGATATCCACGTTGTTGTCGGCGTGCTCACCACCGTTGATGATGTTCATCATCGGTACCGGCAGGGAATATTCGTTGTCATCATCCTGCAGGTCGGAAATGTACTCGTACAACGGCTTGCCCTGATCCGCTGCCGCGGCCTTGGCCACTGCCAGAGAAACGGCCAGAATAGCGTTGGCGCCCAGCTTGCCTTTGTTCTCGGTGCCATCGGCATCGATCATGGCCTGGTCAATACCTTTCTGGTCAGACGCTTCCTTGCCGATCAGCAGCTCGCGAATGTCGGAATTCACATTGCCAACGGCCTTGGTAACCCCCTTGCCCAGATAACGACTCTTGTCGCCATCACGCAGCTCCAGCGCTTCTCGGGAGCCGGTAGAGGCACCGCTGGGAGCACAGGCACTGCCGCTGGCACCAGACTCAAGGATTACATCGGCTTCAATGGTCGGGTTGCCGCGGGAATCGAGGATTTCGCGGGCTTTGATGTCAACGATCTTGGACATGACAGACAGTCTCTCTTAACTCAGTTGTTTTCAAAGGCAGGCAGTGCCTTGACGGTATTATCCAGGGTTTGCATCTGTGCCAGGAATGGCTCCAGGCGGTCCAGTCGCAGGGCGCAAGGGCCATCGCATTTAGCGTTATCCGGGTCAGGGTGCGCTTCGAGGAACAGGCCTGCAATGCCCTGGCTGATCCCGGCACGACCCAGCTCGGCTACCTGGGCACGCCGACCATCCGCACTGTCAGCACGACCACCCGGTTTTTGCAACGCGTGAGTCACATCGAAAAAGACCGGGTAATTGAACTGCTTCATGATGCCGAAGCCCAGCATGTCAACCACAAGGTTGTTATATCCAAAGCTGGAACCGCGCTCACACAAGATCAGCTGGTCGTTCCCGGCATCTTCACACTTGTGGAGGATATGCCCCATCTCGTGGGGGGCCAGAAACTGCGGTTTCTTGATATTGATGATGGCATTGGTTTTCGCCATGGCCACTACCAGATCTGTTTGCCGTGCCAGAAAAGCTGGCAGCTGGATAATGTCAGCTACTTCCGCCACCGGTGCGGCCTGATAGGGCTCATGCACGTCGGTGATGACCGGGCAGTTGAAGGTCTTTTTCACTTCCTCAAAGATCTTCAACCCTTCTTCCATACCGGGGCCACGGTAGGAACTCAGCGAAGAGCGGTTAGCCTTGTCAAAACTGGCCTTGAATACCCACGCAATCCCCAGCTTGCTGGTGACTTCGGCGTAAGCTTCTGCCACCTGCATAGCCAGATCACGGGATTCCAGCACATTCATGCCACCAAACAGTGCCATGGGTTTATGGTTGGCAAATTCCAGTCCGCCGAGGCGAATAGTTTTTTGATCCGTCACAGGACACGACTCCTTGTGCGCGACTTAATTAGCGGCCTTTTGCGACAAAGCCGCCGCCACATACCCCTTGAACAAACCATGGCCATCACGCGGGGTGGAAGTGAATTCAGGGTGGAACTGACACGCCACAAACCACGGGTGATCCGCCACTTCGATAACTTCTACCAACTCACCGTCGTGAGAACGGCCTACGATCTGCAGTCCTGCCGCCTCCAGCTGCGGCAGATAGTTGTTATTCACCTCATAACGGTGGCGATGGCGCTCGACGATTTCTGTCGTGCCATAACAATTTGCTGCCCGGCTTCCTGCTTCAAGAATACATTCCTGCCCACCCAGACGCATGGTGCCGCCCAGATCAGAGTCGGCAGAGCGCTGTACCTTGTGACCATCTTCTGTGGTCCACTCGGTGATCAGGCCAACCACCGGGTCCGGTGTAGCCGGGTTCAGCTCGGAAGAATGCGCCTTTTCAATACCCGCCACATGACGAGCGTATTCGATGACAGCCAATTGCATCCCAAGACAGATTCCCAGATACGGCACCTTGTTCTCGCGAGCATACCGAATCGCGGCAATCTTGCCCTCCGTACCCCGGTCACCGAAACCGCCGGGCACCAGGATCGCATCCAGGCTATCCAGAACACCGGTGCCGTCACGTTCAATATCCTCTGCATCCAGATACAGGATATTGACCTTGGCACGGTTGCTGATGCCGGCATGGGTCAGAGCCTCGTTGAGAGACTTGTAGGCATCCACCAGCTCGATGTACTTGCCCACCATGCCGATGGTGACTTCCTGTTCGGGATTGAGCTGGGCTTCAACCACACGGTCCCACTCGCCCAGATCCGGCTCAGGCAGATCCAGACCAAACTTGTCCACCACAATCGCATCCAGGCCTTGCTCGTGCATGCCACGGGGGACCTGATAGATGGTCTTGCAGTCTGGAGAGGAGATCACCGCCCGCGCTTCCACATTGGTGAACAGGGCGATCTTCTCACGGGCGCTCTGCGGGATCGGGTCGTCGGCACGACACACCAGAATGTCTGGCTGCAGGCCAATGGAGCGCAGTTCTTTCACTGAGTGCTGGGTGGGTTTGGTCTTGATCTCCCCGGCAGTGGCGATGTACGGCACCAGGGTAAGATGCACCAGCAAGGAATGGCTCGAACCCAGCTCGACACGCATCTGACGTGCCGCCTCCAGGAAAGGCAGGGATTCAATATCCCCGGCGGTGCCACCGATTTCCACGATGGCCACATCGGCATCCCCTGCCCCTTCACGAATCTTGAGCTTGATCTCGTCAGTGATGTGGGGGATCACCTGCACGGTGGCCCCCAGGTATTCGCCGCGGCGTTCCTTGTCCAGAACATCCTGATAGACACGCCCCGTGGTGAAACTGTTACGACGGTTCAGGCGAGTTCGGATAAAGCGCTCGTAGTGCCCCAGATCCAGGTCGGTTTCAGCACCGTCCTCGGTCACGAACACCTCACCATGCTGATAGGGGCTCATCGTGCCCGGATCTACATTGATGTAGGGATCCATTTTGATCAGGGTGACGTTAAGACCGCGAGCTTCCAGGAGGGTGGCCAGGGACGCAGAGGTGATCCCCTTGCCCAGAGATGACACCACGCCGCCTGTGACAAAGATGAAACGAGACATGCACTCACCAGTGAATAGTGGGTTGGTAACGCCTTCAGCAAGTGTGTACTGGCCCAATAAAAAAAACACCCTGCACGTTCAGCAACGGGCAAGGGCTTTTCTTGGTACGGATTGGCCAGCGACGCAAATGGTGAATGAACACCTGAAAATTCAGGGGCTTGCGCTACATCAGGACGGGAGAAAATATTAACAGAACCGCCCTGCCGCCTCAATCAGGAATCTGCATTACAGAACAATAAATCCTCCCGCCGAGAGTGCCAGCCCGAAACACTGGCCACAGCGAGGTCAGCCACAACACCGCAGCACCTCGACGAACGGCGTATCCACCAAGGCCCCAAAGGCAGGATGCCGCGCCAGCCGGGCACGGCTCGAGCGAGGACTGCTAATACCACACAGGAAACGGGCCAGCTGGCGAGCAGAGAGCAGCGCCTCATGCCCTTCGGCCTGCAGCGTCCTTACCAGGCTGGCATCTGGCTGTCCGACAAGCCGCTTGGGGAGCATCACTGCCTGCCCCTGACACCCGCTACATTGTCCACAGGGCGCCGCCAAGGCCTCACCAAAGTAACGAACCAGGGATTGCTGGTAACACCCGGAACCGCAGACCCACTGACAAACCCGGTGTAGCCGTTGAATATCCCGCTCTTCCCGCGATACAAATTGACTATTCATGCGGGCAATCAGTGAATCCGGTGAGGCGGGTTTGTCCACTATGCGATAACCCTGGCGCACACCGGCAACACGCAGTTCAACCATTCCCTGCTGCTCCAGATACCCCAGCGCGTTGAGAATCCGTGTGCGATCTGCCGCCAGACGGCGGGATGCATCTGCGGGCGTCAGCGTTAACCAGGTTCGCCCCTGTTTTCCAGTGGCAAACAGCTGCTCAAGAAAGGCCGCCCGCTCTTCATTGAAACTCGCCAGAATCTGATCCCGGGGCACCTGAAAGCCCACCTTGTATTCCGTGTAAAACGGCGCCGTTGCCCGAATCACACCCTCAAGCTCCAGATAGGTCAGCAAGGTATTGATCACCAGCGGGCGCACATCGAATTGCCAGGAAAGCTCATGCACAGACAAATCAAAACGGTCGGGTTGTTGCAGCAGCCAACGAATCAGCCCATCCAGAGCCTGCGGGTCAGGGGTATCGCCATAACTGAAATTTTCCAGCACCGTCAGGTCATCGGAGCTGGCCAGCAGCAGGCATCGCGAAGACTTGCCGTCACGCCCGGCTCGTCCAATTTCCTGCATATAGTTTTCCAGGGATTTGGGTAGGTTATAGTGATAGATACCCCGGATATCGGCCTTGTCGATCCCCATCCCGAACGCAATCGTTGCCACAACGACCTTGACGGCCCCCGCCATGAAAGCTTCCTGCACCCCATGGCGGTCCTCATCTTTTAGCCCGGCATGATACGCCTTAGCCACCAGCCCCTGACTCTCCAGAAACGCCGCCACCTTCTCGGCGGTTTTCTGCAAGGTCACATAAACAATGGCAGACTCCTCCCCCCGTGCCCTTAGTGCGTCGAGTAGAGCCTTGTCTCGATCAGCAGCAGGCGTCGGCCTCAACTCGAGTGAGAGATTGGGGCGAAAGAACCCGGTCTGGACATGATCTTCTGGCGCGATGGCAAAGCTGTCTCGAATCTGCTCTGCCACCTGAGGGGTCGCAGTGGCAGTCAGGGCCAGCACCCTCCCCACCTGAAGCGTCGTCGCCAGCTGCGCCAGTTTCAGGTAGTCCGGCCGAAAGTTATGCCCCCATTCCGACACGCAATGGGCTTCATCCACCGCCATCATGCTGATATTCATGCTGCGCAGCCGGGCCAGAAAACGCTCGTTGGCGAGTCGCTCTGGTGCCACATATAAAAGCTTGATATCGCCGCTCTCCAACCCCTGATAAATCGCCTGTAACTGTTCCGCATCGACACTGGAATCCAGCCGCGCCGCAGCAATACCCAGAGCATTGAGTTGATCCACCTGATCTTTCATCAGCGCGATCAGCGGCGACACCACCAGAGTCACACCCTCCAGCATCAGGGCGGGTAACTGGTAACAGAGACTCTTGCCGCCCCCGGTGGGAAATACCGCCAGCGCAGACCGGCCCGCGAGCAATGCCTGAATTACCTCCTGCTGTCCGGGGCGAAAGCCCTGAAGACCAAAGGGGCGCTGCAACAGCGACTGGGGGTCATGCATCGTTATATCCATGGAAGGCGCCAGAATTGAGCAACAGAGTGTGGCAGGACACTTCATCGGATGCGATACGCACAGCGCTCGAGAGGGTGTCAGCCAAAGCAGATCGGCGTTGTAGGCGAACTCAGGGGGACGCCGGAGTCAGAAACCACGGCTGCGCCTGCTCAACAGGCAGACCATCTGCCAGACCGCAGCCAGGAACGCTCAAGACCGCCCCGTCACGGCACAGCAAAGGCCATTGACGCCGCTGCCATGGCGGTACGCCAGCCGCCCGCCACAGCTCCTTGATCTGTTGGTGCATGCCGTTGCGGCGCAATGTCATTGCCCCCATGAGCGGCTGCACCGTCAGGTCACCAGGCGGGCGCAGTACGGCAATGGCATGATGGCTCTGCTCTTTCGACCACTGCCAGTTGGGGATATCCGGCGGCACCGCCCCCTCATGCCAGACCGCCTCACCCTGCCAGGGCGCAAAGTGAGAGCGGCGCCCGAAATACAAGGCACCACGATATAGCCGCAAGGCGTTGTCACCCCATTCTACCTTGCCCTGACTATCCTCCAGCGCGGCCTGCAATAGCCGTATTTGTTCCAGCACCGCTGCACTGGGAGCGCCAGCGCCCAAGCCGACTAACCACCAGCGCAACAGGTTACGCTGTCGCGCTGTCGTCAGCGCCGCCAGACCTCTCAGGGGCAACACCACGCCCTGTACGCCCGCCTCCACAGCATCCGCTTTTGCCACTTCTTCCAGGAGTTCTGCCGCTTCAGCCATGTGTTCAGCCGTCCGTGACAGGGTGGCATCCGCCCCGGGCCAGCGTTCGCGTAACGCGGGCACGATACGGTGTCGCAGGTAATTGCGTCGATGGTGTTGATCACCATTACTGGGATCCTCCTGCCACTGAATGCCACTCTCTTCAGCCCAGCTCTCCAGTGTCGCCCGACCGATGGCCAGCAAGGGGCGCCACAGGGGCACGCCCTCTCGCCCGCTTCGCTCCCGCATGGCAGAGAGGCCCTGCACCCCAGCTCCTCGCAGCAATCGGAACAGCAGGGTCTCCGCCTGATCATCACGATGATGGGCAGTGACCAGCGTCGCCTGCCGCGCAGAGGCCATCGGCAACAGCGCTCCGTAACGGGCATCTCGCGCCCCGGCCTCCAGTCCTTCAGCGGGGTCTACACAAACCTGGGCGAGCGCAAAGGGAACGCCGTATTCCTCGACCTGCCGTTGGCAGAATCGGGCCCAATCGCCACTTTGCTCCTGTAACTGGTGGTCGACATGCACTACCGCCAGGCGCGGGGCAAGCCCGGCCTGGACCAGAAGATGAAGAAGAAGGGAGGAATCGAGCCCGCCGCTGAGAGCCAGCAGCAAAGGCCCGGGAGGTGCCTGCTCTGCCAAATGACGGCAGAACGCGGCCTGGTCATTCATGGTTACTCGTCAGCGGACTCACTGGTGAAATTACCGTAGCTCATCAGGCGATCATAGCGGCGCTCGACCAGCGCATCCGTGTCCATGCTGCCCAGGGTTTCCAGCTGGCGCACCAGTGACTTGCGAATGCTTTCGGCAGCCATGTCGTGATCGCGGTGGGCGCCTCCCAGAGGCTCCTTGATCACTTCATCCACAATGCCCAGTTCGTGCAGTCGCCCAGCAGTCAGGCCCATGGCTTCCGCCGCTTCCGGAGCCTTGTCGGCGCTGCGCCACAGGATAGAGGCACAACCTTCCGGCGAAATCACCGAATAGGTAGAGAATTCCAGCATCTGCAGGTGGTCGCAAACGCCAATGGCCAGCGCACCACCGGAGCCCCCCTCACCAATCACCGTGGCAATAATCGGGGTTTTCAGCTGCGACATGACTCGCAGGTTACGGGCAATGGCTTCGGACTGGCCGCGCTCTTCGGCATCAATCCCCGGGAACGCACCCGGGGTATCAATGAACGTCAGGATCGGCATGTGGAAACGCTCGGCCATTTCCATCAGCCGCAGGGCCTTGCGGTAACCCTCCGGCTTGGGCATGCCAAAGTTACGGCGGACCTTTTCCTTTACCTCGCGCCCTTTCTGGTGACCGATCACCATGACGGGCTGATCATTCAGACGCGTGATGCCGCCCACGATCGCCGGATCGTCGGCGAAGGCCCGGTCGCCATGCAGCTCATCAAATTCGCCAAACACCCGCTTGACGTAATCGAGCATGTAGGGACGGCGGGGATGACGGGAGATCTGTGAAATCTGCCAGGACGACAAGTTGCGGAAAATGGATTCCGTCAGCGTGATGCTCTTTTCCTGGAGTTTGGCCACCTCTTCAGAGATGTTGACCTCACTGCCGCTGCCCACCAGCCGCAATTCCTCGATTTTCGCTTCCAGGTCTGCGATAGGTTGTTCAAATTCGAGGAAATTCGGGTTCATAGTCGAGCCTGTATCATAAATGGGTACTGCCGCAGCCTGTTTCCCTGGCTCCGACACCTTTCAGCCTGCACAAGTGTAGCGGCAACCGGCCGAAAAGGTCGAGACGTGGTCGCGGGACGAAGGTTGCAAACTGTTTCAACAGGAGAAGCAGCATGCAGCACGTTATGCAACACGGACAATATCCGCTTTCTTCGCCCTCAGTGCCCCCCTGGAGACATGAGGTCACCATGCCCTCCAGGCATTCGGTGATTCGTCCTTCGTTGTCGCGTGAAGTGGGGCGTGCCCCTCAATACTCCACCCGAACCGCCTGATCCCCGAATTGCAGCCGCAGCTCTTCTACCAGGGAATCATGGGGGCTGATTTTCCACTCATCCCCCAGCCAGAAACTGGCCGCCGCCACCGGATGGTCCAGATCCAGCAGGACCGGGGTACTGCCCCCCTGATACGGAGACAGGGTCTGCTGCAGCCGGTTGGGGGTTTCCTCTGTTACCGGTACCGCCACGCGCAGGCGACGGGCAAACGCTTCCCGGGCCTGACGCATATCCATGACTTCGTCAGCAACCAGATTGAAGCCGCCGGTGTATTCATCGCTGCGTACCCCGCCCTTGAAAATCAGCAGGGCATCTTTCTGGACCAGATCGCCAAATTGAGCAAAGGTCTTGCCAAAGACAGAGACCTCTACCCGCCCGGTTTTATCATCCAGCGTGACAAAAGCCATCCGCTCGCCGCTGCGCTTGCTGCGGGTAATCCTTAATGCGACCACCAGGCCGGCAACCATGGCCGCCTCGCCTTTGGCCGTAGGCTGCAACGAATTCAGACGCGCAGAGACAAACTGCCGTACTTCCGTTTCGTACTGATCGATGGGGTGACCTGTCAGGAACAATCCCAGGGTATCCCGCTCGCCGTTGAGCCGGGTGTCATCGTTCCAGTTGCGGGCCAGCTTCCACTCGACTGCGGTAGCCGGGCTTTCGTCCACCGCCCCAAACATGTCGATCATGCCGGCCGCTTCATTGCGCGCGTCCTGATCGGCCGCCGCAATGGCATCTGGCAGCGTGGCAAGGATGGACGCACGATCATGGAAGCTGTCGCCGTCTTCCGCTGACGAAGGCCCGAGTTTGTCCAGCACACCGGCACGCACCATGGCCTCCAGCGAGCGGCGATTGATTTTCTTCAGGTCGATACGACGGCAGAAATCGAACAGGTCCCTGAATTCCCCCTTGCCGTCATCCCGTGCGGCAACGATGGCATCAATAGGGCCTTCACCCAGGCCCTTGATGGCACCAAGGCCATACACGATGTCGCCCTCCGGGTTCACCGTGAAGCGGTAACCACAGGAGTTCACATCCGGCGGCAACACCTTGAGCCCCATGGTCTTGCACTCATCGATGAAGGTCACCACCTTGTCGGTGTTCTGCATATCCGCAGAGATGGTGGCGGCCATGAATTCCGCAGGATAGTGCACCTTCAGCCAGGCCGTCTGGTAGGCCACCAACGCATAGGCCGCCGAGTGGGATTTGTTAAAACCGTAGCCGGCGAATTTTTCCACCAGATCGAAGATCTTCATCGCCAGGGTCGGGTCCACACCCTGCCCTTTGGCCCCTTCCTCGAAAATGGCCCGCTGTTTGGCCATCTCCTCCGGTTTCTTCTTGCCCATGGCGCGGCGCAGCATGTCGGCGCCCCCGAGGGTATAGCCGGCCAGCACCTGGGCAATCTGCATCACCTGCTCCTGATACAGGATCACCCCGTAGGAGGGTTTCAGGATCGGCTCAAGCCACTCGTGTTGGTATTGAGGGTCAGGGTAAGCCAACGGCTCACGGCCGTGCTTACGGTTAACAAAGTTGTCCACCATTCCTGATTCCAGTGGGCCCGGTCGATACAGGGCCACCAGAGCGATAATGTCTTCAAATACGTCAGGCTTGAGCTTCTTGATCAGCTCTTTCATGCCCTGACTTTCAAGCTGGAAGACCGCCGTGGTATCACCACGCTTGAGCAGGTCAAAGCTGCCACTATCGTCCAGCGGGATATGATCGATGACCAGATCGTCCTGCCCTTCCCGCTGACGCTTCACATTGGCGGCCTTCACGGCCCAGTCGATGATCGTCAGGGTCTTCAGACCCAGGAAGTCGAACTTCACCAGCCCGGCCGCTTCCACATCATCCTTGTCGTACTGGGTCACCAGATTGGTGCCATCTTCTTCACAGTATAACGGTGCGAAATCTGTGAGCTTGCCAGGGGCAATCACCACGCCCCCCGCATGCTTGCCCACGTTACGGGTCAGCCCTTCCAGCTTGCGGGCCATCTCCCAGATTTCGTTGGCAGAGTCCTTATCGGAATTCTCATCGCTTTCGAGAAACTCCCGCAGGGTTTCTTCCTGTTCCAGCGCCTTGGCCAGGGTCATGCCCGGAATGCCGGGGATCATCTTGGAGAGCCGATCCGCGAGGCCGTAGGGCTTGCCTTGTACCCGTGCCACATCGCGCACCACCGCCTTGGCCGCCATGGTGCCAAAGGTAATGATCTGGCTCACCGCATCACGGCCGTATTTGTCGGCCACGTAATTGATGACCCGGTCCCGCTTCTCCATGCAGAAATCCACATCGAAGTCAGGCATCGAGACCCGTTCCGGGTTCAGGAATCGTTCGAAAAGCAGGTCGTAACCAATGGGATCGAGATCGGTAATATTCAGGGCATAGGCCACCAGCGAGCCCGCACCGGAGCCCCGCCCAGGCCCGACCGGGACTTCATTGTCCTTACCCCACTGGATAAAGTCGGCAACGATGAGGAAGTAACCCGGAAACCCCATCTGATTGATGATATCCAGCTCGAACTTGAGCCGGTCATCGTATTCCTTGCGCTTGCTGGCATATTCCGGATCAGTTTCATCCAGCAGCACCTTCAAGCGCGCTTCGAGCCCTTCCCGGGACACCTGCTCGAAGTACTGCTCGATGGTCATGCCATCAGGAATCGGAAAGTCCGGCAGAAAGTTCTCGCCCAGGCGGATATCGAGGGTACAACGCCGGGCAATCTCTACGGAGTTTTCCAGTGCCTCGGGCAAGTCCGAGAACAACGCCAGCATTTCCTCTTCGGATTTCAGGTACTGCTCTTCCGAATACTTCTTCGGTCTGCGTGGGTCATCAAGAGTATTGCCATCGTGGATACAGACCCGGGCTTCATGAGCCTCGAAATCCTCACGGCGGATAAACCGCACATCGTTGGTGGCCACCACGGGAATCCCCAGCTGGCCGGCCAGCGCTACCGTGGCATGGAGACAGTCTTCATCACCGGGCCGAGAGGTTCGCTGAACCTCCAGATAAAAACGGTCACCAAACAGGGACGCCAGCCAGCTGGCCTGCTGGGCAGCAAGATCATTTTTCTCTGCCAGCAGCAACTGGCCGATTTCGCCCTGACTGGCAGCAGAAAGAACAATCAGGCCTTCGCTCAGCTCGGCCAGCCACTCCGCCTTGACCAGGGCCCGTCCCCGATCCTGGTTGGTCTGCCAGGCGCGGCTGATCAGCAAGGTCAGGTTCTGGTATCCCGCTTCGTTCAGGGCAAGAAAAGACAGATAGGCGGGCTCTTCCAGATGGGTGCTCTCAACCCACAGATCCGCCCCCATGATCGGTTTAACACCGGCTCCCATGGCCGCCTTGTAGAATTTGATCAACGCAAACAGGTTGGAATCATCCGTCACTGCCACAGCCGGCATGGACTGGCTACCACAGGCCTTGATCAACTCCTTGACGCGCACCACCCCATCCAGCAGGGAATAATCGGTGTGCAGGCGCAAATGGACAAAACGCGGTTCGCTCAAAACAACTTCCCTTGTGCAATAGCGGCAGACACCGGGCCAAAGGAGCGTCGATGCTCGGCCAGGGCGCCATGTTCGTTCAGGGCGGCAAGGTGCACCTTGGTGGGGTAACCCTTGTGGCGATCGAATCCGTACTGGGGATACTGTTCGTGGAGTTGCTGCATCTCCCGGTCCCGGGCCACCTTGGCCAGAATGGACGCGGCTGAAATCGCAGGGACACGCCCGTCCCCTTTTACCACTGCCTCCGCCGGGCAGCCGAAATCCGGAACCCGGTTACCGTCCACCAGCACTGCGCCCACGTCAAGGGTGAGCGCCGCCACAGCCCGTTGCATGGCCAGCATGGTGGCATGCAGGATATTGATCTGATCAATTTCTGCCGGTTCAGCTCGCCCCAACGCCCAGCACAGCGCCTTCGATTTGATCTCAGATTCCAGCTGCAAGCGCTTCTTTTCAGTCAGTTTTTTGGAATCCGCCAGACCCTCAATGGGCTGGGCGGGATCCAGAATGACCGCCGCGGTCACCACCGCACCAACCAGTGGCCCCCTGCCGACTTCATCAACACCCGCGACCCGCATTCCCGGCTGCCATTGGAAACGCGATGGGATAAAAGGGTCATCCTGTGCGTATTCAGCAAAGGGGTTCACGGCGTACGCTCCAGCAAGGCGCTGACGGCCTCGGCCGCCTTTTCACTGGCCCCACCACGTAATTGCTGATGAACCGCCTGGAAGCGCGATATCAGCGCCCTCGCCTTGTCAGGATTATCCAGCCAGTGTTCAACCGACGCCACGATGGCATCCGTGGTCAACCCGTCCTGTATCAGTTCCGGGACCATCTCTTCACGGCACAGCAGGTTTGGCAGTGAGACAAATTCGCTTTTCACCAGCCGGCTGGCAATGGCAAAAGTTACCGCGCCAACCCGATACCCCACGACCATGGGTTTGCCGACAAGTAAGCCTTCCAGGGTTGCCGTTCCGGATGCCATCAGGATCACATCCGCTGCGGCCATCACCGTTCGGCTCTCGCCATCAATCACTGTGACCGGTAACCCGGGGTGGCCAGCAAGCAACGCTTCGATCTGTTCCCTGCGCGCCGCATTGGCTGCGGGCACGACAAATTGCAGCGCCGGTCTCTGACGATTCAGCACCACCATGGCGTCGAGGAATGCGGGCATCAGCTGACCGACTTCTCCGCCCCGGCTGCCGGGCAGCACAGCCACCGTGGTCGCATCCGCCTCCAGGCCGAGTTGACGACGAGCCGCCGCAGAGTCGGTTTCCAGTGGTACTCGATCCGCCAGGGGGTGCCCTACAAATGCCACAGGCACCTGGTGTTCTTCGTAGAAACGCGCTTCAAATGGCAGCAGACAGAGCATCAGGTCGATACTCTTTTTAATGCCCTTGATGCGGCCTTGCCGCCAGGCCCAAACCGAAGGGCTCACATAGTGAACCGTCTTGAGCCCCCGGTCATGCAGGCGCCGGGCAATGGGTAAGGTAAAGTCAGGGGAATCAATCCCAATGACCACATCAGGCTTTTCGCGCAGCAGAAATCTGACCAACTGCTTGCGCAGACGGAGCAGCTCGGGAAGGTGGGAGAGCACCTCGGTGATACCCATCACCGAGAGCTTTTCCATGGGGAACAGGCTTTCGAGACCTGCCGCCGCCATCTCCTGACCACCCACACCGATAAAGCGGGCACCAGGATAACGAGCCTGCAGGGACTGCATCAGGCCAGCGCCCAGAATATCGCCGGAGGCCTCTCCGGCGATCAGGGCAATCAACGGAGCATCCATGCGCTGGCCCATATCAGCGAGTGATGCCGCGTTCCGAAGCCTTGAGGGAATCGATCAGGATTTGCAGCTCACTGGAAGATGGCAGCGCTTCCAGCTCGGTCAGGGCCTGCTCCAGAGTCAGCCCCTGACGGTACAGCAACTTGTATGCCTGTCGCAGGCTGGCGATCACCTCTTTGGACCAGCCACGGCGCTTCATGCCTTCAAAATTCATGCTACGGGCGGAAGCAGGGTTACCTGACACCATGATGTACGCAGGAATATCCTTGAGCACCAGCGAACAGCCAGAAGTCATCGCGTAAGAGCCGATCTTGCAGAACTGGTGCACCCCCGTCATGCCGCCGAGGATAACGCCATTGCCTACCTGGGCGTGACCCGCGATGGAAGCATTGTTGGCAAAAATACAATCGTCGCCCACGATGCAGTCATGGGCCACGTGCACATACGCCATCAACAGGTTGCGGCTGCCGATTTTGGTCAGGGAATTATCCTGAATGGTGCCACGGTGGATCGTCACCGATTCCCGGATGATGTTGTCATCGCCGATTTCCAGGCGGGTAGGCTCACCCTTGTATTTCTTGTCCTGGCAATCTTCCCCGACAGAGGCAAACTGAAAGATGTGGTTGTTCTTGCCAATGGTGGTCGGTCCCTTGATCACCACATGGGAGGCAATAACGGTACCGGCCCCGATGGTGACATCAGGGCCGATAATGGAATACGGGCCGACCTGCACATCCTCTGCAAGCTCCGCGGCCGGATCAATAATCGCGGTCGGATGAATCATTATGGTTTCACTTGTTCTTGAGGGTTAGTCAGCCAAGTATACGTTACTGGGCCGCTCGAACCGACCGTTAGTTTAACGGCAGGAACCGGCGATCAGGTACGGTGTTCAGCAACCAGCATTTCGGTGCTGGCTACCGTCTTGCCATTCACCTGGGCTTCGCAGACAAACTTCAGAATGTTGCGTTTTGTCGTAACGTGCTCGGCAAACAGATGCAGGGTGTCGCCAGGCAGAACCTGGCGTTTGAAACGCGTCTTGTCGGTGCCTACCAGCAGGTAATTGAATCCATCCGCCGGTTTCTTGTTCTCCGTGACAAAGCCGAGGATACCTGCGGCCTGAGCCATGGACTCGATGATCAGTACACCCGGCATGATCGGCTCATGAGGGAAGTGCCCGTTAAAGAACGGCTCGTTGATCGTCACATTCTTGATCGCTTCCACGCGCTTGCCAGGCTCGAGATTCAGCACCCGGTCAACCAGCAAAAAAGGGTAACGGTGGGGCAGGTATTCCCTGACCTCAAGGATATCCATCATCATGATGTGTTCCACACAGAGAGGCTGCCTGGGCAGCCGTTAATCGTCGCTAAAGCGTTCCAGTTTGCGTACGCGGCGGGCGAGTTCATCCAGCTTTCGGAAACGGGCCACATTCTTGCGATAACGGGTCTGTTCATCTGCCGGCAAGGCAGAGCCATAGGTGCCTGGGCGGGTGATCGAACTGGACACCAGTGTCATGCCCAACACCTGCACCTTGTCGCAAATCTCAATATGGCCAGAAACGCCAACAGCTCCACCGAGCATGCAGTAGGAGCCAATCTTCGATGAGCCGGCAATCCCTACCTTGCCGGCGAGGGCGGTATGCTCACCAATCACCACATTATGGGCGACCTGAATCTGATTATCGAGAATAGCGCCATTACCGATCACAGTATCCTCGATGGCACCACGATCGACCGTGGTGCCACTGCCGATTTCCACATCGGCACCAATGCGCACGCCGCCAACCTGATGAATTTTGGTCCAGCCAGCGCCATTGAACGCAAAGCCGAAACCGTCGCCACCAAGTACACAATTGGCGTGTATGATAGTGCGCGGACCCAAGGTCACACCATGGTAAATTGTAACATTTGGCCAGATCCGGCACTGGTCGCCAATCACGGAACCGGCGCCCACAACGCTATTAGCCATGATGATAGCGCCCTTCCCCACCTGGACCTCAGCATCGATCACCACATTGGGTCCAATACTGGCCGATTCATCCACCCGGGCAGAGGGGTCAATCACGGCAGAAGCATGGATTCCTGAAGCAGGACTGGGGGCTTTGTCAAAAAAGGCACTGGCCTGAGCAAAACACAGGTAGGGATCCTTGACGATTAACGCCGCCACCGGACAGAAGGCTTTCTGCTCCTCGGTGATTAATACCGCCGCAGCCCCGGTTTTCTCCATGAAACTACGGTAGCGAGGGTTCGCAAGAAACGTCAGCTGTGAGGCTGTGGCGGACTGGATTGTGCCCAGCCCATCCACTGGCTGATCAGGATCCCCTACCAGCTCGGCACCAAGTTTTTCAGCCAGCTTGCCAAGGGTCAGCATTATTTCATCTTGTTCAGTTGATCACGAACAGCATCGGTTACATCAATAGCATCATCACCGACAAATACCGCAGCTTGAGCATTCAGCACCAGGTCCAGTTTCTGCTTCTTGGCCACTTGTTCAATGGCTTCCTGAAACTTGGGCCCCATCTCTTCCATCACTTCACGCTCAGTCGCTTGGGCGCGGCTCTGCAGTTTACGCTGCAAGGACTGGATCTCGATCATTTTCTGCTGACCTTTGGTACGCAACTCTTCCTGCTGATCGGCAGACATGGTCATACCTTCCTTTTCCAGCTTGCTGCGCAAATCCTGAACTTCCTTGCCCAGCTTTTGGAGTTTGGCTTCATCAGCACCCAACTCATTCTCAAGCGCGGACATGCGCTGCTTGACCAAAGCCGTTTCCTGCAGGGCTTTGAGCGGGTAAACGATACCGATACTGGTTTCGGCGATAGCCAGGGTTGGCAGCAGCATGGCAAAAGCAATCAGGCTTTTTTTCATCATTATTAAACTCCTAGAAAGTCTGTCCCAAAGAAAACTGGAATACTTCTGTGTCATCGCCAGGCTGATCATTCAGCGCCTTCGCCAGGTTGAAGCTCAATGGGCCAATGGCCGTCAACCAGCTCAAGCCGATGCCGGCAGAAGTACGAATGTTTTGCGGCTCGAAGTCCGCGAAAATGTCATCACGTTCGGTTTCAAACACGTTACCCGCGTCAACGAACAGAAAGGTTCTCACACTACGGGATTCGGGGGCAAAAGGCGTTGGGAAAATCAACTCGAGGCTAGCCTCGGTCAACAGGTTACCGCCAATGGGATCCGGATCCGGGTCCTTGGTGCCATTCAGGAAATAGCTAAGCCCTTCCGAGCGGGGACCGAGAGAGCGTGATTCATAGCCGCGCACCGACCCAATACCCCCCGAGTAATAGTTCTCGAAGAAAGGCAACACTTCATCGTCACCGTAGCCATCACCATAGGCAATGTCAGATCGAGCCCGCAGGGTCCAGTTCTGGCTGATCGGGAAGTATTTCTGACCGGTCCAGTTAAGCCGATAGAAACCGTAATCCGAACCCGGAACCGCCACTTCCAGCCCAAGCGTACTTGACCAACCACGGTCCGGCAGGATGCCACGGTTTAGCGTACTGGTTGAAAGAGAGGCATTGAACTTGTATTCATCAAACTGGGTGCCCTCCTTCACAAGGAAATTGTAGATATCCACCGCCACGAAATCTCCAGTGGTGATGTCAGTACGCTCGTAGGTTCCGCCAAAACTCAACCGGGAATACTCGGAGATCGGGTAGCCGAAGGTGACAGAACCGCCCAGCCGATCTGCAGCATAAGACGCGACAGTGGTTTCATCAAAGTCGATTTCCGAATAGAACAGGCTGAAACCTCGACTTACCCCATCAAGCGTGTAGTACGGGTTGTAATGGGAAAAACTATAGGAATCACGGATGTCTGAACGACTAAGGGCGAAAGACACCCGGTTACCGCTACCGCGCCAGTTGTTCTGGGTAACGTTGGCACCAAAAATAAATCCGGATGCATCGGAATAGCCTACATTGGCGCCGATCGACCCTGAAGGTTGCTCTTCAACCTGGTAGTCCACATCAATCAGATCATCAGAATTCGGCACCCGTGGTGTGTCCGCTTGCACAACACTGAAATACCCCAGCCGCTGCAGCCGCTGCCGCGAGAGGTCCACCAGTGATGTATTCGCCGGGGCTTTTTCGAACTGACGCAACTCACGACGCAAGACTTCGTCTTCAGTCTTGGCGTTGCCAGAGAAGTTGATACGACGGACATACACCTTGCGGCCCGGATCGACATAGAAGGTCACATCTACAGTGCGCTTTTCATCATCCGGATTGTGCTCCCTGCCCTTCACCTCAGCGAAGGTGTAGCCCTCGTTACCCAACCGACGCTTGATCAAATCATTGGTATAGGTCAGTAGTTGCTGACTGAAGACCTGACCTTTTTTAACAATAACCAGCGGTTTCAGCTGGTCTTCATCAACGACGAGATCACCAGCAAGATTCACTTCGTTTACTGTGTACTGCTCACCTTCTGCCACATTAACGGTAATAAACACGCTGCGGCGGTCAGGGGTTACCGAAACCTGGGTGGATTCAATCGAGAAGTTGATATAACCACGATCAAGGTAATAGGAAGACAAGCGCTCCAGATCGCCGCTCAGCTTTTCTCTGGAATATTTGTCATCGCCCTTGATGAATGACCAGAAACCCGTGGAATTCAGCTCAAAATCATTGAGTAGCTCTTCATCATCAAATAGCTGATTCCCAACAATGTTGATGTCTCGGATCCGTGCCGCCTTGCCTTCATAGATCTCGATCTTCAGGGCAACCCGATTACGTGGCAGTGCAACGGATTCTGTTTTGATGTCTGCGCCATAGCGCCCCTGGCTGACGTACTGACGCTCAAGCTCCCCGGCGATCGCCTGCAAGGTCGACCGCTGGAAAACTTCGCCTTCAGCAAGTCCAGCCTCTGTAAGACCTTTGCGCAGGTTCTCTTCATCAATGGACTTGTTGCCGGAGAGTTCGATGCGGGCAATACTCGGCCGTTCAGCGACCACCACCACCAAGTCGTCACCATCCCGACCCAGCTGCACATCTTCAAAGTTTCCTGAGGCAAACAGGGCCTGCACTGCATTGACTACGTCATCGCGACCGATTGTGTCACCTGCCTGAATCGGCAGTTCCGAATAGACACGCTCCACCGGTAGACGCTGAAGCCCTTCTATCCGGATATCGTGTACGCGAAACGGCAACTGATCTTGCGCATTCACCCAAGGCGCCATCACCAGGCAGGCCATTACTACCGTCCCTTTAAAGAGACGAATCAGGAGGTCCCCAAATATCATGAAAACTGCTTCACCAAGTCGTTGTAGATCGCCAAAACCATGAAGCTGATCACCAGCGTCAGCCCAACACCCTGTGCGGCCAATAAAAAGCGCTCAGGTAAACTGCGACCGCGAATCATTTCAATGATTCCAAAGAAAATCCAGCCACCATCCAACATTGGCACCGGCAGCAGGTTGATAACACCGAGTGTAATGCTCAGATAAGCCAGTAATGCCAGAAAACTGGCCATGCCGTAAGCCGCACTCTCACCAGCCACTTCCGCAATGGTGATCGGCCCGCCAATATTGTCCAGAGACAGTTTGCCGGTCACCAATTTCACCAGGCTTGCCCAGACCACATCTACCTGCTCCCCAAAACGGGCCAGGGAACCGGGAATCGCCGTTAACAGGCTGAACTCTTCCTGGTAAATGCCGCCAGGACCCACACCAATACGGCCAAAGGTCCGCCCCTGCTCGGTCACAGCCTGAGGCACCACCGTCAACGCGACGACCCGGCCCTCACGCAGCACTTGCAGGGTCAGAGCCTCACCAGGCGCAGACATGATGGTTTCCTGCCAGGGCTTCCAGCCCGTGACAGGCTCACCTTGCAGTGCAAGGACAAGATCGTCGCTGCGCAAGCCTGCCTGATCCGCCGCACCGTCTTCAAGGATCTCCCCTATCAAGACAGCCTGGCGGATACCCAGCGCTTCCAGCGGCGGCGTTTCCAGATCCGCTGTCCAGGGTGAGATATCCAGTTCACGCACCTGTTGCTGCCCTTTCGCCGTCGTCACCGTCACGGCCAGCGGCTCAGGTTCGCCCAGATGCTGAATCATTTCGTAGTAGAACGGCTGCCAGCCGCGCAGAGACACCTCACCCACAGACTCAATGGTGTCCCCCGGCTGGAAACCGGCCTGCTCAGCGACAGAGCCGGGCTCAATAGGGCCGACTACCGCGCGCATGCCACTCTGGCCGTAACTGGCCAACAGTACCCAATAGATCAGAACCGCGAGAATAAAGTTGAAGACCGGCCCGGCCGCATAGGTAATCACGCGTTGCCAGGCAGGCTTGGAAGAAAACTCACCGGCATCCCCCTCGGCGGTTTCATCTTCCCGGGCATCCAGCGGTTTGACGTAACCCCCAAGCGGGATGGCACTAATCACCCACTCGGTGCCCTTCTTGTCGGTAAAACGCAAGATTTTGGGGCCAAAACCCACAGAAAAGGTCAGCACGCGCACACCAAAGGCGCGCATGGCAAGAAAGTGGCCCCACTCATGGAAGGCCACAATAATGACGATGGTGACGACAAAAGCCAGAACCGTCAGCATCCACGCTCCTCAATCAATCGCCCCGCCAACCCACGGGCCTGACGATCAATCTCCATCACCGCATCCACATCCCCGCAAACGGGTGCTGCCTGGCGCTCCAGCGCCTGCTCCACCACCGCGGGAATACCCATAAAATCCAGTTTGCCGGCCAGGAAGGCCGCCACCGCTTCTTCGTTGGCCGCATTCAACACGGCAGTTGCCGTGCCACCGCTCTCCATGGCCGCCCGGGCCAGTGAAAGGCAAGGGAAACGCGCTGTATCTGGCGCTTCAAAATCCAGCCCGGCGAGCCGGGTAAAGTCCAGTCGTTGTGCCCCGGATTCCACCCGCTCAGGCCAGGACAACCCACAGGCAATGGGAGTACGCATATCGGGTGTCCCCATCTGCGCCAGCACGGACCCATCCCGGTAAGCGACCATGGAATGCACCACACTTTGCGGGTGCACTACCACCTCAATCTGTTCAGGCGCGACATCAAACAGCCAGCAAGCCTCGATAAACTCCAGCCCCTTGTTCATCAGGGTAGCGGAATCCACCGAAATCTTCGGCCCCATATCCCAGTTAGGATGCTTGACCGCCATCGCCGGGGTGACTTGCGCCAGCTGCTGCGACGTAAAGGTACGAAAGGGCCCGCCAGAGGCGGTCAGCAACAACCGCTCCACCCCGCCATCCACGCCGCCCTCCGGCAAGCACTGAAAAATGGCGTTGTGCTCGGAGTCCAGGGGTAACAGGGTCGCCCCGTGGCGCTTTACCGCATCCATGAAGAGGGAACCGGTAACCACCAGGGCTTCCTTGTTGGCCAGCAATACCCGCTTGCCCTTCTCTACCGCCGCAAGAGTGGGCCTGACCCCTGCTGCACCAACAATGGCAGCAACAACAGTATCCGCCTGCTCATGGGCGGCAAGCGCCATCAGGGCTTCTTCGCCGGCCAGCACCTCTGTATCCGACCCGGCTGCCTGTAGATGGTTCCGCAGCAACTCTGCCGCTGCAGGGTCTGTCATGGCCGCATAGCGGGCGCCGCGCCCCCCCCACAACATATCTTTCTGCACACCACCCCGGTGCTGGGTGCCACGGGC
>OBIY01000282.1_pt1 | contig 21621 bp, 21 predicted proteins | sample 1519841 | NCBI WGS metagenome assembly OBIY01 (sample SAMN03019774, study PRJEB22545) | beach sand metagenome | biome: beach; feature: sea beach; material: beach sand | place: USA: Municipal Pensacola Beach, FL | collected 2010-07-30 | depth 30-40 cm m
CAAAAGACCCAATCAAAGCTGAGCCACGGGCGGTCACTGGACAGGCCATCATACTCTTGTCTTGTCTTAGCGTCCAATTCTACAGGGTGTTACCGATTAAGTCCCAGGCTTTATTCATTGGCTTTAGATTTCATGGTAGATTTTGGCCCCTGTTTTGACAAATTCAATGGCCTTTTCTTCCATGCCTTTTGTGAGGGCGTCTGCTTCGGATACGCCTTGCTTTTGCGCATAGGCGCGTACGTCCTGGGTGATTTTCATGGAGCAGAAGTGAGGCCCGCACATGGAGCAAAAATGCGCCACTTTGGCGGAGTCTTTTGGCAGGGTTTCGTCGTGATAGGCGCGGGCTTTTTCCGGATCTAGACCGAGGTTGAACTGGTCTTCCCAGCGGAATTCAAACCGGGCTTTTGAGAGGGCATTATCCCGCAGTTGTGCTCCGGGGTGGCCTTTGGCCAGATCCGCAGCGTGTGCGGCGATTTTGTAGGTAATGATGCCTTCCCTCACGTCTTCTTTGTTCGGCAGGCCTAAGTGTTCTTTGGGGGTGACGTAGCACAACATGGCTGTGCCGTACCAGCCAATGTTGGTGGCTCCAATACCGGAGGTGATGTGGTCATAGCCGGGCGCAATGTCGGTAACCAATGGCCCCAGTGTGTAAAAGGGGGCTTCGAAGCATGCTTCGAGTTCTTTATCAATATTGTCTTTCACTTTGTGCAGTGGGACGTGCCCGGGGCCTTCGATCATGACTTGGACATCGTGCTCCCAGGCAATTTTGGTGAGTTCGCCGAGGGTGATGAGTTCTGCAAATTGTGCCTGGTCGTTAGCATCGGCAATGGAGCCTGGCCGCAAGCCGTCTCCCAATGAGAAGCTGACGTCGTAAGCTTTCATGATTTCGCAGATGTCTTCAAAGTGGGTGTAGAGGAAGTTTTCCTTGTGGTGTGCAAGGCACCACTTTGCCATGATGGAACCGCCTCTGGATACAATGCCTGTGAGCCGGTTGGCGGTCATCGGCACATAGGCCAGGCGCACTCCGGCGTGGATGGTGAAGTAATCGACACCCTGCTCGGCTTGCTCGATTAAGGTATCGCGGAAGATTTCCCAGGACAGGTTTTCGGCTTTGCCGTTGACTTTTTCCAGCGCCTGGTAAATGGGTACGGTGCCGATTGGCATGGGTGCGTTGCGGATAATCCATTCGCGGGTTTCGTGAATGTGGCGCCCGGTAGAGAGGTCCATTAAGGTGTCTCCACCCCAACGAGCCGACCAGGCCATTTTTTCAACTTCTTCGGCAATGGAAGAGGTCACTGAGGAGTTACCGATATTGGTATTGATTTTGACTCTGAAGTTTCGGCCGATGATCATCGGCTCCAACTCGGGGTGGTTGATGTTGGCCGGAATAATGGCCCGCCCGGCGGCCACTTCCTGGCGAACGAATTCGGGTGTGATGGTTTCTGGAATATTCGCGCCCATGGGGTTTCCTGGGTGCTGAATCAACAGCTTTTGATAGCGGGAGTCTTTGCGCAAGGCTTGCAGGCGCAGGTCCTCGCGGAGGGCAACATATTCCATTTCCGGGGTGATAATGCCTTGGCGGGCGTAGTGCATTTGCGTCACAGTTTTGCCGGCCGTGGCTTTGCGGGGGATTCGGATGTGCTCGAAGCGAAGATGGGCCAGGGAAGGGTCACTCTGGCGCGCCTGTCCGTACTCTGAGCTGGGGCCGTCCAGCAGTTGTGTGTCTTCCCGTTCCTTAATCCAGGCGGTGCGGATAGCGGGAATACCTTTGGTCAGGTCAATGCTCACATTGGGGTCAGTGAAAGGCCCTGAGACATCATAAACCGGGATGGGGGGGTTCTCTTCGGTTCCCAGATGGCTTTGGGTGTTTGACTGGTAAATCTCACGCATGCCAACCCGGATATCTGGACGAGATCCTTCAACCCATATTTTTTTAGAGTTTCTATAAGGTTGTGTGACTTCTGAAGACAGTATTTGTGTTTGTTTGACAAATGTTTCAGGGAGAGCCTTTTCGGTTGGTGTCTGTGATTGGCCCATAGGAAATCCTCACTGCATATAGGGTGTGTATTACGATTGTACTGATAATGCGGGCTGTATGTCAGTACTCGATGGTTTTAAGAGAAATTTTGAGAAAACAAGTAAGCGGGAGGCTTAACAAAACGGTGGATCACACTCGTGTGCCATTATCTGACTTTTTAAGTTAATGCGTATTATCAAAAAACTATAGTGAACGGGCGCTTAATGCAAGCTTTCTGGGATATAAGAACATTTTGATAAATTGTAAGGCGCAAGAAAGTGAATTCTTAGTAGAATGAACAGGGGTGAGGAATTGCTTTGTTATCCTTGGTGGCTTTCTTGAAACAAGGCATCAGAGTTAAAAACGATAGCTTACTATCAATCTATATATTATTATTTGCTGATATTCCCCAACAAACTCACGACCCAGGCTGGATAAAAATACGATGAAAAATATGCTTAAGCCCATCTTTACAAGCCTTATCTACTGCTCAGCTGCTCTGACGTTTCCGGCTTTTGGTGAAGATTTAATCGATATCTACAAGCAAGCGCTCACCAATGATCCAACATATCAGGCGGCGCGCTATGATCATATGGCGGTTTTGGAGCTCCGCCCGCAGGCAAAGGCGACTTTGCGCCCTCAGGTTGATCTGTCGGCCAATGCGGCCTGGAATGAAATAGAAAACGACACGATGAGTGTGTTTGATAGCCAGGGCTATTCCTTAACCTTGGTACAGGCGCTCTACAACCAGCCTGCTTTTGCCGCAGTGAATCAGGTTGACTTAGCCATAGCCCAATCGGAGGCGGCTCTGGAAAGTGCACTAAATAGCTTGATGCTGCGCGCGTCAGAAGCCTACTTCAATATTATTTCTGCCCACGATGAGCTTGAATTTGCCGTGTCGGAGCTGAACGCTATTGAGCGCCAACTGGAACAGGCGGAAAAGCGTTTTGAGGTGGGTTTAAGCGCGGTGACGGATGTGAAAGAAGCGCAAGCGCGCTATGACCTGGCCGTTGCCCAGAAAATTGCAGCCACGAATCGGCTGGCGCAAGCGGAAGAAGCTTTAAAAACACTCACAAATCAAGACTACCAAAAGTTAAGCCCTCTCAAAGAGGATATGAGCTTTTTACCGCCCAACCCTGAGGATATTAATTATTGGGTCGCATTGGCTGAAAAAAACAACCGCCGGTACCTTTCTGCCCAGTACGCGACACAGTCAGCAGAGGAAGAAATCAAACTGCAAAAGGGCTTTCACTACCCGACACTCAGCCTGGTTGGTAGCCACAGCGATACTCAAAGTGATAATCCATTGGTTGAGAGCCGTAGAACAGCGCTGATGCTTCAACTCGATGTGGAGTTGTATTCCGGTGGTTCAACCTCCTCAAAAGTACGCGAAGCAGAGGCCAAGTTGATGGCCGCGCAGCGCAATCAGGAATTACAGCGGCGCTTGGTACTGCAACAAACACGCAATGCCTATTTAGGCGTGATTGCGGATATCAGCCGGGTTAAAGCATTAAAACAGGCGCTTATTTCCACACAGGCTGGAGCGGATGCAACCCAGGCAGGGTTTGATGTGGGTACGCGGACTGCTGTTGAAGTGCTGGTCGCACTGCGTGAAACGTTCCGTGCGCAAGCGGACTATTCCAAAGCACGTTATGCCTACATTCTTAACTCATTACGATTGAAAGAGGGGGCGGGTTCATTGACAGCGGCCGATCTTGAAGAAATCAACACCTGGCTTCAATAGCCAACCGGACAAAAACAGATATGCACTTGTGCCATGCTGCCCAATCAGTGCTTGTTGTGGTTGATGTTCAGACCGGCTTGCTCCCTGCAATGACAGCTGCCGCTGGTGATCAGTTGGTTCAAAATAGCATCAAACTGCTTAAAGTGGCGGACTTGCTGGATATTCCCACACTGGTCACAGAACAATATCCCCAAGGTCTTGGGCACACCGTGGCAGAGCTGCAAGCGCATTATCCTGAGCCTTCCCGAGTTGTGGAAAAGCGCACTTTTTCAGCCCTTCAGTGCGAGTCATTCAAAGACTTGTTTGACTACACGGGGCGAAGGCAGGCCGTCATCTGCGGCATGGAAGCTCATGTTTGTGTGTTACAGACCGTGATGGGTTTTTTGGACATGGGCATACAGCCGTTTGTGGTGAGTGATGCTCTTTGCTCCCGGCTTGAGCGCCACAAGCAAAATGCCCTTGAACGCATGGCCGCTGCCGGAGGTGTTATCAGCAATGTGGAGTCCACTTTGTTTGAGTGGGTGGCGGATTCACGTCACCCAAAGTTCCGGCAAATACTCGCCGACGTTATCCGTTAATTAACCGGAGATTGAATGGACACACAGCTACGGCTCAGTGAATACCTGGCTCCCCGGTACTGGCCAACCTGGCTATTGCTGGGCATTTTACGCGCATTAGCCTTTTTACCCTTCAGTGCGCAAATGCGCATTGGCAGAGCCTTGGGCACACTGCTTTATCATTTGGTACCTGTGCGGCGACATGTGGCCGCAGTTAATATCCGCTTGTGCTTTCCTGAGCTTAACTCCTCAGAGCAGAAAAAGTTGCTGCGAGAGCATTACCAATCGCTGGGGATGAGTGTGATGGAAACAGCCTCACTCTGGTTTACCCCCGTTGAAAAATTGCTGAACCGGGTAACGTTCATAGGGCTGGAACATGTAAAAAAAGCCCAGGAAACAGGGCAAGGTGTGCTGGTTGTTCAGGCGCATTTTACGACCATGGAGTTTCTGGGCAACTTGCTGGCCACACAGTTGCCGATTGCAGCAACGTATGATGAACCCAATAATGCCTTTTACCGGGCGCTGCTGAATAATCGACGGGGTCGCTTTGTGGATGACATTATCAGCCACCGAGATGTACGAAAAATCGTAAAACGCTTATTATCGGGAAAGGTCACACAATATTCACCGGATCAGGCGGCGCATAAAAGCCGGGCTGTGGTGGTTGATTATTTTGGCCGGTCAACGTTGACCACAACAGCGACTTCACGTTTAGCGCGTGCGGGTGAAGCCCTGGTTATCCCTTACGCACCACGGCGTAACAAAGATAATCTCACCTACGAGGTTGAGTTTTATCCGCCACTTGATCACTTTCCAACAGAAGACCTAAAAGCCGATACCCAGCGCATTAACCACATTTTTGAAGAGCATATTCGCCAAGTTCCTGAGCAATACCTGTGGGTGCACAAGCGATTCAAAAAGAGCGTTGAGAACGCCACTAACCCTTACTGATGATGGTTAAGGCCTTACTCGCCAAATGGCGTTACCGTGTGACGCTCATGGCGCTTTTCCCTATGATTGTGGGTTATACCTTGTGGCGCGCTTTCAAGGGCGGTGGGAGAACATATGCGCTTCAACGCTTTGCGCTGGGTATACAGTCGCCTGTCCGGCCGCTGTGGTTTCACTGTGCTTCAGTTGGAGAAGTGAATGCCGTGTTGCCCTTACTCAAATCGCTGCAAAAGCAACACCCGGCACAAACAGTTTTGGTGACGACGAATACGCCAACGGGGCGTGATACCGTTATAAAGCAGGCCCCTTCAAACGCACAGCACTGCTATTTGCCGCTGGATTACAGGTTTACCGTACGCCGGTTTTTAAAGCGAACACAGCCATCGGCATTGATTGTCGTCGAGACAGAACTTTGGCCGCATCTTTTTCTGAGCTGCTTTTCAAAGCAGATCCCGGTTGTCATCATTAATGGCCGGCTCAGTCAGCGGACGTTGGCCGCCCAAAACTGGCTGAAGCAGCTGTATCGCCTTTCCCTGCAGGAAGTCACCGCCGTTCTTGCGCGGTCCGAGGAAGATGGGCAGCATTTTATGACTTTGGGTGCGCCAGCTGAGCGAGTCAAAATGCTGGGCAACATCAAATTTTCTGGCCAGCCACCGGCGTCGGAGAAAAAACCGGCCCGACTTATCGAGCAGCCGTATGTGTTGGTGGCGTCAACCCATCAGGATGAAGAGCTGCAGTTTGCCCAGTGCTGGAAAAAGTATCAAAACAAGAAGTCTTGCCAAAAACGGTTACTTGTTGTGGTGCCCAGGCATCCGGAGCGTGGCCCCGTAATTCGTAGTCAGCTTGCTGCAACCGGTATCACCGTGCAATGTCGGAGTGAGAGCCAGGTCGTTAACGCGGATACAAGGCTTTACATTGCGGATACTTTGGGCGAGCTGAAAACGCTGATGCAGCATGCGGATCTTGTCGTCATGGGTGGTTCATTTATTCCGCACGGTGGGCAGAATTTATTGGAGCCTGCGACTTTCGGTAAAGCGATAATCGTTGGGCCATTTATGGAAAACTTTGCCGAGGAAACCGCCAGTTTGCTGGCGCACGAGGCTATTTTACAAGTCCATAGTGTTGAAGAAGCATGTGGACAGATTGAAGCATTACTGAGCCATCCACAAACCGGTCAACAACTGGGTATGGCTGCTCAACGCTTCATGAAAGCGCGTCGCCACATTGCTCAGCAGTATTTGGATGAATTGACGCAGCGGCTCTCAGGTGTGGGCGTAACCTTCAAGTAATGCCGTCCAGGGCGGGGGCGGATTTTTACGCGATGAGGCAGGCCAAACTTTCTGCAATGAGCGGTGTAGACGGGACAAATTCTGCTGTTTCCAGTAACGGCCCTTGCGAAGGGTGCCGCGGTCAAAATCAATCAGGAAAACGCGGTCAGCTTCGTCGATGAGAATATTGTTGGCATTTAAATCGGCGTGAAAAATCTGGTGATCATGGAACCGGCGAATCGTAGCGCCTACTTTGTGCCACAGTGGCCGGGGTAAGGAGTCTGCTATTAAGCGTTCAGCCAGGGTTTGTGTACCCGGCAGATGCAGGGTGATTAAATCCGCTTGATACATCAGCCCGGAACGCCTCACATGCGCTGCAAATGGCTGAGGGCAAGGCAACTGCCACGCAGACGCTGTGGCGAGCAGATGCCATTCGCGCCAGGCGCGGGTGTTTTGCAAGCCGCTCCAGAGGTACTGGTCTTTATTGACTTTGGCGGGCAAGCCCCCTCGCCGGTAGTGGCGCAGTACATAATTTTGATCTTGCCAGTGAAAGGCCCATGCTGAACCGCGGCCCTGCATATTCGTGCTGACCAGGCAATTGTGTTCAGATAAAAACGCGGGTGAAAAAAGCGACGGAGTAAAAGTCTCTTGGTGGTTTTCGTCAAAAATAAAGTAGTCTGCGCCCTCATGACGCTCACATACGTTGATCAAAAGCCGGCTGGGCTCCCCGCAGTTAAAATAGGCTGATAGAATACCGGATCATGTCTCACCCGCCTAGCAAAGCCCCTCATTCTATTTGCCTGTTGCGCCTTTCCGCGCTGGGCGATGTCATGCACATGGTGCCGATTGTGCGCACCCTGCAAGCAACGTGGCCCGACTGCCAGATAACCTGGGTGATTGGCAAACTGGAAGCCGAGCTGGTCAAAAATCTGGAGGGTGTTCGGCTGGTTGTGTTCGATAAATCCCAAGGTTGGAGGGCCTATCTTGACCTGAGGCGAGCACTTAAAGGTGAGCATTTTGATCTTTTGCTGCATATGCAGGCTGCACTGCGCGCCAGCCTAGTGAGCCTGATGATTCGCTCTGATCTTCGCTTAGGGTTTGACCGGGCAAGGGGCAAAGATCTGCAATGGCTGTTTACCAATAAACAGATCCCGGCACATCCGGGTCAGCATGTCTTGGATAGTTTTTTTTCTTTTTTGGAGTCGTTGGGGATTCAAGACAGACAGCTCCGATGGGATCTTCCAATTGATCCAGCGGCTCAAATGTATGCGAAAAATCAGCTGGGGGATCAACGCACATTGATAATCAACCCGGCGGCCAGCTTTGCTTATCGCAACTGGTTTGCCGATCGTTATGCTGCGGTGGCGGATTACGCCTTTACCCGGTATGGGCTGAAAACGGTCTTAACCGGTGGCGCTGCAGAGATCGAAAAACAACTCGGTCGGGACATTGAAGCCGCTACGAGTTGCCCGGTCACGAACCTGATTGGGTCAACCTCCTTGCAGGAGTTGCTGGCGCTGATTTCTCAGGCCGATCTTGTGATTGCTCCGGATACAGGGCCTGCTCATATGGCGACAGCGGTGGGCACGCCGGTTATTGGGCTTTACGCAGCAACCAACCCACTGCGTGCAGCCCCTTATTTGAATCAACGAGATGTTGCCGGCGCCTATGAAACGGCAGTTCTTAATGCCTATGGCAAGCCTTCTGATCAGCTACCATGGGGAACGCGCGTGCGCGATCAGCAAGCGATGAAACTGGTCACGGTGGACCAGGTTAAGCAGCAGTTGGATGGCATAATGATTCGGTTAAGCTAATGGCTTCAGGTCCAGTGAGTTAATAAAGTCTCTCCACACCGCCTCTATTCAAAGCGCTCGCTCGCTTGATGGGCATAGCAGCAAGCGCTTTCGTTTGCAATCGCAGCATTGTAAAGTATGCCTGTAAGAATTCACCAAAGGATAGGTCGCCATACCTTGGATACATGCACCCCAAAATTTGATCGGGGCTCACTCTGGGATCGATTAACACATGTCAGCGCGCAGGCCGAAAACCAGCGTGTACTTCATCACATAGCCACGGAAACAGTGTTGGTTGAGGATCAGGATATTCAATATGTGGTGCGTGTTTTGCGGCATTTGCGCAAAAAGATCGAAGCGGGTATTGAGCAGCGCAAAAAGACCGAAGCAAGTGGACAGTACCACAATCCTTTTCTACCTTACGAAGAGGCCTTGTACGTTGCCGATGTGACCGATTCACATTTGGTCATTCTGAATAAATTCCCCGTCCTTGATCATCATACCCTGCTGATTACGCGGGCATTCGAAGAGCAGCAATCGTTACTGACCGAAGCAGATTTTACGGCCCTGTGGGCGTGCATGGCGGAGTATGATGCGCTGGCTTTTTACAATGGAGGCCGCGAAGCGGGTTCCAGTCAACGCCATAAACATCTGCAAATGATCCCTTTACCGTTACATCCGGATGGCCCCCCTCTACCCATTGAGCCGGCCTTAAAGCGTGCCCACTTCAGGGGTAAGATCGGTGTTGTGCCGGATTTCCCTTTTGTGCACGCTGTCGCCAGGGTCAACCCCGATTGGCTGGATCAGCCTGAAAAATCTGGCCCGTTGTGCAATCACATTTATCAGGAAATGTTACTCCAGGTAGGAATGGGCTACACGGGCGGAGTTGCCGTGCCCCCGTACAATTTCATTGCCACGCGAGAATGGATGCTGCTGTTACCCCGGTCGGTTAGTAATTACAAGCAAATCTATATCAACTCTCTCGGCTTTGCGGGCGCTTTATTGGTCAAAGACGAAGAACACCTTGACCAGTTGTGCAAAACCAGGCCCAGTAATGTTTTGCAGCGTGTATCGATTCCTGCCAACAATCAATGACAGCGGCGCTTGCTCTGCACAACGTTCGCAAGCATTTTGATGATGTTGAGGTCCTTAAAGGTATTTCTTTGACCGCGCACCGAGGTGATGTCATTTCATTGATTGGGTCTAGTGGTTCAGGGAAATCAACGTTACTGCGTTGTATGAACTTGTTAGAAATTCCCGACGCGGGGGATATTGATTTAAGTGGTGAGCGCATTAATCTACGGCAAAGCCGGGGCGGTAAGCGGGTACCTGCTAATCAAAAACAGATTGACCGTGCGCGTGCGCGGATTGGTATGGTCTTCCAAAGTTTTAATTTATGGGACCATATGACATTACTGGAAAACGTCATGGAAGCACCGGTGCATGTGTTGAAAAAAACGAAGCGTGATGCGCGCGAGAAGGCACAGGCATTGCTGGCGAAAGTGGGTTTACCGGATGCAGCGCATCGCTACCCGGCCCAACTGTCAGGCGGGCAACAGCAACGGGTAGCGATCGCACGGGCGCTTGCTATCGAACCGGAGATTTTATTATTTGACGAGCCGACTTCTGCACTGGACCCCGAATTAGCCAGTAGCGTGTTGCTTGTTATTCAGGAGTTGGCTGAAGAAGGAAGAACTATGCTATTGGCCACCCATGAAATGGGTTTTGCCAAAGAGGTTTCGTCTGAAGTTGTTTTTCTGCATCAGGGAAAAATCGAGGAGCAAGGTGCACCGGAGCAGGTTTTTGATAACCCTGTTTCTAAACGTTGCCATGCATTTTTACAGGCCTCTCGATAATAAACTTTTAACCACCCCCATAGGAGAGTCAAGTGAAAACCACCATAAATGCCGTATTGCTCATAACAGGCCTTTTTATATTCAGCGTCAGTGCCGCTGAGATGAAAACCTTGCGTTTAGGAACAGAGGGTGCTTATGCGCCGTTCAACTCCGTTAACAAGGAGGGTGAACTCGTTGGATTTGATATAGAAATCGGAAAGGCGCTATGCACTGAAATGAAGGTTAAATGTGAATGGGTGACCTCCGACTGGGATGGTTTAATCCCTGCCTTGCTGGCAAAGAAGTTCGATGCAATTGTTGCGTCCATGTCGATCACAGAGGAGCGTAAGCAAAAAATAGCGTTCACGAGTAAATATTACACCACGCCTGGCCGTTTTGTGCGTATGAAAGGTGATGCGGTTGAGGCGAGTAAAGAGAGCCTGAAGGGTAAAGTCATCGGGGTTCAGGGTGGGACAATCTCCGAAAACTTCGTCCGAGGTGAGTTTGGTGAAGTCGTGGATATTAAAGTTTATGGCACGCAGGATGAAGCCAACCTGGATTTTATGGCCGGGCGAGTGGATGTCATTTTTGCTGACTCTGTAGTGCTCGTTGACTTTTTGAAGTCCAAAAGTGGTCAGCAAGCAGAACTCTTTGGGCCGAGTTTTACCGAGGCAAAGTATTTTGGAGAGGGGATCGGCATTGGTTTACGCAAAAATGACCAAGCGCTCCTGGAGGCTTTTAATCAAGCCATTGACGCAATTCGTGCAAACGGAACCTACCAAAAGATCAATGCAAAATACTTTGACTTCGACCTTTTCGGCGAATGACATGTAAACACTGGGAGACGGCCTCCCGAGCGTTGATAGTCATTTATGTTTGATTTGCAGGGTTATGGTCCCTCGCTCTTAGCTGGGGCCTCCATGACCATTGCCGTTGGTTTAAGTGCGATGGTCATGGCCTGTATTCTTGGCTTGGTAGGCGCTTGGGCCAAGCTTTCAGCGTCGTATACCGCGAGAGCTACTGCAGCTGTGTATACAACGGTGATTCGGGGAACTCCCGAATTGATTTTACTGTTACTGCTTTATTACGGTGTGCCCACACTGGTACAAGATCTGGCGAGTTTGGCTGGCTACGAAATCATTTTGAACTTTAACCCCTTTTTAGCCGGGGCAGTGACCTTGGGGTTAATTTACGGAGCCTTTGCAACCGAAGTCTTTCGAGGTGCCTTTGAAGCCATACCGCGAGGACAGACAGAAGCCGCTCAGGCACTCGGAATGAGCCGTTTCAGAGTCGCGGTTCACATCACGTTACCTCAAGCAATGCGCATTGCACTACCGGGTTTGGGTAATGTTTGGATGATCTTGATTAAGGCAACGGCCCTAGTTTCCATCATCCAGCTGGATGAGGTGATGCGAAAAGCAAAAATTGCCGCCGGCGCGACACATCAACCCTTCACTTTCTATTTATTGGCTTCTTTTATTTTTCTAGGCATCACACTGATTTCCAGTCTGGTGCAAAGGCAACTGGAAAAGAAAGCCCATCGTGGTGTGGGGCAAGCTTAGGTCATGAATTTCACCACCATGCTGGAATATTTGCCGCAGATGTTGGATGGAGCCTGGCTGTCTCTTCAGATTACCGGTTTAAGTCTTTTTTTAGGTTTTTTGTTGGCCATCCCTGTCAGCTTGATGCGATTGTCGCATTTGGCTGCTTTAAGGTTGCCGGCACAGTTGTATATGTTTTATTTCAGAGGAACGCCGCTATTAGTGCAGCTATTCCTGATTTATTATGGGAGCGGGCAGTTCCGACACGAGCTTGAGCAAATTGGATTGTGGGCATTTTTCCGCGATGCGTGGTTTTGTGCCGTATTCGCGTTAACGTTAAACGCTTGTGCGTATACAGCCGAAATTTTTCGTGGTGCGATTTTAGCGGTACCCAAAAGTGATATCCAGGCCGGAAAGGCATTTGGTATGTCGGGGTTGTTACTGTTCCGCCGGATCATCTTTCCAAAAGCTCTTCGAATTGCGCTGCCCTCTTATGGGAATGAAGTGATTTTTTTGTTACAGGCGAGTTCTTTGGTCAGCATTATTACGCTCATGGACTTAACGGGTGTTGCAAGCCGCTTGGTTGCAAAAACGTTTGCTGTTTACGAGATTTACATTCTAACGGCAGCCATTTATATCGCTATAACGTATATGCTTGTAGTCATATTTAAACTTTTTGAACGTATACTTAATAAGCATTTGCGAACTGATTCTTAAAACGCTAACGCTAGGCTTGAGAGGGCCCTCAGGTCATTCTATTATTTTTTTTAATAAAAAGAATAAAATTTAAAAGGAGCTTGTCAGGGACTACTTAATTATCAGCACCAGGACCCATTTATGAATGAAAAAACGGAAGCAACAACAGCCACTTTTTTGCAGACTCTCCGTGAGCTCAGCGAATCACGTAAAACAGGTACAGCGATGGGTTCCACGAATGAGAATCGTTTTTTTAGGTTACGCATGCAGGAAGGCCTCATTACACATTTTGTCTATGGACGAGAATATGGTGTAGATGCCGCGGAGCGATTTACTTTTTCTAAAACAGTCCATTTTTCATTTTCTGATGATTTGGATATTCCCTTTCCTTCGAAATCAGGAGTGAGTACTTACGATCGTCTGGAACTAATCGAAGTTCTTCACTTAAGCCTGCCCAGCTCGGATCAAGCTCAAGACGCGCCGAAAAAAGTGGAAAAGGCCGTCACCTATCGCGGTCAAAAAAAGCAGGTTCAGTCTGCTAATGCGGCGGAGCCCGAAGCAGACAAAACCCGTGTTTACCGAGGCCAAGGGGGTCGTGGGAAAAGCATTAACACTGTGGACCTGGTTGAACGGATTCGCCGTAAAAAGCGACAATTGCTGGGTGAATAGTATTTCTTATGGTTTAGTGACTTCCTAGGGTTGCTTGTCTTGGTCTGCTTCAAACCGCCCGGATAGCCAGCGACCAATATCAGCAATTTCTTCTGGACACACTTCGTGGCCCATGTCGTATTCGTGCCACTCAAGTGGGTTAGTGAGGCGCTCAAGCGTCTCTTTTGAACGATAAGCGTGGCGAATATTAATCATTTCGTCATGACGACCATGGGCGAGGAAAATCGGCGCCTGTTTGTTGGCGGGGTGAGCTGTTGATTCCACACGCTCGGGAGCCGGCAAATAAGTAGAAATCGCCAATATACCAAGCAGCGTTTCCGGGTAGCGGAGCGCGGTATACAAGGTGACGGCTCCTCCTTGGGAAAAGCCGGCTAAGATAATCCGGTTCGTGGGAATGCCGCGTTCGTTTTCTCGTTGAATCAGCTGGTGTACATGGTCTTGTGCGGGAGAGAAAACCGCATCGTCCGTGCTTCGGTTTTCCAGGTCCAGTGAGTCGATATCGTACCAGGCCCGCATGGGAAAGCCGTTATTAATGGTAATCGGCCTAACTGGCGCATGAGGGAATATGAAGCGTACACCGGCTGTATGTAAACCCAGGTGAGGGACAATCGGGGTGAAGTCGTGGCCATCGGCACCCAGACCGTGTAACCAAATGACGGAAAAATCTATGTTTTCCTGAGTTTCGAGTTCGACACATTCCAATTGAACATTGCTCACAAATGGGACTCCTTAGTTTGATGCGATGCTTGGCAGATGATTTGTCCTATGACGATATGCGCATTTGAACGCATTCGGCGCTATACTGTCACGCTTTATTTTTGGACTCGTGGCATGCGCAAACGGCACTTCCGTCTTCCTACCGCTATTCTGTATAGCCTGTTCCTGCTTTTAATCGCAGGTTGTGGGCAGAAGGGGGACTTATATTTCCCTCCCCAAAATAAACAGGTCCAAGACAACCCAGCCGTGAAGAAAAATAAATCAACCCCCCCAGAAGGTGTTAAAGAATGAGTGTTTTTGAGTATCGTCACAATACACTTTATACGGAAGGTGTGGCGTGTGACGCATTGGTCGAACAGTTTGGTAGCCCCTTGTTTGTTTACTCTCGGCAGGCGATTGAAACGGCTTGGAGAAAGTTTGACCAAGCCTTAAATGATCGGCCACACCTGGTCTGTTACGCAGTTAAAGCGAACTCAAACCTGGCGGTACTGAATGTGCTGGCATCACTCGGGTCGGGTTTTGATATCGTCTCTGTCGGTGAGTTAGAGCGGGTGCTTAAAGCGGGTGGAGAGCCGAACAAAGTCGTCTTTTCCGGTTTAGGCAAACGTGCTGATGAAATCCGCCGTGCACTTGAAGTGGGTATCCGCTGTTTTAATGTGGAGTCTATGGCAGAGTTGGACCGAATCAATGATGTTGCCCGTGAATCGGGCAAAGTGGCAGCCATCTCGATTCGTGTTAACCCGGATGTCAATCCAAAAACACACCCTTACATCTCAACAGGGCTAAAAGAAAACAAATTTGGCATTGCGTTTGAAACAGCGCACGAAGCCTACCGGAGAGCCGCCTCACTGCCTCACTTGAAGATTACCGGCATTGATTGCCATATCGGTTCGCAGTTGACCGATATCGCACCCTATATTGATGCGCTTAAGCGCTTATTGGTGCTTGTTGATCAATTGGAAGAAGATGGCATCTCCTTGCAGCATATTGACCTGGGTGGTGGGCAAGGCATTCGGTATAAAGAGGAAACCCCGATCAACTTAACCGAGTGGGCAGCGCAGGTATTTGCTGTATTAGAAGATCGAGACGTGGAGCTTATTGTGGAGCCCGGCCGGTCCATTGTTGGCAATGCGGGTATCTTGCTGACGCGAGTGGAATTACTCAAATATTCTCCGCACAAAAATTTCGCAGTGGTTGATGCGGCAATGAATGACCTTATCCGGCCCTCACTGTACACCGCGTGGCAAGGCATTGATCCTGTGCATCGGCGCGAAGGCCAGGCAGTGAGCTATGATGTGGTGGGTCCTGTTTGTGAGTCAGGCGACTTTTTAGGTAAAGACCGCGACTTGATTTTGACGGCGGGTGATATCCTGGCTGTCCGTTCAGCAGGTGCTTATGGGTTTGTGATGGCATCGAACTACAACTCGAGACCACGGGCTGCGGAGGTGTTGGTTGATGGGGTGAAAGCACACCTCGTCAGGCGCCGGGAAACGATTGAGGAGTTAATGGCGCAAGAGTGCCTGATTGATTAAATCAGGGGCAAGGCAGCGCCCGCTCAATGGCTCAGGTATCATAGTTTATCAAGCTCGGTCATTTGTGTTTCAATCCAGGACTGAGTCAGCGCGTTGATTTCATGAATACTTCGCTCTGTTGTATCAATGGGCAGTCCAACTCGAACAGTGATTGTGCCCGGCAGTTTGATATAACTGTGCTTGGGCCAATATTGGCCTGCATTATGGGCAATGGGAACAATCGGCAAGTTTAATGATTTTGCAAGAATGGCCCCGCCTTTTTTGTATTCATGGGTTGAGCCAGGAGAAGTACGGGTGCCTTCCGGGAAAATAGTGATGTGGAGTTGGTTTTCAACACACTTTTTCCCTTGCGCCAATATATGATTTAACGCTTTTTTGCCGGTGCTGCGGTCAATTGAGATAAAGTGCAGCGGGGCAATCGCCCAGCCGAAAATGGGAAGCCAGGTGAGTTCCCGCTTCAATACATAAACTGTTGGCGCAAATTCCAGAAAAATGGAAAAAGTTTCCCAGGTTGACTGATGTTTTGCGAGAATCACACAAGGTGTCTCGGGTAGATGCTCGCGGCCTTCGACACGGTAACCTAAACCGCATGTCCACTTTAACCAGGTTAAGACCGACTTGTTCCATTGCCTGGCAATTTGAAAACGGCGCTTGAGTGGAAAAAGTAAGGTGAACCACATGGGAACTAAAAAAAGACAGATCAGTAGCGTTGCGCCTAGCCAAAAAGCAGTTGACCCAATGAATTGTTGCAGGTAGCGCCAAGGCCCTAACCGGCTATACATGGCTGCCTATCCAGGCACTCGCAAATTCAGCGAGATCTTTATAAACCGGTATGTTTTCATCATGCAGGCTTTTGGGTAAACCTTTGTCCAGCGTATGTTGGCCTTTTCCAGTTCGAACAAGCACGGGTGACGCTTGTGCGGCCATTGCCGCTTGTAAATCGCGCACGGCATCGCCCACGCAGGGTACATTTTTAAGCGAGTGGTTCAAGCGTTGCGCTATTTCAAGCAACATTCCTGGCTTGGGTTTACGACAACGGCATGTTGATTTAGGGCCATGTGGACAGTAAAAAACGGCATCAATAAACCCACCAACATGGGCAAGTGCATCATGCATTTTTGCGTGGATGGCATGGAGCATTTCAATATCGAAATAGCCGCGTGCAATGCCGGATTGATTGGTTGCAACAACAACGTGGTAGCCTGCGCGATTCAATTGTGCGATCGCCTCCAGACTGCCTTCAATAGGATGCCATTCATCCGGAGACTTGATAAAGTCAGCAGAGTCTTGGTTAATGACGCCGTCTCTGTCCAGAATAACCAGCTTCATATCGCTACTCAGCCGGTAACAATGACAAATCGGCCACGGTTGAAAATAAGTCCCTCAAGCGAGTTAACAAGGCAATTCGATTGCTTTTCAGCTGCTTATCTTCAGCCATCACCATGACAGAATCAAAAAAATGATCCACGGGGTGTTTGAGCTGTGCAAGGATTTGCAAGCCTTCTGTATAGCGTCCTTCCTGGAAGCAGGGTTGCGCAGTGGCGCTGAAGGTCTCGATTTGTTCGTAAAGTGTTTTTTCTGCGGGCTCGATTAAGTTGTCGGGATTCACCGGATGAACCTGTTCGCCTTCAACTTTTTTTAGAATATTGCTGATGCGCTTGTTGGCGGCAGCGAGGCTTTCTGCTTCAGGTAGCTCCGAAAAGTGCTTCACGGCTTTGATGCGTTCGTCAAAATCCAATGGGTTCGTCACGCCCAGTGCATGAACCGCCTCGAATAACTGGGGCCTATAACCCTGTTCATTGTAGTAACCCCGCAACCTCTCCATCATGAAGTCCAATACGTCATTGACAGCGTCCGGACTATTTAATTTGGTTGAGAGTCCGTCGGCAGCCAATTGAAGCATTGCGGCCAAGTCAACAGACAGCCTTTTTTCAATCAGTATGCGTAGAACACCCAGTGCAGACCGGCGAAGGCCATACGGGTCACTGTTACCACTGGGCTTTTGACCAATAGCAAATATTCCCACCAGCGTGTCAATTTTATCGGCCAGAGCCAAGGCTTGCCCGCATGCGCTCGTGGGGAGTTGATCACCTGCGAAGCGGGGCATGTATTGTTCATCCAGCGCTTTGGCAACTTCGGAGTCTTCGCCTTCCAATGTGGCATAGTATTTACCCATTGTGCCTTGTAGAGATGCAAACTCTCCGACCATTTCGGTTACTAAATCGCATTTACTGAGTTGAGCGGCTCTTTCTGCTTTGTCCTGATCGCCGTGCAGATAACCGGCAAGTGCCGAGGACAGCAACGCGATGCGCTGGACTTTCTCATAAACAGTGCCCAGCTTGTTTTGGAAAATAACCCGTTTAAGGGCGCTTTGGCGGGACAAGAGCGGTTGCTTTTGGTCCTGTTCCCAAAAGAATGCGGCGTCGGCCAATCTGGGGCGAACCACACGTTCGTTGCCTTTTCGCACAACATCAGGGTCCTGACTTTCTATGTTTGAAATGGTAATGAAGTGAGGCATCAACGTCTGGTTTTGATCGACGAGTGGGAAGTACTTCTGATGGTCCTGCATCGTTGTAATCAAGGCTTCTGCAGGAATATCCAGAAACTCAGGCTCAAATCCGCCCGTTATGGCGACTGGCCACTCGACCAAGGCGGTGACTTCGTCAAGCAGGTCATCATTCAGAATGGGTTGGGCATTCAGCCGATCAGCTTCGCTTTGGACCATGGTTTCGATGAGGGTTTTGCGCTGTTCGAAGTCGGCGATGACATAACCGCTTTCACGTAACAGGGGTTCATAGCGATCAGCGTGATCAAGTGGCAGTGGATCGGGAGCATGAAAGCGATGGCCAAAGGTAAAGTGGCTGGCTTCTAAGCCCAGAATAGTCAGCGCAACAGGATCGTTCCCAAATACGATGGTAACCCAGTGAACAGGCCGGACAAATTCATGGTCACTATCGCCCCAGCGCATGCGCTTAGGGATTGGCAAGTCGGCTAATGCTTTTTCAATAATGGGTTTCAGGCAGTCTGTTGTGGGACGGCCCTCTTCTGTGCGGGTATGGACCAGCCATTCGCCTTTGTCGGTTTTAAGGCGGCCGAGTTGGTCGACTTCAACACCGCAGGAGCGGGCAAAGCCGGTTGCCGCCTTGCTAGGATTCCCTTCGTTGTCGTAGGCCGCTTGAATGGATGGCCCGCGTTGTGTGACTGGCTGATCAGTTTGTTGAAGAGGCACATCATCCAAGAGCACGGCGAGGCGCCTGGGCGCAGCAAAGTATTTGTATGAGGTGGGTTCAAGCCGTGCTTTTTTGAGCCCGTTGTCAATGCCTTCTGCTAAAGCTTCGGCCAGCGATTTTAGCGCCTTTGGCGGCAGTTCTTCGGTGCCAATTTCGATAAGCAAGCTGCGTTTTTCCATTAGCGGGTTCCTTCTTTGTGGCTTGCTTTGAGCAGAGGAAAAGCCATTTTCTCCCGGCTTTGATAGTAAGCTGTGGCAGCATTTTTGGCCTGTTCCCGGATGCGCAGGATATAGCCCTGCCGTTCAGTGACTGAAATGGCATGCCGGGCGTCAAGCAGGTTGAAAGTGTGCGAGGCTTTGAGGACTTGTTCGTAGGCCGGTATGGCCAGTTCCAGTTCGGCCAATCGAGAGGCTTCTTGTTCGGCCGTATTGAATTGTTGAAAGAGTGATTCAACATGTGCATGCTCATAATTGTAAGCAGACTGTTCCCGTTCGTTTTGCAGGTAAAGGTCACCATAGCGAATCTCGCCATGCTCACCCCGCGACCAGACCAGGTCATAAACACTCTCTACGGATTGTATATACATGGCCAGCCGTTCAATTCCGTAGGTGATCTCGCCGGTGACGGGTTTGCAATTAAAGCCTCCCGCCTGTTGAAAGTAGGTGAACTGTGTGACCTCCATGCCATTGAGCCAGACTTCCCAGCCCAGTCCCCAGGCGCCGAGTGTTGGTGATTCCCAGTTATCTTCAACGAAACGGATGTCGTGAACCAGCGGATCAAAGCCGAGCAGAGAGAGTGAGTCGAGGTAAAGGTCCTGGATGTTTAACGGAGAAGGTTTTAGCGCAACCTGGTACTGGTAGTAGCGTTGCAACCGGTTTGGGTTTTCTCCATAGCGGCCGTCCGTTGGGCGCCGGGACGCTTGTACGTAAGCGGCGCGCCAGGGTTCGGGGCCAATCGCTCTGAGAAATGTCGCAGGATGAAATGTTCCGGCGCCGACTTCCATATCGTAAGGCTGTTGGATGACACAGCCTTTGTCTGCCCAATAGCTGTTTAAGGCAGCGATCATGCCCTGAAATGTCGAAACATCATGCTGTAATTGGCCCACCGGTTTTAGTTCTCCAGTTCAAGTCTGTCTAAAAGTTTTCCAGTATAGCGAGCTAATTGAGTGGGTGCACTATCCGGGCTGAACGGTCTTAAGGTTTTTCATCTGCGGCAGATACAAAGATAAAGCACGAGCAAGAGAATGTGCTGCATGTTGATCCTCAACTTTAGTAGAGGTCGCGTTAGCAAAATAATAAGAGGTATTAGGCGCTTACATATGAAAGTATCTGATTTTAATATGAAAACCGTGGAGCGATGGACAGATACGATTAGAGAAGCACAGGATGTGAACCGGGATAACCTTGATGAAACAACAGAGAGCTATTTGGTCTTTATGATGATGCGTTTTGATCATCTGCTGAGGGATGGGTGCTGGTTGCGTGAGGCGGCAGCCCGCTTGGCGTCTCCCGACCAGGCAGGGTATTCAGGCACGCAAATGCGCGATGTCGGTGACTATTGTTTGCTCATCTGTAGCTTTGTTCCAGTGACGGAGTATGTTCAAGTGTCAAAGGCCCATGACTATGTCGAGCTAGGACGTGGTGCTTACTGGCAATTAGCGACCTCGAATACTGGGCCTGTCAAAAAGCTGTTCACGGGTTTGTGTGATAATTTTTGCCAGCATGTGCGTTTATTGCAGACCGTTCAGGCGAATGAAGGTTTGGGACGGCTGTCTCCGTTGGAGAGCCATGCCTGGTGGCAAAAAACGGGCAGTTCCCAAGCGTATCAGCAAGTGCGTGCCTATACGACTGGGGAGCCCATTTTCCCCCCGGATCATCAAAACAAGAGCCCTCATCACTAACATCACAAATAAAAATATATTGCCTTTCTGCGCTGTCCACGCCCTTGGTATCGTTCAGCGCAATTCCTGTTAAAATGGCCATCTGTATTGCCTGAGCCCAGGCATGTGATTGTCGTTTATCCAATATTGATAGAGTGGAATGAAAAAACAACCCAAAGCAGTTTCTTTGATTTCTGGCGGTCTGGACTCCATGCTGGCAACCAAGCTGATTCTTGATCAAGGGGTGCATGTAGAAGGCATCAATTTCTTTACGGGCTTTTGTGTTGAAGGGCATACCCACGCCATTCGGCAAAAAGACAAAGACAAAAAGAAACGAAACAACGCGTTGTGGGTGGCGGAACAGCTGGGAATAAAACTACATATCATTGATGTAGTTGAACCATATAAAGAGGTACTTATTAATCCCAAGCATGGTTACGGGGCTCATTTAAACCCCTGCCTTGACTGCAAAGTATTTATGGTACGCCAAGCCTATGAGTGGATCCATAAGCATGACTTTGACTTTATCATTACGGGTGAAGTGGTCGGCCAACGGCCAATGTCACAGCGCAAGCAAATCATGCCCGTTGTGGCCAGAGAGTCCGGTGCAGAAACGTTACTTGTCAGGCCCTTGTCGGCTAAGAATCTTCCCGTGACAAAACCTGAAGCAGAAGGTTGGATTGATCGAGAAAAGCTTCACGGAATTTCGGGCCGCACCCGTAAACCCCAAATAGCCCTCGCGCAACAATACGGTATTGATGATTTTGCTCAACCGGCCGGAGGCTGCTGTTTTTTGACCGATCGCAGCTATTCGAAAAAACTCGGTGACCTTTGGGGGCATCGGGGGCACAAAGATTATGAGCTTGATGACATCATGTTATTAAAAGTGGGTAGGCACTTGCGTCCAAAAGCTAACTTCAAAATGATCATCGGACGGGAAGAAGGTGAAAATAACTTCATGGAAGGTTACAAACGTGAGTTCACACATATGAAGACGGTGAGCCATGCTGGGCCGCTGGCATTAGTAGACGGCACATTGGAAGCCGGTGATGCCCAGCTGGCCGCCCGTATCTTGGCTCGTTTTAGTCAAGGTAAGGAAGAAAAACGAGTTGATGTTGTTTTGCACCACAAAGACACGGCAGCTGAAGGTAAAGTCATTTCTGTTGAGCCGATGAGAACTGGCATGGGACAGAGA
>OBIY01000283.1_pt1 | contig 21601 bp, 19 predicted proteins | sample 1519841 | NCBI WGS metagenome assembly OBIY01 (sample SAMN03019774, study PRJEB22545) | beach sand metagenome | biome: beach; feature: sea beach; material: beach sand | place: USA: Municipal Pensacola Beach, FL | collected 2010-07-30 | depth 30-40 cm m
GCGTTGGTGGACCGAATGAGATTAATACGGAAAACAAGGCATACGGACGCATTCAAGACCTCATTATCGAAGACGAGGCAATCCGTTCACTCGAAACGGCGCAAGAAGAAGCAGTACGCGCAAAAAACAGCATCTTTTGTGATGTTGCGGAGCAGAGTGACACATGCCAAGCGAGACGTGAAGCACGAGCGCGAGAAGTGGAACGACAGGTATTTATACAGGAACTCACCCGGCGAGAGTTGCCTGAGTCGGCAGTCGCGCACTTCCTTGCGGTGTACGACGGATGGATAGAGCCGAGTCCCGCTCCGGCTACACACGCCACATCGACATTGAGTCTAGTAAATGCCCAGCAGGTACTGGTTAAAACAGCAGCAACCGTTGGTGAATATATACAAAAGACAGCTGAAGTCATAGCCGGAGTTGTACAAACCGTCACAAACAGCTTTCGCGGAATTATTAAAGAGGAAGTATCTATTTTCAATGGAGAACCAACACGCATGTTGGCACTTGCCGCTGCGAGTCAGGAAGGAGGGGTCCCTCTAGACATTACATACAAACGATGCGAGGCAGCTAACAATATTGATGACGAATATATAAAAAGTAATCAACACATACTTAATCAACTGGTAACAGTAGTTACGGACGGCACACCAAAAGGATATTTCTGGGGATGTATCGTACATAAAAGTGAAGTGGAGGTCATCTGGGTTAAGGAGGATGGCAATGGTGCCGTTGGTACCTGTCCTTTGCTTATTGGTGATAACAATGCAGGGGCAACGAAAACGTGTCCAACAGCAGCCCTGGCTTTTGGAAGTACCGTACTTGGCAACCAAACAAAACTTTTATGTTGGAATGAGGTAGATCTCGGAAACGACACTTGTCAGGCGTATGCTAAGGGTTTAGTCGATCGGTACGGACTGCCTACCGATAAGGGCGGCGCGGAAACAGTAGAGGCGTTTCGAAGAATGGGATATGATATAACTAGCATTGATAGAGATGGTGAATTCATTAAATCCTTAGAAGAAAGTGCCGGGGTCACTTTTGACGATAATAGTGAATCAGCAATTAACTTCGGTGCAGTCTATACGGAGGCAAGCATGTCAGTTATGACAGAAGAGTATGGGGTAGAGACGATAGAAGACCTGAATGCATTACGAGACGGATTCGCGCAGAATCCAAAAGAAGCAGAACAATTCATGGCTCGAGTGATGGACAAGATAGGAGTCGAGCGAATTTATGACGAAGACACAACTTTGTTTGAAAGATACGCAACTGAGGAATGGCAAACGCCAACATTCCCCTCTAAAAACACTGGGTATCGTGTTGACCCGACATTTTCTCAATATGAGTCCCTTGACTTTAGTCGAGCTACGGTAAACAACGGAAACACTGTCTACGTACCGAACACTGCTATGGGGAAAGGCAGCTCCTTAACCAACTTCATTTCGGGAAGTGAAACTACTTTTACAGGCGGAGGAGTGGCGCAGTCAGAAATGGTCATGATTTCAGACGGAAGCCGGTACATTCAGAGTGAGCCAAAAAGTTTTGTTAGTCGAGCCTTTTCCGGTGCACGAGACACACTTTCAAATATTGGAAGTGCAATTGGGAAACTATTTTCTTTCTAAGCTAGAGACCGAGGTGTTCGTATGCGCGTTTGGTTGCGACGCGACCGCGGGGGGTGCGCTCAAGCAAGCCAAGCTGAATGAGATAGGGTTCGTGTACTTCTTCGATAGTGCTTTGTTCTTCTGAAGTAGCCGCTGCGAGCGTTTTCAGACCAACTGGCCCGCCGTTAAACTTTTCGATAATAATCTGCAAAATCTCGCGGTCGTTTCGGTTGAGTCCGAGCTCGTCAACATCAAGCAGCGCAAGCGCTTTTTGTGCCGTTTCTTTATCAAGCGTGTTTTTATGCACCTGCGCAAAGTCACGGCACCGTTTAAGTAGAAAGTTTGCGGTGCGTGGCGTGAAGCGACTGCGTTTTGCAATCTCACTCAGCGCTTCTTCGTCTATCTGTATACCCAGAATTTGCGCCGAGCGTTTGAGTACCGTCTTAATCTCATCTTCGGAATAGTACTCAAGACGGAATGTGCCGCCGGAAAAACGACTGCGCAGCGGACTCGAGATACCGGATACCTGGGTGGTTGCAGCGATGAGTGTGAATGCCGGGAGTTCAAGCTGAATCGTGCGTGCGGATGGACCTTTGCCGATGATGATATCAAGCACACCAGACTCCATGGCAGGGTAGAGCACTTCTTCAATATTTTTATTAAGACGATGAATCTCGTCGATGAAAAGAATATCACGCTCGCCCAGGTTCGTGAGAATCGAAGCAAGATCACCTACACGCTCGATGGCAGGACCTGATGTGATTCGAATTTGTACGCCTGATTCTTGCGCAATGAGGTGCGCAAGTGTGGTTTTGCCAAGCCCCGGCGGTCCATAAAAGAGAATGTGTTCCGGCGGTTGTTGTCGTTCTGTTGCTGCTCTGAGCAAGATAGAGAGGTTTTCCTTGATTCGTTCCTGTCCGACGTACTCGTCCCAGCGGTTTGGGCGCAGTGTTTTGTCCAAAAATACGTCCCCGACACCGTCATTAGGAGATTCGGGTGTATCTGCAGGAAGGGTTGACATACGATTTTAGTGTGTTAGTATTACCCGCGTTCATTACCGTACATTTTCGGGGGCAAAATTCTCTAAGCGATGAGACTCCCAGTCAATAAGAGACCTTCCGAGGACGAAGTGGTCTTGAGCCTTATGGGCGCGTTTCTATTTTACAATAGAAAACGTTTTCATATGGCTCAAGGTGCTGATTCCATCCTCAGGTAGGCACTCGGCTTTGCATTTGCAAAGTATCACTTAGAGAATTTTTTCCCCGAACAGTGATTACACCCGCTTGGGTGTTTTCATTTGCCTGCATCCACCATATCAGTGAGGCAGGGTTTTGGAAAGTTGACTAGGGTGTACGTGTGTGTCGCCCTGTACACCTCTCGTACATAGCGAAAGCGCGGCTTGGGCGGCCGCGCTTTTCGCTCACACACTAACTCCTGTATATGTAGATATATAGGAGTGCGTTGTACATCGAACATGTATTCGGCGTACAACACTATCTGTAGTATACGAATTTTTTCACTCGTACGTCGAAGATATCCACACTCTGCTAATGCTGTGCAAACTCTTTTGTTGCCATGAGGTGGGCGTCATCGATGTCGATGACGCGTGCGAGCTCATCGAGCGACGTAATGCCTTGGAGAACTTTCACGACACCATCTTCTGCCATACGTCGAATACCTTGCGGACGTGCTGCACGCCATATTTCCAATTCACTCGGATTCGTACGCACTGCAGCTTCAACCTTCTCATCCATTTGTATTGCTTCCAGAATTGCGATGCGGCCCTTGTACCCGGTATTGCTACATTCAGCGCAGCCAACCGGTTCCCAGAGCGTGTCACGATTCTTCGGTACGTCCTCCGGTCGGGGAATGTTGTAGAGTAGTTTTTCCAGTTTGGTGCGTGCTTCTGCAGTAACGGGCACACTCTTCTTGCATGTATCACAAAGTTTGCGAACCAAGCGTTGAGCCATAGTCATATTCACCGCGCTGCCGAGAATCTCCGGGCGCACCTGAATATCAATAAGTCGTGGAAATGTTCCCGCTGCGTCATTCGTGTGTAGTGTTGAGAACACCAAGTGTCCCGTGAGTGCGGCGTGCACTGCGGTTGCTGCAACTTCCGGATCTCGAATCTCACCAACCATGATGATGTCAGGGTCTTGTCTTAGAATACTGCGAAGACCGGAGGCGAATGTATAGTCTTTGCTAATTTGTGTTTGCACGATGCCCGGTAGGTGATATTCGACCGGGTTTTCCAAGGTAATAATCTTAATACCCGGCTTACTTACTGCTTTCAAAAAAGCGTACAGCGTTGTGGTTTTACCGGAACCGGTTGGTCCGGTGTTGAGAATCATTCCGTTTGGCTTTTTGATTTCGGCGAGAAACAGGCGCATGAGGAAATCGTCCATACCGAGACTCTCGAGCGGCAATCCGATAGTCGATGGGTCGAGGAGCCGCATAACAACCGTATCGGCATAGTTTCCCGGAATGATTGAGGTACGAATTTCCATCTCGCCGTCACCGATTTTCACGCTGAAGCGTCCGTCTTGAGCGCTGTTTTTTGTATTGAGCTTCACTCCTGATAGGAGTTTGATACGTGACAAAAGGAGTTTGTACGTTTCGTAGTCAAAGGTAAGGAGTTCTGTAAGAACGCCGTCGAGACGAAAGCGCACTCGTACGGCATCTTCTTCCGGTTCTATATGTATGTCTGATGCGTGTAGCGCGAGTCCGCCGCCGAGCAATACTTCGAGCACACGCGACACTTTGTGTGTTTTGCCGCTTTTGAAGTTTGCATCAACATTTCTTTGTACATCCTCAACCGTCTTGAGTTCGTTCTTAATGCGTTCAATTTCTTCCGTTGAAATGTTAAGCAGCCCGCCTTCGCTTGCAGTTGCGTGAGAGATATCTTTGTAGTGGTCCCACGCGTGGATGAGCGAAGCGGTTGAAACCATGAATAGTCGTGTTTGGTACCCGAGGCGTTCAATGGTTTGGATTGCCGCGAGTGAATCGGTACGTCCCGGTGCGCGCATTGCGACGAATACCTTTTTCCCAATTTTTCTGAACGGTGCAATTTCAACCTTACGCGCTTCTTCTTCCGGCACCAGGCGTAGCGCGTCGGTATCAATGGATACACGCGTGAGATCTACATACTCAACACCGTACTTTTGAGACAGTGTACGTGCGAGCGCTTCTTCCTCCTGCTCGTGGAGCTCAGCAAGTTTTTCTTCTTGTTTTCGTTCGTCAAACTGAATCATACCTGTCGCTATTCTAACATGGCTAAACCGCTAAAACGTATACGTTTTAGCGGTTTTTGGGTATGGCTCGCATAGCGTCGGCGACCACGCTTTTGCTTTAGTGTACAATGCCCGCATGGAAGCTATGTCTCGAGATACATTTATACGCAGTGCCACACAATACGCACGCAGCCTTTCTCGACAGGTAGATGGTGCAACCGTGCTCGCATTGCATGGTGACTTGGGCTCAGGAAAGACAACGTTCGTGCAAGCGCTCGCACACGAACTTGGCGTTACGGATGTGCCCATTAGCCCAACATTTGTGATACAAAAGTACTATCCACTGAAAGAGCAGGAGTTTGCTCGACTGGTGCATATTGACGCGTATCGCCTTGATGATGCACAACAGCTATCCGTACTCGGATGGAAAGACATCGTTGCAGATCCTTCCCAGTTAATTGCCATTGAATGGCCGGAACACGTGAGTGAAGCATTACCTGACGATGCACAACACATTTATTTTACATATATAGACGAGGACACCCGAAGTATTGTGTATGGCAAAACAAACTAAAAAAAGACTCGTACTACTTGATGCACACGCGATCATCCATCGTGCGTATCACGCATTACCGGATTTTGCGTCAAGTAAAGGAGAGCCAACCGGTGCGCTCTTTGGGCTCTCGACTATGCTTATGAAAATCATTCAGGAATTGAACCCTGATTATATCGCTGCGTGTTTCGATTTGCCGAAACCAACGAATCGACACGAAGTGTTTGCCGACTATAAAGCAGGTAGAAAGAAAACAGATGATGAGCTTGCGCACCAGCTTGAGCGCAGTCGGGATGTTTTCAAAGCGTTTGGTGTGCCCATGTATGACAGTGAAGGGTTTGAGGCCGATGATGTTCTCGGTACTATCGTTGAACAACTCAAAAAAAAGCCAGTCGAAATAGTCATCGCCTCGGGTGACATGGACACGCTACAGCTTATCGAGCGCGACCGCGTGCTCGTCTACACCCTCCGAAAGGGAATACAAGACACCATATTGTATGACGAAGACGCGGTGCAGGAGCGATTTGGTTTTCCATCCGACCAACTTCCTGACTACAAAGGATTGCGTGGCGATCCGTCAGACAACATTCCCGGCATACGCGGTATCGGGGAGAAAACAGCAACGATTCTTATTCAAAAATTTGGGACACTTGAGAAAATGTACGCAGCACTTGAAAAAGATGACGCCGCGCTTACCAGTCTCGGACTGACGCCACGTATCAGTAATCTTATCGCAGAGGGGAAGGACGAGGCGTTTTTCTCGAAGATGCTTGCCACCATACGACGAGATGCCCCGATTAACTACGAGCTGCCGAAAGCGGTATGGCGAGATACATTAAATATCGATGCGATGCTATCACTGTTTGCAGAGCTCGAGTTTCGTTCGTTGGGTGATCGTGTACGAAAAATTTTTAGTGTATCTGATGAAAAAGAGACAGAGGAAGCGGAACATATAGACGAGCATGAGCTTAAGCGCACCACCATTGCGTTGTGGTTGTTGCGTTCAGATATTACGAATCCAACACGAGAAGACGTGTTGCAGTTTGCTCAAACACAAAAGGTTGCCGATGCGCAACGCGTCATTTTTGAGACACTCAAAGAGCGCGGCTTAATGCACGTATTTACTGGTATCGAAGAACCACTCATTCCTGTGGTGAGAAACATGAACGAAAACGGCATTGCGCTTGATGTGCCATATTTTACCGCACTATCGAAGGAGTATCATAAAGAGTTGTCGAAAATTGAAAAGCGCATCTATGGACACGCTGGGACGACATTCAATATTAATTCACCGCGACAACTCGGCGAAATACTTTTCGACACACTTGGACTCAAACCAAAAAATCAGAAGAAGACAGCAACCGGACAACGTAGTACGAAAGAGTCAGAGCTGGAAAAGTTGAAAGGGGAACATCCGATTATTGAAGACGTGTTTGCATATCGAGAACTGCAAAAGCTGCTCTCAACATACATCGATACCTTACCAACCTTGGTTGCATCAGACGGTCGTTTACACGCTGAGTTTTTGCAGGCAGGCACCACCACTGGGCGTATGGCAAGCCAGGATCCGAACCTGCAAAATATTCCAATCAAGAGTGAGTATGGACGACGCATACGAAATGGGTTTGTTGCCGAAAAGGGGAATGTCCTCATTGCACTCGACTATTCACAGATAGAGCTTCGGGTTGCGGCGGTGCTCTCGCAAGACAAGAAGCTGTTGGAGGTATTTCGAGAAGGTGGTGACATTCACACCGCGGTAGCCGCAGAAGTATTTGGCGTTGCGCCGGACAAAGTAGACAAAGAAATGCGTCGCCGAGCAAAAGTCATTAACTTCGGTATTCTCTACGGCATGGGTGTCAATGCGCTTCGTGGAAACCTTGGCGGAGAAACAACACAGAAAGAGGCACGTGAATTTTACGATACGTATTTCCAGCAATATCCGGAACTTGCTAAATGGATTGATGCGACCAAGGCAGATGCTGCCCGCCTTGGGTACACCGAAACGCTTTTTGGACGGCGTCGCTACTTCGAAGGCATTCGTTCGAGTTTGCCACACATACGCGCTGCCGCTGAACGAATGGCGATTAACGCACCGATACAAGGCACACAAGCAGACGTGGTAAAAATTGCCATGGTACGCATTCATGCGTACTTGGAGAAGGAAGGGTTGTTGTCTGATGTGCGATTAGTATTGCAGGTGCATGATGAGCTTGTCTATGAAGTGAAGAAAACACATGCGAAAGCGGTTGCCGAAAACATCAAGAACATCATGGAACGCGTGCTTGAGCCGGAGCAGACACATGGTGTACCGTTCATCGTTGACGTATCCCAAGGCATTAACTGGGGCGAGATGAAAAAGTTGTAACGATATGTTGTACGTATACTACGGAAGCGACACTGATGCAGCGCGCAGTAAAGTACGCGCAACGGTTGCTCAGATGTTGACGAAGAATCCGGATGCACTGCACTTTCGCATTACGCCGGAAACACTTAGTGAGTATTCATTTGAAGAGTTGGCACAGTCGCACGGTCTCTTTAAGAGCGACTATATTATCGTGCTCGATTCACTCTTTTCGTCTGCGGATGGCGAGGAAGCAGTGTTGGCGAACTTGCAATTGCTGGCATCAGCGTCACACCCGTTCTTCATACTTGAGGCAGCGCTGCGTACACCCGTCATTAAAAAACTCGAAAAGCACGCCGAAAAGATAAATGTATTTGAACAGAAGAAGCACACAACAGAGGCTCCATTTAACACATTCACACTTAGTGATGCGCTCGGCGAGCGAAATGTAAAGAAACTCTGGACACTCTTTCGCGAAGCAAAATTTCGCGGCGTGAGCGATGAGGAAATACACGGCGTACTCTTTTGGATGCTCAAGAGCATCGTGTTGGCTGCACAATCAAACACAGCAGAAGAAGCGGGGATGAAAGCGTATCCGTTTACGAAAGCAAAACGCGCTGCGCAGCACTTTGCGTCAGCTGACGAGCTCGCACAGCTCATACATGTGTGTGCACTTATGCCACAACGTACACGACGGGAAGGAGTATCGCTTGAGATTGCACTTGAACGATTCATCCTCGCGCTATGACCAAACGGCTCTGTGTACAAGCGCAATTGCGGTAGTTAGTCGCGTTGCGTATGATTGAAGCACACAACCGCGCTCTATGAATTCAATCAACACACACGTGAAAGCGCTTGCACTGCTATTTGTGTTCGTCATTGGACTTACAATGGTGCAACAACCGGGAGTATTTGCTCAAACTGAAGATAACTCGCAGCAAACGGCAAGTATTTTTAATCCAATCGCAAATTTCTTAGGATTCTCCGGTAACAACAACACCGAAAGTACCGCAAGCACAACAAGCAATACTCCGTCTCTTACCGGTACATTGAGTAGCTTCTTTGGTATCAACACGCCAACCGGTCAGAACGATTCGTCAACAACAACGGCAGAGAGCGTGAACACCGCACGCATGGTGCTTGGCGGACAAACACCGATACTCATTTGTGTACCGAGCACCGTTGGTGCAGCAGAAGAAGTTATTGTTATGTGGGCATGTCGTGATGAGGCGACAAGTACCGAAGGGGATGGATTCGAAACCGATGGAGAAACCATTGGCTCAGTACGTGTGCAGCCGACGGAGGGCACTACGTACACCGTAACGTGTTTGAATGAAAGTACGGATACCGATGACACCGCAGCGAGCTGTAACGTCGTCGTTGCCGAACCAGCGCTTACTATTACTGCCACACCAAACGCGGTACCCTTTGGCGATACGACGGTTTTAGCATGGAGCACCACTGACACACAGTCATGCACGCTTACCTCGGACGCCCACTTTGGGTTTAAACGAAACGGTACGCAAGGACAAATAACCACACCGGGCATTACTAAAGACACCACGTTTACACTCACGTGTGAAAGTACGAGTGGGTTATTGGTCAGGACCGAAGTTGAAGTTGATGCAAACTAGTCTATGGGAAAATACGCAACAACATTTCGCGCACTGGCTCTAGGGTTAGTTGTCCTTTTCGCACTTGAATTTTTCTTTGGGGGTGGCTTGCACGCCGTTCGCACTGCATTTGAAAGTGCACAGACGAAAGCGCAGTTAGCACAAGCGGCAGGAGGAGGCGGTTCAACTGACACATGTGGTACGCCACCAGGCGCAGTATTTGTAAATCATCAGATATGTAATCCTCCAGGGCCACCTTCAAATGGAGGGCACGATACTTATTATTGTCACGCTCGTCTTCCAGACGGTTTGATTCTGGACGGTAGCTGTATGGCAGGGTGCTGCAGAATGACGAACTACACACCCTACGGAAGCGTATTTGGAGGCGGTGGTGGGACACTTGGTGAGCGAATAGTCGAAGGTATTGTAGTGCAAACAGCCGTTGGTGCATTGCAAAGTCTCTTTAGTGGCATGACTGGAGGTTCTTACGGAGGGGGCGGCTACTACGGCGGTGGCTCACCACAATATATTGATGATATTGATACGTACTTGGATTACGAAACGGGTAAAGAGGATAATACTAACAAGCCGGACCTAGGATTTGATGATGAACCAAATGACAATACAAACAACAATGGCTCACTGACATACGGTTCGGGGGACTCGGGAACGAGTTGGTATCAAAATATCGTGAATGCTGTGACTGGAAAGAACACCAAGAATACTGACTCCGTATCAACGACATATGAGCAAACATCCGGAACAGGAAGTACAGGCTCAGGTTCTGTTGGAGTAGGTGCTGGGAGCAGTAATGGTTCTTCTGTGGGAGCAGGAGTTGACGGAACGCTTTCACTTGCGGACTTAGAGCGAGCAGCTGAAGAAGCGCGACGACGAGAAGCACTCTTGAATGAACAGAACGGCACGGGAGTAGGGGATTATCGAGATTCAAACGTATCGCTTTCAGGCGGTCGCAACAACGACCTTGCAAGCGACTATTATGCGAGTCTCGAAGAAGGCACCACACTTTCGTGGTGGCAACGGCTATTGTTGTTCCTCAGTGGTTTAGTTGGTGTGTCACCAAGTGGTTTCTAGTCTGCATTCACATAATTTTGCGCACAGAGAGTATTAGATTTCTTCGCATGAGCGCTGTATCATTTACGCATGATTCGATTGTTCTCTTCTGCGTTGTTTGTTGTACTACTATTTAGTATTGGTAGCACTGCGTTTGCGGCGGACGACACCACCAGCAGTATCGGCATGAACAACTGCTCGGTAATTGATGCGAATTGGAAAGAGTATAAACGAAGTATTCTTGGCGCGAATACCAAAATTTCAGACGTAGTACTCAATGCGTGTGCCGTAATGGGTATCGAATGTCGATTTACCAGCGGTTGTCGATACAATCCAGGTGATGCAAACGAAAGCCGTTCGGTATGCACTCCAAATACCGGTGTGTCGAATAGTCAGCACCGTCTAAATAACGCTATTGATTTACGTGTTCCAGAAGGGCGTGAGGCTGAATTCATCACGCTCGCTATTTGTGGTTTACGAAAAGTAAACAATTGCCAAGGAGGCATTGGGTATTATAAGAGCAAGGCAATACACGTCGATGTACGTACGGATAGAACAAGTGTGTGGTCAACTGGGTATCACCGCACAGACATAGAAAAAAATGTTGATGATCCAGAAGCACGCAGCACTTTATACGGGTTCGGCGATGGCAGGTGTGTCGTTGGGAGTATCCAAGGAGATGATACCGAGCGTGATATACATGGACCGACCGAAGAATATACACCACCAAAAGATTTCGAAGACTTTGGACCATTTATTATTCGTAGCCAAACAGAGCAAGAGGCACTTCTTGAAGCATTGCGTGCCGAAACGTACACAGCTCAATATAATCCATATTATGGATTTCTAACGTCACTTGGCGGTGCATTCACACCAAACTTTGGTGGCACCCAACAAGGAACATACACTAATGGCGGCGGCTCACTCATATATACACAAGGGCAAGGGGGTACATCGCAACAAGGTGGAGGCAGTGGTTCTGGCAGCTTTTTGGATAACTTATTCGGCGGGAGTTCGTCTTCTTCGGACAACTCTGATACTAAAACATCACTAACCTATAATCCTGACAACGAACAAGGAGTTGAAAAGGCGACGTGCGAAGGCTCGGGATTGTTTGGCATTTCGCTCTTTAGTACCTGTAAGAGTCAACCAACAAACGGGATGACAAACACTGCGAATAACACGAGTACGGGAGGCATTTCTACTCAAGGAGGCTCAAGTGCTGGCAGTGGAGTGCAGCAGAGTAGTGACACATACACCGTGTATGACGCCACTACCGGTGGTGCCACGGGGGTGACGAGCGGTAGCTCGGTGGGCGTTTCATACAATTTTCACCAGCCATATGACATCAGTTCCGGGAGTATGCAGCAGGGTAGTGGATTTGATAACTACGGACAATTTGTCGCCGGGCAGACACAGACAGCCCCGCAACAAGAATCATCCGCACTTGCAAACTCACTTCGCCTCACTGAGGGAAGCATCCTGTACGGTTCATACTACGGTATGGTGCATGGACTCTCACCAACTGTGATTGGAAGCATGCCGCGTACCCTATGGCGTATTGGAAAGGAGAGCGCTGCGCGTGTGTATAACCAGTTTTCAATATAATTTTTTTGCAGCTACCATATAAAAATATTCTCATGAAACCTGAAACAGAGCAGAAGACATTGTATACCGACATCATGCAGCTCGGCGCTGCTGTGCTGTTTGTATCGCTCGTCATTGTACTTGGGATGTTTGTTATGGCACGGGGAGAAGCGAATGATAGTGCGGCTTCGAATGCAACAGCAGCCGTGATCAATGCCGTGTCCCTAAATGATGGTGTGGAACGGTGTCTCAATGCAGAAGGAGATTCATGCCGGAATCGATGTTCGACAGGATATCTCTTAGTGATAAACGGACGTGTGGGATTACGAGATTGTTATGCATCAGATGACCCGGCCGCACCATCAAAGACCGTTGCCGCTTTGAGGAATTGTATTGAACGCGAAACGGGACGTCCGGTAGGTAATAGTACTGTTGATCCGGTGAAAGAGTCACTCTGTATGATTGACGTACCGCGCGTGCAGGTCGGTGATGACTCAACCGACATGGCAGTACAGATAACAACTGCAGAGGAGGACTCGAGATTATTTGTACCAAAGGCTTGTGAGGCGGAACTAAACGCTGTATTTTCGTTGCGAGATAGAAACAGCGCGCAACCGATTGCGTCTGCGCTCGATGCACAGATATGTGCAAACAGAGGGCCTGTTGTCTGTTATCCAAAAGACTATACAAACCCAAGCCGTGGATTCACTTGCGTATATAAACAACTCACAGAGGAAGAGAAAGCACTCGGCGGAATTGGGGTCACCGGAGGAGTACTCAGCGGGAACACGTGTTCACAAGGAGGTATCACGCAGCGGGCGCAGTGTCGTGCGCAGGAGATACTCAACGAGCGGCGATGGTCTACCTATGGACTCATGATTGGGCAAGTCATCGGGCAGGGGCTTTCAGGATGGTTCTTTGGGCAAGGCAGCGGAGGTAGTGGTTCAAGCGGCGGCGGGCAGCAACAATGTATCAGTGGGTACACAAAAACAGTGCAGAATGGGCAGGTAGTATGCTCGCGTACTCAAACAAAACCACAGTGTGTGCTTACGGCAAATAAAGAAGATATTCTCTCCGGCGAAACAGTCGTCTTGAAGTGGCGCACCACTAATGCACAGCGAGTGAACCTTACAGAAGTGGGCAATAATCTTTCGCCAAATGGAGAAGCAACAGTGCGACCAACAAAGAGTACCGTGTACACACTTACTGCAATCGGCTCAGGTAACGACAATACCGAGACCTGCGAAACAACCATCGTCGTTGATGGTGCGGGAGTGACAGGCCCAACCGGTTCTGCGCCACCGCAGCTCTCGTGTAGTCCAAACCCACTTCAAAAGGGACGCTCAAGTACCATAAAATGGGCGTGTACCTCTGCTGCAGTAGCCAGTGTTGGTATGGGCATTGATACTGATGGGAAGATTTCAGGTGAAGTCACGGTGTCTCCTGAGTTTAATACCGGATACGCCGTCTCGTGTCTCAATGAAGATGACGAGGAAATCGGACGCAACACATGTGCTATGACTGTTGGAGAATCGATATATGACATCATTGTTGAACCGGAAACTGCGAAACGTGGTGATCGCGTCCGTGTTTCGTGGTCAAGCTTGTTTATGAAGAGTTGTCGTGTGACTGGCCCTCGCGGCTTTGATTATACAAACACGCAGAGTGTTGTAATCACTGAGCCGTTTAGTGCGACCGAAAACACCGTACCAGACCAACAGCTACGCGCGGCAATATATACACTTGAGTGCGAATCGCAATTTGGTGGCACATTCACCAAGGACGTCTCGGTACAGTTTGACAGGAGTAACAACTAGCCTACAAAAAAACCCAACACGATGAGTGTTGGGTTTTTTGTATATCGTCGCCACCGGTCACTAAGCTCAAACGCGTCCTTTGTAACACAGGACTCGGCGTCAGCTCACATCGGTACAATTGTTCGTTCGCTCCTCACTCCAATTGTACCGTGTGGCTCCTGCCCGGACTCGGCGACAAGCACTCGTTTTAGAAAGTGACCCCATCACTTTCTAACTCCTCGTCTTGTATACCGCCTCCGTCTTTCGAGTCCTACCGAATCGGATATACAAAATCACCCAACACTCAGCGTGTTGGGTTCGTTTGTATATTGTCCGCCCGGTAGGACTCGAACCTACGACCATCGGCTTAAAAGGCCGCTGCTCTACCGACTGAGCTACGGGCGGAATTGAAAAAATATAGCACACATGGGCTATTTGTGCAGTCTTTGTGTATAGTATGCGACATGCAAGAGTCCGTCGTCATATTACACAATATTAGAAGTACGCATAATGTTGGCTCCATTTTTCGCACTGCCGACGCTGCAGGCGTGGCAAAGTTATATCTCACTGGGTATACGCCAGCACCAGTGGATCGTTTCGGGCGAGTACAAAAAGAGATTATAAAAACCGCGCTTGGTGCGCAGGACTATGTGCCGTGGGAACAGGGAACAGTGCAGGCAGTGGTGCGAAAGCTTAAAAAAGAAGGGTACACGGTCGTTGCTGTGGAACAAGATGCACGCGCAGTGTCGTTGGCAACATACACTGCTCCTAAACGCGTTGCATTCATCTTTGGTAATGAGGTACGCGGTGTGTCGCCACAACTTCGCGCTCAGTGTGACGAAATTGTAGAGATTCCTATGCGAGGGAGGAAAGAATCACTTAACGTAAGTGTGACTGCAGGTGTTGTACTCTTTCACACTCACGTGACAAGCGCGCACTAGTAATTGATGACATCAATGGTGCGATGCTCTTCGTCGAGAAGTCGCACCACTTCGTAATCCTCGCGCCATAGTGGCGCATCTTGGTTGAGAAAGATGCGCCATTCTCGTGGTGCGTAGAAGTCCGCATCACTTGCATGAATGCTAGTGCAGTAGTTTTGTGTGAGTCGCGGCTGAATACGGTCGCGGCATGCTTGTGAAAGCGTGTCTACTCCGCGAGTATCGGCCGTCACGTACGTACACGAACGAAGGTTGTGTGTGAACGTTACACATTCGTCCCCATACGTGCGTATGTTTTCTACGGTAGCAGGAAGAAGTTCTGTGGGAACGATACATCGCGTTCGCAATGGTGGTTGAAAGTCCTGTGTGTCTTCAAGGAATCCCGAGCAGCGATTAACGTGGAACGAAAGCCCGACAGGTGAACGGCGGGTTGCGATAATGGCACGCTCTCCGGGGCGAAGGTAGATATCTTGCAGTTCATTTACTTCCCCCACCGCAAACACTTCGACCCCTTGTGGAAGCCCAATCCATTCATCACTAACCATACTCTGCAGTGACCAGTTACTGATATTAATTGGTCGCGCGTTATTTGGATTCGCGTAGAGTACAAGATACTCGGCTTTAAGATCATTTGTGCGCAGCGATGCTGGTTTCTTTTCGATCTCAACAAGTCCAACAATCGGAGAGAGTTCGCCCAATGCTTCCATATCAACACGCGCCGGCGCTCTTGTGTCAGTAAAGCTCAATCGTCGTAAGAAGTCATCAGGAACACCAAAGAAAAAACCATCTCGTGAACCAATCGTTCGCTCCGGGTTGCTCGTTGGGGTTATGTAGTTCTTCACGGCGGTCAACAGCACCCACCCAAGTAAAATGACAAGAAAGATACCAGTGATGACAAGTACACGTTTTAACATAGTCTATATACTAGCAGTAGTTTGATTGTCGCCAAACACAGCCGTCAATTCCTCCCGGGCAACACTGGCGTCACTCCACACTTCTCGCGCGCCGTTGGTGCGCATAATAAAGGGATCAGTTCCTTTGCCGGTAATGAGTACTGCGTCTCCCTTGCCAGCTGAGGCAAGCTCAATTGCGGTACGTATCGCGCGACGGCGATCCATAATAATCGTAGGTGGTTGCTGCATACCAGATGCCATCTCTGCAACTATTTTCTCCGGGTCCTCATCGTACGGATCCTCATCAGTGAGAATAACGCGAACGCAGTACCGCTCTGCCAACGCTGCCATTTGTGGGCGTTTCCACGTGTCACGTCCACCGCCTGTGTTGCCCAGCACACATATCTTCCTGCGGTTTGGGAATGCCTGGTATAACTTCTCGAGCGATTCAATCGTGTGTGCATAATCAACGATTACTTCAAACGATTGCCCTACGTCTATGTGTTCTACACGACCAGGAATGACTCGTGTTGCCTCAAGTCCGGTACGGATTTGTTCGGTTTCGATACCGATACCGAGTGCAAAGGTTGCAACAGCGAGCATATTGTACGCAGTGAATTCACCGGGAATAGGCGAGTGTATGGACACACCATTGAAAGTTATATCCGTCCCTTCTTCAGTAGTATGCCATGGCTGTGCTTGTGTAAGTGTGTAGGGAATCGCGACGTCCACGTGTAGTGAGAGGAAGCGATGTCCATGCTCATCATCGCCATTTGCCACCATAATACGAGGACGTTTTGACGACTGCACCAGTGCGTCACCAATAGAGAGCTTTGCATTTAGATAGTTTTCGAAAGAACCATGGGATTCTATATGCTCAGGTGCGATGTTGGTGAAAATAAGGGCATCGGTATCTATGTAGCGATGACGAAACTGACGTGCACCTTCAGATGTCATCTCTATAACCGCCCAGTCACATCCGGCGTCGACTGCTTCGCGCAAGAAACGCTGCAGGAAGAATCTTCCCGGCATGGTCATTTTCAGTTTGTTTGGCCGAGTGGTGCCGGCAATTTTAAAATGGATGGTACTTGCGACTGCTGTCGTATACCCACCAGCTTCAAGAACGTTTGCTGCAAATGCACACACGCTCGACTTTCCCTTTGTGCCGGTCACTGCAAGGATATGGATATGGCGTGACGGATGTCCGAACCACCAGTCACCGAGCCACGCTAAGCCGCGATGGTAATATGGAACCAGTGCACTTTGGAGGGAACGGGGAAGTAGTCGTTTGAGATAATCCATATACAGTAACTAGGTTGCGAGCGCTTTGAGTGCATACTTAAGACGCTCGTTTCCGCCGACAATATCTTTAGGTACTTGTTTGAGTGCGTCGCGCGCTTCACTAACTGAATATCCCATGGCCGTGAGCGCGTCGAGTGTATCTGCGTCTTCGCGAAGTGATTGTCCTTCGACGCCTTTTCCAACCTTGTCACTTAACTCAAGCACAATCTTCTTCGCGCTCTTTGCGCCAATCCCTGAAACTTTTGTAAGATACGTTGTGTCGCCTTCTCGCACCGCGCTTTCGAGTGTTGCCACATCAGCGAGGCTGAGTATTGCGAGCGCTGACTTTGGACCAACGCCGGATATACCAATGAGCAATTCAAAGAAGACCAAGTCTTCACGTTTTAAGAACCCGTACAAATCGAGTGCGGTTTCTCGAACTGCTAGATGCGTCCATAGGGTCACGGTCCTTTCCTCAGATGTATGTGCCAAGGTTTCCGGAGTCACAAATACTTGGTAGCCAACGCCGGCAACGTCAAGAACGATGTATTCTGGATCTTTTGCCACCACCATACCGCGCAATTGTCGTATCATGCCCAAATGATACCATGGGCATTGCGTTTATGAGACAAATGCAGTATTATCCGTCGCTATATGGCAACAACAAAGTCAGGAAAGAAAGCAGTCGTACAAGCGGAAACCCGTCGCGTCTTTAACATGCGTCGTCTTCGCGCTATGCGTAGTGCCGTAAAAGAAGTTGTTAACTCAGTACAAGCAAAGGACAAGAAGGCAGCAGAGGAGCTCCTTCCGCAAGCGTTTAAGTCAATTGATAAAGCTGCAAAGCGAGGCGTCATCAAGAAGAATAACGCCGCACGAAAGAAATCAAATCTTTCTCGCGCAATCGCACGCATTTCATAAGAAAAACCCGCCTTGGAGGCGGGTTTTTCTTTACGTTTTGTGCTCTCGTCAGGATTCGAACCTGAATCGTCGGCTCCGCAAGCCGATATTCTATCCATTGAACTACGAGAGCAAAAACCTTCTCTTACAGAGCAGGTTAGGCACTACTATACAGAATTGCAGCCATTTTGCCACATTCGATCGATATTAAATACCGAATTTTTCGAGAATGCGTTGTCCGAGCGGTTCAAAAATCTCTTCTTCAGGAAGGTACGCAGTCAGGTATTCATGCACAGCTTCGACATCAACATTTTCGAGGGGAGATATGATATGCGGGGTCATGAAGCGTCGAGCGTCAATAATGAGCTGCGCATGATCGGTATCACGGTCTTGTATCCAAAATGCGGCGAGCATTTCGTATGGATATAGCGCGTCGTCAATCATGAGCCCGCGTGGTGTGAGCGTAAACGTTCGCTTCTGTGGCGGTTTTGATGAAAGCAACGAGAGTGTGAACGCGCCAATAAGTATCAAAAGAGCAAACAGGAAGTTCTTAAACAGAACAGCGACGATAGCACACGATACGGCGACGATGCCGAATGCCCAAAACCAATCAGACCCTTTGTCTGTATGTGCGTGTTCGTAAGCTGTCCAGACGATATTTTGTGGCATAAGAATTTATGCGCAACGAGCGTCTAACTACTGCGGGACAGTGTTGGAACATCCTTGCGCGTAGTTGGGAATCGAGTCGGTTTCAAGACAGAACGTGATGGTGTAGTCACCAACGCCTGCGGACTGGTACATGTATTCATACGTTGGACGTACCGGGTCACCACTAATACCTGAGATAGCTCCGCTTTGTATCAATATCGCAGAAATCTCATCAGAACCGTCTAATGCGACTGCAGTTTCAGCAGCAGGGTAGTGGTTTTTGTCGACGTAGTACATGCCGAGCGCTTTTTGTATTTCGCGAACATCTTCGATACGTCGCGTGTCACGGGATTTTGCCTGGAGTGTAGAGAAGGTGACAAACATAATAGACGCAAGAATGCCAATGACCGCCATGACCACCAAAAGCTCAATAATAGTGAATCCTCGTTTCATGCGTTCATTGTATCGACATACACACTTCTATTCAATAAGATTACTGGTATAACACATATGCAAAATACGGTGGGAAAGCGGAGCAATAGGCGACCACGAGTAGTGACCATTGGCGGCGGTACCGGCAGTTTTGTGTTACTTTCCGGACTAAAAGAGTACCCGGTGCATATCTCAGCAATTGTAAGTATGGCAGATGATGGTGGCTCAACCGGTATACTTCGTGATGAGCTTGGTGTGTTGCCGCCCGGTGATGTACGCCAGTGTCTTGCTGCTCTTGCACGTTCAACTCATGAAGTGCGCGAGTTGTTTAGCTATCGATTTGTGGAAGGAGAGTTGCGCGGACACAACGCTGGCAACCTTTTTTTGTCTGCACTCGAGAAAATCACCGGTAGCTTTCCGAAAGCGGTTGCGGTCGCAGGGAAGATACTCAATGCATACGGTCGTGTCATTCCTGTCACCGAAGGCAATATGCGTCTTATGGTAGAACTTAATAACGGCGTTGTGCTTGAAGGCGAGAGTAAGCTCGATGACGATCCACAAGTACGAACAGTTGGAGTGCGCACCGTCTCACTTATGCACCCGGTGCAAGCGTCGGCAGCAGCGCTTGAGGCAATACGCAGCGCAGACACCATAGTGCTCGGACCGGGTGATTTGTATGGAAGTATCATACCGAATCTACTCGTTGCGGGTATCGCCGAAACGCTTCGAGATACACACGCACGCCTTGTTGTTGTTGCCAACGTGACAAACAAAAAGGGTCTCACTGACGGATTCTCTGCCGATGACTACGCACGTGCACTAGAAGCATATCTGCTGGGCAGGCGAATTGATGCATTAGTGTGTAACACCGGTGTACCACGGATGAATCTACAGAAACGATACGAAGAACAGGAAGGTGCCGGCGCATTCGTACATTGTGATAAGACAGCAAATGCTCCATATACACGTATATCAGGGGACTTCTTACATACCGAAGAAACAGAGAGTGTAGATGGCGATGCACTTGCGCATATGCGGTCATTCATTCGGCACGATAGTATGAAGCTCGCGGATGGTATTATGAAATACACGACTCATGCTAATACGTAGTACCTACCACATTCTTACTTTTATGCTTGTTGCTATGCTTACGGCAGGGTATGCGGCTGCGGCAAACAGTGCCGGTTTAGTAAACGGGATGTGGTTTTCAAAAAACCCGGTTACTGATTTTTCTGAAACCGTTGTGTACTCAGTGGTACACAATCAAACCGATGAAGTGTTGGAAGGAATCGCAACGCTCGTTGTGGATGGGGTTGCAGTAGGTGTGCAAGAAGTTCGTGTCGGGAAAGCAAATATTGAGCGCATCGCAATCCCATACACGTTCACTGCCGGGACACACACCGTTCATATGAATTTCACGGCAACCGGGGGTGTGGAAGCAACACATACTAAATTGGCACATCGCACCATACTCGTGTCTGTTGATACTGACGGAGATGGCGTGCCGGATAATGCCGACACAGATGATGATAATGATGGACTACTTGATACCGAAGATGACGAGCCACTAGTGAAATACGTTGCGCCCAAAGAAAGTATTGATTTAACTGAAAGCGGCAAGCTTTTATTAATGAAAATTACCCAACGTAACGATTCACAGGGAGAGTCAGATACTGAAACAACCGAAGTGAGAGAAGCTGCTGACTCATCACGTGCGACAAGCACGATTGTTACTGCTGTACGAGAGACTATTACTAGTATCGAGGATGTGCGTACGCGCAGCGCAGCAGCGGTGCGTGCATACGAGGAGGAACAACGAGCGGAATTGGAAGCATTCACACGAACGCAAGAAACAATGCCTGCCATTGAAGGTTTTGAGCCGCCAGTGGCAGAGCAAAGTAAAAAGCGAGAATTACAAATCGCGGCAGCTGGCGCATCGATGGCAGGGACTATGCTTGAAAAGTCGTGGTTGTTTTATAGCGAACTTGTGGTGTTGACGCTTGGCGTGCTGCACTTGCTCTGGGTTGGATTCCAACGACGGTTTGCGAATGTCGGGATAGATGACGAGGAAGAGTAAGAATAACCGACTTCGCGCGTTTTGTGCCCACGTATATGTGCACGTGACGCATGTATCTTGATACCATTGAAACTATGTACTTAAGACGAAAGGAACGAGGTTTTACACTCATAGAGCTTCTTGTCGTTATTGCGATAATTGGACTTTTGTCTTCGGTGGTACTCGCTTCGTTGAGTTCGGCACGAGAACGAGCACGAGATGCACGCCGATCGGGGGATCTAAAGCAGTTACAGATTGCCTTCGAGCTGTACTACGACTCTAATGCACAGTATCCGTGTGACCCTTCAAACACACGCGTAGAACGGATGAATACGGGGTGTAGCAACATTACTCCGTACATATCTCCAATACCCAAAGATCCGACCAATACTGGTTCGAACGGATATCGGTATCGGATTAGTAACGTTAACGGACGAGAGTCGTACACGTTGCTTGTAAAGCTGGATAAGAATGAGGGATCCTGGTGCTCTTTGAGTGTGTCTCCGGGTCACACACAATGGATAAATTCATACCCGCCGTGTGATTTCTAATGGCTGATAATAGTAAAAACCACCAAAATGGGCCCATTTTGGTGGTTTCTTTCTTTGCGGAGAGATATTAGACTTTGCTCGAACCTACTTCGCACGCGCCGAGCGCGTGG
>OBIY01000284.1_pt1 | contig 21551 bp, 29 predicted proteins | sample 1519841 | NCBI WGS metagenome assembly OBIY01 (sample SAMN03019774, study PRJEB22545) | beach sand metagenome | biome: beach; feature: sea beach; material: beach sand | place: USA: Municipal Pensacola Beach, FL | collected 2010-07-30 | depth 30-40 cm m
TGCGTGCCGGCCTGGATGAGCTGCGCGAGGAGCGCCTGGCCGAGAAGCTGGCCGCGCGCGACGACGAGGTCGAGCAGCTGCGTGCCGGCCTGGATGAGCTGCGCGAGGAGCGCCTGGCCGAGAAGCTGGCCGCCCGCGATGCGCAGGTCGAGCAGCTGCGTGCCGGCCTGGAATCGCTGCGCGCGGAGCGCGCCGCCGATCTGTCATCGCCTTCGAGTGTGCCGGCCGCGGCGACGAAGCATGAAGCGATGCGCGGCGTCGGCGCCGGCTACATCACCCCGGTCACGCTCCAGTACTACGTGGACGCCCAGGCCGCCCGCCTGCGCGCCAAGGAGTAGCACATGGCACTGACGCCTCCCTACTGGTTGCAGCAGCGCCCGAACCGCGGCGACGCACCGACGCTGGACCTTCTGCCGCCGAAGCTCGACATCCTTCACCACTCCGGCGCCGATCTGGACAAGATCGTCACGTTCTATCCCATGCTGCCCGACGGCAGCATGGACGAGACGCCCGAGGACATCGACGGCGACTACGCCGAGATGGGGATCTGGCAGGAACTGCCGGCCGGCGCGCTCGACCTGGTCGACACGCTGACGAGCGACAACGGCCGGCTCATCGTCGGCGCTGGCACCGTTCGCATGATCACGACGCAGGCGCAACTCGCAGCCTACCCGGCGGAGACCTACTTCTCGCTCGCCCTCACCGATGCGATTCCGCGTCAGCGCGTGAAGCTCGCCGGCAAGCTGCTTCTCGTCGACCGCCTGTGGACCCGGGAGCGCGACGCATGAGCGTGCTCGTCGTCAAGCCGGCGCAGGAGCAGGTTCTTCGTGGACCGGACTTCTACGCCGTAGTCGCCGAGCCGGGCGGATACACCGAGATTCATCAACGTCCGCCGCTGACCGAAGAGGAATCCGATGCTTTCCGCGATGCCGGCGGCGAGTTCGCGTTCTACACAGCCGTGGACGGGTACTACGAGTTCGTCGACGACGATCTCCCCGAATTTCTGGATGAGCCGGAGGCATAGGCATGGTGAGCAATTTCCCCGACGCGCTGGCGCTGCTGCTGCAGCTGGCGGAGATGCACAAGCGCGCGTTGTCGACCGACAACGACGGCACGTGGACCACTCCGTCCGGCTCGACGCGCGAGACGTTTCCGGCGCTGCTGGCGCGGCTGGAGGGTGAGTTCGGATCAGCGCAGGCCGCGCTCTACGCCGCACGCGACTATGTGACCGATCTGATCGCGACGGACGGCGCCGTCACCAAGACCACGAAGGCGCTGCTGGACGCGGATCTCGACCATGACGCCGGCACCGCCGCGCTGGTGCTCAACGATCTGACGCTGGGCAACAACGGCCTGTACATCAAGGAGGGCAGTTCCGGCGACGGCGAGTGGGTGTTCATGAACAGCGCACCGATCGCACTCTTCGACGCCCGGCTGGCACCGGTTGCCGAACGCGCCCGACAACTGGTGCCGAACGCGCGCGGCTACCGGCACGTGGTCTGCGACGCTGCGGGTTATGTCGGCGTGGGCATCACCCCGAACGGGGAGATGGCCCAGCACTACGACGCCGCGTCGCAGGCGATCCGCGAGCGCCTGGGCCGCCTGGTGCCGAACCCGCGCGGCTACGTGCAGGCACTGGTCGATGAAAACGGCTATGTCGGCTCCGGTGTGTTGCCTGACGGCACCGTCGTATCGCCGCCGGCGGCATCGGACCCCGGCGCGGTCTGCCAGGCGCGCGTCAAGGAGCTGGCCCACAACCCGCGCGGCTACGTGCATGCGATCGTCGACCAGAACGGCTATGTCGGCTCCGGCATGTTTGCCGACGCCACCCTGTCCTCGCCGGGTACGGCGGCCGTGCCCAGCCCCCCGATCGTCTATGTGTCGGCGGGCGACGGCGTGCTGCACTACGTGGATGACGCGGGCGACCACGCAACCTCGGCGCCGGCGGAGGCCGTCGGCCCGGTGGCGCGCGACGCTCACATCGAGTTCGCGTCGGACTATCTGTCTCCGGGTGCGCTGCGGCGCTTCCGCTGCCGGGCGGACGAAGGCGCGAGCTGCCTGGTGCCCGAGCCCGGCACTGTCGTCAACATGGTGGTGGTCACGGGTCAGTCGAACTCGGTGGGCACCTACGCCACGCGCGGCCTGTCGCGGCTCAACCCCTCACCGACCAACAGCCTGATGTTCAACGGCGGTCTCGCACCGTATCCGAGAGACGACTCGGGCGGCGCGATCAACCAACCAGTGACCGCGTTTGCACCGATGGCCGAGGCGGTGTGGGACAACGCGTCCTACCCCGATGCAGGCGAAACCTGCTCGACAGGTTTTGCCCGGCAGGTGCAGCGCGCGGTCTCCAGTCTGGTCGGTGTGGAGCACCGCTTGCTGGTGGCGCACTCCGGGGTGCCGGCGTTCGGGTACGCGTCGCTCAAGAATGGCACCCAGCCGTTCGCGAACCTCGTGGCCGAGATCAACGCCGCCAAGGCGATCTGTGACGCCGCCGGTCTGCTGCTGGTGGTGCGCGCCGCGATCGTGATCCACGGCGAAACCGACTGGCAGAGTGAAACCTACGCGGCGGACCTGGCCGAGTGGCAGGCCGACATCGAGGCCGCGGCGCAGGCGGCAACGGGCCAGACCGAAGACGTGCCGATGCTGATCACGCAGTTCTCGGCCTGGAACTACACCGGCGCCAGCCCGAATCGGGAGCTGACGACGCTGCGCAGCCCCTGGGCGCAGTACGTGGCGACGGAAACCGCGGAGAAGATCCACCTGGCCTGTCCCGGTTACATGCTGGCGTTCCCCAAAACGGCAACGGCGAACTCGCAGGGCGACGCCCTGGGCCTGCACTACGACGCGGAGGCGCAGCGCCGCATCGGCGCGTACTGCGCGAAAGCCTACCGCCGCGTGGTGCTCGACCGGCAGAAGTGGCACCCGCTGCGCCCGCTATCGGTGAACCGGGCCGGCGAGATCATCGACGTGACGTTCCGGGTGCCGGTTGAACCGCTGGTGCTGGACACGACGCTGGTCAGCGATCCGGGCCACTACGGCTTCGAGTACACCGACGACTCGGGCGACCCGCCGGCGATCAGCAGCGTGGCGATCGCCGGCGACCGCATCGTGCGCATCGTGCTCGATGAGGACCCCGGCTCGGCGACGGGCAAGCGCCTGCGCTACGGCTTTACCAGCACCCCCGACGCCGGCGGCGGACCCACGACCGGGCCGCGCGGGTGCCTGCGAGATTCGGACGCGACGACGGCGGACTGGGACCCAAGCGTCACGCTGCCGAACCACTGTGTGCATTTCAACATCGCCATCAATTGAGGATCTGATCGTGAGCAACGGAACAATGATTGTGGTGCCGAACGCCGATTTTTCCGCGCTGGGGCTGGGCCGCGTGCCCATCGCCGACGCGGAGATCGCCCTGGCGAACATCGACGAGGAGTTGCTGTTCTGGCTGAGCCCGGACACGGACTGGCTGAACGCGGCCGGCCTGCCGCGCGATCGCGCCGGGGCGACGTCGTGGACGCAGGTCGGCACGCTGGCCGTGACTGCCGGCGTGAACGACCAGCCGGTCTGGAACGCGCCCGGCGCCGGCCTGCACGTGCTGCGCAGCGTTGGGAACGTGCTGCCGGCGGCAAACTGGTCGCTGTCGGCGATGGCCAAGCCGGCCGCCGGCGGCAGCTCGCGGTTCCTGGTCGGCTCTCAGGGTGCGAGCTACTTCGGCCTCCAGCGCAACAGCAACAACGACATCGTCGTCTACAACGCGGGCGGCGCGGTCATCACGTACGCCACCGAGTGGGTGAACGAGGCGGCGCACGTGATGGTGACGTACGAGTACGACACCAAGGCGCTCAAGCTGTTCGTCGACGGCGTGCAGCGCGGGAGCGCGACACTGGCCGCACACCCGAGCCTGAGCACGCTGGAGATCGGGAACGTGAACGGCTCCGGCGCGCCGTGGTCCGGCGCGGTCGGTGATGTGCTGCTGGTGGGTCTGGACCTGTCGGACGGCGACAACGCGGCACACAAGGACGTTGTCGACGCGTACTACCGGTGGAAGTACGCGACGCCGTAGTTGACGACAGATCGCGCCCGTGACCAGCCTTGCTTTGGTAGAGCTGTTCGAGATCGACCTGACCCCGTGGTCGGGCGGCATCCTGCGCTTCCACGCCGGCAAGAATGCGCTGGGCGAGGACGTCGTGTTCGACGGACAGACGTATCTCGCGCTGCCGATCCAGGCCGAGGGCTTCGAGCATGCAAGCGGCCAGGCGCCACGCCCGAAGCTGCGCTTGGCGAACGTGACCGGCGCGATCACGGGCTACATCCTCGACTACGACGAGATCCTCGGCGCCAAGGTGACGCGGCGACGCACGCTGGCGAAGTACCTGGACGCCGTGAACTTCGCGGCGGGCAATCCGGATGCCGATCCGGACGCGCAGTTCCCGCCCGAAGTCTGGTTCGTCGAGCGCCGCGCGATGGAGACGAAGCTGCTGGTGGAGTTCGACCTGTCCGCCAGCTATGACGTCGCGAGCGTGAGTCTGCCGGGACGGCAGATCATCGCGAACGTGTGCCCGGCGATCTATCGCGATGCGACGACGGGCTGCAGCTGGTCGCCCGATCCGGAGACCGGGCCGTTCTTCGATGCCGACGACGAGGCCACAACCGCCGGCAACGACCGATGCAGTCATCGCCTGACCGGATGCCGTGCGCGCTTCGGCCAGAACGGGGAGCTGCCTTACATGGGGTTTCCAGCCTCGGGGCTGATCCGGTGAGCGGGTGGCGGACACAGGCGGCGGCGCTTGCGCGGGCGGTGCTGCCGCACGAAGCCTGCGGGCTGGCGGTGGCGATCGACGGCAAGTGGGCGTTCCGCCCGGCCCGCAACCTCGCGACCGAGCCCGATCGCTTCATCATCGATCCGGGCGACTACGCGGACGCGGAGGATGTCGGGCGCGTCGCTGCGGTGTTTCATTCGCACGCGGACGGTCCCGCGCGCTTCTCGGCAGCCGACATCCGCCAGGCCAGCGCCACGCGCCTGCCGTGGTTCCTGCTGTCGGTGGCGGCCAACCGCTGGGCTTGCCACGTGCCGCCATCGGCAGCCGAGCGCTTGGCCGGACGCGGCTTTCTGCATGGATCGGTCGACTGCTATTCGCTGGTGCGCGACACGATGGGACTGCTCTTCGGCGTCGCGCTGCCGGACTTCCCGCGTTCCGATGAGTGGTGGCACCGCGGCGGCGATCTGTATCGCGAGCACTTCGCCGAGGCTGGTTGGGCGGCGTTGCCGGCCGACGCCGAGCTGCAGCCCGGCGATGGCCTGCTGATGCGGGTACGCGCGCCGGTGCCGAACCACGCGGCGATCTACCTGGGCGACGGCATGATGATTCACCACCTGGCGGACCGGCTCTCGACGCGCGAGCCGTACCTCGGCTACTGGCAGCAGGTCACAGTGCTGCGGCTGCGGCACCGGGAGCTGGCCGATGCGTGAGGTGCGACTGTATGGGTGGCTCGGCGAGCGCTTCGGCCGCTCGCACTTCTTCGACGTGCGCACGCCGGCCGAGGCGGTGCGTGCGCTGATGGCGAACTTCGCCGGCTTCGAGCGCGAGTTCATTGGTGACGATCCGGCGCACACACGCTACAAGGTCTGGATCGGGCCGCGTCGCTGCAGCGCGCGCGACGACCTGCTGATGGGTGGCAGCGGGCCGATACGCATCGCCCCGGTGATCGCCGGGGCGAAGAGCGGCGGCCTGTTCCAGGCGGTGCTCGGCGTCGTCATCGTCGGCGCGGCGATCCTCACCGGCCAGATCCAGGCGGTCGGCGTAGGTATTTCGATGACCGGACTCGGGACGGTCGCGGTGTCGCTGGGTGTGTCGCTGGTGCTCGGCGGCATCGCGCAGATGCTGACGCCGCTGCCCAAACTGCCGGCGAGCGGCGCCCGCGACGAGATCCAGAGCGATTACTTCAACGGCCCCGTGAACACGACTGCGCAAGGCGGCGCTGTGCCGGTGCTGTACGGCGAGCTGTTCGTCGGTTCGGCCGTCATCAGCGCCGGCATCTCGGTCGAGCAGATCCAGCCCGACCAGGGCGTGATCGTTCCGCCGCGAGATCCGGACAACTACATCCCCTGACATGGCGCAGCTTCGCTCGCACGCCTACGCGCAGATCGTGGACCTGGTGTCCGAGGGGCCGATCGCCGGCTTCGTCGACGAGGACATCCGCAAGAGTGTCTATTTCGACGACGTGCCGCTGCGCAATTCCGACGACTCGGACAACTTCGAGGACGCGGTCATCGAGCCGCGCCTGGGCACGGCGGATCAGAGCTACATTGCCGGCTTCGGCGGCGTGGAGAACGACATCGCCGTAGCGGCCGAGGCGACCTTCTCGACCCCGGTCGTGCGCGCCGTCACGAATCCCGATGTCGATGCCGTGCGCGTGCGCATCAGCCTGCCGGCGCTGCAAGACGGCCGCAACGGCAAGATCGAGGGCTCTTCCGTGGAGTTCGCGATCGACGTGCAGCCCAACGGCGGCGCCTATAGCGAGGTGCGCAGGCGCAAGATCACGGGGCAGTCATCGGGCAAGTACGAGGTTGCCGAGCGGATTCCCCTGGAGGGTTCGGCGCCCTGGAACATCCGCGTGCGGCGCCTCACGGCCGACAGCAGCGATGCGCTGCTGCAGAACGAAACGTGGTGGGAGAGCTACACCGAGATCATCGACGCCAAGCTGCGCTATCCGTTCAGCGCGGTCATCGGCGTATCGGTGGACTCGGCGCAGTTCCGGGGCATTCCGCGCCGCGCCTATCACCTGCGCGGGCGCATCATCAAAGTGCCCTCGAACTACGATCCGGAGGCCCGGACCTATGACGGCGTCTGGGACGGCACTTTCCAGGACGCCTATTCGAACAACCCGGCCTGGGTGTTCTACGACCTGCTCACAAGAGCCCGCTACGGCCTCGGTCGCTACCTGCCGGCCGAGCAGGTGGACAAGTGGTCGCTGTACCAGATCGGCCAGTATTGCGATGCGATGGTGCCCGATGGTTTCGGCGGCACCGAGCCGCGCATGGTCTGCAATCTGTATCTGCAGTCGCGCATGGAAGCCTGGCGCGTCGTCGATCAGATCGCGAGCTGCTTTCGCGGCATGATCTATTGGGGCGCCGGCAGCGTGGTGCCGGTGCAGGACCGGCCGGCAGACCCGACGCTGCGTTACACCGCTGCCAACGTCGAAGACGGGGTATTCACGTACAGCGGCACCGCGAAGAGTGCGCGCCACACCGTGGCGCTGGTGACCTGGAACGATCCGACCGACCTGTCGCGGCAGAAAGTCATGTATGTGCCGGACGAGGCGGGCATCGCCCGCTACGGCATCCGCGAGCTGCAGACGGTAGCGATCGGCGCCTCGTCGCCGGGCCAGGCACGGCGCGTCGGGCGCTGGATTCTGGCCAGCGAACAGACCGAGCGCGAGACGGTGGTCTTTCGCGTGGGCCTTGACGGGCTGCTCGCCCGGCCGGGGCAGATCGTGCAGATCGCAGACCCCGCGCGTGCCGGCGTGCGGCACGGGGGGCGGCTCCAGGCTGCGACGACGTCGACGGCCACACTGGACGCCCCGGTCACGCTCGCATCGGGACCGGCGTACACCCTGACCGTGGTGCCGACGCAGGGCGCTCCGATCGAGCGGGCAGTGTCAACCGGCGCGGGCACGCACGCGACGCTGTCGGTGACGCCCGACTTCGACGAAGCCCCACCTGCTGGTGCGATCTGGATTCTCGGCTCGGACGCGATCACACCGGCGCTGTTTCGCGTGGTGTCGGTCAGCGAGCCGAAGGCCGGGCTCTTCGAGATCACGGCTCTTGCACACAACCCGGACAAGTACGCGGTCGACGATGCCGACGACGACATCCAGCCGCCGCCCGACAATCCGCTCTACGAGGCGCCGGCCGCGGTACAGAACCTGACAGCCGAGGCGACGCCGTACGCACACGGACAGTCGACCCTGCTGCAGATCCTGATCTCGTGGGATTCCAGCGCCCGCGCCGATCGCTACGAGGTGCTGGTGCGGCGCAACGCGGATAACCCGCAGACTTTCGAGGTGCCCACGACGGCGCTGGAGCTGCCGGACGCGCTGCCCGGCGTCTACACCGTGTCCGTGATCGCGGTCGGCTCGAACGGGCGGCGCTCGGTGCCGACCGTCGAGCAGTTCGACTTCGATGGTGAGGTGGACCCGCCGGCCGAGATCGAGAACCTCACGATCAACGAGCACGCGAACGGCACCGCGACGCTGCAGTGGGACGCGTCGGAAGAGCCGACCGTGCTCAACGGCGGCCGTATCGAGATCCGCTTCCAGGCCGTGCCGTCGGGCGCCGCCTGGGGCGCCGGGACGCTGGTCGCAACGGTGCCCGGCAACTCGGTCCAGTACAACGTCGGCGTGCTCTCCGGCGGCACCTTCATGGTGAAGCCGATCAACTCGGCCAACGTGGAGTCGGCGGCCTGGACCGAAGTCGTGCGCAGCACGGTGGTCGACCAGTTGCCGATCGGCACGCCTGTGCCGTGGCCTTTCGCTGGGGCGCCTCCCGGCGGCAAGTACCTGCCGATGACCGGCGGCACCTACGCCGTGAACGACTATCCGGAGCTGGGCGCGCTGTACGGCGGCACGCCGGGCGGCAGTTTTACGATCAGGGACTGGCGCGGGCTGCCCGCATGGGGCGTCGCCGCCGGAGAGACCGTTGGCGACGTGGTCGGCGACAACCTTGCGGACCTCAGACACATTCACGGCGCCGGCACGCTCGTCGTTCCGGAGCATCTGCATGGCGCCGGATCGCTGAGCGCGCAGTCGCATCTGCACGCTACCCCCAGCTCGACGGTCAACGTCGTGTCGGGCGGTGGGGCGGGCGTCGACATTCAGAGCGTCGGCGCTGAGACCGGATTCAGCGGCGCGCTGCCGGTGTCGGGCAACACGGCGAACAGCGACGAGACCGGTGTGACCGGCGACACGGCCGAAGCCTCGTGGGGCGATCTGGAGGACCCGCATGAGTTCGATCGACGCCCGCAGCGCGCGCTGGTCGCGTGGTACCAGAGGGCTCGCAGGTGACGTACTAGGGGCGCCAAGAGGATCGGAGCACTACTCCGTCCTCTGGATGTCCGTCTTCCCATCCGCGCCTATGGAAAGGCGGAAGTACTTCCGCTCATCCGCTCGAAGCAGCGTTTCTCTTTGCGTCCATTGGTCCTGACCAAGGGCACATAAGCCCTTACCCTCAGGGTCCCTGGCGCTTCGAAGCAGAAGCTCTCCTGGTTCGACATAAAAGGTGGCGGTTTCGGCGGGATTGAACCGCGCGGCCAATTTGCCGTTGATGAGGAACGCATAAAAACAGCCGCTGCCCAGCAGGCCTGTGTCACGTGTTACGACGATTGAACTACCTGCGGCCGTTGGCTCTTGGAAGGCCAGAAGTCGCTCACGAGGAACAGGCTGGGCCTTCTCATGACTAACCGGGGTTGTCGCTGTGGCACAAGCCGAGAGGATGAGAGCAACGAGTATGGACATCGCTATACGCATACTGCCCTCCTAGGGTTCCAACATCGCGCTGGCAGCGCTCCGGCATTCGAGTGTGTTGATGCCGTAAAAGAGTGCGACGTTAACCCAGGCACGATAAACCTGCCTAGTAGCCGATCGGATAGCGTGTTTCGCCGGCGAAACCGCCGGCGTTCTTTGGGGAAACTACTTGCAAGTATTTGATTTTTCGTGCGGCAAATGACTAATCTTTAGAGGCGTTGAAGTCTCTTCTTTTCTATTGGCGTCAATATCTTAGGGCGCGTGCGTACGACACCTTGGGGTGGAAGTGGTCGGAGGTTCAAATCCTCTCGCCCCGACCAAGCTGTTGAAAAGGCAGTGCTTTTCGGCACTGCCTTTTTCTATTTCGGGCTTTGGGGAATCTTTGGGGTATTTTTGGGGAATTCCGTCGGCAGCTGGCCGGCGTTGATCCCGGCCTCGACGCGCTTGGGCCCCTTCTGTGCGTGGTCGCGGATGTAGCGGTCGTACATCTCGTCGGTGGCGTGGCCAGACAGGGCCATGATGTATTCCTTCGGGTAGCCGGCCTCTTCGTAGAGGTGCATGCCGAAGCCGCGCAGTTCGTGGATGGTGGGGCGTTCGCGCGGATCCAGTTCGGCATACGCCCCGCTGGCGTCACGCAGCTCGGAGAAGGTGCGCGTGAGGTAGTCCGGGAGAACCGCGAAGGGGTGCAGCTTGGCCGCCTTCTTCGCCTCCTGCGCCTGCCGGGTGCGCTTCTCGGGCTTGCAGTGGATGAGATACGGGCAGAGCACCTCGGAGCGCATGCAGTCCTCGACGGCCGCGCGCAGCTCTTCGCCCATGACGATCTCCAGCCAGACCGGGTTGCGGTAGTTGCGGGTCTTGCGCTGCAGGATTGTGATGGTGCCGCGCTCGAGGTCGACCTTGTTGTGAACCTTGTGCAGCAGCACGACGTCCTCACGTCGCTGCAGGGAGTAGAGCGCGATGCGGATGGCGCGCTTCATCCAGTCGGGCGTGCCCTGGACTGCCGGCTTGCCGTCGATCGCCGGCGTGCCGGTGAAGTTGAGGATCTTCTGGATGCCGGCCCAGGTGTGGCGCCGGCGGACTTTCTCGCCCTCGCCTCGCACGAGGGTGACAGCCACGGGGTTGGTAGTGATGTAGCCCTGGTGGCCGGCGAACTGCATGAGGTTGAGCAGCTCGCCGCGGTGCTTGACGTAGGTGGAATCGGTCTGCTGATTGAGCCACTGCGAGAAATCGAGCGTGGTCATGCTGCGGACGGTGCGCTTGCCCCACTCGCGCTGGTATTGCGCCAGGCGGATGTCCTGGTTGGCGCGCGTCTGCTCGGCGTATTTGCGCCGGCGCGGATCGAGGCGCTTGTACTCTTCGATGAGGGTCGCGACGGTGGGGTTGTCGCGGCTGGCGCGCGGTTCGCGCGGTGCAGCGATCTCCGCGAGGTTGATCGGTGAGCGCTGGGCCGCGAAATGCCCGTTGAGTGCGCGCGCGGTATCGAACGCCGCCGCGGTGTCGCGGCTGTTGCCGATGGCGCGGCGCTGCCCGTCGGGCATCACGTAGCGAAAGTAGGTGATGCGACCGACGGTCGTGATCTCGACGTTCTCCGGCCGGTCCGCGAACCGGCCGCCTCTGCTGCGCCCCATGGCAGTCACCGCGATTGCTCCCACTCCATGATGATCTGATTCGCGGCGGCGTTGCCAGTCTCGGGCTTCTTGGGCTTGCCGGGGATCGGCTGGCCGTGGGCGTCGACAAAGATGAACCACAAGCCGCCCACGCGCTCGCCGGCCCAGTCGCCGCGCTCGATGGTGCCCTTGATGGTGTTGGCGCAGGGCGCGCGGCCGAGGAACGCCGTGCGTCGAAACTCGGCGATCGTCATGCGAAAGAACGCAGGCCGTGGCGCGACAGTGCCCATCGCTCAGTGCAGCGCGTCCAGCGGACTGCGCACGCCCTTGCCGCCACGATTGAGGACGTGGGTGTAGATCATCGTGGTCTCGACGTTCACGTGGCCGAGCAGCTCCTGGACCGTGCGGATGTCATGGCCGTTTTCGAGCAGGTGCGTCGCGAACGAGTGGCGCAGGGTGTGTGCGCTGGCGCGCTTGTCGATGCGCGCGGCTTTGAGCGCGGATTTGATCGCACGAGCGATCCGGTCCTCGTGCAGGTGATGACGCCGAATGACGCCGGTGCGCGGATCGGTGCTGTGGTGGTCGCTGGCGATCAGATATTGCCAAGCGAACTCGGTGCGGGTGCGCGGATACTTGCGGTCGATCGCGTCCGGCAGGTCGACGTCGGCGAGGCCGCAGGCGATGTCGTGGTCGTGCCAGCGGCGCCGCTCTTCGCGCACGCGCAGCAGGTCTTCGCGCAGAGCGTCAGGCAGCATGACGCGGCGGTCCTTATTGCCCTTGCCGCCGCGGATGGTGATCTCGCGACGGTCGAAATCAACGTCTTTCACGCGCAGGCGCAGCGCTTCCATGATGCGCATGCCGGTGCCGTACAGCAGCCGGATGACGAGGCCCTCGGTGCCGCGCACGTTGCGCAGCAGTCGCGCGACCTCCTGTTGCGACAGCACGACCGGCAGGCGTTTGCTCGGCTTGGCGCGCGTGAGGTTGTCGAGCCAGGGCAGCTTGATCTCGAGGACGTGCGTGTACAAAAACAGCAGCGCGGCGAGCGCCTGGTTCTGCGTGCTGGCGGAGACGTGGCGGTCGACGGCCAGATGCGACAGGAATGCCTCGACCTCGGCCGCGCCCATGTCGGCCGGATGACGCTTGCCGTGGTGCAGGATGTAGCGTCGGCACCAGTGCACGTAGGTCTGCTCGGTGCTGTAGCTGTAGTGCCGAGTGCGGATCGCCGCGCGCAACCGGTCGAGCAGCTTGGGCTGCTGTGCGGGATTTGCTGCGGCGATCTGCGCGGACTCAAGAACTTGCATGGCGCGGCCCCTTCTTATTCCGCGCTTTTCACGGACGAATTCTCGTTGGACGGCATGCAGCCGCATCGCACAACTTGTCCGACGCATGAGTATTGGTCGCCGTTCAGCGCACACAGATCGTCGGAGCAGTCAGCGGAGTGCGTGAAATACTCACCTTCACCCATGCAGTCATCGCAGCCGACAGCAGCGTCTGTGTCGGTCCACCGCTTCACGCCATCGCGTCCCATCACCCACTGCCGCATGCCACCGCGTGAGAGGTCCAGCGTCATGCCAAATCCGCCTGTAATTGCCATCGCTATTTCTGCCGTCCAACTGTGGGTTCAAGCGCGACCCTCACTCGCTGCGCTCGCTCGGGCCGCTTAACCCGTCGTTAGGTGCTGGCCAGCGCGCGAGGAATTGCTGCATCTGCTCCTCGGTCGCGAAGCCCATCCACGTCCAGCCATCTACGGTGGCGTGCCCGCTGCGCCATGCACCTGGCTCACGGTCTAGAAATGCCTCGGCGCCAAACTGATCGCGGCACCACAGCCTGATTTCGGTGTAGCGGTCGTCATCGGAGCGGCCGGTATAGGCTTCGACCATCCACGGCGTTGTGCTCCATGTACGGCGCATCAGCTCACTACTGCCGGGCATGCTGTAGTCGCGGCTGATGGTGCGCCGGTACAGATCGGTTCCTGTGGTCATGGTTACGCGGCCTGTTTGATGTGGTAGCGGTCTGGCCAGCGCTGTTCGCAGTAGCAGGCGCGACACCAGCTGAAGTGCCCGTCTCGGGTCTTGCTGGCGAAGAAGAACTCGGTATCCAGCGGCCAGTACTCCTTGCAGCGCGGGCACCACATTTCGAGGATGCCGTCCACGTAGATGAACTTGCCGGAGGCCAGCCGCTTCTCGCGCAGCGACAGCGGGTGCAGCGCGCAGAAGTAGCCCTGGATGAGGGCACCGGCCGGCCTGGCGCGCGCGAGGCCGCGTGGACGTTCGGCGGTCACTTGAGGGTGATGCCCAGGTAGTGCACGCCGGTCTTGAGACGGTGCTTGCTGATGCCGGCGGCGGCGATGGCATCGCCCCAGGCGTTGGCGGCGCCGTTGAGGGGGAGCGCCTCGCGCTTGTGCTTCTTGCACCAGGTGACGTAGGCGGCGTGAACGTCGGCGGCCTTGATGCGGTCTGCGTCGTCGCCGGTGATGGTGATGCGGTCGGCGAGGAAGGCGGCGACGTCCATGTCTCCGTTCTTCTCGCTGGTGCCGACTTTGCGGTCGGCCTCCGGAGTGACGCCCTCAAGCTGCTTGATGAGCTTGCGGACTTCCCGGCCCTTGAGTTCGGCGCGGACCTGGAAGCTGACGAGATCCGGACCGAGCAGCTTTTCGAGCTGGACCGCCTGCCCAGTGGTGAGCGCCTCGACATGGACCGTCACTTGAAGCTGCCAGCCGGTTGCCTTGGCCACGCGCAGCATGTGGGCTGCATCGCCCTGCGCATCAACGAAGAACTTAGCGCCGTCAACGGTCTTCGGCACGTTGTTCGGCTGATACTCGCTGTAGTAGCCAAAGTGGCGGATTGAAACGGGCTGATCCTGGTCGCGCCGATGCCCATCCTCGTCGCGCTGGGCGGCTGCGAAGCCGAACACGCGGCCGAACTGCTGCGACGCCTCGTCTTCGAGCTGATCCGTCTCCGCTTCAAGGCGCTTGATGCGCTCGCGAGTCTCCTGCCGCGCCTTCTCTTCGGCCTTTCGCTGTTCGCGGTGCTTTTGCTCCTCTGGATCGACCTCGCCGTTCTTGCGCTTCTCGACGATCGCCTTGCGGTGCGCGGCTTCTTCCTTGGCCTCCTCGATGTCCTCACGCACTGCTGCGCGCGTCGGCACCTGTTCCCAGCTGGCGCGCTCGTCCTGGGGTTTGTCGAGGACGTCGAGGTAATGCGTCGCCGTCTTCTCATCGAGCTTGAGCAGCGTGTTGAGGTCATGCGCGACGTCGGCCGACTCAATCTGCCCGTTGTCGATGTGCTTGCGAATCCGCTCGGGCAGCTCGCCGATGCGCGCGTGCTTGCTGACCCAGGACTCGCTCTTGCCGAGCTGCTTGGCGGCTTCGGCGTTGCCGATCTTCTCGACGAGCTTTGCGACGCCGGCGGCGGTTTCGGGAAGCGACAGGTCTGCGCGCTGCAGGTTTTCGAGGATCTGCAGGACGCTGATGTCCTGGCCGACAAGGTCTGCGCGGATGATGGCGGGAATGGTCTGCAGACCAGCCAGGCGCGCAGCGCGGTAGCGGCGCTCTCCGGCGATGACTTCGTACGGACGCAACTGGGAGGGTTCGCCGTCCGCGGGCGGGCGCACGACGATGGGCTGGATGACGCCGTGCTCGCGGATGCTGGCGGCGAGCTGCTGCAGGGCGTCTTCGTCGAAGTGACGGCGCACCTGGTGCTTGTCGGGGATCACCTCGTCGAGCGGGACGCTCATGACGGTGACGGCGGTGGCGGTCTGGGACATGGCGGCAAATCTCCTTGGCGGCGGGCGCATGGCCCGGCCGCCGGTTGGGTGTTGGGTCAGGCGCTTTCGAGCGGCAGCGCGGTCTGCGGTGACGGCGCCTGCGTGACGACGACGCGGCCGGTGTGAGGTTCGAGCTGGAACAGGCGGCCGTCGTAGGTGACACCCGCCGGCTCTTGCTTGAGCAGTGTCTGGACCTCGGCATGGGCGTCGCCGTGACGCTTGGTGGCGGCAATCCAGTCCTCTGCTGCGGCCTTATGGGCGGCGCTGGTGCGGTCCTTCGCGGCCTGGGCCTCGAGGAACTCCGCGAGGCGCTTGCGCAGGTTGCTGTCTGTGGCTGGTCGCATGTCAGCTCTCCAGGTATGCACGCGCGATGTGGTCCAGTGCTTCGCCGAGGGCGCGTTCCTCGACGGTCTGGGCGGCGCCGAACCGGTAGTCGACGAGCAGCTGCAGGAAGGCGTCGGCCACGCGGTCTGCGTGCTGCAGGTCGTCGTCTCTCGCGCCGAGGTTGCCGGCGGCGGCGTAGAACAGGACTTCGCTGGCCTTGAGCAGCAGCGCCTGGCGGTGCAGCGTGGTGGCCGGGGCTGGCCGCGGCGCCTCGGGGTAGACGGCGCGGCGCAGGCGCTCGACGAGTCCAGCGACGGCCGCGCTCATGGCATGACCTCGGTGCTGATGCTGATGCCGATGCGCTTGCCCTTGAGGCGCTCCATGTCGGCGTGCTCGAAGAACGCGGCGCCGTCCGGATCCTCGACGCGGATGCGGCGCAGACCTTCGTCCCGTAGCAATTCGTTGAGTAGCCGCACCACGGCGATGCCGGTGTCGCGATCGGCGGCCCGGACCTGCAGCGTGATGTCGGCGCGCTTGATCGGCATGGCGTCGCTCAGTGGATGCGCACGGCGAGCAGCTCGCCGCGCTGGCGCACCAGGACGTAGCCGTGGATGCGGTAGATCTTCGGCACGTCCGCAACGCGCACGCCCTTGGGCAGGTGCTGCATGGAGACGGGTTTGCCGGTGACGGGCTGGAGTTGCACGGTCAGGCCTCCGGGAGTTCGGGCACGGCGACGACGGCGATGACGTAGGGGCGTCCCGTCGGCAGGTGCGTGAAGATCCCGCTGACGGCGCGGTAGCCGTCGCAGGTGTGAAAGTCGAGGTCGTCGAACGTGAAGACATCGCGATGCGTGTCGGCAAAGCTCTGCAAGGTGAGCGCGGCCATATCCGGCAGCTCGCTGCGCAGCACGCCGAGTCGCGGCCTGTTCTGCGCGCTCATAGCGGGGCGTACCGGTGGAAGTTGAGCCAGCAGGCCTCGGCCAGGTCACACGTGCAGATGTACGCATCGGTGGCCACGGCATTGACGAGCGTGTCGTGCGTGGTGAGCATGACTTTCGAGGCAAGGTCTTGCCTCAGTGCCCATTCCAGCGACTCTTCGAAGTAGTACCAGGCGAGCGGCATTCCGCGCTCGGACTGATCCCATGGGAACTGCGGCCGCGGGATAGCGGGAACGGCGCCAGTCATGCCCTCGCCTCCTGATCCTGGGTGGTGAAACCGCCGCACTGGATCTCATACAAGGTGCGCATCAGCGTGTGCGCGCGGCGCTGGTACTCCGGCGATCGCGTGGCCTTGAGATAGAGCGCGAGCTGCAGCGCGCCCGCCGGGCTGTAGACCCGCATGAGCCGTCGGCCCGCCGGCGTGTCGAGATAGGTGGTGGACATGCCACCGCGATAGATGCCCGCGTCGAGGGTGCGGCGGCGCAGGTCCTCGACGCGGGGGTAGCCGGCAGCGGCAGCGAGCTCGTCCTCTCGCAACCACGTGCGCCCGAAGACCACGATCGGCGTGAGGCGCACGCCATTGCACAGATAGCTGCGGGGCTGGTCCGTCATGCCAATGGCCGACTACTGACCGGACGGGAGCGCCAACGAACGGACCGGCCGGACCCAGCGGTGATTGTCGCGGTGGCTGCTGTAGACGTCGCCGCCGTCGAAGTGGACGACGAAGTAGTAGTCCTCGACGCCAGGCACGGGGCTGCTGGTCCAGTAGCTCCACTCGTCATCGGTGTCCGGCGCGATCGCCGCGTAGGTGGCAGGCTCGCTGGCGCCGTCGGCGATCAGCGGTGCAAGTTCGGCGCGCGTGGGTACTCGCCAGTCGGTGAAGCCGAGCAGCTCGAGCTTGTCGCAGGCCTCGGCGGCGTCGGCGATCAGCGGTGCAAGTTCGGCGCGCGTGGGTACTCGCCAGTCGGTGAAGCCGAGCAGCTCGAGCTTGTCGCAGGCCTCGGCGGCGTCGGCCTGGTCGAGACGCTCGGCCAGCGTGCGGCCGAAGACGGTGCCGGTCAGGTGGTCGACGAACGCGGCGTAGTCAGTGCTGCCGGCAGGCAAGACGCTGCCGTCGGCGCCGAGCAGATCGAAGCGATCCGGCGAGAGGATGGAAACGAGGCGGCGCTGCGGGAGCGCGATGGGTGCGGCGACTGCGGACATGGGCGACCTCCTGGGTCAGTGGAACGGCGACTCGTCGCCGGGATCGCGGTCGGCGTTGGCGAGCAGCAGCTGCTCGACCGCGCGCGACCACTGCTCGAGGCGCATGAGGGAATGCACGAGAAGGGACATGCCCTCGCGCGACAGCTGTGTGGGATTGACGGGCTTGCCGCCCTGCTCGAACTCGACTTCGGCCGCGGGCTCGCCGAGGCGCACGCGGATGTGGATCGAGGGCGGCCAGATGACGGCAGCGCCTGGGTGCGTCTCGCACGGGCGAACCGAGCGGACGTTCTCAAGCTCCCATTCGAGTTCGCGCTCCTCTTCGAACGTCATGCCGGTGCAGTCGATGAGGCCGCCGCCGAACAGCTCGCCGCCGCACACGCTGCACTTGGCCGGCGCCGGGTCGTAGATCGAGACGCGATAGCCCAGACCGTCGAGATTGCAGAACGTCTCGATGTCCGGCGGGCAGTACGGCTGCCCGCACTCATTGCGCGGGACAATGTCGGGAAGGAACACGCCGCGCAGCTGCGCGCGCAGCAGCGCTTCTTTCGCCGGCGAAAGACGGCCGAGCATCACAGCCCCCTCGCCCTGCGCCATTCGATCAGGCGGCAAGTCATCACCTGCTCGGCGGCGATCGCGAACCGGTGCATCGGCTGCAGCTCAGCCGGGCCTTCAATGCCGGCACTGCGCAGGTCGCCTTCGCACTGGAGGGCCTGGTCAACAGTGGCGGCGAGCTGGTCGGGGGTGAGGCTGGCGGCTGATGACACGGGGCGCTCCGATGAACTGAAGCGCACCCTACACGTTTTGTGTTTAGAATGTCAACACGTTTCGTGTAGCCATGTCAGCTACGCACGCGGCGCTCGGACGTAAGAGCCAACAGAAATGTCTCGCCCGTGATGATCTGGAGAGGCGCGCCGCAATCGCGGGCGTCGATCGCATATTGAATCTTGGTACCGAAGCTGCTGTGCCGCCATTGACTCGACGCAATGCCGCCTACGACGAGGTACTCGACCTGGGGCATGCGCTGGCCGTTTGCCGCGAAGTAGAGCGCACCCTCGTGTGCTGCGATCCCGCCGAGTTCTTCAACGGCGGCTTTTAGCTTCGCCCGCGACATACCCGGCACCGTGCCCGTGAACAGAAAGCGTTGCCCACGGAAGACGATGTTGGACGGGAGCACCTGATCGCAGATCAGGGTGCTGGCGCCGCCTGTGCTTCCGTCGGCGTGCCCGATGATTTCGTCGATCGCTTGCAGCAGGTGGCTCAACTCGTCGTCGGTCGCGCAGCCATCAGCCAGGATATTTTCGACTTGCGCCGCAAGCACGTTGCCGGGCCAATCGGTGGCGATGTGCGGGTTGTCTCGTAACCACGTGGACAGATACAGCACCTCGGCCTCGTTGAGTGCCCGATCTGCCGCGAGGCCGCGACATAGCCCAAGCAGGTGCTCCAGTGCCTTCTTTGCGTCCGCAATCCTGTGTGACTCTGACGCCATGCCTAGCGTCAGCCGTCACGCAGAAATCGTATGAAGTCCGCTTGAGAGAGCGTCCGCCTCTCTCCGCTCGGATGCAGTGTGAATTCCACCCAGCCAGGCTTTTCATGCTTGGCACTTGCCGCTTCAGCGCGAGAGATCTGGAGCGAATTCTCTGACGACTTCGAGTCACGCCGATAGATCACATCGCCTTCGCGGAAGTCATAGTTGCCGGTTTGCACCCACATCGACGTGCGCGCGCCATCCACGATGCGCTCGGCCCATTCGATGCCAAGCGCAGGCCGGAAGGCGTCAGAAACCAGCCAAGCCCAGCCTGTTGCGCACGGGCGCCCGGCGTATCCATCTGAGCCAGAGAACTCGGCGATAAGGGGCGTCCGGCGCGTCACTGAGCTTTCCGGTCTGGAATCACGTAGGCCGGTTGAGATTCCGCAACGCTCTGAATTGCTCGGCGGCCGCGATCGTCAGTAAGTCTGTACTTGTTCAGCAGCATGACTTCTTCTCGGCTGCTTGGCGCATCTTGGAACCCGTAAATCTGCGCTGGTTGCGCTTCGTAAATCTCGCAGAGCACCCCTAAGAGTTGCGGGTCGGGAAGCCTTGTCCCCTGCTCATAGTTGCCGATGCGTGATTCCCCAATCTGCACGCCAAGCCTAGCGCTGAGCGCTTCGGCAGCCTCACCTTGCGTGCCCCCCCATCTTTCGCGTGCCGCCCTCAGTCGCTCCCCGACCGCGCGCTTGAAGTCTTCTTTGTTGATTGTTGTTTGCATCGAGAGAGCGTAGGCGCACGAAATGCGGCCTTGAAGCCGCAAATCGTGTAGCGGCGGGTTGCGAGACCTACACGTCTCGTGTAGTGTCGGCGTCGTTATGGCAACCCTCTCTGAGTTCATTGTGGAAATCGGCGACGTAGCTGCGAGCCGTCTGTTCGGTGTGAAGCTCCGCACGATTCAGTCATGGCGCCGTCGGGAACGCTATCCGCGGCCGGATCAGGCACACGAGATCGTTCGGCTGGCAGGCGGCAAGGTCGATTACGCCGGCATCTTCGGACCAGCGCCCACGCCGGCCAGACAGGAGGCGGCGTAGATGGCGTTGCCGCCTGCCATGTCGGCTGATACCCGCGCCGCCTTCGAGAAGGCAGCCGAAATCTGCAGCACCCAGGCAGACGCCGCTAGAGCGGCAAGAGAGCACGGTGTCGAACTCGGCGCGCTGCGCTGCTGGCAAGACATCGTGGCCATGATTGACGCCCCCGGCGGCGCTGCGCCCGGCAACGCCCCCACGTCCGCCCCCGATTTCGCTCGCACGCTGATTGATCAACTGGGCGGTACCTTGGCCGTGGCGCGTATGTTCGAGATCGCCGCGCCTTCGGTCACCGCGTGGAAAACAGAGGGGCTCCCACCCGCGCGCCTCAAACACCTGAGAGATCTGGCCGCTTACCGCCCGGATATCGCTGCGGCACTCGCAGCGGCTGCGGGCGTGCCCGCCAACGCCCCCACCTCGCCCGGCCGCGCAGCAGTGGCCGGGGAAGCTCAGGAGGTGGCGTGATGGTTGCCGACGATCTGCAGCTACTGCTACAGCGGCCGGATGTTCGCGAGTGGCTCGCGCGGCCGATCTCAACTGCTTCAGTTTCGGGTCTTGCCGGCCCCACCTATGACGGCAAGCCCCTCCGCGAGCTGCTCCAGGATCTCCCGGGCGGCTGGATCGAGGCTCGGGTGCGACCCCATGAGCGCCAGCGCTGAAGCCATGCGTGCGCGATCGGCTTTGGCTTCTGCTGCCAATACCAGCGTCAGCGGCTTGAGTACCTGCATGACTGCGGTCAGCACGTCGCTCTTGATCTTGTCCGCTTCGCTCTGCTGCATGTCCGGCTCCTGTGGTTCGTTGGTCGGCGTGGGAAACCCAGCGTATCACCCGCTGCCGGGCACCTTCGGTCATCGCTCGCTGCACTCCAGATTCCTCCCCGCGCCGAGGATGGCGGCGCGATTCCAGCGCCGCGGCAGCTTCACCGCGGCGCTCTCTTTTTTTCGCTGATTTCAGGCTTACAACGCCTTACAACGTTCTAGGAGCGGTTGTATGCAGCAGCAAACGCTATGGCATGAGTGCGCGGAGGAAGCGCTGCGATCGCTGGTCGACGCGCTCGGCGGCTTCAAGCGCGTGGGCGCGGAAATGCGCCCGTCTTTGTCGGCCGATCAGGCTGGCCGCTGGCTCGCGCAGTGTCTCGATGCTTCGCGCCCCGAAAAGCTGGCACTCGAAGAGGTGGTCTGGCTGTTGAAGCAGGGCCGTCTGCGCGGTTGTCACGTGGCGGCGTCGTTCTTCATGCGTTCCGCCGGCTACAAGGATCCGGAACCGATGGACGCGGAGACGGAACTGCAGCGCCTGCAGCGCGAGTTCGTCGATGCGACGCAGATGATCGGCGCGATCGGCAATCGCATGCAGGCGCTGAGCGCGCAAATCGCGGATCAGAAGCCGCGTGCCTGACCTGGCTCTCTGCCGACCGCGCACTGCGCGCATGACAATCAGCGTGTCCACCATCCGTCGAGGACCCCGCTCCCCAGAGGGACGATCACGCCGACGCGCGCGTTGCGCGTTGCGCGCTGCAATTCGATGCCTGCCCTACGCGCTGCCTTCGACCGGTCACGGGTCCTCCCGAGCCGATCTCCCATACGGGTGGAATAGCGCGCGGGATATGGCTAGGCACTCGGGTTCGGGCAATGGCAACA